>Ga0182030_10008531_pt1 | contig 21203 bp, 14 predicted proteins | sample 812S3MmetaG_FD_121299 | JGI IMG/M metagenome (GOLD analysis project Ga0182030, IMG submission 121299) | Permafrost microbial communities from Stordalen Mire, Sweden - 812S3M metaG (Illumina Assembly) | ecosystem: Environmental > Terrestrial > Soil > Wetlands > Permafrost | place: Sweden...
GGGCAAGTGGTCACCTTGGGTCAAGGGGCGGGCAGCTCGATCATCTCGGGCCCAGCCACCACCAACGCGGCCGGGGTGGCCACCTTCACGGTCAAAGACGGCACTCCAGAACATGTGACCTATTCGGCGACAGACACGTCACAGTCCAACCTGGCCATCACCCAAACCGCCACCGTCTCCTTCGTCGCCGGAGTCGGGCCGGTCTCCCAAACCAATTCCTCAGTGACCCCGAGTCCGACCTCGGTGCTCGACAACGGGACCGCAACGTCGACGGTCACTGTCACCTTGGAAGATGCCTCGGGCACTCCTATTCCGGGCCAGAGCGTCACGCTCGACCAAGGCAGTGGAAGTTCGACCATTTCGGGGCCAGCCACAACCAACTCTGCCGGCGTGGCCACGTTCACCGTCAAAGACTCCACATCCCAAGTGGTGACCTACACCGCCACTGACACCACGAGTTCGGTCACGCTGACCAATACCGGCACCGTCACCTTCCATGGACCGGTTTCAGCGAGCACTTCGACCGTGACGGCCATCCCCACGTCAGTTCTCAGTAACGGCTCGGCCACCTCAACGGTCACAGTCACCTTGCTCGATACTTCGGGCACCCCTGTCGCCGGACAGACGGTCACTTTGGGACAAGGGGCGGGCAGCTCAACCATCTCGGGCGGTGGAAGCGGAGTGACCAATGACTTTGGTGTGGCCACCTTCACGGTGGTGGACTCCACGTCTCAGGTCGTTACCTACTCCGCCATTGACACCACCGGGTCGGTGACCCTCATCAACACAGCCAGTGTGACGTTCCACGGTGCGGTCTCATCCTTGACATCGAGGGTGATCGCCAATCCAACTTCGGTGGCTGACAACGGAGCATCTTCGACCTTGGTCACCGTCACCCTGGTCGACTCCTCACACACGCCGGTCTCAGGGCAAACCGTCACCCTGTCCCAAGGAGCGGGAAGCTCCATCATCTCGAGCGCGGGTGTCGGCGTGACCAATGGGTTGGGAGTGGCCAGCTTTACCGCCACCGACACTTCCGCGCAGACGGTGATCTATGCCGCCACCGACACCAGCCAGTCGAATCTCGCCATCACCCAAACCGCGTCGGTGAACTTCGTTGGTGGGGGAGTAGGGCCAGTTTCTCAAGCCAACTCCACCGTGATTCCGAGCCCATCGTCGGTCCTCGACAATGGTTCCGATTCGTCGGTGGTGACCGTCACTTTGGAAAATGCCTCGGGCAATCCGATTTCGGGCCAAACCGTCACCTTGACCCAAGGGGGAGGTTCGTCGAATATCACGCCGGTAACCATCGTCACCAATACCTCAGGACAAGCAACCTTCACGGTCACCGACACCGGTTCGCAGATCGTCACCTACACCGCGACAGACACCACCAGCGGCGTGGTGCTGATCAATACGGGCATCGTGACGTTCCATGGTCCGGTTTCGAGTGGAACCTCGACGGTCACGGCTATTCCGACTCTGGTAGCCGACAATGGCAGCTCAGCGTCAAGTGTGACCGTCACTTTGTTGGATGGTTCGGGTATTCCTGTCTCGGGTCAGACCGTCACCCTGTTGCAGGGAGGCGGCTCGTCACTTATCTCTGGCGGGGACACTGGAGTGACGAACGCACTGGGTCAGACCACTTTCACAGTGACTGACACCACCGCTCAAGCAGTTACCTATACCGCCGATGTCACCAGCCAGGGAGGTCTCACCATCTCAGAAACCCCAACGGTGACTTTCAGCGGTCCACTCAATGTCAGCCCCATCTCGATCTTCGGTCGGGGAACCACACCGGGTGGATCCCCCAATACTGGTGGCGGCGGCGCTGGCGAAGCACCTCCCGGACTATCGATCTTCCCACCTGGGGCAGGCAGACAGACATTGACTGAGCGGGGTAACTCAGGGGCGAACGGACCCGCTCTCAGTCTGGGTGCTGCGGGTACCGTGGTTCCCGGCGAATCGGCCACGGTGACCGGCACCGGATGCGACTCGAATGCCCCGGTCGTCTTGACGATCAACGGGGTCAGAGTGGGGGCCACCACGGCCTCAGCCAACGGCAACTTCTCCACCAGCATCTCGCCCCCCACGTTGTTCGCCGGCCAATACCAGCTGAAGGCCTCGTGCGGCCCGACCATCACCACCACCCTGGCCATGGTGGTGTCTTCGAGCAACTCGACATCCGAGAGCAGCGCCGCCATCTTTGCGGTCTTCATCGTGCTCGGTCTCGTCCTCTTACGAGGCCAGTACAACTCAAATGCAACTCGCCGCAGGCGCCGTCAATCCATCAGCGAGGAATTTGAAGAAGACGAATTGGCTGTCTGACCTGCGAGGCTTGAGGCAGCCCAGCGATTCGCGCCAATTCCTGCGGGAGGGCCCGAATCATTGCCTCAGCGAAAACTTCGGGTCGGCGGCTTGGCTGGCACGCTCGGTAGAGCGGTTATGGTCAAGGCCAACTCGGCGTAGCCCCGCTGATCCTCAATTTCGGATTTCGGGTCCATTCCCAGTGCCGACAAAGTTCTTGCTTCAGCTGTTGTGGCAACAAGCCTCCTGCCGACCTGTTTCGTCTAATGCAAGGATCTTGTGTGCTTCTCTCCTGAAGGAGACTTAATCGGCGGCATCGTCGTGACTGGCATCGGCATCGATGCGTGTCGCCACGTCCGTGGCCGTTTCGATCACCGACTCCTCGCCGCGTTCCCCCTGCTGCTCGGAGCGCACCAGATCACTGAGACATTTGTCTGGTGGGGCCTGCAAGGCGTCGTGCCGCTTTCGGTCGGCCTGGTGGCTATGTGGATCTACTTGATCGTGGCCTTCGCGGTGTTGCCCATCGTGGTGCCCGTGGTCATCATGGTGCTGGAGCCGACAAAGCGGAGAAAGTGGCGGATCGCTCCGTTCCTGGCCATTGGACTCGTGGTCTCGGGCATCTTGCTTGAAGCCATGTTGCGCACTCACCCCACCGTGCACCTTGGGGCGTATCACTTGTCGTACACGATTGGCCTGCAACACGGCATCGTCATCATCGGGTTCTACCTCGTTGCCGCGTGCGGTCCGCTCTTGGCTTCGGGATTCCCCGACATCGTGTACTTCGGTTTGGCCAACTTGGTGGCGGTGGTCATCCTGGCCCGCTTGAGCGCCGACGGGTTTGCCTCACTGTGGTGTTTCTACGCCGCGCTGGCCAGCGGCGCCATCGTGTTGCATATGCGCTACGCCAAGCCGCACCGCCACGCACCCAAACTTGCCACCTGAATCAACTCCGACCACGAGCAATCCTTCCAAAGGTCGCCGGTTCGAATAACGTTTTCACCAATGGGAGGCGTACCGCGCGTGCAGTTCACCGAACCGATCCTCACGGAGAGGCTGATACTTCGACCGTTCAGCGAGAATGACCTCGACGATCTGTGTGATCTGCAATCGCGCCCCGAGCTCACCAGATACCTCTACTGGGATCCGCGCCAACGCCCCGAAGTGGCCGTGGCCCTCCAGAAGAAGATGGCCGCAACAACCATCACCAATGATGGCGACATGCTGTCCGTAGCTGTGACCAAAAAATCGGGTGGGCCGATCATTGGTGATCTCAACCTGGTGTTCGTCAGCGCCCTTCATCAACACGCCGAATTCGGCTACATCTTCCATCCCGACGTCCACGGTCAGGGCTACGCCACCGAAGCGGCGCGAGCGCTGGTCAACTACGCCTTTGACCACCTTGAGCTTCACCGGGTCACGGCCGAGCTCGATTCCCGCAACACCGCTTCCGCCGCACTCCTCGAGCGACTTGGTTTACGCCGTGAAGCTCACCTGGTCGAGAACGAGTGGGTCAAGGGGGAGTGGACCGATGGCCTCACCTATGCCGTGCTGGCCACCGAATGGGCCACCTTGAGGCACCCGCACAATCAGTAGGGCCATGACCTACGGCCAGCCTCCTTTTGGGTACGTGGCCACCCTCCGTCTAATCTCGCACCGGCACATCGGGCCTCGAGTCCGCTTGCTGACAGTAACCAGCTGACGCCAAGGGGGCCCCGCACCAATGCCGATCGCCATTACCGACGAACACCAGGAGCTGGCCTCCACGGTTCGAGGCGTGCTGACGGCGCACAAGGCTCTCCAGGCCGCCCGCACCCTGCTGGAATCCGACGAAGAGTCCCGTCCTTCCTATTGGGATGAAATGGCCAATCTCGGTTGGCTCGGTATCCACCTGCCCGAGGAGTACGGCGGATCAGGGGCGGGCTTGCTCGAACTGGTCGTGGTGCTCGATGAGCTGGGACGACAGATTGCCCCTGGACCCTTCCTGCCGACCGTGTTGGCTTCGGCGGTTATCGATCAATGTGGCTCCAACGAGCAGCGGCAGCGCTACCTCCCTGGTCTGGCCGACGGCACCACCACGGCGGCTCTCGGTCTGGGCGCCCCAAGCTTGACCCTGAATCACGGCCAACTCAACGGCGATGGCGGCTTCATCCTCGGTGGCGCCCTAGCCGATCTCGTCCTTCTCCGAGTGGGCGATGACGTGGTCATCCTGCCAGCCGCGCCAGGAACCACGACGCCCGGTCTCGTCATCACGACCCATCCCAACCTCGATCCAACTCGGCGCTCCACCTCCGCCAGCGCCACCAATGTCGAGATCGGGCACGACAACGTGATCGCCGGTGCGGCCGCTCGGGCGTTGGATCTGGCTCGAACGCTCGGAGCGGCCGAAGCGGTGGGGGGTATGGCCGCCTGTGTCGACTCGTCCGTCGCCTACGCCAAGGAACGGGTCCAGTTCGGTCGGACTATTGGCACTTTTCAGGCCATCAAGCACCACTGCGCCAACATGTTGGTGGCGGCCGAGTTGGCCAACGCCGTGACCTGGGACGCCGCGAGTTCGGCCACCGGGTCCCCGCAAGAGTTCTCCCTCACCGCGGCCCAGGCTGCCACCCTTGCGTTTGCGCCCTACGTGCAGAACGCACAGATGAACATTCAGGTGCATGGCGGGATCGGCTTCACCTGGGAGCACGATGCACACCTCTTTCTTCGCCGCGCCCTCGTACTCAATGCGGTGCTGGGCAGTCCGAAAGATGCCGAAGACGTGACCGCCCTGGTTGGTGCTGGTGCCAGTCGAGGCATCTCGCTCGATTTGCCACCCGAGGCCGAGGTGATCCGGGCCCAGGTGCGGATCGACGCCGAGCGCATCGCCAAGCTGAGCGGTGACGAACAACGCAGAGCGCTCATCGACTCTGGTCTCATGGTCCCGCATTGGCCCCAGCCTTGGGGACGCGAGGCCGGTGCCATTGAGCAACTCGTAATTGATGAGGAGCTCGGGCGGGCCAAGATCACCTTGCCCGCGTTCGGCATCACGGCCTGGAATATCATGACGGTGAATCAGTACGCCACGCCGGATCAAGTCGACCGCTGGGTGTTAAAGACGCTGATGGGGGAGTACATCTGGTGTCAGCTCTTCAGTGAGCCGGACGCCGGCTCCGATGCGGCCGCCGTCAAGACCAAGGGCACCCGAGTCGACGGGGGCTGGGTCGTCAATGGGCAAAAAGTGTGGACCACCAATGCCCAGAACAGCCATCTCGGATTGGCCACTGTGCGCACGAACCCCGACGCGCCCAAGCACGCTGGCATCACGACCATGGTCATCGACATGCACGCCCCTGGAGTTGAAGTGCGGCCACTGCGCCAGAGCACCGGCCAGGCCGACTTCAACGAAGTGTTTTTCAACGACGTGTTCGTACCCGACGACGATGTGGTGGGTACTCCGGACGATGGGTGGAAGGTGGCGCGTTCGACGCTGGGCAACGAACGGGTCTCCATCGGGGGCGGCAACGCCATCTTCCCCAGCATGGACCTGCTCAATTTGCTGAGCCGCCACGGTGACCGTGTCCCCGGCGCGGCGGCCAGAGTCGGCGGCATATTGACCACCGACCATGCCCTCAGGGTGTTGAATCTGCGTCGGGCTCAGCGAGCCGTCGTCGGTGCTGGCCCAGGACCCGAAGGCAATGTGACCAAGCTCGTGCTGTCTGAGCACAGCCATACCCGTGCCGCGCTCCAAGCTGATCTGATGGGTCCCGAAGTGGGGTTCTTGGAGGGCGACGGCGCCTTCGCCGGCTACTCGCAGTTGGCCACTCGAGCCATGTCGATTGCTGGCGGAACCTCGGAGATCACCCGTAATCAGATCGCCGAGCGCATTCTCGGGCTACCAAGGGATCCACTAACCCAGTAAGTCCCGTCGCCTATTCAATGACGGAAAGCTCAACGTCAATGTTCCCCCGCGTGGCGTTGGAGTAGGGGCACACCTGATGGGCCGCCTCGGTCAATTCCAAGGCCGTGGCGTGGTCGAGTTTGGGCGCGTAAATAACCAGCGATGCCGTCAGGCCAAACCCACCCGAGTCCAGTGTGCCGATGCCGATGCTGGCCGAGACTTCAGTCCCGGTCACATCGAGCTTGCGCTGGCCGGCCACCAATTTCAGGGCCGAGTGGAAACAGGCGGCGTAGCCGGCGGCGAACAGTTCCTCCGGATTGGTGGCGCCCCCAGGCCCTCCCATTTCGGTGGGTATCCGCAGGTCAAGATCGATATAGCCGTCGTCACTTCGGGCGTGACCGTTGCGGCCGTCTCCGGTGGCGTGGGCAGTGGCGGTATAGAGGACGTTCATGGGAACTCCGATCAGTGGTGGCTAAGGCAATCATGCCCGCAGTGGTCTCAACGCTGCTTCGGACCAGCTGATTCCCTTCCTCGAACAGCTGCGCGCGCGGGCGGTGGCAGGATGGGGAGATGACGAATCACGAAACGGAAGGTGAGTGGTTGGAAGTACAGCGGCTCATCCCGGCCGACGCCCATAAGATTTTCGAAATCCTGCGCGATCCTCAAGGGCACGTGGCCATCGACAGCTCAGGAATGCTGCAGAGCGCCACCGGCAATCCAGTGTCGGCCGTCGGCGACAGTTTCGTTGTCCACATGGATCGCGAGGCCCTCAACGACTACCCAATGGGTCTCTATGACGTGACCGTCACCATTACTTCGTATGCCCAGGACCACGAGATCGCCTGGACCATTTTGGGTCAGATCCGACCACAGATCGGCCACATATACGGCTACAAACTCCAACCGAGCGAGGGGGGAACTCTCGTCACTTCGTACTACGACTGGTCCTCCATCGACCCCACATGGAAGAAAGCCGGGATCTTTCCCGTTATTTCGGAATTGGCGCTGCGCGCCACGCTGGGCATATTGGCCAGGACAGTGGCCCAAGCTTCGTAAGCATCCCGATTAACCGGTAGGGGGACTCGAGTACCACCCGAGCACATCCACAGCCACGTCGGCTGCGCCTCCTGGTTGTTTGTAGATGCGTATCTTCCCGTCCGAGCCAATGGTCGCTACCACCATGTTGGCCCTTACTTCTTGGGTGATTTCGTTCAAATCTGACACCAAAGGAGTAGGCAATGTATTCGGGAAGACGGTAAAAAAGGTATTTGCAGTCGGGCGAATTCCCGTGAGGTTTACGACGACTGCGGTTGCACTCCTTGGTACCCCGGCCAGACCGACTATCTGAATGGGCAGCGTTCCGCCTCCGGCAATGGTGCTGCCAGAGTTATCGGTTCCATTGCACTGCGCCGCCGATCCAGTCAAGCCAGAGACGTTGCCGGGCCGAGTGTCGCAGACTCGCACCGGTGCCGCCTCGGCCGTGAATTGCGTGCCGGTTCCACCTGCCGCGGTGTAATAGCCCGAAAGATCGACGATGACGTCCGTTGCTTTAGAGCTGAAGATGGTGATCTCTCCCGGCGTTGCTCCCGAGGTAGAGAGGGGAACAATGACGCGGTTAGAAGTGGGTCGTCCCGCAACTAAGTTCACATTGGACGCGTAGGGCTGGGTGGCTCCTTGGGGGTACACGGTGAGATAGCCCGGTTGAGTCGCGTTGGTTGCAGTCACGTTGAACACGGCTGCCATGGCTCCGACCGGCACGTTGTCGATACCAGCCACCTTGACATTGAGCGAATCCCCGTCTGTCAACGTCCCGCCCTCATTGTCAGGACCATTACATTGCTCATTTTGGCCCATCAAGTTCGAATAGTTTCCGGGTCTCGTGTCGCAGATTCGAACCGGCGCAGCGAGTGCTTGATAGAGACCGGCACCCAGTCCAGCCGGCGTGGTCGGGGCAATGTATCCCTCAATATCGATGACCAGGTTCGTCGACGCCGAAGAGTAGATCGACACATCACCCGAAGTCCCCACTCGGACCTCGACCAAGTTCGGGACTGATTCGTTTGCGACATAGTTGACGTTCGATGCTGTTGGTTGCGCAAATCCAGTCGGAAAGACGGTCAGATATCCCCCACCGGTCGCGCCGGTTGCAGTGACGTTCATCACCACGGCGGACGCGTCGGCAGGCACTCCGAAGGTCCCGAGACCACCGTCGCTGGAGTTGGCCACGTTTATGGTCGCAGTCGAGCCCGCCGCCAGCGTGGTGCCCACATTGCCCACCCCATTGCACTGTGTGGCTGCTCCGTTGAGGTTTGACGGGTTGCCAGGCCTCGTGTCGCACACTCGAATCGAAGTCATCGGTGAATAGGGGCCGGCGGCCACCAGGACCAGGTTCGGAGAGGTGCCAAGCGCGGTCAACGTGCCACTTGACGTGGCCGCTTCAGAAGTAGTGAACGTTGAAGTGCCTGAAGTTGCCGGTGCAGTGGCGCCGGGACCTGCGCTGGCAGTCGAGCCGTAGGTGATTGTGCAGGTGCTGTTACCGGTCAGGGTCACGGCGGTGATGAGAATGTTCGACCCGGATGCGGCGACCGTGCCACAGGTCGACGTGGTGTAGCCCGCTGCGGTGGCGGTGGTTGACGGCGCCGACCATCCGGTAGGCATGGTCACCTCAAGTTTCCCGTTGTTGACCACACCGGCAGCCGTGAAGGTGAAGGTGAGCGTATTGCCCGCCGATCCGGCCGTGATCGTCGCCGGGTCTACCGTCATTGTTCCGGAACCGCTCGCGGTGCTGCTGGGCTGCGTTTCGATGAGACCCTCGTTGGGATAGCCGACACTTCCGATTTCGTAGGATCCAACGGTGACGCAGCCACCGTCAGAAGTGCACGACACGCCAAGTAGTTCAGGGTTGTCTTCGAATGCGTTGCCTGGTAACGGCGCATTGAGGCCAGTGGCCCAGGTGCCGCTCGTTTCGGTAAAGATCACACCCACGTTGTGATTGCCGTCACCAAAGGGAGCCCCCACTGCGACACAATTGCCGAACGAGGAACATGTGATGACGAGGGCATTTAAGTTCCGCGTCACTCCAGCGGGGAGTGCCCCTGCGGTACCGCTGGCCCAAACCCCGCCCGTCTCGGTCAGGTAAAGCGGTGCCTGGGCATTTGCTGAGGTGGTGAATGTCCCGATGGCGCTGCAGTTGCCGGCCGTTGGGCAAGAAATCGCATCGGGTGACGCGCTCGGATTGGCCGCCGATGTTCCAGGAGGAGTGGCTTTAATCCCACTGGCCCATGTGCCAGAAGTCTCGTTGAGCAGCACACCCTGTCGGTCATTCGACGAATCAAGATAGTTACCAACGGCGCTGCAGTTGCCGGCTGACGCACAGGAAACAGAGGACAAATCTGTGTAGGGGTTGGCGCTAGCCCCTGAGGGCAACGTTGCCTCAGTACCGGAACCCCAGGATCCCGACGTCTTGTTGATCAACAGTCCTTCCGGGTAGCCCCCGCTATTCGGATACTCGCCAACCACGCTGCAATTACCAATTGAACCGCATGAGACGGAAAACACATATGAACCACCCAGCTCCGTATTTGCACCCGCGGGAAGTGTCGGCACTACCCCGGTGGCCCAGACTCCAGCGGTTTCGGTAAGCAAAAGCCCCGAGGTAAACGAGTTGGCAATAGCCACGCAGTTTCCAGCCGTTGGGCATGAGAGTGCTGAGACAGCGATGCCAGAGGCTCCCTTTGCTTCTGTTCCGGTGGCCCATACCCCCGAAGTTTCATTGATCAAGAGACCTTCGGTGGTGTCCGTATTGTCGACATACGAACCGACGGCCGTGCAATTACCCACCGTCGGGCACGAAATTGCGTTGATTGTGGCGTTGGGGATGGTGTCTGAGTTGGAGGGAAGCGTGGCTTTCATGAACGACCATGTGTTGCCTGATTGGATCGCCAAAGTGGCCACTCCGGCGGAATAGTCCGGCGGCCCGGCGAATCCGCCCCCGACACACGAACCATCGGCAGGGCACGACACGGCATTGAGGGTCAAGCCAAATGGTGGGCCGGATGGTGCCTGGGCCTCGACGCCGGTGGCCCACGTGCCCGAAGATTGGGTGACCATGAGGCCCTCGTAATACGAGGAGTTGTCGATGTATGAACCGACCGCGCCGCAGTTCCCTGCCGATGGACACGAGACTGAATAAAAGCGGTCGTCTTGATCCAATGTGGCCGACGCCACACCGCCGTTGGCGGGCAATGTGGGATTGGTGCCACTGCTCCAGGTGCCTGAGGTTTCAGTAAAAATCATCGGCAAGTTGCTTCCGGAAGTCAGGTCGACGTTCCCGACCGCCACGCAATTACCCGCTGAGCCGCATGAGATCGAGTAGATGAAGTCGGTGTTGTTTGGAGGTACCGACAATGCGCTTGCAGTGGACCAGGTGCCAGCAGTCTCGTGCACTGCGAGTGCCTGGCCATAGCCGGCGCCCACTGCACCACAGGTCCCAGGTGCGGTACACGAGACGACGAAGTTGACCACGGATTGACTGGTCGTCTGGTTGGGGGGAGTGCCCCATGTGCCCGACGTTTCAGTCAGCAAGAGCAGTCCGTTTATGTCCCCTCCACTGTCGGTGTAGGTGCCGACAGCGGAGCAGTTGCCAGCCGACACGCACGACACGCTGTTGAGGGTGGCATAAAACCCTCCGGAAGGAAGGGGAGGCGTGGTTCCGAGGCCCCATGTGCCCGACGTTTGGCTGACCACCAGCGCTTGCGTATTACTTGCGACAGTGGCGTAGGTGCCAACGGCGCTGCAGTTGCCGGGCGAACCACACGAAATTGACTGGAGGGTTGGATCCGGACTGGTAGACGCGCCGCTGGTGTAGGTGAGTTCGTGACCGGCTGCCCACACGCCTGACGTCTCGGTGAGCAGCACTCCTTGATGGTGAAAGGAAGTGTCGTAATAGGTGCCCACCGCGCTGCAGCTTCCAGCTGCCGTGCATGAAACTGAGTTTATTGCCACCTCTGGGTCGGAATACGTGCCAGACGGCAAGGTGGCTTCGACTCCAGTGCCCCACGTACCAGCCGTTTCGGTGATGAGCAGTCCTTGGCCATCGCCGGAGCCATCAAGGTACGAGCCCACGGCCGTGCAGTTACCTGCCGAAGCGCACGAAACGCTGGTCAAGGCCACGCCTTGCCTTAGGTCCGCACCTGCGGGCAACGTGGCTTTTACACCCACCCCCCATGTTCCGGAAGTCTCAGTGAGGAGTATTCCTTGAGTGCTGACGTTGGGATCCCAGTAGGTTCCGACGGCGCTGCAGTTACCTGCAGATGGGCAGGAGATCGACTGAAGCATGACCCTTGCCGCGACGAGGTTGCTGGGCGCTGGAAATTCTGTCGGGGTCCAGGTGTTGCCCACAGCACCGGCCGGCGCCGACGTAGTCAGCAATGACAATCCGGTGAGTCCAGCGATGGCCACACTCAGCACCATCAGCTGAGCCAGGAGCATCCGTAAAGGCCAACTTGCCTTTCGAAGGTTTCTGAGTCCGATTCCACTCCGCACGCCACCGGTCATGTCGACACCTGTGCTTTCCCCCGATTCCCAGTCACGGCGAGATTACCTCACCCGATGCAAGCGTGAATTGGTGAAGTAGCAATCCCCCATCCTCATTGACTCGTGTCAACGTCGACTGCTGTCAGCGACGGCGGGAACTCGTCAGGACATCTGGATTGACGACATTGGTTGGGCTTCCGGCGGCGAATGCGTTGATCTGATCGAAGATGTCGGAGAACTGGATCTCCCATTCGTCGGTTGAGACGTAGCCAATATGGGGAGTGCAGATCACATTGTCCATACGCAAAAGCGGATCGGCGGCGTCGGTCAGTGGTTCGTGGTCGAACACGTCGACGGCTGCCATACCAGGGCGACCGGATTCCAAGGCCCCGACCAGCGCACCGGGTTCAATGAGACCAGCGCGGCTCGTGTTGACCAAGAGTGCCGATGGCTTCATCTGGTCGAGATCGCGGCGGGTGACGATGCCACGCGTGGTGTCGAGCAGGCGCAGGTGGAGCGAAAGCACATCGGCTTCCTCGAAGAATGCTGCACGGGATTTCGCCACCACGGCCTCATCGACCTGGGCGCGCCGTCGAGAATCCTCGCTGGCCCAGAACATCACCTGCATGCCAAAAGCCCGTCCGTATTCGGCCATCACCTTTCCGATTCGCCCGTAACCGTAAATGCCCAAGGTCTTGTTCCTCAGCGAATGCCCGACCCCGTCCTGCCATTGGCCAGCTTTCATCGAGGCAACCTGCTGTGGGATCCGCCGCATTCCTGCGATGACCAGTCCCCATGTCAACTCGGCGGCGGCGTAGGACGGGGAGCCTTGGTGGAGATCGGAGGACACGACGACGCCGAGCTCAGTGCAGGCGGCAATGTCGATGTGGGGATACACACTTCTTTGGCTGATCAGCCGTAGCTGCGGCAATCTCTCCAGCAGCGGTGCGCCAATTCGCGTGCGTTCTCGGATGAGGACCAGTGCTTCGGTGTCGGCTAGACGATCAGAAAGCTGCCCGATGTCTTCGACGTGGTCGGTCCAAACCGTGACTTCGTGACCATCAAGCTTGCGAAAGCAATCCAAAGTACGGATGGTGTCGAAGTAGTCGTCGAGGATCGCCACTTTCATCCCAGTCGGTCCACCTTTCCCCCACAGTTATAGACCGGCTGCGCTTCGCTAAGTCTCAAGCACCAAACCAGGGGAAGATGTCCCTGCGTCTTGTCGGCCCGGATCATCCAACTCAAGTTCGGCTTTCTCAAGTTCGGCCTCGTCGTGGGGTTTGGCCGCGTGGGCAGGCAAGAAGAGGGTCGGGATGAAAGCCAGGAGAATGGTGCCGACCGCCCACCAGAAAGTGTGGGCGAATGCAGTCGCCACCTGATCGGCCACGGTGGGGGAGAGCTTGACCGCGTCGGAAAGAGCCGGTGCAGTTCCGTGGCCACCTATTCCGGTCTGCTTAACGATCTGCCGTGTGAGCACGACGGCGAAAAGTGCAGTGGCCACCGAACCACCAATCTGACGCACGATGTTCAGGGTCGTGGTGGCACGCGGGATTTCGGCGTTGGTCAGGTCGAAGTAGGCCGCCGCCATAATCGGCATCATCGACAGTCCCAGTCCGATGCCACGCAGAAACAGCGTGCCGGCGAGGAGGACTTCCGAAGTGCTGGTGGTGACAAACGCGAACGGCACGGTGGCGGCCGCCATCAGCAAAATACCAGCCGGTACCACCCGTCGGGGTCCTACTCTGTCGGTGATCGAGCCGGAGAGTCGCATGACACAGGCGGCACCGATGCCCTGCGGCGCCATGAGGAGCCCGGCCGCCAGCGCACTCTGACCTCGAGCGATTTGGTAGTAGAGCGGAAGTAGGAACATGGCCCCGTAGAGCGTTGCCCCCAGCACGAAAATACAGATGTTGGCGATCGTGAAGTGCAGATTCTTGAAAAGGCGCAACTCGAGAAGAGGGTATTTGGTGCGCAATGCGTGAAAGACAAAGCCAAGCATCAATCCGATGCCGAGAAGAAAACTCACTACCACCGGCACACTCGTAAAGCTTCCCGACACGCCGACTTCAGACAGCGAATAGATCAACGCGGCGAGTCCGGGGGAAAGCAGACAGAAACCCAACGTGTCGAAACTCGTTCTCACCTTGTCGGATTCCTTAACCGGGTCAAGAATCCTCCAAGCGAGGAACAGCGTGACGATGCCGATAGGCACGTTGATGTAGAAGATCCACCGCCAGCTGAAATTGGACACGATCAATCCACCGAGTACTGGGCCGAGCACGGGTCCGAGCACGGTGGGTACGCCAATGACCCCCATCACCCGACCCATACGCTGCGGACCAGCCTCTCGAGCCAAGATGCTTTGGCCGATAGGCAGGATCATGCCGCCACCGAGGCCTTGGAGCACGCGGAAGGCGATCAACGAGTTGGCCGACCAGGCCAGACCACACAACGACGAGCCGACGATGAACAGACCGAGGGACATCATCCACATCGGCTTGGCTCCGAATCGATCGACGGCCCATCCGGTCACGGGAATGACTACGGCGAGAGCCAGCAGGTAGCCCGTGGTCACCCACTGAATGGTCGAAAGCGGAACCTTGAAGTCCTTGCTCAGGGTGGCGAGAGACACGGCCACGATGGTGGTGTCGAGGATCGACATGATCGATCCAAGGACGACAACGGTGGCCACACGCCGAAGTCGGGGGGACAAGGCGTTGGTGTTGTTACTGCGGGCCATGCAGCTCCTTTCGGGGAATACTTCACTTTACTCAAATGTCTGTATTTGTCAATGATTCTGTGCGAGACTGCTCGCAATGGGACTGGCCGAAGAAGCATTCGAACGCCTCCGACGGATCACGTTGGAGGGGGAACAGCTCGAACGAATGGCTGCGCTTGGGGTACGGACACAACTCTCACCGGGCTTGATCAAGACCCTGCTTCGGCTCTCGCGCTTCGGAGGTATGTCAATGGGGGACATGGCGCGCGGTATGGGATGTGATCCCTCCTACGTGACTGCATTGGTCGATGACCTCGATACTCGCGGTTTGGCCCAGCGTGAGCCGGATCCGACTGACCGCCGTGTCAAGATCGTCGTTCTGACCACCAAGGGACGGAAATTGGCGGAGGAGATTCACGCCGTCATGTCCGTTCCGCCAGCATCGTTTAGTGCGCTGACAAATCCGGAACTTCGTCAACTTCGCGATCTCTTAGACAAGGTGATTGCCGCTGACCCCGCCCTCACCTCTGATTCGCCTCCATCCCCCACAACGTCACGCAAGCTGGTGGGGACCTCATAATTCAAGGGGGGCGCCACCGTTTTTGACGGGTCCGCATCTAGTCTTCGCACCACAGCACAGAGTTGCTCGGCGATACATCTGCGACCATCCGAACAACGGCAGGAGGCTTTGGTGTGAAATTGCGGTATCCCAAGACACCCTGGGTGACCCTTGCCGCTCCTGGCGCAGTGCGCACGTTGCGTCGGAGCTCGGCCATCGGCGCCGCAGTCACCACTCTTGCCGTGGTGATGGCCGGTCTCCCCGGTTTGGCCCAGGCTGATGTGCCAACCACGACGACATTCACCTTCAGCGGTGCGTTGACCGGCACCTTGCACATGCCCAATGGTCCATGCGCCGGATCGGGTGGTCAGTTCAGCTTCGACGGGAAGAAACTGAAAGGCTCCAAAGCCAAGTCGTGGACGCTCAACGTGAACTCACCATCCTCCAACGGTGGTTCGTGGACAAAGTTCTCCCTTAGTTCTGACGACGCGCCCGGGGCTTCGGTTGTATTGCAAGGCAAGATCTCGACGAAGGACTACGACTGGATCACGAAAAGTGGGCGGATCACCACTGCGAGAAATTCGGGCAGTCTCAGCGTGACCTTGGTGCCTGATCACTCACTGAGCGGAGCGCCCGGCGTCGGCACCGTCCATCTGAGTGGATCGTGGGGTTGCACCTCCAGCTGATCGAGTGCCATTAGATTCGTCGAGCAGGCCAGCGGCGATAATGGAAGTCGCAATGTGCCATTTGAGGCGGACCATCGCGAGGGGGCAGCGTGCCAGCAGTAGCCGTACGCAATTTGGCCAAGTCATACGGCAACAAACAGGCGGTGCGTGACGTCAGCTTCGAAGTACAAAAGGGCGACGTCTTTGCTTTGCTCGGCCCTAACGGGGCCGGGAAAACCACCATCATTGAGATTCTCGAGGGTTTCCGGGAACGAAGTAGCGGGCACATCGAGACCCTGGGAGTCGACCCGGCGGACCGTTCGACGCAACGATGGCTGCGATCACACACTGGAGTCGTCCTCCAGGAGCTTGCCGTCGAGCCGTTTTATTCGGTCCGTCAGGTCCTGAGTCGAAACGCCGGGTACTACGAGTCGCCTCGTCCGATCGATGAAGTGATTGAGCTGGTCGGGCTCACGGAGAAGGCGGACGCTCGCATTAAGAATCTCTCCGGTGGACAGCAACGTCGGCTCGATGTGGGACTGGGCATCATCGGCAATCCCGCCCTCCTCTTCTTGGACGAGCCAACCACCGGCCTCGACCCCTCAGGCCGCCGCGCCACCTGGGACCTGATCCGGCAGCTCTCGGCCGACGGCACGACTGTGATGTTGACCACGCACTACATGGATGAAGTGGAGGCATTGGCGGACCAAGTCGCCGTGCTGGCCAATGCCGAAATCGTGGCAACTGGGACACCTTCATCAATCGGAGGCCGAGACCTGGGCGCAGTCACCATTCGTTTCACGCTGCCCGATGCGACGAGTCCGTCCGATCTTCCCCTCGAAGTCCAATCCCTCGATGGCCGACAAGTGGAGATCCACACCGAAGATGAACTGCAGGTCCTTCACACATTGACTGGGTGGGCTCTTGCACGGGGCGCCACGCTTCCCGGCCTCTCGGTCCAACGAGTCACCCTCGAGGACATCTACTTGAAGTTGACCCGGGAAGACGGATGAGCACCGGCCCCTCCGCCTCACTCATCCCGACCACTGGCTCCTATCGGGGATTCAGCGATCTGAAATTGGTGGTTCGGCAGGTCGGATTCGAGCAGTTGACGTTTTGGCTCAATCCGATCGGAGCCATCTTCACCATCGTCTTCTCGTTGGTGTTTCTGGTCCTGCTCGGTTCCACCGCTGGGAACACGACCATCAGCTTCTACGGGAACATCAAGGCGATCCAGTACTACGTGCCCGGGTTTGTGGCCTACGGAATTATGGCGTCTTGTTTCAACGTCTTGGCCATCACGTTGGTCAATCGCCGTGAGATGGGGCTTCTCAAGCGCATTCGCCTGAGTCCGGTGCCGACGTGGGTGTTGTTGGCCGCCATTTTTTTGAATTCCATGATCATTGCGGTCATGCAAATGGTGCTGCTCTTGGCCGTGGGTCGGTTCGGCTACGGCGTGCACGGACCGGACAACATTCCGGCCTTTCTCTTGGCGGTGTTGGTGGGCATGTTGGCCTTTACCGCCATGGGCGTCGCCATCAGCACCTTGGTTCCCAATCAAGATGCCGCCGGACCGGTAGTCAGCATCACCTTCTTCATCCTGGTTGCCCTATCGGGGCTGTGGTTTGCCATTCCGCCGGGGTCGGTCCTGGCCCAGATCGCTGATTACTTTCCAATCCGCCACCTGATCCTGTCCATATTCGCTCCCTTCAACACCGAGCCGGGAACGTCGCCGTGGGCGTGGCATGACCTCGAGGTGATCGCGATCTGGGGTGTGGTGTCTGCCGTGGTGGCCTTACGTCGTTGGGAATGGGCACCTCGCCGCACCAAGTAGGACGAAATGCGAACAGCGTGTCGTACCGGCTAGAACCGAGGCTGTGACCAGCGCCGAAGCACCTCTCACCACATCCCTTTCGCCGTCGACCTACGCCGCGTCGCACCCACAGCGTCCGGCCGTCATCACCTCGTCGGGTCAGATCGTCACTTTCGCCGAACTCGAAGCGAGATCGTGCCGGTTGGCCCAGGCTCTCTACGCCGAGGGACTCCGCGTGGGTGACCACGTCGCGGTGCTCTTGCCTAATGACCATCGGACCCATGAAGTGGTGTGGGGACTGCAGCGCTCTGGGCTCTACTCCACCGTGGTCAACACGCACCTGACTGCCGACGAGGCCGCCTACATCGTCAATGACTGTGGCGCCAAAGTGCTGATCACTTCGACCGCGCTGTCCTCGTTGGCCGAAGAGCTCGTCTCACGCACGCCCGACATTGGGCTTCGACTCGCCATCGGCGAGATCACACCGAAGGGATACGACTCTTACGACGAGTTCGTGGGGTCATTCCCGACCACACCGCTGGCTGACGAACAGGAGGGGTCGGCCATGCTCTACTCCTCTGGCACCACGGGACGCCCCAAAGGGATACGCCGACCACTGACTGGCAATCCGTTCGGTTCCGATGCCGTCCTGGCTCCCATGCTGGGTGGACTCATGGGATTCGTCGAGGGCGACGTGTATTTGAGCCCGGCCCCGCTCTATCACTCGGCCCCGCTGCTGTGGTCAATGACGGCACAGCGGATGGGTGGGACCGCCGTGGTGATGGAGCGATTCGATCCGCAAGTCTGCCTTTCCTTGATTGAAGAGCACCAGGTCACCCATGCACAGTTCGTGCCGACCATGTTCGTCCGGTTACTCAAACTCGACGATGACGAACGGGCGCAGTATGACTTGTCCAGTTTGCGATCGGTGGTGCATGCCGCCGCGCCGTGTCCACCCGAAGTGAAGCGCCGCATGATCGAGTGGTGGGGTCCCGTCATTCATGAGTACTACTCGGGCACTGAGGGTGGCGGTATGACCTGGATCCGCTCCGAAGACTGGCTGACTCACCCGGGATCAGTGGGCCCATCCGTCTACGGGACCGTGCACATTTGTGCCGACGACGGCAATGAGCTTCTCGTGGGAGACGATGGCGTGGTCTGGTTTGGCGGTCGGGGTGCAACATTTGAATACAACAACGACCCTGAAAAGACAAAACAGACCTTCAACGAACGCGGCTGGAGCACGCTCTGGGATGTGGGCCATCTCGACAACGACGGGTACCTCTACCTTACGGACCGCAAGTTGTTCATGATTGTCTCCGGTGGCGTGAACATCTATCCCCAGGAGATTGAGGACGTGTTGGTCCTCCATCCTTCGGTCGCCGACGTTGCCGTGTTCGGAGTGCCCGATCCAGAGATGGGGGAGCAGGTAAAAGCCGTGATTCAGCCAGCACCCGGTGCGGTTGCGGGAGAGGCACTGGCCGCCGAAATCATGGACTTCTGTCGAGAGCACCTTTCTCATTACAAATGCCCCAAGTCGGTTGACTTCACCGACGAGATGCCTCGGGGGGAAAATGGCAAGCTCTATAAGAAGCCCTTGCGCGATGCCTATTGGGCCAGTGCGGCGCCGAACCCGTCTACTTGATCCGCTGGAGCGCGGACGTCGGCATACCAAGCCAACAGTAAGGCGACGCCGGCTCCAAAGAGCAACACGTCACTGATGCCAATGGTGTCGACCACCGGGCCAATGAGCAGATTGCCCAGGGCGACGGTGCCACCGAATCCCATAATCCACAGCGCCATCACGCGTCCCCGGACGGCGTCTTGCAGACGACTTTGCAGCGTGGTGTTGAGTGCCGTGATGAACGCAAAGTAAAAGGCTCCCACCACGGCGACGACGAAATATGCCGGAAGCGGGGCGCGCAGTAGGGCAAAGGCGCAGAGCGAGAGTGAGTAGCCAATGAGGCAGACCCGCACGATCATCGGCTTCGACGTGTGGGCGAATACGGTGCCGATGGAGAGTGCACCAATCAGGGCCCCGGTGCCGAAACTGGCGTAGAGGATGCCGTAGCTGGCTGACTTCGGATTGATGCCCAGACTGTGGGCGGCCTCGACGGGCATTTGACCGACGAAGGCCAGCGCCAACAAAGAGAAGAGGAAGACGGTGACCAGGCAACGACCGACGACCTTGTCCTCTCTGGCCGTGGTGATGCCGGCCGTGAGCTCGCGCCAACGGCTGGCCGGCGCCAAAGGCTTCGGGAGCGTCGGCAACGTCACCATCATGAGAGCTGCCACGACAAAGAGATAGGTGAGGGCGTTGCCAGCGAAGACCCACGCGGGGCCGACCAAGGTGTAGGCCACCGCGCCGATGACGGGCCCAATGACACGGGAGGCGTTCATTTGGGCCGAGTTCAGCGAGATGGCGCCCGAGAGATCTTTGCGCCCAACCAGTCCAGGGAGAATGGCCGCATAGGCCGGGCCGAACATGGCACTGCCGATGCCAACCATGACTACCATCAGCACGAGAAGAAAATGTGACGGCGATTGGGTGCGCACCACCAACGCTAAGGCCAGCGAGAACACCAGCTGCTCAATGGAGAGGACGATCAGGAACTTCTTGCGGTTCACCTTGTCAGCAATGAGCCCTCCAACCATGGCCAAGAGGAGTGCCGGGCCGAGTTGCGCAAAAATGATCACGCCGACGAACGTGCTTGAGTGCGTCAAGTTGTAGGCGTATGCGCCGAGGACGACATTTTGCATCCAGGTGCCAATGTTGGAGACGAACGCTCCGAAGAACACGATGCGAAAGACCGGGTGCCGCAGCGCTGCTCTGGCCGTGCCCGATGAGATTGGGCTGTCGCCATCGATGACGGCATCCTCAATCTCCTCGATGGAGACGTTCGGGAGCGTCGTCTCTCCATCGAAGTCGGCCGGCACGCCCCCATCGTACGGGACACCAATCAGGAGTGATCCGTCCAGAATTCCGTATCTTCCCTGCTGGAGCCCTGTGGTACCGTGCTGCTGCAGCACAACAGCAGTACTTCCCAAGAGGGGAAGCCGGTGAAATTCCGGCGCTGGTCCGCAACCGTAAGGGAACCGCCATAAGGGCGACTTCTTCAAGTCGGGATACCTCTAGGGGAGCAGAGTTCCCACCGTCGAGACACAGGACAGGGGCTCGGTGAAGCCCCGCGGTGCGGAGTTTTCCGGGTCAAGGTCCGGGAAGAGAGCACCATGCACATCGTCCGCCGCACGCTTCTGAGCCTTACTGCGCTCACTGCTCTCATTTTGGTGGGAGGTGCAGGCGTCATAAGCGACTCAGCCGGTGCTGCCACGACGAATCCGCAGCTCCCGCAGGCCACGTCTGCCATCACGGCTGCCCAATGGATCGCCGGTCAATTGACTTCAGGCGGCACCATTGACGATGTCACTCCGGGCACACCGGATCTCTCGGCCACCGCCAACGCAGTGCTGACGCTCGCTGCCACCGGCGTCGATCCCTCCGGGGCGCAAGCCGCGTTGGCCTACCTCGAAGCGAACTCGGCGGCCTACATCCTCGCTGACGGCAGCGATGGGCCAGGGCCGCTGGCCAACCTGATCCTGGTGGCCGAAGCCATGGGCGTCGATCCCACCAGCTTCGGTGGCACCAATTTGGTCTCGCGCCTCGAAGCGACCGAGCAGACCTCGGGCCCGATGCCGGCTTGTTTGGCACCGAGACCCAACTCGGTGTCTAC
>Ga0182030_10008534_pt1 | contig 21199 bp, 28 predicted proteins | sample 812S3MmetaG_FD_121299 | JGI IMG/M metagenome (GOLD analysis project Ga0182030, IMG submission 121299) | Permafrost microbial communities from Stordalen Mire, Sweden - 812S3M metaG (Illumina Assembly) | ecosystem: Environmental > Terrestrial > Soil > Wetlands > Permafrost | place: Sweden...
CTGCCCCAACGAACACTGCCCCAACGAACACTGCCCCAACGAACACTGCCCCAACGAACACTGCCCCAACGAACACTGCCCCAACATCGGCTTCGAAAACGGCGTCTGCAGCAACTGCGGCCAAATCGGCGTCGAATGCCCGAACGAGGAATGTTCAAGCCTGGACGTTAAAAACGGATGTTGTGGCTCATGTGGTACAATCGTCAATGATGAGGTCTAGAACAAATACTGCGATAGCCTCGAGTGCCCGAACGACGATTGCAAGTTTTCTGATGTCCGAGATGATGGGCGGTGTCATACTTGTGGCATTGTCAATGATGAGTACAAGTATAATCGGGTTTTGAAGCGTATCAATGAGAAATTCGATGATTCAGATGTTGGTGATGGAATTTCTCGTAGGGGCGGCATCGTTGTTGATCTAGGTTCTGGGTAGAGTCCCGAAGGAACTCCTAGGAAGTCTTGTGATAACCCAAGTACTCACCTGGGCGTCTGTTCTAATTGCGGCGACTACAATCGAGAAGAGGCTGAGGTAGCGAACAAAAGATATCGGTGCAAGGAGTGTGGCGATTGGCTGATGGTGGAAACTGATTGCACCCGATGTAAAAAGTGCTTCTGGTCAGAATCTGAGAAAATTGACGGAAGATGTTCATACGAATGATGCACGTTCATACGAAGGATCCGAGAATCGAAGATGGAAACTGTGTCAACTGCGGTACACCTAGCGACCAAAACCTTCCTAAAGTTATGAAAAAGACCGCGGATTGGTACGAGTGCTGTTTCGACCCAGCCATCCAAGATGGCGGCGGGTAAAGGATAATGGAGGAATAGGAATGGAAATGTTTGATTTGACATTTGTATGAGTTACTCCTAAGTCACTTATCCCTTCTTGTAATGCATTTGAATGAGTCAAAAACTATGCCATCAAAGTACTGAATGGACTCAGTGACTGGGGTGTGTTTGAATGCATAAGAATTTGTGAATTAGTGGAAGGAGTAAACCAGGACCAAAGATTGGGGTCGGCTTGAATAGGTCAAAAAATCGTAGAGCAATTGAAGTAGGGTATGAATTCATTGTGGGTATGGTCGATCAGGAGCGAACTTCCCCACAATCTTGTTTCTTAAGTATCCAATATCATGATCCATCTGAGAACTTTACCACACCGAGTTCACGGTACTTTAACGATGCTTAAGAATTACTTTTTATGATAAATTCCTATCTAAAGGTATTCATGCATACAACGGAATAGCTAACATATGCAAGTGGAAGCACTGTTCCTTTACGCCACTTTTCCTCTTGCATAGGCATCATCACATCTCATACCGTAGAATCTCAAGTCTCAGCCTTCTTAATCTTCTTGGGCTTCTTAACCTTAACCTCGGACTGTTCCTCGCTAACAGCAGCATTGTCAACCAAGGCAGCCTTGGACTTCTTGACCTTCTTTGGCTTCTCTGGCTCCTCAGTAGCGACTGGAGCGGAGGGGTCGTCCACAGCGGTAGCTTCTGGTGCCTTCGCCTTTTTATCTTTTCTCTTCTTAGACTTGCTAGGCTCTTCAGCAACTGGAGCTGCCTCAATTGCCTTTATTTCTTCCTCGCCATTTTCGGTGATCGCCGGTTGCTCGACATGCTTTTTTGCAACGTTCTTGGACGACCTGATTTTCGGAGCTTCGAATTCATATCCAATGGCCTTCATCTTCTCTGCTTTCCCCTTTCTTCTCTTCACTTCCTTCTCAATACGGCCCGCCCATACTGCTTCAGACGCACCTTGCTCCAATTGTCGACCTCTAATCTTATTCCATGGAACCTTCTTGAAGCGCTTATTAGCACCCTTGAACAAAGTTTCATGAACTTGCTCGTCCGGGACCAATTTGACCTTGAGAATATGATCGAAGAGAAGATAGTTGTCCATAGTCCTAGCAACAATGTCGGCAACAGTGTGGGACGCAAATTGGATAAAAGCAAAATGCCTGCTGTTACCAGTCTTTGGGTTGCGAGAAAGACGGAGCTTCAAAATTTCACCGAATTGCTTGAAGTATTCTCTCATCTCGTTCTCGTAGAAACCATGAGGAATACGACCAACGTAGACAACAGCAGGCTTTTCGGACTCCTGAGACTTGGCAGCACGATCAATCTTCTTCTTGTTCTTGTTGGTCAGAGTAGGGATCCGTGGAACGACCTGGCCTTCTTGCAAACCACCCTCTTTCAAGTCGTGCTCCTCATCACCTTCGCTCTCGAAGCCTGTCAGAAGAGCCTCCGTCTGGTCATCGATATCAGAAACTTCATCTTCCCCATCCTCAAGATTTCCTTCGCCATCCTCATTATCAATTGCCTCTACATGCTTAGAGTCCTTAGCTTTCTTAGCTTTATCTTTAACACCGCTGACCTTCTTCGTGGCTGCTGTCTTGGTATCCGCTTTGGCAGTCAATTCATCCTCTCCTTTTGCCTTCTCAACATTCTTCTTTGCCTTGACCGATTTAGTGATTGGCTTTAGTAAGCCTTCCTCCGATGCGATTGACTTGGGAGTCTTCGTCTTCTTCGCCGCAACAGGAGCAGCATCGTCAGTAGCTAAGGATTTGTTAGCAATTGCATACTAAGCAGGACTACCGTATTGTACCTTTGCGCTTCTTCTCTGTAGCCCCGTTCAATGTCAACTTCTTGGCCTTCTTCATCTTCATGGCTTCTTGTTCAGGCACAGAAGCTACTTTTTTATTAGCAAAAGTACTCAAGCAAATAGAGATACCTCAGCACTCACCCTTGCGCTTCTTTGATTCGACTTCCTTGGCCATCGTGCGAGAGAAAAAAAGATTGTGCTTTTTCTTTCGGTTTGGTGAGGTGGAAAGTTGCGAACTTTTTTTTTTGTTGCAAAAGACCTTGAATCCGGCAAAATCGGTGGGTTGCCTCACCGCCTACTACTGGTAGTAACCATATTTCCCATTATGTCTATCTCTAGTGGACTTTCTCAAACTTATACACTGTACGTTCCAGGCAATCGCCAGTGCTCTCATTTCTTCCTTCGTACCTCTCTTTGAGAATCATTTTTTTCTTAGGATGTCCGATTTTTCACATACAAAATATAGCTCGTGCACTCACTTTCTTTAGGTCCTCGCCTTAACAAAATCTTAGAATCTTGATGCCTAAATTGTATTTTATACTAGTATTGTATTCAGGCAATAAGACATCCTAAAAAATCTGACCGCCGAAGAGAGGCACGAAAGAAGGTACGAAAAGGGACTGACGATTAACTTCGAAGAATTGGCTAGTAATATCCCCTCCCGTTTTTATTTCTCTGGGCAGAGTCTCCTGATCATTGCACTTTGACCGGTGTCCAATCTCAAGTGAGATCCAGTTCTGGTTAAGCAAAACTCTTAGTATTTCTCCAACTTCCACAGCTAGCGGAGCTTCCGGAATCTCGCAAAATTTCACTCTCCGAACCCTTGCAAATCGTCGGTGGGGCTCTACAAGCTATGTAAGAAGGTACATAAGAGCTCCTTCAATACTAGAAAGTTCATCTCTATTATACTTGAGGTTTTAATGACCGTCTTTCCCTTGTTGAAGTCATTCCCGATTCTTGCTACCATTGCAGTTGTTAAATATTTCCCAAGCTTCTGCGATTGAGGTTCTATCGCTGGTCATTTATCTTGTCATCCATCATGGCTCAGGCTTTAGAGAGCGACTTCGACGTTGATCGTGATATTCCAGATCTATTTGGTAAAGTCATACTTATCACCGGAGGTGAGCTAGATATCTCGATCTATTTTAGAAAATGTTTTGATTTCTGTACAGGCAATGCCGGGATAGGAAAAGCAGTATGCTTGAACCTAGCGAAGCATAACCCCCAGCGAATCTATATTGCCGCTCGAAATCCTATAACGAGCGAAGAAGCTATCACCGAGTTGAAGAGAATGGCACCTAAAGTCATGGTAACTTTCATTGAATGCAATCTTAGGTCGCTGGAATCTGTCAAAAAGGCGGCAGAACAGGTTATTTCCTCAGCGACACGCCTCGACTTACTATTTTGCAATGCTGGTATCTTGGGCGCCCCCCCAGGCTTGACCGATGATGGGTACGAGGTTCATTTTGGAGTCAATCATCTTGGTCACGCCTTGTTGATCAAGCTTCTGATGCCGATGCTTCTCAAAACAGCGGAGCTTTGCTCGGACATAAGAGTGGTCTCAACGACTTCAGATGGCTATCGCTTTCATGCTCCGCAAGGGATCGTGTTCACAGACCTCAGAACTAGACAAGAAAACCTGACGTTAATCGGAATGTTTGGAGGATGGCTTCGATACTTCCGTGAGTGACGCGCCCATCTTCCTTCATATACAAAAGACTGACTGTGGATGTCACAGAATCAAAATTGGCCAACATCGTCTATATCACTGAACTTGCAAGACGCTATCCGAGCATCACCTTTGTAGCAGTCCATCCTGGTATCGTAGATACCCCACTGACACCAAACTGGATAAAGAGTACTGCAATAATGAGGCGATTGGCTGCTGGTGGAGATTTGAGGACCCCAAACGAAGGTTCTTTCAATCTTTTGTGGGCAGGAACTGGGCGAGGAGTATTGAGTGGAGAGTACTATGAACCAGTCGGTGTCCTAGGTAAAAGGACACCGAAGGCAAGAGACCTGAAACTGGCTGAAGACCTGTGGAAATGGACCAGTAAACAACTTGAAAATTATAGTGACTAACACCTGGCTTCTTATTCGCAAGTAGAGATGAGGTGCGAAACTTAAGGAATTGTTATTCGAACCCCAATTTGTCATAGGCTTGAAGATTTATTCTATTAGGTTCTATGTAGATAAAGAGGCCAGTGTGAGAGTCTTGCAATTATATTTCAGCTGAATACAACCCGACGGAATCCCCTTGATGTGTTTTCACGTGATATAACCTTACATGAGGATTGAGATTCTGAACCTTGAATGAACGGAAGTGACAAAGCACAAGAACCTTACTCATAAACAGATTCATTCTTACTGGCAGTGTATTGATTCCGAAGCTAAAGATGCAAAATCTCAACTGCCTGAAGATTTCGCTTACCATCCAAGGTTTTAACACATATCCGCGCGGATGTCAAGAACGCGAGACAACACCACTGCGATGAACAACATGTCTCATTCCGAGGTCTGGGATGATTCCCTTTTGGTTAATTCTTGGAACGAAGCTTTAGAAGAATACAAGGTGAAAGACTCTCGTCTTCTCTGAACGCAGACTAACATTCCGAAGTATTACCACAGCATCCAAGCTAAAGGAGAAAAGATCGAGGATGTATTGAAAGAAGCCGAGAAGGGAACTAATGGGGCGTGAGTTCCTAACTACCCCTATTAGAACAGAAGAAATAGCTAAGCAGTCTAGTGGTGGCGGCGTAGCTTATGAGAAGGTTGATGTTCAAGTCAGTGACGATCAGAATGCCGCGAAAAGCTTGCCCGTAGAAACGCCTACTAGTAATCATGATTCGATTCCACCTGAAGGAGGGGCTCAAGTAAGCATATCTAGATCCCCACATTGTCGAAGATTAAGTTTTCTTGGCAGCCTTTCTGCAGTCCGTGACTGACCTTGTCGTCTTTAGGTGGAGAATAGCCATTTACCAGTCTCGGAACAAGCATCTGAAAGTATGGGATCGAAGGCTCCGGTCCTACCGCAGCATCTTATCGGTCAGGGTGAGACAAATCAACGGCTTCATGATGCTTATGGGTTGGTAGCTGACGTGGGGCCTCATGCAGTTCATGACGAAAGCCTGAAGAATTTACTAATGTCATGGTACTATGCTGGTTACTATACTGGTCTCTATGAAGGCCAACGGCAGGGAGCAGCGAGTAAAGATGCATGAGGCATGATATGATGGGAGGCGTTGCTACCGACGATCTGTCACAACGGTAGTTTGGGCCATCTGAACTTATGTCCGTCCCAACTAGGCGAGCCGATGTCACTGTGGCAGGTGTCAAAGACATGGGATAAGTTCAGAGAGAGGAAACAAAGCGCCGAACAAGAAATGTGTCGTTTCATCCTGAAGACAAGACGTGGGTAATGCTGCGCCCTCGACGTTTTATTCACGATCGACCTCATGCCGGCCATTAGGATGCCTCCTGACGCAAAAGATAGTCTCAAATACCAAATTCACAGAGCGATGCTGAATCATTCTGAATGGTTTTGAAAGTTTGCCTCCAAAGACTGAAGTGAAGTGAAGTGGCTGGGCAGAATTGAAGCGTACAGGAGAAATCCCCGAGTTTGGACCCCCTTCGGTGGGTGATCCGAATTTAATCTCATCTTCCTTGACCCCAAACAAGGTCTACAAGTACAGGCTTCTGGATGAGATGGCATCTCTCCAATCCGATGTTTCTCACAGACTCTAGCCCTTCCAAGCCATTTCGAGGTATTTCACCCCTGGGACGAGACGTAGCGCGGTCATGACCCCATGTTTTTTTCGCGGGCTGAATTTAGAACGTGAGACGAATCTGCCACAAACTCTAAAACAATCCACGTCGAGGACAGTCGCTTGTTTTGCAGCCTCAACCACTTTGCGCTCCGTGCCACGTCCCTCGACCTCATTATCATCCGACTTCTTGACTTTCTCCTGCGGATCAGACTTTTAAGTCGTCTAAAAAGTACAGTGCTGTTTGGAGGAGGACCACAATACCATGACCGGACGAGGAGGTCTCCGAGTGCAAGATTGTATCCGTTTCGTGCAAGCATTATGTGTGATAGATGCCAAGGGATTGCCCTCAAGGGCCTGCCACCAATTTCATGCCCGATTTAATATCTCCAGCCCCTCGCGCCGTTTTTTTCCTTCTCATCTCTTCTTCTGTATTCGTCTTGCTGTGAACACATTCATTCACTACCTTATTTTATTTTCAGCAGCTATACATCATCACGAGCAGGCCCTCGCCATCTGGCTTTCTAAGACGAGCTTCATATCCACGATCCTTACCATCAAATAAGCCTAGACAACTTTGATAGTTCAGCTATACCGCAGTGCGGCTTTCATCTTTGCGATCCTCCATTACGATAACCTAGTCCGACTATTTAATATCTATCATCATGAGATTCTCAGCCGTTGCAGCATTGTGCGCAGCCCCATTGGCCTTAGCAGGTACTCTACAAGCAGAACTGGTCGCGAGAGGAGCAGTAGGTGTCGAGGTTTCTGATAGCAGCGGGAGCAGCGGATCAAGTGGAGATTCAAGGTCGAGCAGTAGCCAGAAGTATAGCAGCAAGGATGACAACAACAACAAGGGCAATGGGAACACAGTGCTCATCGAACAAAATACCATTAATGAAGTTGTCGTCATCTGGGTCAACAATGGAGGCGGAGCGGCCACTTCAACTGTGACTGACACAGTAACCGTGACACAAAATGGTGCAGCTTCTGTAGCCGCAGCCACACATCAAGTAAGGAGACTTTCCATAGCTAAATGGGCCATTACTAATTCAATTTCAGGTTACCGTTGGTGGATCTGCTGGACTTGTTTATACTCCCGACACCATTGAAGCTGCAGTTGGGGACATGGTGATATTTACCTTCGAGTCACAGAACCACACCGTCACGCAGTCCGCTTTCACGACTCCTTGCGACAAGCTTGCGACTGGCATGGATTCAGGGTTCATGCCTAACCTTAACAACACCGTTTCCCCAGCGCCACAGATGGCCATGCAAGTCACCGTAGCTACTCCTCTCTGTAAGTCTGCCATCTCGATTTGGTGGATGATCTCTAACAATGATAAGGGTTCTACTGCAGACAAAAAGGTCACTGTGGAAAGGGAATGACTTTCTCCATCAACCCAACTGCCAACAAGACCCAAGCCATGTTCCAACAAATGGCAATTGCCCAAAACGGTACCGGAACCGTCTCCCCTATTGCTGGCGGAGCAGCATCAGCCTCTGCCGCACCTCCGGCAAGCAGCGCGGCGGCTGCTGCATCCCCATCGGAATCTGCAGCCTCTTCAAGTTCCGGCTCAACCTCCGGCTCCATGGTCTCAGGAACAGGAACTATCAATAGCGGCGGTGCTTGCGAATGCGCGTGCCTCTGCGGCAGTGCTGCATTCCCTCAGGCTGCTCTCCAAGGCATTGGTGCATTCGGTGGAATATCAGGTCAGTAAAACTCCAAGGATCAATCAATTATCCAGAGACTAATATTTCCCTAGGAGCCATGCCAATGTCAGCTCTAGAAGCATAAAGTGTTTCATGTTTTCCTTGTCGTTGTAGAGTAGAACAGGCGGGAGTGTCGCCATTGAGGCCTGACACGGATTTCCAGTCCCTGTGATGGTATATATGACTGGATCGTATTGAGGATGCGCTTTAATAGTCCTATGAATTGGATACCTTTATTGCATTCTGTTTTGGCGTTGAGATTCTTCTTTCTGTGGTCCAAATAGACAACAAAATTACCTTCAATGTTTACACTTCTATTGATGAAAATCAATGTTTGCTGAACCGTATTTGTCTCAAACCCCGAACCTCGATTCCAACCTTTGGAATTGATGTGCTCGTCTTCCTTTTTCGGACGGATTCGTCATCTTATCCCTGATTTTCATGCACATCTTTATTTTGAAACTTGCCGGGTCACCGCGCGAGTTCCTGTCTTAGCCCTTTGTTCATTCATTTTGGTTATCTAACCCTACTTCAGAGGGGAATTTGATAATAAAGCGACAGTCGAGAGGAGGGACAGGATATTTCAGCATGGAATGAGTCCAGACGGATTAGTTGAGGGGAGGGGTTGCCAACGCAGCTCAAGCAGGAACCAATGGGATTTGGAGGCACGATACTAGGCACGATACTTTGATTGCACTTGGCTGTATTGACTACCAAATGAAAAGCACCCAGTATTGTAAGTTGTAGAACATCAATAGAAGCCACGCAATCTAAACACCTCATAACCACGCTTCCAATGCTCCAATGCTCATGAAAGATTGTTTCCTGACCACAAACTCCGTCGTAATTCGGACTCCCATCTCCGGGTTCATCAGAAAGCCTCGATAGCGTCTATTTCTTCTTCGCGCCACCGCCTTCAGCGGCTTTTTTTGCATCAGCTGCAGATATGGTCAGCATTGGGAATACAATCATTGAACATGTGTATAACCCACCAGCAGCTTGCTTTTCCCTCATTTTCGCAGCGACCTTTTCCTTCTCACGTTGCATCTCACTGCCAGACATAGAGTTGCCTTTCTTCTGCAGTATATGTCAGCACGAACACCTTTAAGCAGAGCAGAAATCAGGCGCAGGGAGGGGAATTACCTGATCAGCCATTTTCTTCTGATTAGCTTCACGAGCCTTGTCTCTCTGATTTCCTCTAGCCATATTGAATAGCTATTGAAGTGTCTGCGATTCTTAGACAATAGTAGACTTGATTCCTATGCCTGCGTGGCCAAAATAGATATTGAATAGAGGCTGAGAATGGTTTGGGATAAAAATAGATCGCTACGGAAACCTGAAAGAACCACCGACTCCCCGCGACTCACCGAGACATTTTATCACGTGGGCGCGAGGCTCTTCAATCTTAGTTCGCTCTTCATGAATGACCTGAAGCTTCAGATTTCGAAACACAGCCTCTCAAGAGGCCAGGCTGACCTAATGGAGTCTGTTGGAGATACTTCCTTGCGATGTACCGCTCACCACAGCATATACCCTGAACATATAGACTTGAAACAACTCCTAAGCGCGTCCTGCCCAATCGCTTTCGCGTCAATCTCAAACCTCGAAACATTTCAGGATAAAACCATAGGAAGGCCCCGTCTCTTGGTAGCCTATGCAGGCGCCTGTTCCAGACCTCATTGGCAGAAGGAGCAGATCTGGCCCTGGATGATCGCTGTTGATGGCGTTATCTCTTATGCGACACTCTAATCTTGCCATCGCTACGAGCTCTTCAACCACAGTAGCCTCACTACGAGGCGTCAGGAGTTCCGAACGGCATTTTGACTACAGACTGTGGTACTTCGTCCAGTTGTTTCTCTTGAAACCTGGGATCCCTTAGTCGCGCTTTGAAGCACTTGCGCAAGGTCGAAGAATAGTCCTTGGCCACAGATATAATTGGATATGCACAAAGCATGGCAAAGGTAAGACTCACACTGGTGCTGGAAACAAGGACATATCAACCCCACAAAGGGTGAATATAGGTGGCTTTCAATTTGGTCTCAAAGGCGTCAGCGGCTCATTGTCCTATTCATATACTTCCCATTCTCTTCCAATTGTCACAATTGTCTCTATTCATTGTGATTCACGACAATGAGGGTTGAACATCAATAGCTATTCGTTCTCTACTTAATACTTCTCCTTCTTGCTCAGATCTATCTTGTCTTCTGTTCGCAATTCTTTCCAAATCTACCACGATCTTTTCAAAACCCTCATCGAGTCAACTTCGAGTCACTTCTACTGCAGGCAGTCAAGTACCCTACACTATAATCTCTTTCAAGATCGTAAGTATTCACAATATCTTCAAGCCTAAGAAACCTTACTAACGGGTTGCAGAGTCAAATCCCTCCTAATAAATCGTCAAAATGTTCAACTTCAACACCGATTCGAAGATGCGTGGTCCGGGCTATATAATTCTAAATGTCATTCGAGTCCTAAACATCATCTCTCTCCTCACAGTGGTGGTGGCTAGTTGGGTTATGCTTGTCATGACGGTCAAGACCTCAAATGTGCAAATCTTTCTTCCTCTTACTCTACATACCTTTGCTAACATCTCACTCAGTTCTTCTTCTTCGACGGGGTTTCCCACTTCATTACGAGCACCATAGGGCTCTTTCTCATCGTCTCTGAGCTTACCCTCTTCAAATCATACTATGCGAGGAACTGGCCACTATTGAGCAACGAGTCTGGCTTCGTATTCCTTGGTTTGTCCATGATCATCTTGGGCTTCAATATCTTGGGCAACTTGAACAAGACTGCTACGAGCGTTAATAGCTTGGGATTACCTTTATGGCGCATCGTCATCGCTTCAGGTATCCTTTCAGCTCTCATGGGTCTATTCAATATCATCGCCGTAAGCATATTCTATCCCTATATTTAAGCATTTGCTAACTTTCTCGTAGACCTTCGTCTTCTGCGATTCTCAACTAGGCATCACCGGTCGTCAAGTCCGCAGCCATGGTGCAGCCATACCAGGATCTAAGGAATCAGTTGGCAAATCTTTCAGTCTCTCCAGCGGATCGACCCGTCGCGCACCATCACCTGTCCTCCCCAGCTACAATACAAACTCAACTCCTGAAGACCGCCGAAAATCAAGATTCGGCCTTAAGTTCCCCATTCGTCTGTCACATATCTCAAAACCTGTCAATAACGACCCTGAGCAGTTCCAGAAATGGGATTCGAGGAGTTCACCTGTCGTGCCAGATGTGGTGAGACCACCGACCGCTCTTCACCCATATCATGCACACGCTCCCGAATACCCAGCATCATCACGATACAGTGAGGCTAGTGGTATTACACGGTTCTAGACTAGATATTGGCATAGAAGCCGGAGCATTGTCAAGGCGTTTTCGGAGTTTTCATTTTTCAAAATACCCACTCCTTATGAAGCAGAATTGGGGAGTTATTGGCGCACGATTGCATACGTCCTTTCAAGTTTGTTTATAGTAATTTCTCGTGCAATAAAAACACAAAAGAGATATGTCAAAAGTAAGACGAAATGTGGTGATTCGTAAGGCAACCCAGAACCGATAACGATAAAGCTTCCTTAGCTGCGCCCACAATGATTTCCCAACCTCATGCACGCTTCCCACGTATGTGTATTAGACCTCTAAGAACCTTCCCGCGAATCCTTCCACATAAATCGCTCTTCTATAAACCTCGCCGTGCATACACAATGGCCCCAGGTACATTCCCCATCGCCATTTCCCTCCTTAACCCCACCGCTCCCCAAACTTCAACTAACACGCCCACAGTCCCCAGCGACCTTCGTCCAATCGTGATCTCCGGCCCCTCAGGCGTAGGGAAAGGCACACTCTACAAACTGCTCCTCGACCGCCATCCCAAAACCTTCGCAACCACCATCTCCAACACAACGCGCGACCCGCGCCCAGGCGAGACACGCGATGTCGATTACTATTATATCAGCATGGAGGAGTTTGAGAAGATGATTGAGGAGGGCAAGTTTGTGGAGCATGCGAAGTTTGGCGGGAATAGGTATGGGACGAGTAAGAAGACGATTGAGGATTTGACGGCGAGTGGGAGGTGTGTGGTGCTGGATATTGAGATGGAGGTTTGTTCCTTTCTTCCCTTTACATATCACACGGTCACTATTGAGGGGAAAAGTCTGATTATATTCTATGCAGGGAGTTAAACAAATCAAACTCTCCCCCATCGCCGCCCGCTACGTCTTCATCTCTCCCCCCGAACCCGCCCTCGAAACGCTAGAAAAACGACTACGAGGCCGAGGGACAGAGAAAGAAGAATCTATCCAGAAACGGTTAGAGCAGGCGAAGAAAGAGATCGAGTATTCGAAGACGGAGGGAGTGCATGATTTGATTTTGGTCAATGATGACTTGGAGAAGGCGTATCAGGCTTTGGAGAGTTTTATTTTTAGGCCGGGGACGCAGGAGCAGGGTGCTAAGAATGCGAGCAAGGCGGGGGTGAGTGTGCTGGATTAGAGGGCTTTTGATGGGAGGTAGATGATAGATGGTAGAATGGGTCAGTTGGGTTGCGTTGCTTTCAAAAGTTTATGAGAAGCACGGAGCTAGCTTTACTGATGGGACAGGTCTTGGGGGGGGGGAGGGGTTGATTAGTTTCTTGACAGTCCCGTTTCCTGTCCTGCACGTTATAGAATAGAGTGGCAGCAAAAGAGGGGAGTCTACGGTTAGCGGGAAGAGATTGCAAATAACGACGTGGTGCATCAATACTATTAAAATGAATTCTCGACATTAGAGAAGGCTAATTAAGCAAAGAGAAATATGGAGAATGCGGAGAGACAAAGTAAAGCCCAGCTTGAACGGCCATTATTGCTCCCCCTGGCCAGCTCAAGGAAATCCATAAAGTCGCTTTTGCAGATACCATCTCGCCATTATAAATGACCACCGTCCCCAGCTCTCAAACCAAAAGATACACACGCCCCCTAGTAACCATTCATCGTCATTCTCTGGGAGTTTCTGCTCAATTCTCGATCCGCAGCGGGGCTGATGGGTCGGCTTCCGGCATGTCCTCCAGCTGCGCTGCTCTCCTTGAGTGCTAACAGTTGCTTGGCGCGGAAGGTCTCGTAATGGATTTGAGATGTGGTTTCGATCAGGTCTTGAAGATGGGTTCGGGTAAGGAAGTTTCGGAGGTAGACAAATTCACAGTGGTTCTCGTCCTCAACGTTGATGACCCCCCATCTGTTTTGGCGCCCACGGACTTGCTTGCCTCCAACGATGATTGACTTCTCCGATCCAACAACAGCGAAGGGAATGATGTTCTGGGCAAACTGTTAGCAGAATTCTCGCCTTGAACATGGGAAACTAACCTTAATTTGTGCATTCAAAGCACGCTCTTCCTCGTCAAACTCATCATTGTCGTATGGGTACATCTTCAAGTTGTGGAAAGCAAACTCCTCCTTTATGCGCTCCTTGAAAGCACCTCGCTCCTCGAGAGTCAAAGAATCAGACTTAGCAATGACTGGAACAACATTGACCACATCTGATAGCTTCTTCAAAACCACGATATCGATTGGCTTTAGGGCATGGCCGGAGGGTTGGATGAAGAAAAGGCAGCAGTGGATTCGAGTATCCTGAATGTACCTTTCGCGCTGTGCCGTAAGTTCCTTTCGGAGATATGCTGAGTGTTGATCCTTGATATACTTCACGATGGGATCCCAGCATCTGTCGTTGTTTACTTGATCGCCATAGCCAGGGGTATCTACAATGTTCAACCGGAGACGAACACCATTCTCCTCAATAATGTGAGAGACCGTTTGGATTTCAGTTGTTGAGCGCACTGGCTCATCGGGAGTAAGTCTTCCTTTCGAGTCGATCAAGTGCGACGCAAAAATGGTATTGATGAGAGTCGACTTTCCCAGACCAGTTTGACCTACGAAGCCAGGTCAGCGATTGCGCCGGTAAGATCATACTTCACTGAGCGAAGATTTCTACATACCAACGCAGATGACATTGAACTGGAAACCACGCTTCAAGAGCTTGCGCTCAATTTGCGATGTGATACTATCGAAACCGACATGGCTTTTTGGGTACACCGACTGTTGGGGACCATGTCTGTCTAGAGTTGCCATTACTGCGGAGTTGCGTGATAAGACGAAAGGCTCTTCGACTAAATTCTGTTTTCGAAGAAAGGGTGGTCGTCGCTGGATTGCAGAAACGTTGGCAATTGCAAGATTTAGAAGGGGGTATCTTTCCTCCACAAAATTAAGTGTCGCGTTGCAATAGGGGAAAGGCGCTAGGCTCCTAATTGGTGTAAATTATCTGCAGCTACCTTAGGGCAGGAGCTTTCCGAAAGGCTTCAATTTTAAAGCGAAGTTGAGGTTAGACAATATTTTGATATTCGATTGAATTTTCCTCAATTAAACAATAGTCAGGTCGAGAAGTCACAAATCTGTCGAAATGGCAGCCGCTCATGTCACAACGCGGTCGATACTGTCTTCCTTCCTCCCCCGATTGTCCCCAGTAACAACATCGAGCGCATCAAGATTCACAACACTATATTCCCGACAACTCTCGCACCCTCTCCTCCCATCACTATCGTTTGCTATTCCATCTGCTGTTCAACTCAATATTCCGGGGCTGCTGGACGGAATTTGGGAGTCGATATTGCGTGCTGTACCGAAGAAGAAGACTTCTCATATGAAGAAGAGGCATAGGCAAATGGCAGGAAAGGGAATGAAGGATGTGACTGAACTGAATAAATGTTCAGCATGTGGACATGTGAAGAGAGCACATCTATTGTGCCCGTACTGCGTACATGGTGGGGTTTATCCCTAAGACCTTGGGCGAGGGCCATTGTTAACATTCAAACAGAGATCAAGCAAATGTTTAAAGGCAAGACTTCGAAAACGATAGAGTCGAAGACAACTGAAGATAAACCCGTGGATACATGAAGAAAAGGGGCCGGTGACAAACGAGATTGATCAGAATTGCATTGCATGAGCATAGGGCGTTTTGGGGCTCAGAATCGATGATATCTTCAGTGTTAGGTTTGAATGTCGGAATAATGTACATTGAATGTAAAATACTATCATGGAAGAAATTTGGGGTCACAAATGACCGATCATGACCTTGATTTTTTAAGCCAACAATTCCATTGAATCAAGAAAGATGCCGTTCTTCTGTCTTAAGCTGCCTCCCAACATCCAATCTTAATGGTTGGACAAAATCTAGAAAACAATTTCTTAAGAATAGCTCTTTTATTCCTTTTTTTTAGACGTTGGAGGTTTTTTCTAAATGTTCAACTTCAATGATATCAAAACATCCCATCTGACAATAATCCTCCTCGACTTATTAGACCCCACCAACTTCAGCATCTCTCCACGCACCACTCTCCAAATATCCAAATGAATCGGCGACAATGGTATGCGTTCTCAAAACCTTGCCCTTACTAAAATCTAATAGTATTTAGTCTAAACAATACCTCACGACACACACCATTGATGATGGTAAGTTCCCCAAGCTGGCAACTACCCCTCCATGAACCTCAAAATAATGCTCTCTAGCCCACATCACCGACATTTTCTCCCTCGCGGTAACGCCGACCCAAATTCTCTCTGCATCTGGTGCCTCCGCCATCAAAGTTCACTCCACCACCTCCTCAGACATTCCTCTCGCGCAAAACCTCAAAGGAGCACACAAACTAGGCTGTCACCACATCTGCACCTCTCGCAACGGCCGCTTCGCAGCCAGTGCCGGATTCGGTGGTGAAGTCAAGATCTGGGGCATATCTGAATCAGGAGAATGGGCTGAAGAAGGCAAAATTGTAGACGGCAACAAAGCTGGAGAGATCTGGGCTATTGCATTAAGTGAAGACGGTCAATATTTGGCGAGCACGACGTACGATGGGAGAATAAATGTTTGGGATTTGGTAAATGGCAGGAAAAAGATTAGGGAGTTTGAGACGAAAGGTAGCTTTGGGATGTGTATTGATTTGAGTAGGGATGGAAGGTTTACTGCGAGTGGGCATGAGAATGGTGGGGTTTATGTGTTTAATAATGAGACTGGAAGGATGCTATATTCTTTACCAGGTACGTGGATCATTCAGAGCCATTCAAGGACAATGCTAACGCGAAAAAACAGGTCTAGTAAAGCCTGTACGGACAGTATCGTTCTCGCCAGCAGGAACTCGGCTTGCGGCTGCTGGTGATGCAAGAGTGATCGGACTTTATGATGTTCAGCACGGAGAGCAAGTTGCGAACCTCACAGGACATTCGGCATGGATCTTCTCCGTGGATTGGAGTGATACTGGAGAGTATCTTTTAAGTGGTTCTTTTGATGGGAAAGTAAAGGTCTGGTCGATTGACACAAGAACTTGCGTGGCTACCCACAGCGAGACTGATAAGACATTGTGGTCTGTCAAATGGTTACCAAAGACAGGAAGGAGTGAAGCTTTCGCTACTGCTGGAGCAAATCGAAGCATCTCATTTTATAGAGAGGCGACGGGTGGATAGACAAAAGAGAGTCCAAAAATTGCTAGAGTTGCTCTTGAATCGGCCAGTGGGTTCGTACCCATATTGCCACACTCTCAGAAGCTACTTAGGGTCCCCCTTAAAAATCTCTCTTCCAAAACAAGTCCTACGAACAGAATCGTCATGATAGACATTAACCTACAAATACAAAATAATGAGACTCTCATAAGTTTTTACATTGTATAAAAGTTCTCCCCAGATTTTCTTGTGGTATCTAAATAAAGGCCGACCGAGGAAGGGGATCCCTGTTTTTGCCGGGTACCTGATTCGGTGGCTGATTTAAACCGCTTTGAGATGAGGATCTCCTTAGAGGAGGCTGAGTCGCGTTCCATCTCTTGTTCCCCATCCACGATTTTTTGACTTCATTGTATTGAATCGTCGACCTTTCTATATTTCTTTTGAACAGTCACTCCTTAAACTACACACTCATTTATTGATCATTGTCCTGCGGCTTTCTTCACACTCATCTTCCTTTCAATACCCCTAAAGTTCATCCCCAATTTCGAGATACCTTGTCAACATGTACGCTTCTTCGACCTTCGTCTTGACTGCCATTGTAGCCCTAGCTCGCTTTGCCGCTGCTACTCCTCCGGCTTGTTTAATTGCTGCAATTGGGTATTTTCGACGATTCCCCCAAATGATGCAGGACTGACAACTCGCAGCGCCCAGTCGAACCCAGCCGACCTTAAATCCCTCTGCGGCACCCTCGAGTCACAAGTTGCCGGAAACATCACAGAGAAGTGCGAGGGTAATAACTTGTCATCTGCTCAAAGTGCTTTCTCTTCCACATGCCTTGCTTCCGAATCTGTCACCATCTGTACGTCCACATTCGAAATCTCCCAATAGTTTTAAAGCTTCTAATTGTTTTCTAGCGTTCACCTCCTCTTCCTCCAGCTCTAAGACCGGCTCTGCTTCCGCCACCACAACATCTCCCGGATCAAAGGCAACTGCGACGTAAGTTTGCATATGCCATCTACCATATGATTTGCTCAGTCGCTAATTTAACCAGCGGTAGCTCTGGATCCACATCTGGCTCTGCCTCCGCCTCCAAAACCAGTGGCTCAGGAACGTCTACGGTTACAGGCACTGGAGCATCTGCTTCTTCAACTGGCAACGCGGGTTCTGTTATCTCTCCCCAGTCCGGCTTTATCCTCCTCGCTGCTGGTCTCGCTGGTCAATACTTTCTATAAGAATGTTTTCGACATTGTGACCTTATAAGATCTGTGAATGGGTGTGTGGCTTATAAACAATTTATACTGGCATCTGAAAACGGGTTACATTTCGAGAGGTGACCTCATTACGGGTTAGAAGGGGCATATAACATGAAATGGTGAGAATTGTTAGTTCGACATGATCTGGCTTATACCCAAATTTATCGGGCCATCAGATTCAGCTACTTTGCATTCTGAACGTCCTATATTTCAAGCGTCTTTATTTTGAGCTATAGTTATAGGCTGATCCAACAGCGCCTCCACCCCAGATTTCAACGCCAGCCGCTTATTTTCCTCCCAATGAACCCACGCCATCCCCTGCAATAAACAGTCTGCCAAATCGTCCAACTTCCCCATATCCTCCTCCTTCCCCTCCCTCTTCCCTCTCCTCCCGCCCGGCCCTCTATCCCATTTCTCCATATACTGCCTCGCAACCGTTTCCACGCCCTCACTCCCCAACCCGACCACATCACCAGCGTCTAACCACCTCCTCACCAGATCAATCTTCAATCCTTTATTCCTAACCTTTGCACTCTTCGATCTCCTCTCCTTCCTATGCTTCCCCTCCGCCCCATTCCCATCCGCTTCCTCCTCACCGAGCCAAAACGGGCCTACCTTACCAGGCGTTACGCCTACTACCTGCCCATCCCAGATACCCTCCGCTTTCAACGTACATAAAACAGCATACAGAATTGATTCAAACATGTTTACCCGTATCGTCCATTCAAGAATATGTTTGGAACCCATAGAACGAAATCGTTGTCTTTCTATGAGAATATGTGTTGGGTTCAATGGTAGCAAGCGTGAGCGGAGCAGTGCATATGCGGTTTGTGAAAGCGTAGCAGGGTCAAACGCCTCCTTCGCTTTCGGCGAAGTTTTATCTAAAGCGTCAGGAGCAGTGGAAACAGCAAGACGACGCCAATCCTGAACTTGCGGAATCCCATTTCCCTTCTTTTTCAGTACCGAGACCACAACAGGCGCAACAGGCTCTGCTCTAATGACCGGCTTTTTAGGAACATCAAGGACACAATAAGCTAGATTCCGAATCCCCATATCAATGCTCAGGACTCGAGTAGGATTTGGGGCTGTTCGGGGGGTAGATGAGATTTCTTCATTGAGACGGTGGGAGAGGATGGTTTTTGTGCCTGAGCTTGCGATGCCGCATTTGAAGGCTAGGGATTTGAGGTCTGTGAGACGAAAGGTGGTGGGGATTTTGAGGGCCATTCATGGTGCGAAGGATGGTGACGGAGATGTAAAAGTGAGACGCGAAGCGCGCCGCGAGGCTGGGGGTTGATGCAAGGCTGACAGATTCCTGTATTGTACTGACAAAGAATCATTCTTCAAGAATGATTTGGGTTTTCTGAATCTATGGCAAGTCTTTTTTTTTTCTATTCCAAGCTTTTCAAAGAATTTTAAACCCAGATACATTCACACCTAGCTTCAGGCCCTAGATCTAAAGCATTTTGAGATCCTGCTAGCAAGCTGATTGTGGCTATAACTGTATGTCTGCCCATTAGAGAATAAAAGTCTCAATAATCGCCAATAACGTCCTATTTCAAGCATAACCCAATTCTACAATTGCCATTGTAACAAGACTGCACCTACCATGTTCACAAGCTTGTCGAGATACCGCTGATTCATCAGCATTTCATCCGTGCAAATTCACCATTTAATAGGGCTTACAGCTCATGTGTAAGCTGTGCAGTCTAGACCTCTATTGTCAATCTTAAAATGGCTGCGGAATGCACGACGGTTGTTATGTAGAGGATTGTCTCAACCATAGAGATTAATCGAAATTGACAGAGCTTGCGGAAGAAAAGTCTAAAGGATATCATATCTGATGAGCTCTTGACTGCAACTTTGAGTCGAGGCCTCGCATATGTGTTGCTCCGAAAAGGTAAGAGCATTCAAGCTGCTCATAGATAGTCAAGTCCAATGGAATAGATTGTAGGGTGAATCATTCTTCTCATGATTAGAGCAAACCTGAAGAAGGCGGCACGCTGGATAGCTTGATAAAGCAAGAGCGTTCTCGATGCATAGTCAAGGTCGTCCTCAGTCGTTACTGACTTGTACAGCAACTACTTTCTCAGTGATCTCAATGAAGCTCAACTCATTGTAAAGAGTGCATTGGGAAAATTGAAAACGCCGCAGAGCCCTGAAAAGCACGTGTGATCATGTCATCGGCGAGGCTGAAAATTCGCAACACGGCTTACAAATTCGGGGACCGAACAAGGATTATTCAACTCCCCAGACATCGAATTAAAAGAAAGCCATTCTTGAAAAGAAGAGAGATTGAGCAAAAGTTGCTCAAGTTTCGCCAAGGTGTCAGATCTAGACCTCAAGCTTGGTAATTTTAGAGCGGGGCTACTGCAATTGTGCATCAGTATTCGCATCTCGACGTCACTGGCAACACCATAGAGTACCTTCTCCGACTGTTGACTTCATTCTTTGAAAACTATTTCTCATGCAAAGACTCGCACACACAGCCCGCTCATCGAGTCTTACAGCTTCCAAGACGGCAAATTCTAGACTTTCTTCCATCTCCCGCCAGTTCTCATCATCCTTCTCCAATATGGCGCCCATAGCAAAGGAATGCGACTATCTCGTCATAGGCGGCGGTAGTGGTGGTTTGGCTTCTGCAAGAAGAGCGAGTAGTTTCTATGGGGCAAAGACAATTGCTGTGGAGAGTAACCGTTTGGGAGGAACTTGCGTTAACGTTGGGTAAGTCAAGAAGGCTACCTAGGAATACTATAACTAATGATACTCGCAGATGCGTACCAAAGAAGATCACTTTTAATGCCGCCGCCATTCGCGAAGCTATCCATGATGCAAAGTCCTATGGGTTCTCTGTTGAGGAGACGAAACCTTTCGACTGGCTATATTTCAAGAAAAAAAGAGATGCATATATCAAGCGACTGAATGAAATTTACGAGAAGAATTTGTCAAATGACAAGGTCGAATACCTCCACGGTCGAGCTCATCTCACCGGGAAGAACACCGCAGACGTAGTTCTTGACGACGGAACAGTCACTACTGTCAAAGCAAAGAGGATTCTATTGGCTGTTGGAGGGCATCCCACAATTCCTCAAAATATTCCCGGAGCTGAATATGGAATTAACAGTGATGGATTCTTTGAGATTGAGAAGCAGCCAAAGAGGGTTGCATTAGTAGGAGCTGGGTACATTGCCGTGGAATTTGCTGGCATGTTCAATGCTCTCGGCTCAGAAACCCATCTTTTCATCCGCCATGACAAATTCCTGAGAGCTTTTGACCCAATGGTTCAGGATGCTATTACTAGCGAATATGAGCGATTGGGTGTGCATCTCCACAGGAACTCAAGTCAGAGCAAGGTTGAGAAAGATGAAAAGACCGGCAAACTGACTTTGCACTATAAGGATAGA
>Ga0182030_10008535_pt1 | contig 21198 bp, 30 predicted proteins | sample 812S3MmetaG_FD_121299 | JGI IMG/M metagenome (GOLD analysis project Ga0182030, IMG submission 121299) | Permafrost microbial communities from Stordalen Mire, Sweden - 812S3M metaG (Illumina Assembly) | ecosystem: Environmental > Terrestrial > Soil > Wetlands > Permafrost | place: Sweden...
ATAAATAATATAATAGAAGAAATAATACTAATTTGGATTATAGTTATATATAAAGCTATATATAGTTATATTTAAAGAGATTATAGTACTATATAAGTACTATATATTCTTTTTATCGATAGGGTTTAAAAGTGCTTTTGATATATAGTCTATAGTTGATATAGTATTACTATCATATAATTAAGAAAAGAAAAAAGTCAGATAATCTAGATAAGTTTCTTTAGTTAATAGATCTATAATTAAATAAACTATAATAATATAATAATATAATATATTGTAAAAAACTTAAAGACTATCTAAAAAAAAATAAAAGCCTTTTATATATACTAATTATAATATATTTAGAAGCTTTTATAGTAGTAGCAAAGTCATATGACTTTACCACTTAGAAATGTCTAGAGGTTTCTAGCATTGCTAATACTATGCTATAGTAGCATATAGATATTTCTGGAATGTACTAATTATAAATAAAACTACACCATATACCAATAAAGAGATTCGATCTCTACAAAGCCTCTGAAATCTACGTAATCTTCTACAGCAAGAATCCCTCATGCGCGTTGTTTCCCCAAATGCTACTTTGACATGAAATACTCCGAGGTTTCCATACCGTTGTAGTAACTTTCCGTACTGAAATCTGATTCTTGAGTCCGAAATACAGCGAAATTGACACTGACAAACCCACTCGAAGGGTGCCTCATTTCTACGGCTGATTTGAACGGCTCAGGTGGTTTGACCGGCTTTTCAAATCAAAAACTAAAACTGACAGCCTGCTGCTAGATTCTTATTGATTGGTCCGCTTGTAGCATCTTCCCTACCGCTCCTGTCATTCAGATGTGGTGGCGAAAATCCAATTTTGACGGCTCGGCTGCCCGAATTATTGGCTGCAAGAATTCGACGAGGAAAATTGATAGCCGAGTTCTTGCTCTTATGCTGATTAGTCCGCTTGCCGTTCTCTCGCTATTGCGCAATTAACAATAGCTCGGACATTATTTTTGCGTGGGGCTGAATATAGAATGGAAATCTGGTAGCTCGATTCTTCCCTATGTTGATTAGTCCACTTGCAGTGTTCTCGCTACTTCTAGTATAGTTTAATTTAACGGCTCAGCGTTGCATGAGGCTCTAGTTAAAAGTTCAACGGAAAATCAGCAGCCTGCTTCAATATCTCATGTTGATTGGTCCACTAGCCATGCTTTCGTCGCCTCCACATTTCAGGGGTGGCAGCGGGTAACGGCTCAGGCATAGAAGAAGATACCTCCAAATTGGAAAGGAACATTTAAAGCCTCCTGCTTTATCCTCCATTGACTGGCCCACTTACTATGCTTTCGCTTACTTGAGATTGGGGGCAGATGACGGCTTAGATTTTGGCATTTTAAATCGAAAAGGAAAACCGAGGGCCTTCTCCCTTCACTCATACTGATAGGTCTATTTGCATGAGGGGTAACGGTCCACATGCTAACTTTGTCTAGGGCTGAAAATTCTTCTTTGTGGACTGCTGATAGGTTCGCTTGCCATGTTTTCGCTACTGTGCATTTGCAGATGGTGGAGAATCCGGTCTAATGGCTCAGACATACCGGCACCATAAAAAAAGAAAAGTGGAAGCCTCCTTCCCCCTTCATATTCATTGGTTCGCTTATTGTAAGGTACTTTGTCCACCCCACATTTGTTAACTTGGTAATAATTAACGACTCAAAGATTGTAGAAATTTGAAAACTATCCTAATTTCTTACGTTAACCAATATTTAAGATCAAATCCGTTGTTATAAGTTCGTGGAAGTATCGTTAACGCTTATAAAATCAATCTTGCTACCCCATTTTCGGACCTTGAAGTCCCAGTGATCCAGCGGTCCGTTGGACCTAGAAACCACAACCTCTCTCCATAAATTTCAAGGTGCACCTTTTCTCGTGTGTTAATTAGCTTTTTCTTGCAGAGACCTAGTTGTGTGTAGTGAAGACAATATCGCACATCAGGAAGAAAACGTTCTCGATTTGCCAGGTTCTCTTTAGATCTTCTATATTGTGTTTTGGATAATTAGTAGCCTCGTGGTATCTAGAAAGCTCAAGCCTGCAGATGCCGCCGGAAAAAGGTGCTTCTCACAAAATTGTGTCAATTCTCACGACTTCTTGCGACTTTCGAAGTTTCGACTTGTTGGTCAGAGAATGATCCGAGTGCAGTATTAGTTTCAGGACTAGGTTCTACGGAGGGCAAAGACACGATGAGGTTCAATTGAATTAGCCAACCAGCATTTTTTGAAGTCGCGTGATCAACAGGTCGCCGTTTTCGTGACGTACATTGTCTGGTGTGGTTGAAACAACCAATAGCGAAGGGGAAGTAGGCGCTTCCGCGAGCTGGGCTAAGCAACCCTGAGATGGTAGCCTTGTTGGAAACATGCAAGGCTGTCGTTCCAATTTTCTTATATTTCAAAAGCGTCTGATAAAGTCAGCTTCCAGCTCTTCGAAATACCGATTAACTAAAATAAATTTCCGAAAGACTTCATCATGCCCAGATCAGACTACCTCCAGAGTAAACGAGAGGCCAAAAAGGCGCGGATATTCTTTGAAGGGACAAAATACAATCATCGACATGCATCGCCACATGTACCCTGGGAACATAAGGATAAGTTCGCAGTAATTCAGTCTCTTGGCCGGGTTCAATTCGCAACATATGGATATACCCCGAATATCGATACGCATGACAAGCCTTGGCAACTCAAGAACAAAGTCCGGGCGGGTGCTCTCGTTCGCTTCGCTACGAGGTGTCGGAAAGAGTGTATAAACGAGGCCGGGTGGAGGTATGGAGTTGAAGCTAGGGTTTTTGAAAGATTCGACATCGAGGTTGCTTGGTAAGTGGAGGTTCGGCAAGTCTACATATGCATACCACTGATTAGTGCAGCCCACATTGCCGGAAGAGGCTTTGGAGATCTGAAGTAGAAGTGAACCCTGCTTCCAGTAATAGTAAGACCACATCGCTAGGAGAGCGTCAGCGTAAGAGGGAGGCATGCAAATGCAATGCCAACGGTCGCGACGATCAGTAGGTATTCTGAATACAGGAAATGAAAGATAATACTAAAATGGAAACAGCTTGGATTCTGGGATTAGCGAACTTTTTTCTTCGAGAATTGAAGAGACGGTTCACCAAACGAGGGATATTGATCCTAATTCATACAACCCGAAAAGGAAGCCAGATAGAATGCATGGACTCCGGCGGACGAAGAACTTTGAGAAAGTCTTGCAGGAATACTATGCGCATGATGAATCTTCACAAGCGACGCCAAGACCCCTAGAGGACGTCTTGGATTTCAGCGTCCACCCTGATAATGGTGGTGATCCGCTCCTGTTTCCTTTTCTGGTCGTGGAAGCCAAAAGCGAGAAAGGCAACGGAAGTTTCGAGCACATGGAGATGCAAACCCAGTTCCCCATTCGCGATATGCTCCAGCTACAATACAGACTCCTAAAAATGCGTGGTAACAATATGGACGTCCCAGGTGGTCCGCTTGTGTGGTTCTTCGCCAATAGAGGTGAAGACTGGCGCGTTTATGGAGGATATGTTCATGAAGAAGATGGCAGGCCGAACTATGTACATGTCCCACCCCTATCCATACATTGCATTATTAACATGTGATAGCGAATCGAGCATCTCTGGAATGGAAGTATCACCGGTCTTGATGAAGCCTTACAGCTGATTCTCATCGTGGACTATATTCTAGATTGGGCGCGCGACATATACCGTCGTAACATTCTTCGACAGTTGAAGATGCTCACTAGCAATATTATGACCGATGCGATGACCTCAGTCATAGATCCAGATAACTACTCCCACCGAGGAGAAGTGTACCCATGGATGGAAGCACAGAATTTTGATCCGGAGGAGATAGCGGATACTAATGATCCAGACGCAGTATTAGCTACCGGTGACGATGAACCAATTGATTCGCTCACCCAATTCACAAGCCCGCATGGGTTAGTCCGCGATGCAAGAGTCATCGAATCTCGTCTCCGTGGTCTCTACATCACTCGCGACAATGTAGACACGCTTCTCCAAGGATTCGAAAATCCAAACAGAGCCATGCGATTTGCTCGATCAATTCTGGCAACCCTAAATCGTCGATACATTGAGCTTGAGAACGAAGAAGTACTCAATGAAATTGAGGATAAATGGACTGGCAATGTGAATCACAGGCCAAGTCTTCCTGAACAGCGGCCGAGGATTTACGCACAATTTCGTGTCTCCTACTATATTGATCATACATGGGAGCAAGTCCGAGAATTGACATATCTGGCTGCTTCTGAAGATGCGCGAGAGGTTTTGATCGAACGTGCCCAATTTCGCATTGGAAAGCGTTCCCGCTTTGATCCACCTAAATGTCCAACGCACGATATACTTCACACGATCGACGAATGCCTTGGGAAGAGTGTCCGGCAAGGTTTCGTTGCAGCATTAGCTCGGCGTACCTACATGATGGATATGATGAAACCGAGAAGTACACTCTACGAGATCGAAAGGTCTTGCGAACAGACAGATCTTGTCATGACCTTGGAGTTGGACCGGGACAAAAAGAGCCCAGGGGTTTCAATGCGAGACCTTGTACACGCTGTCTATGAGATGCATCGCATTGGAAAACGCGAGCCTAACGAGGCATTTCTTCGTGTTTCTGCTCGATTTGACTGCGAAGGAAGACCGCTCTGGCGAGGTTGGTCTGCTAGAGACAAAGTTCGCAAGTGGGAAGTCCACCTTGGCAAGATACTCGTTTTCGGAGACATCTTGAATGCGAGAAACCTGGCGCGGGGATCGGAACAGAAGCTTTGTCTCTATATTCTTGATGGCCAGACGCAAATTTTGCGACCATTCTCCATCATTGGCAAGTTGTTTTATTTTCTGTTTCTAGACCACATATACGGTACCGTGCGGAAAGGAAAGGTTTACAAGACGAGCAGAATGTGGTCAGATAATAGGACGAAGTGCTATTTCGAAATCAAGGAAGTACAAGAGCACCTGAAGATTTCTAAAGAGTCGATAAAGGCTCACATCTTCGATTGGATAAAGACTCTGAGCCCGCCAGTCGTTGAGAGTCCCAACTATGAAGTGGCGGCTCGCGGACTTCGAGAGATTTTGCAGGTTGTGAAACCTACAAGTTTGTCGGAAGACTTATAGTCAAATGAAACTTAGCCCATTTTTGGATAACGGAAAACCTGGGTCCTACCGCATCCACGAATTTGGTGACTCAATCAAATTCGGTTATTAAGAGTCACATTCTACTAGCTTCGGATTACTTCTTATATTCCAATTCCTGAAATACATTATGTGTATTTGAGATTTGAAATTCTTGCAGAGCAGATAGCCTCGCCTCTTCCCTAATCTTCCTCTTGTAACATCAGTAGCTGTCACCTTGCGCTCCACCATAAATACAGTGGCGACATAATGCGCATATTGATCTACGCTCCTCATCAACTTTACACAGACGGATAGTATGTTTTATACACTTGCAATCCGCCTTCGACACATTGAATAAACCCGAAAAATACAGTTAAACCAATCATTATCACTGCAACCCAGAATGTGTACCACTGAACTCTCCTCCGTCGGTCATGCCACCTTTGGTAGATAGTGGCTGGCTCTTTCTCATCAAAAGTTTGCTTCAAAACTATGAGGCGATCATGCCAATATCGAAATTTGTGAATTTGGCGTTCTTCCGAGCTAGGATTCCCGCATTTTCGAGCTTCAGGGTCAAGATTGTTTTCGTTCTTCTTAGGCTCAAACCACTTTCGACACTCTACGTCGCCTTCAGGCAAAATGAGTGCCAATGTTTGGAGTATCTCTTCAATAAACCCTTCAGGGAAGATTCCTCTGCCACGAATGATAAGCATTTGACTCTTGAAAATATAGCAAAGATCTGCAAGGGCGTACCGCGATCGCATGTTCTTTAGAAAGCAAGATTGGTTAAAGATGGCCATTCTGGTATCATCATCAAACAAACGTAGGTGATCCGCCAAGTTGTTTGCCCAGATGCCTCCAATCCGCTCAATATTACTAGCCGTGAAGAGTGTCACGGAGCAGGTAAATCGCATGCTACCAGCACGTGACACGCTTAGCAAAGCTCTCTCCATCTATAAATACTCTCGTTTCACTCGAGCACCACTTAGTTCCTTAGAATATTATCACATACTTCACTTGATCCATACGAGCACTATAATACGTGACAAAGAGTCTTTCAAGCTTGAAGTTGTCGTTCACTGGTACATGAAGTGAAAATTCAAGTCCGAAAACCCTACCTGGACAGTCATTTTCCTGCCACACATGATGCCTTTGAGCAGGACCGATAATCTATCAAGGTTCCCTAATATATACCGTAAGCCATATGCGTGCGTCTAGATTGATAGCACCTTCCAACAGCTCCTCAATTATTTCTGGCTCCAATAAAATAAGACTAAAATTGATGTTGGATTCGATTAATGATTTGTTAGTATTGTTTAAATTCTAAAGGTCTTTGACAATCTCAATAATATCTCGGTGCGTCTTGATCAAAAGTCATTTGAGGAAGTCTGGACAGTGAAAATTGAGTAGGGCAGCATTGTTGAGTAATTATAATTCTTTCAAAGCCAATGGGAGAGGCTATTCAATGCAGATCAAGGACATTGTGGATCATGGGTCATTGGCAATGAAATAAGGGATCTGCAGGCCACATTATAGCGGAAATTCGAGAGTCGAGAGTCGCCTTTATCATGCCAACTCTAAATATACTCAACTGCTAGATAAAGAATACAGGAGATATGAAGCGTAAGTCTACTAGGAGTCGACTTCCCTAAAACTTATGGTAACAGCAATGGAAGAGAACGATGATACTCTCGCACTCGACCAATGTTTCTTTCTTGTCTTGAGTATGACTTCCCCCTTGAGTTGCTCAGAAAGCTCTGAATATCTATTAGAAGAATCCAAAATCTACCAACCCAAAATTAGGCGGACCACCAATGTATTCACCTCCACTAGACAAGCGTTCCAAGTAGGCAACGTTTGGCGACACACCAGCTTCACGTATCTAGAATTGTTTTGCGACCAGACCTTTCATTTTCCTGCCAAACAACAACAAAACATTCAGATATTCGAAAAAAATCATAGTCCATGGCTGAATTATCAACAACGAGCGACCAAGCTGGAGGTGCTCGCGCGCGTCTCTCGTACCACACTGGCCATGGAGACTTTTGCTTTGGACGTCTCACAGCATACAGTATCTCCTTGGTACCCCGAATTCACAGCGTGCGCCAATATTTGACGGCTCAGAGCCTCATTAAAGACAGCAGCAACGCTTTGTTCAACGAACTTAATGGTTTTCAGAGGTGCGCAAGTGGCTCCAATTTAAAGTACATTCGAATCTGACATAATTTATAGGTCTGGATCTTTCCCCTTCTTCAAACTACCTCTCGAAGTTCGTCATAGGATCCTCGGTCTTTTGATCGCTCCTTTTTACGATCCAAAAGAAAAGCTTGGTACAATTCTACTTTCGCCACGAAGATTTACCCAACAAACACTTGAAGGAACCCAATATGAAGGAAGTTTCGATGACTATGTAGCTCGACTAAGGAGTCGCCCTGTCAGTACAGACGAGTACAGATTACTGTCTGCTAAAGATCATTCGAAATACGAGGCGTCCTATTACGCGGAACAAAGGGATTTTATTTCTCACTATAGCTAAGTGCCAGGTCGACAAAATCCGTACAGTCTCGAATTATCGCCACCCAGGAAACCCTCGCTAGGAGCTGATTATCCGATGTTTCACTTAATACGAAGCCTTTCTCATGTCAGCTGCCAATTCCGACGCGAACTCGGAGATGTATTTTGGAAGAGGTCTAAAATTGTATCGGAGACTAGTCAGATGCCTGCACTTCTAGACTTCCTCTCAGACCGCCCTGCTATTCACAAGGGTGTCAAGAGTTTGACTCTGAATGTTCCTTTATGGGAAATTTCCACTTGGGCAGAAAAGTGTACGTATTCGGGAAACCCTGGAGACAAGACCCCAAACCCCTTCGCGTAATCATACTCACATTGATCTAGGCAATTACATCGTCAAGAACATAACGGCGTTGGAGCACCTCGTGGTTCATATTCCCATCGATAAGGATGATCTCCCGGAACTAGCCCAGCTTACAGGAAAATTTCGCTGTTTGGAAGTAATCAGGAATATCAAAGTGTCTATTAATTTTAAAGTCATCCTTGATATTCCAATCAGCCATTACGCTTGGAAATATGGAATGCGACATGTGTCAAACTATAATAAGGATATCAAGCAGCTTCTTATGCCAAACACGCTTCGCCCAGCGGAAGTAGTCAATGAGATTGAGGGATATCTACAGTCTCGCATTTGATGGATATGATAGAGTAGTAAAGCAAGGGCAAGGGCCATTCTTGAGGGGTTTATAGAGCCTATTTTGTACTTCGGTGGATGAGCTTGTGGAGAGGAATTGATGATTTTGATGAGAGATTAGAGAGCGAGGGAAGGACCTTTCAACTATCATGCTTCTATTACCACGTGCGCTGTCTAGTATTGATTCTCATTCTTGTATTCGCGCAACCATAGGGGGGCCCTTTTGTCCTTCTCTGAAGGCTTCGTCACAACGCTCTTGCCCATACCAACTAGAAACATAACTGTGAGCCCAACATCCACAAGCCAGACCCTAGCATAATCCACCGCCATACAAACATCATTTGATTTCTTCCATACCTAATAAATTCTCTCTGTATAAATTATCCTCTCCTCATCTTTTAAGCTACCATTTCTTAAACGTATCAGATTGTTCAACTCGGAAGGTATATCCGATACTCTCGAAAATCCACCCCTGACAGGACTGTGCGTTTTCGATTCTTTTATCTCCCGCTTGATATCCGCGAGAAAATTCATCGACTCTCCCTTGGCTCCTCGATAGGCTATAGCGCCAAGACGAAGACTTGGGGCTTTCCTGTGGGGCGCCGAAAAGTAGATTCAGTCAACGGTCGATATATTGAAGCTCCAACTTTCCAGAGACCTACGAAGAATACGAAACGCAACAGCGTCTTTTCTTTTCCACTTCCTCGCTGCTATCTAGTGCAGAACGACAACGTGCAGAAGCCGAGTATTACAAGGAACGAAAGGCAGCGTTTCAGGACTTCAAGATACATCCTCAACGCCATGGTTTTTATGAAGTCCAGGGCAGACCGAGTAAGAGTTCTTAGGCAATTCAAATAGCTGCAAAGTGGACTGGCAACTTGTGTTTTGGACTCGTTGCTTCCAGTACTCAGTTCAGGAAAGAGCTTAGTAATATAATCTGGGCAAACATCCAGCTCACGACTTACAGTAACCAGACTCTTTGGTATATTCCTAAGTTTTTAGAAGATGGGCCTTTGGTAGGAGTAGGGATCAAGCACCTGCACATATCTATAGATGTGCGTGATGGAGACGATAGCGAAGAATTCGACCCGGTGCGCTTTGAAAATTTATGCAAACTCATGGTCGACAAACTTCGACTCTTGACCATGTCTCTTTGCTTGCATATCAATGAAAGGCAACTTGATGAGGCTGTCTGGGGTCAAGGAAAACTGGATTTTTTGAGTCAGGCGAGACAACTTGTTGTCTCAAAGTTATTCGAGGTGTAGGTATGGGTTACCCTTCCTTGGACGGATTCTGCCAGGTTCGAAGACGATGCCGAAGCATGGAAGTATTCTCAGAAACTTCCAGGTTCGCAAAGAATGGAGGCCCAACATTCGAGAATGTTTATTACCTGACTCTTGCGGAACACGACGGAGCCATCGGAGAAAACCGACACCACACCGGCAGGACTCAGCACGAGTGTTTCTGCGGATTATCAAACATTTCCAGAGTTGCATCACGGATTTCGTTAGGAGCGCCCATGCATATCAATTGCCACAAGGTCCATTTGATTTCCCTCCGATAAAAGCAAGGTTAGTGGATAATTCCACCAATTATCCGGAAAAGATGCTTATTTTCTTCGCAGATCATAATGATTGAACCCCCCTTGAGGAAATTTCCCGACGGCAAATTTTCATTATTGCTATCAGAAAAAATCGCAGCAATATTACTGCACACATGATCAAAGAAGACTCCATAGATCTCAGGCAGATCAATCGCACTTCTCGCATCCAATGGAAAGCTTCCTTCATAGCGCAGGTTATTTCTCCATAAAATCCATCTAAATAAAACTCATCGCTGCCCACCAAAACATAGGGTATGAGACCTCGCAAACGTCCCTGAATACCCCACCAAATCCCGCTGACCATTTCCTCACCATCCCCCTCCCCTCTCCCCCTCCCAACTACTGCTTCAACCTCCCTTCAACACACGCCCCCGGCACGCCCGGGACCCTCCAAGTCCTCACAAACTCCAACCCACTCTCCGCAAACAACCTCCCAAACCCCTCCTCCGTCCTCTCCTTCCCACCCATCGCCATAACACACAAATCCAACACCGCGGCCGGGAACGTCGCCTCATCCACCCTCTCGGGAATGACCATTTCACAAACCAGGACGCGTGAATGCTCCCCCATGGCGCCGGCAAGCTGTGTCAAGATGTGGATGGCTTGGGGATCGGAATAATCGTGCAGGATCATGCGGAGGAAGTACGCGTGTGCGGATTTGATGGGTTGCGGGGTGGTGAAGTCGTGGGGGAGGAGCTGGACGCCTTTGGGGAGGGTGGGGGATTGGGATGCGAGGGAGATGACGGGGGGAAGGTCTTGGAGGATGGTGCGGGAGGGGGTGAGGGAGGGGTACGCAGTCAGGATTTGCGTGAGGGTTTTGCCGTGCCCGCCGCCTACGTCTACTAATTCCACTACTTCTTGCCCTTCCTTCCCCTCAGCTGCGCCGGAAGCGAGTAAATTGAAATCGAAATGCCCGACTACAGGGATAGCGACATCGATTCCTGCCATGCCTTGTTGGAATGTTTGGAGCTTTTCGGGGTCTTGAGCCATGATTTCCCAGATGGGAGTGTTGTCCTGTTTGTGGGTCCAGGTATATGGGTTTAGTGTGGGATTGGAAGGTTCTTGAGCGGCAGAAAGCTGGTTGCGGGCGGAGAGGTAGTCGTCGAAGTTGTACATGTTTTTGAACCATTCGTCGTACCTTTGAACTTGTTAGATGGTGTTTGGGAATTGGGGCGAGGAGTGGGATAGAGGTAGGGAGAGAGTAGAGAAAAGAGAAAGGGGAGAGATACATAGCGAGGAACAGTTGGCCCGGTCCAGGTTTGGAGCTTAGATAGGTGAGGGAAAATTTGGTGTGTTTGTATTCTCCTCCATCTGGGCGAGTTTGGTCCAGAAATCCAGTTGCGACTTCATTCACATCAGTAACATAGTGAATCTGAGGTCACGAGTTAAATCTCACCAAGAACCCGTCCCAATCGTTCTGCAATTCAAATCAGCCTCTATTCACTAAAAATCACGAGAGCAAACCATACCTAAAAGCGAATCCTGCGCTCCCGTCTTCTTCGAAAGCTCTTCCAAGGAAATCGAGCCCGTCTCAGGTATCGCGTCCAAGACTTTCAATTTCATAAACGTCCGAATGGACATGGCTTCCGCAAGCTAATTCTCATCAGCCCAATCTCCAATGCGCCGATCTTGGCATGTGAGAAACATACATTAAGACCATGATAATTAGGTAATTGCTCGGGTGCAACCACCGCCTGCGTGATCTTCTTCGCCTTCGCAATCACCTCCACTCGGCTCATATACCCCGCCAAATCCGGCGCGGTGCTGTAATTTTGGACGACATTCGTTAACTCTGTTAGGAGGGATTGCAGTTCTTCTGGTGTCGGTAATGCCATGATTTTGTAACTCTTGCTTTTAGTGGGTAGTTTGTGAATTGGGAATAGGGGAGAAATGTAATTTGTTACCGACAAGCAAATGGTGCTATCAATGAGGGGTAAAGCTGAAGATAATTTCACCTTAAACCACGCATCCCGCGCATTGGGCCTCCCTATCAGTAACCCTGCTTCGTCCGGTCTTCCCACTAAACTCGATCCCGTTTGACATGCAGTCTTTTCCTGACCGTCTCCAACGGCCTCAATTAAAGCGCGACTTTCTAAGCGGGCCGCGACGTCCCAAGAACCGGTTTTGTGAAATGGCGTCTAGATTGCGGCGTGATTGGCCTCTCTTAATTGATCAGTGGTGGATCAATGGGTTCACACTGCACTATTCATGTACGATTCCCTGAAAAGCAACGAAACTAGTAAGGGTATCTCGTGGCTAATGGCCCAGTTCAGTGGTCAAGGAAGTTTAAACCGTCGGTGATAAAACGGTCTCAAACCCTGATCGGCCTCTTTCATCCCTTCTTTCTATCTTCCCCAGAATCTCAGGTATAGAATCCTCGTCGTATCATCGTTATATCGGTACTGAGAATGTGTCAACCGACCGAAGAAGAACTCCCCCCGCTCCCGGGATCTCCGGCTCTTTCAAGTCAGCCGTCGAGCCAGATTGAAGCTGATGAGTTTACTGATGATGAGGGATATGCCGAGTCTACTACGACAAGTTATGTTTCATCGATAGCATCAGATGTTCGGAGGGGAATTGAGGAGAATGGACGTTTGTATGCGGCCTATGGCCAGCATAAGCCATGGCTCCCAGTTGATGATCAAGAGGTCAGACCACTGCTCAATTGAATTGTTGGTGTATTGATAAGGAACAGTTGGATCGCAACGATTTCCAACACTGCAAATTTACACTCCTCCTAAACGGCCAACTACACATCGCGCCCATCGGCGACCACCCACAAAAGATCCTTGATCTCGGTACAGGGTCAGGGATATGGGCAATCGACATGGCAGAAAAGTACCCCTCAGCATCAGTCATCGGCGCCGACACAGCAGCCGTCCAACCGACCATGATCCCACCTAATCTCCAATTCGAAATCGAGGACGTGACGTTAGACTGGTTATGGGCAAAGAACAGTTTCGATTTCATACACGCGCGCGAATTGATCATGGCGATTCCCGACTGGCAGAAACTAATCCGACAAGCACATGCCACGCTCAAACCAGGCGGATATCTCCAATTGTCGGGCTCGATCCCGCTATTTAGATCAGACGATGGGACGCTACCCCCAAATACCTCCTATGTCGAAATCGCACAAATGTACTTCGATATGGCAGACAGGATTGGTTGTTCGGGAAAAGATCCGATGTTATGGAAGGAACAGTTAATAGCCGAGGGATATGAGGATGTAGTAGAGAAAGTGTATAAGATACCGAGCAATCCGTGGCCGAAGGATGAGCGATTGAAGAAGATTGGGGCGTTTGAGTTGCTGCATTTTAGGGATGGCATTGCGAATATTTTTGCGAGGGGATATACGCAGATTCTGGGTGGTGATCCGGCATATTTCGAGGTAGCGATGGCGAATGCGAGGAGGGAGGTGTTGAATAGGAACATGCATAGCTATTTGCCTTTGTAAGTTGATGTGAAGTGGTGAGCTTTAGGGGTTGTGACTGACGCTTGCAGTTATGTTGTGTATGGAAGGAAACCGCAAGCAACGACAGAGAGCTAGATTATTGGGTTGACATTCTGGTCGAAAAGTGAGGACTATTTTGAGGGCAGCTACGATGGCACAGGAAGAATGATCACTTGATCAATGTAAGAAAGACCCCACAGCCTGGATATATTCAGCAGCACCACCACTGGAGCGGCGAGAATGGGGGAAGAGAGTGGCCGCCACATCACGTCCGGAAAGAGCATATGTTGGGAGCCCTTAAACCGAGTACAGGGAAGCAGACACAGGGAGATCACTCGAAGATGTACAATATGACGGTGAGGGGAACATAATCTTGTACGAGATGGATGTCCCAAATTAGGCGAGAGGGTCACAAGTACGGGCAAGTGTGTCCCAACACCGACGCGCCCCCTCGCTTAAGAAAGTAGTAGTATATATTCAAATAAGCATTTTTCAGTAAAAACATATCAAGCAAACATTCAGAAGAGCACATTCCGATTTGGTGTCACTACTCCGACGAATGAGGAAGACGGAGCTCTCAGCGTATCTTAATTTCCTTCCGAAAAAGCTTGAGGCGGACGGAGCTCTCAACGTATCTTAATTTCCCGCCTCGGTCTTGATCGCCCGTAGGCAACTTTTTTTTTTTGTCTTTTTTTTACGAATCTCTGTGTGCGAGATTCTTGCATGCCTTAGGAGTATGTGGGAGTTTTCCCATTTGCTCCCATCATCGATCGACTCGCAAAAAGTAGCACCGTCAGTGGCTTCATAAATTTTATCATGAGCCTCGTTCCTGATTACTGCAAATCCCGTTCTATTTACACGCATAAATATTAGACATTACCGTTACCACCCTTCCCATCCTCCTTCAGTAACAACTAACCCCATCACAAAAAAACCCGTTCTCCCCATCCGTATAATTCCCGATGCTTCCCAACACCCCGCCCTCCCCACCAGGGGATCTCTCCACATAAAACATCTGTGTATTATCCTCAACCCACACCGCACTTATCAACGGCGGGTACTGCACGCCCTCCTTGTCCTTCCCAGCCATCGCATCGATCTTCTCCGGGCTATCGTACCCTATGCTTTTCACCATTCCAAACGTAACATTGGAAAGAGAGGGGAGTAGGATTATGGAATACGGTATATGCTCGTATAAATACCACATCCTAAGCCATGTTGGTTTGTCGACTGGAGACGGGTAGATTGTTACGGCGAGGTTTGCGGGTGAAGGGAAGGTGTTGTTTGTTGATGAAAGAGGGGTTGTCGCTTTCCTCACATTAGAATTAGCATGTATTTCTAAAAAGTAATTTGGGGATGAGAAGAGGAAGAGGGAAAGAAGAAAGGGAGAGGGGAAGTACCGGATCCCCAACTTCCGTTTGTCCACGAGACCATCTCGACATTCAAATCAGTGTTTGAGTATAAGACATGTATCTCCTGCTGAACATGATCGAAATCCGGTTCTACGACCGCCGCAGCAAGCGCAGCACCACTATCATGCGCGGTTGCATTCAACACATGCGGATTATCCAGATTCGTCCATCCAGAATCGTGGGTCCATGATAGTTCTTTCACGGCAGCGGGTTTATATGTTTTGATTGGGGGGTCCCAGAATCCGAGTGAGGAGTCGAGGTAGTAGAGACGGATACCGAGGGTGGGTGTGTAGATTGCGGAGATGGAAGAGGGGTTTGTGATATTGGCGAGTTTGGTTTGGAAGCTGATTGGGAGGGTGCTATTTGGATAGCGGGCAGTGGAATTGGTGTAATAGGGAGGGCTAGCTGAGAGAGGGAGGGAAACTTCAACTTCGATGATAGAGAAGAGGTTCGAGAGGTAGTACATCCGTATAATCTACTCTCATCAGCTTACCACACCATAACCTCCACCACTCGGGATAAGAAAAAAAAATACATACAATTACCCCCTCCTCACCATCACTCCAACAAACAGCCGTTAAATTCGTCCCAAATATCGGCGGATGCTTCGTCCCCTCAAGATCAACCTCTAGTAACGGAACAATCCAAGGCTCAGTCACATTTCCCGTTCCATTAACATGGCCGCCCCAAACAGTGTTGTTTAATGTACCTTGCACAAAAATCGCAGAACTATTATCCTGATGCAGTACAAAAGTCCCCGCCTCACACTGCGCAGCCGCAAGCGCCGCAACCACTGGATCCGGAGGATCCCACTCTGTCCCTTGCACCTTAAACTTTTTCGTGAGTTCGTACCCAAGGACAGAAGCAAGGATGGCGATGAGAATGAAGATTGAGAGGATCAGGAGCCATAGGCGATTACGTTTGAGGAACGAGGACCTTGGAATTTCTTGATCAAAAGCCAGTAGAGGTGGGCGCCTAGAATATCCAGGAAGCGGTTCTGTGATGGAAGGCGGTTTGGTGTGAGGCTGGTTTGGGGATGGGACCTCGTGAGCTTGTTCTGCGTAGGGGGGAGGTTGCGATTCGATTGACTGAGGGAATTGTGAGTAAGAGGTTGGGTTTGAGGGTGGAGGGACTTGCGGTTCGGGTATTGAGCGGCATGATACCCGAGGGGAGGTAGGCTCATTACTTCATTTTACTGTTGATAAGAGGAGACATGAACTCTTAACTCATGGCAAAGAAAAAAGCGACTAGGAAATTGGGGAAAAGCTTCTTAAGAGCCTGTTTTATCTTCTTTTCTATAGCTTGGAAACAAGGAAGAGTAGAGACTCAACGAGTGTTAATAGGGGAGGTGCGGGGCTGTGCTGCGCAAAGCTCGTATTGAGGACAGGGGTGGTGATCTTTCTTCCATTCCCGCTCGACATCACGTGTTATTTTTAGAGGAGAGTTGGGCCTGAATGGGTTTTCTGTTTTTCCGTTTTGATTGAAGGATTTTCCTTATAAATTTTGTTTCATTATTTAAAAATTTCCCCCTGTCACAAGAACACTATGGAAGCGCAGCAGTAAGAGGTAAGTTCCTTGAACTTGCCCCCACATATACATTCTTCGGATACGAGCTGACGACCCAATTCTGGGATGCGGTATCCCAGTTTGAGATATCTCTTCTGGTGAGTTGGAATGTGACGGTTTGCGACTCGCCGGGACTGAGTGGTATATCATCGAAAGCTCGGAGGACTTTTGGTGGGTCTGTTGGACCTCCGAGGGAGAGGTACTGTGGATTTTGTTAGTAGTGCGTTGTGACAAACGGGAAGAACGAAAAGAGCCTACCAATTGTGCAATCTCAGTGCCCCATCTATGACCTGTGTTCCTAATAGTGGCAGAAACAGTGTACGCAATATCATAAAGCTGACTATTCCCTCCACTAGAACCACCGGCTGCTAATTTTGGCTGTGGGTTGGAATCATTGTACCCCGCAGGCCAGTTTTGAGGTAAGCCCGTTGGAATTGAACCCTCGAGATATGGATACACGTAAAACGGAACTTTATTGAACCCTGGTGGGAATTGGGCGTGACTTGGATCGTAGTCAATTTTTCCGAACGTTGGTGCAGGGCTAGTAAAACCAGTGGTTGGTCGGTATGGAGCTAGGTATTGCTTTTGCACATGGAGGTTGGAGTATGTGAAGTTGGTGTATGAAAGCCCATAACCAAATTCGTAGGTGGGCTCGATGTTGTTGGCGTCGAAATGGCGGTAGTCGATGAAGACGCCCTCTTTGATGTTCAACTGGGGAGGTTCTTCGGAGAAACTGTAGATCACATCTGCGCCGTAGTCATCCCTGGACTTTCCCCACGTAAAGACTGATTTGGCTTGTGGGTTAACAGCACCGTAGAGAACATCGGTGATCGCGTTTCCTGATTCCTGGCCTGGAAGACCTGCCCATAGGATTGCCGTAATGTTAGGGTTGTTCTTGTGATCCTCGAGGATGACGGCACCGACGGAGTGGACGACGAGAATAGTATTCGGGTTGAGGGACGCCACGTACGTAACGAGAGCATCACCATTGCCCCAAAGTGTCAGATTGTTTCGATCTCCTGCGTTGCCATCGACTGTGATATATCTTTCACCGCTGTCAGCATTGGCGAAGACGATCGCTGCTTGTGCACCGGTAACAGCAGAAGCGATAGCAGCGAGGTCGTAGTTGTCGCTGACGTTGGTGAACTGAGTATTGTCATGGCCAGCCTGAGCTTTGAGAGCAGTAACTGGTGCGATCAAGTAAGGGAAATTTGCAGTTCCACTGCCCCATCCCATAGCTAATGTACCAACATCGCAATTTCGGTCACTGCAGGCGTTGGGTCCACCGGGGTTGTCATGAGCATCTTCTCCTATGATAGCAATGCTCTTTGGTCTGTTGAGGGGGAGGACGTTATTGGTGTTCTTCAAAAGCACCGTCGATGCGCCACCAATCTCACGGATGAGGTGCGCGTGATCATCTTGTACATTGACGTGCCAGTTGATCTGTTCATAATCTTCCTCTGCTTCTGGATGGCCATACCCATAGGTACTCAAATTCCAGGAGTTGAAGTTGACAGGGACTCTAGCAGAATCTCTCCCGACTTTGAAGAAGGCTGACATAGTTCGAACGACCATGTCATCCAGTCGCCACTGAGGAATGGTGCCATTCAGAACTGCTGCAGTAAGGTTTGAGCCCCAATATGTATCGTCCGATGCAAGATTCTGATCTCCAGCCATGGTCATGTCTATATTGTAAATTAGAGCATGCTCGCAGAATCTCTAGAGAGACTTACCAAGTCCAGCGAGGGCACTTGCAACTCCAGTGAGCTGAGCCCACCAATCACTGACCACTTTGAAATATCAGCACGCAGTCACACTACCGAGGTCGGACACTTACCAACACCCTGGAAATCCAATTCGTTTTTGAGCAAGTGATTGAGCGTATAACTGTTCTGTGACCCATAACTGTTGTTGATTTGGTTGTACGAGCACATGACGGCGCCTACTCCCGCACGCACAGCATCTGCGAAGGGCCTGAGAAGACATTAGGGACATAAAACCATGCTAGAGAAGGTGCTTACCAGAGGTAAAGTTCATGCATCGTCTTATCATCCAAATTGGCCGAGTATGCAAATTCATTCGTGCCCTCACTCCCCGGTTCTCGGTAATGCTCCTGCTCATTCATGATGAAGTGCTTGGCGCAAGCAATGACACCAGCATCTTGAATTCCCTTGATGGTCTCGGCGATACCAACACCGGTCAAAACTGGGTCAGGACTGAAGCCTAGAAGGTTTATTAAACTTTGAGGTCTAGGGCATTATATTTCAGACTTGCCTTCCCAGTTTCTGCCTCCTGCCGGAACTCTCCCAATCGGTCCAGCTACAGGCCCAAGCTGCATATCGACGCCTTTCCCACGGTGTTCCGAACCCATGGCATTGCCTCTCTGATTCATAAGTCGTGTGCTCCATGTTGCTGCTGCATTGACCCCAGCCGGGAAGGCCGAGTTGACATCCGCTGCAGAACCCGTCAGAATTAGCACCACGAAACCGCAAGAAGAACCTACTATCACGAACTCCAAGAGGTGAGTCTTGCAAGCACAACCCTAATTGGTACATCAGATATGCCATTGGCTCAATTGATCGCGGATGAACTCACCTCGAAAGTTGAGTCTTGGAATAGAACCCGTGTTTCCAACGCACGATTCCCCTTCCCAACCAACCCCAGTTGTAAGGTTGATTTTCTCAAGCAATGTAAGTTGGCTTACAAACGCTTGAGCTTTTTGATACGCGACTTGCCAGTCATCTCCGCCGTGCGCCCAGGGAGAAGGATAGCTTGGAGGGGAGACGTCGCCATCATTTTGAGCACCGGCAATTGCTGCCAAAGCTGCAATGGCTGCAATGGAAGTGAACCACATTCTCAGAGCTGTGTAGATTTCAATTGAAGCTCGAGGAGCAGGAGCAGGAGCAATTGATCAACCGTGGGACGCGACATTTTTGTGAGGGAATGCCTCGGGACTATATAGTCCGGCTATTGCCAGAATATATTATCAACGACTTCCAAACTAGGGCATCCTTGCTGTTGTGCTATACCATATGCCAATACGGCATCGCGCGTTTGTGTTCAAGCATCCATGTTAATAAATGATAGGTAAGGAAGCTCTGACCTGAGAAGCTTTCCCCAGAGATTCAGACGGAAAAAACTTCTTGCTGCCCGCGGAGCAATCTAATGATCCCTGAAGTCCGGGGGCCTGGGGAAATAAGGATAGGCATTCAACGGTATTCAAGGGCAAGGATAGGCTTTCCTTGGGAGTGTCCTAGCGAGCATCCTTGCGAATAGCTTCTCCCAAGACATGCTGTATTCGGGCCGAACATCAGACCGTTAGATGAGATGAAAAGTACAACAAGAGTCAGTTGATGTTCTTGCAGCTCCTACAATATCATATTCTCGGTAGTTTGCACGAGCTTCCCCTCACTTTGGCGGGGTTTCTGCATATGTCGCCCGCTTCGGTACTGTTGGACATGACCATAATTCATGCAGATGCTGGGATGGTATGGAAATGGACTTTGCTGAACGTGTTGATGATTGGATCGTTCTTAAACGGTCCTGCCGATCGCATCTCATGCTTGATGCGCGGCGAAATTTCCTAGGAACACGAGATACTTTAGTACCTGATGAGTGTCCAATGTAACGTGGTGTTGTTGCAAGGGAGGAGAAATGAGGTTTAAAAGGAAGACGACTCCGCAGCTGGTGGCGCTTTTAAGTCGAGGGAAGGACCGAGATGGTTCCGCCCTGCCCTCCAGCTGTTGCGGGTGGCTTGATAACACGTGATATACATCTCGAGGGAGGACATCAGACATCATCATCATCCTATCACTGCATCAGGTCGACTTGCGATGGATGACAAAGGGAGGGGGAAAAACACCAACGTGCATATTTCCTTTCCAAGAAGATACAGCATGCCGAGTGCCTCCCCATTTGCGCCTTTTCCTTGGTCATGACAAGTGCTTTACCTCGGAGATTATCTTGAACGGTCTGCGTTGCGCTGTGCCTCAGATTAGATTTCTTGAAATTGATGGCAGAGCAGTATATTGATTCCAGAGAGATCTGAGAAGAGGGTTTCCTTGCGATTAGTTCGCGGTCCTCCGAGAGGACTCGGGAAAGGGTCGAATTTGGTCTCACGTGACTTAAAAGACGATCTTGTCTTCAAATCCAACCCCACGGATCGTTGAAGGAGGAAGTTAGTATATATGATTCTGCACATCCACCTTTCTATGCCCTTGCTCTAAGGCGATCGAAGCATTGCCTCGAAAAGGGTTTCGATACAACAGAATATTATAGTATGTTGGACTACCTTAGCGGGCGTTGCCGGTTCTCTTAAATGCGCGTTTTAAACCATTGAAAGGAGTAGCTTTGCGGTAGCTCGCCAGGGCTCGCCAAAATAAAGTTTTTATAATAATCTAAAATTTAAGATATATAATGTCCATCCCTGCGTGCCGAAAAACCTTGTATAGCTTTAAGATTTAAAGACACAAAGTAAGAAAATTTGTTTATTAAATTTATTTAGATAAAAGTTGAAAATATACAAATACTAAATATCTTAAGGCGCAAACTATATCAACATCCTCCAAAATCTTTTTCGATACTCCCCAATTTTTCTTTCTTTATTAGTTTGCTAAGAAGCTATTGTCTGGCAGAATATCAAAACTTTTACTTTGTAGACTATATATATTTAATTGTATATTGAAAGTGTTGGTATCACAGGGGTGATCACTTCCTATTGTAGTATAAGACTTAATCGTATTGTAATTGGTTATAGTCTCTAAAGTTCTAAGTCTGTGGGCACTTATAGCCCTACGTTACACAGAC
>Ga0182030_10008538_pt1 | contig 21194 bp, 18 predicted proteins | sample 812S3MmetaG_FD_121299 | JGI IMG/M metagenome (GOLD analysis project Ga0182030, IMG submission 121299) | Permafrost microbial communities from Stordalen Mire, Sweden - 812S3M metaG (Illumina Assembly) | ecosystem: Environmental > Terrestrial > Soil > Wetlands > Permafrost | place: Sweden...
GCCAAGTTCATTTCCCAGGATGAAGTAGTTTGTCCAACAGTTGGTGCCTTGATTGGCATTGGTGAGGAGATCAGCCCATCCGCCATTCGTAACGCTCTGCTGGAAAGGAAACAAATCGCCGTTGTCGTTGGCCCAGAGGCGATAACCTATGCCGATTTGCTTGAGGTTGCCCATGCAGTTAAGCCGCGAGGCTTTCGCCTTGGCTTTGTCAAGGGCCGGCAAAAGCATTGCCGCCAGCACCAGCAAGGCGGTGATAATGAGGAGCACCTCAATGAAAGTGATTGCCAGCGGTTTGCGCATTGTTCTTTGTTTCATGCATCCTCCAAGAACAAGTCAACCACATATCGCGGCGGAAAGCAAGGGGAGAATTGCAAGGAGATTAAGATTAGGATTAAGATTAGGAAACGTTATTTGGGGGGCTGGTCGAGTTCGGAGAGGGCCTGGCGGGCGGGGGTGTAGTTGGGTTGGAGGCGCAGGGCGGCTAGGAAATGGGTCCGGGCTTCGTCGCGGCGGTTGAGATGGAGGTAGGAAAGGCCGATGTTGAATTCGGCCTCGCAATCGGCGGGATTGAGTTGCAAGGCTTTGGCGAAGGCGGCAATGGCTTCGTCGTACTTGCCTTCGGATCCCAGGGATTTGCCCAGGCTGTCATAGAGGCCGGGGTCGCGGGGGGCCAACGCGATGGCCTGCCTGAATTGGACGGCGGCCTCCTCCATTTTTCCCTGACTGGCGTAGCAGATGCCCAGACCGTTGTGAGATTCGGGGCGCGCAGGGTTGAGGTTGATGGCGGTCTGGTAATGGGCGGCGGCCAGGTCGAGTTGCTGGAGGTTGAGGAGGAGGGTGGCGAAGTTGTTGTGGGCGTCGGCGTAGTTGGGGTTCAGTTGCAGGGATTGCTGGTAGGCCTGGACGGCCAGCGCGAAGCGGTTGGTGTCGTGACGGGAATTGGCGGCGGCGGCATAGGTGTTGCCGAGGTTGTAAAAGGCGGTGGCAGAAGGTTTGATGCGGGCGGCCTCCTGGTAGTGGAGGATGGCACCGTCGTATTGTTGGTGGTTGAGGAGGAGGTCGGCAAAGTTGTTGTGAACGTCGGCGAAGTTGGGTTCGGCTGCCAGGGCCTGGATGTAGTTGGTGGCCGCGAGATCGAATTGTCCGCGGCGGTTGTAGAGGTTGCCCAAATTGTAATGGGCAATGTAGTTCTTGTCGTTGACGGCGAGCATTTTGTAGAAGAGGGTTTCGCTGTTCCTCCAGCAGGGGATTTGATGGGCGGTGACCAAAAGGCACGCGGCCAGCGAGAGTGCGGCGGCGAGAACGGGGACGTATTTGGGCAGATGAAACCGGACGGCCAGTTCGGCGCAGCCCCAGACCAGAATGATGAACAGGCCGATCATGGGAAGATAGGTGTAGCGGTCGGCCAGGGATTGCATGCCGACCTGCACCAGACCGATGACAGGCACGAGCATGCCCAAATACCAAAACCAGCCCGTCGCCAGCCAGGGGCGCTTTCGGGCCTGAATCACAATCCAGACGGTGAAGGCCGCGAGGAGAATTACCGCGCCGGCGACCTGCCAGGTCTGCCAGCCGCCGAATCTCATGTTGAGGGCGGTGAGATTTACGGGCCAAAACATCATGGCGGGATAGCGGACGTAGGAAACGAAGACGTTGGAAAGGCGGGAGGCGAAAGAGAAGTTGGCCGTATCCATCACAGCGCCGCCGGCTTTTTGCACGAGGAAGGTCTTCCAGCACAAGGCGACGATGATGGCGAAGAAGGGAATTTTTTCGACCAGAAGACGCCAAATCGGGACGCTGACCTTGGCGGATTTGACGGACGGCGGGCTGGGGCGGGATTTGGCGGTGGCCTGTTTGATGGGCGGCGGCGGGGCGCGAAGTTTGAACCGGCCCAATGGCCAGTAATCCAGGAGCAGAAGGACGAAGGGGAACGTGACGACCATGGGCTTGGACATGGCGGCGCAGGCGAAGAGAATGATTGACAGGATGTAAAGCAGTTTTGACTTCGAGCCGGGATTTTTGGAGGCGGAGGCCCAGCCGAGCCAGGCCCAAAGGGTCAGCCACCAGAAGAACGCGCTGAGAACGTCCTTGCGTTCGGCGACCCATGCGACCGATTCAACATGGAGGGGATGCCATGCGAAGAGAGCGGCGACCAGGGCGCTGCGCCAGAAGGCGGCGGTCATGCGCCGGAGGAGCAGGAAGAGCAGAATGCTGTTGGCGATGTGGAAGAGAACGCTGGTCAAATGATGCCAGCCCGCGCGGGGACCGAAGAGCTGGCAATCAAGCATGTGGCTGATGACGGTAAGAGGATGCCAGTTGCGGGCGACTTCGGCGGAGAGGGCGTAGTGAAGGCCGGTCGCGGTGATTCCTGCCTGGATGACTGGATTGTAGGCGATGAAGTCGGTATCGTCGTAATTGACGAATTCGTAGCCGGTCACGGGCCAATAGACAGCGAGGGTGACGGCGGCCAACAGGAGGCAAATCCAGAGGGCCTGATGGCGGCGGGGCGGAGTTGGCGCTGGCTGGCGAGGATTCACGATCTGTGGACGAAATGTTGGATTTTCTGGACGGTATCCTGGATCGGGCCAATGACGCCGGCCTTTGCAAGGGCGACGACCAGGAGGGTGTAAAGAACGGAGATGGCCAGGTCCCGAAAGAGGAGTTTGCGGGAATAAGGCGCGTCCTTTTCGCTGATGATTTTGGCGCCGCCCTTTTGCATGAGGACAAACCCTAGGATGTTCGTGAGCCAGTAACCCAGGATGAGGCTGGCGACGAAGGCCGGTTTCCAGAACCAGCTAATGGCCCAGGCGAATACCAGGGCAATGGGCCAATTGACGAAGAGGTCGTTCCACCACGAAAGCGGCGAGAGCATGTAGCCGATGAAGGCCAGGGTGCCGCCGTAAGCTCTGCGTTTTGTCAGCGCCAGTATTGCCATGGATTGGCAAGATTAGCAGACAAAGCCCACGCTTGGGAATGCTTAATCTGTTTGCGGTAGCTCAGGGTAAATCAGCGCCGCCTTTTTCATCGTCAATCAACACCGCCAGTTTCCCCAATATTTCTGCCAGAGTTTCATCGCCCAATCGGCCAATGAAACGGGCCGCGCGACTCTTCCAATCAAGACTCCGCACTTGATCCGCCAGTATCACACCGGTTATGGGCAAACCGTCGGGGAGCAAAACTTCAAATGGATATTGCTTGCGCTGGTTTGTGATCGGGCACGCCAAGAGCAAACCCACCTTCCTATTATATTGGGTGTTGGAAATCACAGCGGCGGGCCAGCGTCCCGCCTGTTCATGGCCCGTCTGCGGAGTGAAATCCAGCCAGATTAGGTCACCGCGCTTGGGAACGTAACCAACCTTCACCAAACCTCGCTCCCAACCCGGGCGCCCTACTCGGTTTCTGAATGTTTGTTAGACTTTCCCACCCGTGCCAGAAGATCACGCAAGCCATATCGTTCTTGTTGTGCGCGGCTGATGACCAAAATCCCCGATTCAAACTGAAGATCCACCTGAGTGCCGTTTCCCAAGCGGGTCTGGCGGGCAAACGCACGCGGAAGGCGAATCGCCAATGTGTTGCCCCATCTTTGCACAGCGGTTTTCACTCTCAACTACATACTTTAAATGGTCGGAATCAGCAAGCAAAACCGACAGCAAAATTGGCGGCGGTCTGGAAAAGCGGGAGCAAGCAGGCTCCCGCACTTCACATCGCCGGCTTATCGGCCCACGACGATAAGGTCGAGGAGGCCCGGACCGCCGCGTCCGCCGCCGCGTCCGCCGCGCCCGCCACGTCCACCAGCCGCCGGGTCCGCAGCCGGAGGAGTTGCTGGAGCCGCCCCATCCGCTGGTGCCGCGGCTGGAGCCGCTTCAATGGCGGTCACGAGGATGTGGCCGGTCTTGGTGTCCAGCGTGCAGCATTTTGCGCCGGACTTGGTTTGCACGGTCTGCTCGACTACGAAGTTGGTGGGGCTGTTTTCCTTGATGATGGTCAAGGTGCCGTTGCCGTGCGAACTGAAGGCTTCCATGGTGTCGGGATTGAAGCCGCCGCCGTCGCTGCCGCCGCCAAGTGGGAGGGTGGTGATGATTTTTCCGTCGTCGGCGCTGAGAATAACGCACGTATTCGGGCGGCACATGGCGAAGAGGATGTGGTTTTTCGCGTCAATGGCCAGACCTGCCGGCTGGCTGGCCTTGCCTTGAAGCGAGTAAGTGCCCGTCAGCTTGAGGGTCTTGGTGTCCACGACGCCGATGGCGGCCCTGTCATCGAGGCAGACATAGACATGGCCGTTCAAATCGCTGACGGCCTGCTCGGCCGCGCCTCCAATGTCAACGGTCCCGACGATGGTGCCTTCCGTGGGGTCAATCACCGTGATTGCGGGTGAGTTGTGGCCAAGGATATAAACCCGTTCGCTTGCCGGTTCAAAGAGGATGCCGTCCGGGCTGGTTTGGGTGGTGATTTTCTTGATGGGCTGCATCGTCACCGAGTCGAACATGGAAACGGGACTGCTGCTGCTGAATCCGTGATGGTTCTTGGGGTCCACCACCGCGCCGTGGCCGCCGGTGTTGGGGATGGCGCCGACGCATTTGTAGGAGTCTAGGTCAAAGACCATGATCTGGCTGCCGCGCGGAACATAGGCGCGGCGGCCTTCGCTATCGGCAATGACGTAATCAATGCCGCCGGTGCCGTTGGTCTGGGTGATGTTGAGGATTTTGTAAGGCCCCGAGGCGGGGGCGGGCTGGGCCGGGGCGCTGGATGTCAATAATCCGATTCCGGCGGCAGTCAGCACGAGCGAGAAATAATTTTGATGTTTCATGGGCGGAACAGTGTGCCCGGAGGACTGGGGAGACAATCCCTAATACATGACAGTTTTGTAATTTATGCCACGGGCCGTAATTGTGAAAACCAGCAGCTGAATAGAGAGCTTTGTACCGGACAGAAAAAGTTTTTACAATCCCCGTCAAGTATGGCACTCTATGGACATGAAAACAAAGACGGCTACAGCAACTGAAGAATCCCGCCGGGATCCTCAGCGAGACCGCCAAAGCGGCCGCAAGCTGAGTGCCGCGGAAATTGGGTCGCTGGCGAAACGGATGGTGGAATCGAACGATCCCCATGAAAAGGCCGCGTTGAAGGAAGCGATTGTGAGCGGGTTTTACGGCGAAGACTAAGATGCCTAAAATTCGCCGCAAGAATTTTCCTCCGGCGCTTCTTGACCATCTGCTCAATCGAGTGGATAAACGCCACATCCCGTTCGAACAGTTGGTGCTGTTCATAAACCGGATTGACCATGACCCGGAAGTGCCGGAAGGAAAGTGGTTTAAGCGGTTTCCACACATGACGGTTTGCGGTGAAGGCGATCTGGTGAAAACTTTTCTTTTGCGGGGCCAATTGCCGGTTGGAGAGGAGATTTTTTGATTAATCGCAATGAGATTTGAAGCTGGGTCAGGCGGCCATCTAATTTATGAAATGCATCGTCACCTCCGGGCCGACTTATGAGGAACTGGATGAGGTGAGGAGACTGACCAATTTCTCCACCGGAACCCTTGGCACGGGGCTTGCGGATTATCTGGCCGCGCTCGGACACGAGGTGGAGTTGTTGACAGGCTATTATTCCACCTGCCCTCCGTCGTCGCGGGCACAACGGCGGCAGACCTTTACCACCACGGCGGATTTGCGGCGGCGGCTGGCGGCGCTGGCGTCGGCGGAAGTCGGGGCGGTTTTTCACGCGGCAGCGGTGAGCGATTTCACGTTTGGAAAATTCTGGGAGCGGACGGCGACGGGAGAATTGCGCGAAATCAAATCAGCAAAAATTCCGACGCGTGCCGAAGGGCTGCTGGCGGAATTGAAACCGACTCCAAAGATCATCCGCGAATTGCGCGGCTGGTTTCCCAAGGCGTTTCTGGCGGGGTGGAAATATGAGTTGGAATTGCGGAACGGCGACGCGGGCGTGGCGCTCGGGACGGAGCAGATAAAGGAGAACCAAACCGACGTGTGCATCCTCAATGGCCGGGGATTTTTCGAGGAGGGATTTGGCCTGCTGCGAAAAGACAGGGCGCTGGAGCGGTTGTCGGACAGGGAGGCGCTCTTCACGGCTCTGGGGGCGTGTTTGAGTCAACATAATCCCATTTAATTAACCAGGGCCGAACTGGGCAAAATCGGCAAAGCAATGGACAAATTCCGTGTTGTCCATTCTGCCGGCCTGCTGGCACACTTGTATCCAGACGCTGGCGTTGTGTTTCGCCGGCCTGAACCAAAGAAAGCGAAATACTCAAATGGTCGCCACACTGGCACATCAGAAACAGGGCCGGCTCCGAGCCGCCCTCGAGCACGCCTCGGGGGACAAGCGCTTCAAGATACTGGAAGTCCACATGAAGAAGCACATGTTCCGGCAGGACGCCTTAATCGAGGTGCTCCACAAGGCGCAGGAACTGTTCGGATATCTGGAGGACGATTTGCTGCTGTTCGTCGCCTTCAAGCTCAAACTGCCGCCGAGCCGGGTTTATGGCGTGGCGACGTTTTATCATTTCTTCACCCTCAAGCCCCAAGGCACGCACACCTGCGTCGTCTGCATGGGCACCGCGTGTTACGTCAAAGGGGCGGACAAAATTCTCGCCGCCGTCGAGGAAGACATCAAGATCAAGCCCGGCGAGACCACGCCGGACAACGGGGTTTCGCTTCTCACCGCGCGTTGCATTGGCGCGTGCGGCATCGCGCCGGCGGTGGTCTATGACGGCAAAGTCACCCCGCGCCAGACTCCGCCCGCCGCGCTGGAACAAATTCGGAATTGGAGGGCAAAATGATTTACAACGATCTGCTTCAAATCAAGGCCAAGGAACTGGCCGGGCGGAAAAAAATCGTCCTCCGCTGCTGCATGGCTGCCGGCTGCATGTCGAGCGGCGCGCAAGATGTCAAAGACCAGCTCGATAAGGCCGTCGCCGAGGCGGGTTTGCAGGATCAGGTGGAAGTCCGCCGCGTGGGGTGCATGAAACTTTGCTGCGAGGGACCGCTTGTCCAGGCCGACCCCAAGAATTCCCTCTATATCAAGGTCAACGCGCAGAACGCGCCGTCCATCGTTGCCGTCATCAAGGGCGGTCACTCGGACGTTGCGCAAACCGATCCGGACGCGGCGTTTTTCAAGAAACAGTTGTTCATCGTGCTGGCGAACAGCGGCGTGATTGATCCCGAGCGAATCGAAGACTATATCGCTGTGGACGGCTACAAGGCGCTGCATGAAGTCCTCAGCGAAATGGCGCCCAAGGACGTTGTGGCGGCCATGGTCCAGAGCGGTTTGCGTGGCCGGGGCGGCGCGGGCTTCCCGACCGGCATCAAGTGGGGCACCGTTGCCAAGTCGCCAGGAACAAAGAAGTATGTGATCTGCAACGCCGACGAAGGCGATCCCGGCGCGTTCATGGACCGGAGTGTGCTGGAGAGCGACCCGCACAGCGTGCTGGAAGGCATGGCCATTGCGGCCTACGCGATTGGCGCGGACCAGGGTTTCATCTATGTGCGGGCGGAATACCCGCTGGCCATCAGCCGGTTGCAGGTCGCCATCAAACAGGCCAAGCAAATGGGGCTTCTCGGGGCCGGCATCCTGGAATCGCCGTTTCATTTCAACGTGGACTTGCGCATCGGCGCGGGCGCGTTCGTCTGTGGCGAGGAAACCGCCCTCATGGCTTCGGTGGAAGGCAAGCGGGGCACCCCGCGGCCCAGGCCGCCGTTCCCGGCAGAAAGCGGCCTGTGGGGCTTTCCGACGCTGATCAACAACGTCGAGACCTTCGCCAATGTTCCCCCAATTTATCGCAATGGCGCCCAGTGGTTCGCGGGAATCGGCACCGAAAAGAGCAAGGGGACAAAGGTCTTCGCGCTTGCGGGCAAGATCAAAAATACCGGCCTGATCGAAGTGCCCATGGGCACGCCGATGCGCGTCATCGTCGAGGAAATGGGCGGAGGCGCTCCCAATGGGGGCCAAATCAAGGCGGTGCAAACCGGCGGCCCTTCGGGCGGCTGCATTCCGGCCCAGCATCTGGACACGCCGGTGGATTACGAATCTCTCGGCAAGCTCGGCTCGATCATGGGTTCGGGTGGCATGATTGTCATGGACGACCAGACCAACATGGTGGAGATTGCCCGGTTCTTCATGGATTTCTGCATGGATGAATCCTGCGGCAAGTGCATCCCCTGCCGCGCGGGCACGGCGCAGATGTATAATATGCTGGACAAAATCATCGCCCGGAAGGCCACCGCCGCCGATCTGGCCAAGCTGGAAGAGCTGTGCGACATGGTCAAGAGCACCAGCCTTTGCGGCCTGGGCCAGACAGCGCCGAACCCGACGTTGAGCACGTTGCGCTTTTTCCGCGGTGAATACGAGGCACTGCTCCGGGCCGATTCATCTAGCGCTCCCTCAAAAGGGAACAACAAACCCCAGAACGCCCAGGCGGGCGCGTAACGGAATTTATTATGGCTGCCAAAACATTAACCATTAACGGCCAGGAGATCAGCGCCGGCGAAGGCGCGACCATTTTGCAGGCTGCGGAAGAGGCTGGGGTCAAAATCCCCACGTTGTGCCACATGGACGGCGTCTATGACGTGGGCGCCTGCCGCCTTTGTCTGGTCGAGGTCGCCGGCGTGCCGAAACTGCTTCCCGCCTGCACCACCAAAGTCGCCGAGGGCATGCAGATCAAGACCGACAGCGAACGGCTGCAAAAGTACCGGCGGATGACGCTGGAGTTGCTTTTGGCCGAGCGTAACCATGTGTGCGCCGTCTGCGTCGCCAACGGCCACTGCGAGTTGCAAACCTTTGCCTGGAGCCTGGGTATTGATCACGTCCGATACGATTATGCCTTTCCAAAATGGAGCGTGGACGATACCCACCGTCTCTTCGGCATGGACCACAACCGGTGCGTTCTTTGCACCCGTTGCGTGCGTGTCTGCTGGCACATTGAAGGCGCGGGCACCAAGAACGTCTCAGGACGCGGTCGCAATGCGCGCATCATCACCGACCTCAACCAGCCGTGGGGCCAGGCCGATTCCTGCACCTCCTGCGGCAAATGTGTGCAAAGCTGCCCAACGGGCGCGCTCTTCCATAAAGGCTCGACGGTGGCCGAAATGGAACGCGACCGCTCCAAACTCGAATTCATCGTCAATGCAAGGGAGAAAAAAGAATGGATCGCCTTAGATTAGCCACAGTTTGGTTCGGCGGCTGCTCCGGCTGCCACATGTCGTTCCTCGACCTCGACGAGTTCCTCATCGAACTGGCGTCGAGAGTGGATCTGGTGTACAGCCCGGTCGCGGATATTAAGGAATATCCCAAGAATGTGGATGTGTGCCTCATGGAAGGCGCCATCTGCAACGAGGACAATCTCGAACTGATCCACATTGTCCGCGCCCGGACAAAAGTGCTCGCGTCCTTCGGCGATTGCGCCGTGACGGCGAACGTCCCCGCCATGCGCAATCAGCTTGGCGCCGGCAATGAGGCCAGCGTGCTCCAGCGGGCCTACATTGAAAACGCCCGCCACAACCCGTGCCTGCCCCAGGAAAAGGGCATCGTCCCGGTGCTTCTGCCGCGCGTGATGCCGATCCATGAAGTGGTGAAAGTCGAATATTTTCTGCCCGGCTGCCCGCCGTCGGCGGAACACATCAAGGCGCTGCTCGTCCCCCTGCTCAACGGAACGGAGCCAAAGCTGGAGGGAATGCAACTGAAATTTGGATAGCCCGCCCCGGCTGGTTCTTAATCTTAATCCTAATCCTAATCTTAATCTCAAACCGGACACAGAGCGGAAATCATCATGTCAAAACGAATCGTCATTGAACCGGTGACCCGCATCGAGGGCCACGCCAAGATCAGCATTTTCCTGAACGACGAGGGCAACGTTTCGGACGCCGAATTTCATGTGGTCGAGTTTCGCGGCTTCGAGAAATTCTGCGAGGGCCGTCCCTTCAGCGAGATGCCCGGCATCACGCAACGCATCTGCGGCATCTGCCCCGTGAGCCACACGCTGGCCTCGGCCAAGGCGGGCGACGCCATTATGGCCGTCAGCATTCCCCCAGCCGCGGCCAAGTTGCGCCGCCTGATGAACCTGGGCCAGTTCGTGCAGAGCCACGCCCTGAGCTTCTTCCTCTTGAGCGCGCCGGATTTCCTGCTCGGCTGGGAAACCCCGCCCGCGCTCCGCAACGCCTTCGGACTCATCGCCTCCAACGCGGACCTCGCCCGCGCCGGCATCCGCCTCCGCCAATTCGGCCAGGAGATTATTGAGATGCTTGGCGGCAAGAAGATTCACCCGGCATGGGCCGTGCCCGGCGGCGTGCGCAATTCCCTCAGCGAGGAAGGCCGCGCCCGGGTTCGCGCGCGGCTTCCGGAAGCGTTTGCCACGACCAAAGTGGCCTTCGACCTTTTCGAGAAGACGCTGGAAACGCATCGGCGCGAAATCCAAATCTACGGCAATTTTCCGTCCCTGTTCATGGGCCTGGTGACGCCCGACGGCTCCTGGGAACACTACGATGGCAACCTGCGTTTCATTGACAGCAGCGGCAGCATCATCGCCGACCAAGTGGACCCGAAGAAGTACGACGAGGTCATCGGCGAATCGGTGCAAAGCTCGTCCTATCTCAAGTCGCCCTATTACACCCCGCTGGGTTTCCCGGCCGGCATGTATCGCGTCGGTCCGCTGGCCAGGCTCAACGTCTGCAAGCGGATGGGCGTCCCAAAAGCGGACGAGGCGCTCAGGAAATTCAAGAGCTTCGGGCGCGGCACCGTCACCTCCTCGTTCCTCTATCATTATGCGCGTCTGGTTGAAATCCTCGCGGCGCTGGAATTCATCGAGCGTTACATGGAAGATCCGGACATGCTCAGCGAAGACCTTCGCGCCGACGCGGGCATCAACAGTCTGCGCGGGGTTGGCGTGAGCGAGGCGCCGCGCGGCACGCTGTTCCATGATTACACCGTGGATCGCAACGGCCTCCTGCAAAAGGTCAACCTCATCGTCGCTACCGGCCAGAACAACCTGGCCATGAACCAGACCGTGGCGCAAATCGCGCGCCATTACGTGCGCGGCGAAGTCATTCCCGAAGCCATGCTCAACCGCGTCGAACACGGCATCCGCTGTTACGATCCGTGCCTGAGCTGCTCCACCCATGCCGTCGGGCAAATGCCCCTGCACGTTCAGTTGATCGGCCCCGGCGGCGCCGTCCTCGACGAAGCCGTGCGCGGCTGATTTGATGGGTGATTTCCTCATCATCGGCTACGGCAACACCCTGCGCGGCGACGATGCCGCCGGCCCGCATGTCGCCGAAGCCGTGGCAGCCCTGAAGCTTCCCGGAGTGCGCGCCCTCCCCTGCCCCATGCTCACCCCCGAGCTGGCCGATGCGATCTCACAAGCCGGCGCCGTCCTCTTCGTGGACGCCGCCGTGGATGCCCCGCACAAAGTCCGTATCCGCAAACTCCGCCCCGCCAAGACCGCGCAGATTATGGCCCACGCCGCCAGTCCCGCGACACTGCTCGCCCTGGCCCGCGACGTTTTCGGCCGCGCCCCCCAAGCCTGGTGGCTGACCATCCCCGCGATGAAGTTCGATTTCGGCGCCGATTTCTCCCCGGAAACCCAACAAGGCATTGCCCTCGCGCTGGAGAAGATTGAGACACTTTGCCGTCAGCCATGTGCCGCGAAGAATCCAAGGATGGCTGAAAAGTAAGGGCTTGACCGATTCTCGCCCTGTCGTTGCTCACAGTTCCTGACGCCGGTCTTGGAGCGCCGCGCTATTTGTTTTGAGAGTTGGGAAGACGATGATGTTCTCCGTGGCTTTTCGTAAGTTCTGTTCGTGTCTCTCAATGATTTCCTTGATGGCTCGCACCGTAGCCGGGGCCTTCATTGAATCAAAGTGATCCGGGAACAGGTCAGCCATATTGAAGCGTTCCCAGTCGTGGATATTTACTTTCTGTTGTCCCTTTGATGAGATCACCAGAGGAAATCCGTTGGCGGGGTTGAAGCCAAACGGTTCGTCGGCACTCGTAATATAAACATCCAGCGCCACTCCCCCCTTTTTCGGCTCCGGAGGAGGCTCAATCGTCTGTAGCTGGTTTGGGCCGGCATTTGTTCCTGGTTCGACATAGACATTCCTCCAATAGCGGATGTGATTATAGAAATAACCAGGTCCTCTATTTTCCACAGTTGTAGTGCCAATATCGCTCAAGGCTGGATAGTCCCGCGCCAAGCCCTTCAAATCGGTCAGGATGTTCGTCATTTCCTGGGCGCAGGTTTCCCGCGCACGTGCGACCGCGGGATCAACGCCGATAATGTCCCGGAATTGTCTCTGCAAAATGCCGGCCTGCTTTTCGACAGTTTCCTTGATCGCCTTCTCCAGAGCGGGATCCGGCGCATTTAAAGTCAAATAATAGCCAATCATGAACTTATCGAATCGGCCCTCCAAGAGCAGAGGATACCAGTCCGCAATTGTTCCCCAATAACCATTAAGACTGAGGCCGGTTTGATCGTCATTATTGATAAGGTGAATGCTCAAAAGCATTCCGCCATTGTCAACAACAGGCCACGTAGACTCCTGCCGTCCAGAAAAGGGTAACTCAACGAACCGGGTATTCTTCAAATATTCCAGTTCATTGTTGCAGGAGTCCGGTGATCCTCTTTTGACCAATGATGCTGGCCCGATGTCGCTCAAAGGGGGATACTGATTCGCCAGTCCCCGCAAGTCGCTTACGATGTTGCTCATCGCCGTATCGCAAGCGCGAGCAAGCTCGGTTTTGTGCGCCGCGATGGTTTCAAGATACAGGCGACGGCCATCGGAGACGGGGGCTTGGGTAAGCACTGGCATGGTTGGCGTTGGTGCAGCGGCAGATGAGGGGGGATCCGCACGGACTTGCTCGGGGTCATTTGAAGGATCATCAGGATTATCAGCCGGAGAACTAACCCGGTGAACAGCGGCGGAAGCAGGCAGCACAGTGCTTGCTTGCGGCTTCTCCTTTGCGCCCGCTTTCACACGCGCGGCGAAGAGTGCGATATGATTACGCGTACAAACGTCCACAAGATCGTCAACGGCTTTCCATTGAGTGCGTTCATCGGCGCGGATACCCACGGACAATTTTGGGTTCTCGCGGAACATGCTGACCAACTCGGATTCCACCTGCGGCAAGGGGAGCTTCTTTCCGTCCAACCAATATCCGCCGTCGGCTTGGATTTCAACTGCGCAAACATCCTGTTCATTGGTGGCGATTGCATCAAACGCCGCGCTCTTAGTCGCAGTCTTTCTGGGTTGGGATAAAATCTGCCCCTTCTGTTGCACAGGGCTTTTCATCGGGAGCAACACTGCGGGACGACCACCAAACGTCACGCCCCAGCCGGTGGTTCCCGGCAGGTAATAGACGGTTGCTCCATTATCATCATGGAAGCAGTTTGCGCCTGCCGCACGGGGTGCGTTGCCCTGGAAATCAACTTCAGTCAAGTTCACGCAGCCGTCAAAGGCGTAATTTTCGATGTCGCTGACGCTGGCGGGAATCGTGATTTTGGCCAGGTTGGAGCAACCGAATGCATATCGTTCGATTTTGGTGACACTGTTAGGGATGGTGACGTTCGTCAGGCTAGAGCAACCCGCGAACGCTCCATCCCTGATGACGGAGACGCCGTTGGGGATCGTGATGCTGGTCAGACTGGCACAGCGCCCGAAGGCGTAGCCCTCCATGTTGGTGACAGTATTTGGGATTTTAATATCCGTCAGTTTAGCGCAACTGTTGAAGGCCCCATTCTCGATGCTGGTGAGGCTGCTTTGGATTGAAACGCGGCACAGTTCCGGGCAATCCGCAAATGCAGAGCCTCCGATGGTGGCGACGTTGCGGCCCATCGTAACGTTAGTCAACTTCCTGCTTAGTTGAAATGCCTGGGGTCCGATGGCGGTGACGCTGTCGGGGATGGTGAGGCTGGTGATCGGTTGAGGCGCCGGCACAGGCCCTCCATGATCGTAAGCGCCAACGGAAAGGAACCCGCTGTTTCCGATGCTCGTGACCGGCAGGCCGTGGATTTTGCCGGGAATGATCACTTCGCCGCCGCGGCCGATATAGCCGACGATGGTGATCGTGCCGTCATTGGTTGTGCAAAGGAAATCCTGGTCCTGCGCCGGGACATTTGCCGCAGGCGAGACAGATGGGGCCGACACCGCTGGCGCTGGATTCTGCTGCTGCGTACGGCTCTTCATCGGGAGCAAAACAGCGGCGAGCGCCAACACAGCCAACCCGCCGCGAATGCCCAGGCGCGCGGTCTGGGGCCAGGGACGGTTCAGCATCAGACGAATCCGCCCCCCCACGGTGCTCTTCTTTTCCAGAATTCCCACCCAGCCGAAACCGGGATGCGGGGTTTGCATGGAGAATTTGGCCACTTGAAGCAGCGTTTCGGGATAGAGCGCAGCCTCGTCGGCCAGCGCGACCAGGACCAGTTCGTCCACCGCTTCCTCGCGTACGTGGCGGATGGCGGCGTTGGCCAGCCAGAGGAGCGGATTGTAGAAATAGAGCACTTGCAACAGCGCCTGGCCGTAATTCACCCACGGATCGCCGCGCCGCACATGCGCCAGTTCGTGCAACAGCACCGCCTCCATTTGCGCCGCGTTCAACCGGGCGGCCAGCGCCGTGGGCAGAAGAATCACAGGCCGGAACAGCCCGCAGACGGCTGGCACCGGCGCCGCGCCGGAGAGCTTGAGCGTCACGCGGCGGCGCATCCCCAGCCGGGCAGCGCATCTTTCCAGCAATACCGAATAGTCATCCGTCGCGGTCGCGGCCAAAATCATGCGGCGGGTCAGCCGCGCCCGAAAAGCCACCACGCCGCACAACGCCGCCATTCCGGCGAACCAAAGAAGCAGCGCCACGCCGGGCCAATGCAGCGTTGGCCGCGCGGGCAAAACAGCCTTCGTCACGGTAGGGCCGCGCTGCCGCGCGGCCTCTGATTGCACCGCTTGCCCTGCGCCCCGATCTGCCCAGCGAAAGGAGGACGATTGAACACCGATCTGCGCAACGGCTTGGAGGTCAATCGTGGCGCCCTCATTGGCCCGCACCGGCAACACTGCTTCCTTCCGGGCCGCCGGGAGCCAGTAAGCGACGCTGGTCGGGAGCGAAAAGGAAGTTGGCACGAGCAGCTTAACAAGCACGAGCAGCCACAGCGCGTAGCGCGTGGTCGCCCGCACCCGCTTTCGCAAGCCCGCATCCAGCGCGAAGACCAGCGCCATCAAAACGCACGATTGCCAGAGCATCGGCCACGCGGCGTCAACGAAGCGTCCGCCCCAGGCATTTAACAGTTCCACCAGTGTGCTCATTTCGGTTTCCTCGATGTTGAAGGTTGCGGCGCGGGCTGAGTCTTCGCGGCGCGTTTCCTGGCCTTGATCAAATCCTCCAGCGCGGACAGTTCCCCGCTGCTCAGGTCGCTGGTTTCCAGCAGGCACTGCACCATCGGCGTCAGCGCGCCGTCGAAGGCGTGTTTGAGCGCGTAGGCCAGCTCCCCGCGCCGGGCCTGCGCCGGCGTGACGGCGGAGCGGAAAAGCGACAAGTTGCGGATTTTTTCGGTGGTGAGAAGCCCCTTGGCCACCATGCGGTCCATGAGCGTGCGCACCGTGGAATAGGTCCAGCGGGTTTGCGCGAACAGTTTTTCCTGGATGTCCGGCGCGGCGCACGGCTCGTTTTCCCAGACGGCTTTGATGATGGTCCATTCCGCCGCGGTCAGTTCAATTTCAGGCTTGGTCATGGCAGTTCTTTCTTTAAGCATGTAGGACTCTATCTACAGATGTAGATTATGTCAAGGGCTTTTTTCCACTTTTTTTGGGATTGTTCTTTTCGCGAAACCTGTGCTTTGCTAAACGCATGTTTTCGCCCTCACGACGCGCAACCCATTCCGGGACCGCTACCGCCTTTTCCCTGGTGGAACTTGTGTGCGTGCTGGCCATCCTCATCATCCTCGCCGTGATTTTGGACAACAGCCTGTCTGTTTCCCATCGCCGCACCACCCGCGAACAGTGCCGCAACAATCTCCAAACCATCTCCCTCGCGCTCAACATCTACTCCAACGACAATCATGGAACCCTCCCTTTCCTCAAAGACGCCGCCCTCCCCTCCGCCCCGCTCAGCCTGCTCCTGCCCAAGAGCACTACCGAGACCGCCATCTTCCTATGTCCCGGCAGCAAGGACTCGCCGCTGCCCGAAGGCGAGTCCTTCGCCCAACGCCGCATTAGCTACGCCTACTACATGGGCCGCGCCACCAACGAGGGCGCCAGTCCCGGCCCCCAAGCCGTACTTTCCGACTGGCAGCTTAACACTCTGCCCAAGACCAAAGGCCAGCCCCTCTTCTCCCCCGACGGCAAAAAGCCCGCCAACAACCACGGCAAAGACGGCGGCAACATCCTCCTCGACACCGGCGAAGTCGTCTTCTCCGGCACGAACGCCGCCCGCGACCTGCCCGTCCCTCTCGGCGTCACGCTGTTGAACCCCGCCCCCTAACGGCAACGGCAAAAATTTTTCAAAATACCCCTTGACAATTCCGTCCTGGTGTTCTAATTGTATTCATACACTGAAATATGGCCGTCACATTTCACATCAATCCTGGATCGGACACCCCGATCTACAAACAGATCACCGATCAGGCGCGCCTGTCGGTGACGAACGGCAAACTGGCCGTCGGCGACCAGCTCCCGAGCGTCCGGGCGCTCGCCGAGCTGTTGGTGGTCAACCCCAACACCGTCGCTCGAGCTTACGCCGAGCTCATGCGCGAGGGCCTGCTCGAATCCCGCGCCGGCCGGGGCGTCTTTATCTCGCGCAAGCGCAAGGTCTTTTCCCGCGCCGAGGGCTGGCGGCGGCTCGATCCCCTGCTCGACGCCCTCATCGGCGAGGCGATGATCCTCGATTTCACTCCCGCCGAATTGCACGCCGCGTTCGAGGAAAAACTCGGCAAGTGGAAACACCAGAAAGGAGGCGACCGCAACGATGCATGAACAACCCGTCATTCAAACCCGTGGCTTGACCAAGTACTTTGGCGCCAGGGCCGCCGTATATGAACTCAATCTGGACGTGCCGTGCGGCTGCGTCTTCGCCTTCCTGGGCCGCAACGGCTCCGGCAAGACTACCACCATCCGCATGCTCGCCGGCCTCCTCCAGCCCACGCGTGGCGCCGGGACCATCCTCGGCTGTGACATCCGCGCGCTGACCCCCGACATCCGCGCGCGCATCGGCTACCTGACCGAGGAACACCAGCTCTACAATTGGATGAGCGTGAACGAATGCGGCGCGTTCCAGTCAAGTTTCTTCCCGAAATGGAACGACCGTATCTTTCGCGGCATCACCGGCCATTTCGGCCTGAAACCAGCGGCGCGCGTAAAGGACCTCTCGCGCGGCGAACGCGCCGGCCTGTGTCTGGCCCTCACGCTCGCGCCGGAGCCGGAATTGCTGTTGCTCGACGATCCGGGCCTGGGATTGGACCCGGTCGCCCGCCGTTCGCTGGTCGAGTCTATGATTTATCTCACGCGCAAATCCGACCGCACGATCTTCTTTTCCTCCCACAACATCGCCGACGTCGAGCGCGTCGCCGATTGCATCGCAGTGCTGGACCAGAGCGTCCTGCGTGCGTGCTGTCCGCTTGAGAAATTCCAGGAAAGCATCCATCAGGTGCGGCTGCGGTTTTCCGGCCCGCCGCCGGCGTTGCCGGAAATTCCCGGACTGCTCCAGGCCGTGCGCTCGGAAAACGAACTTCGCGTCACGTGCGCCCATTACAACGGCGCGGCCGAAAAAATACTCCGCTCGCTCGCGCCGCTCGAAATGGAAACCGTGCCGCTGGGATTGGAGGACGCGTTCATCAGTTACCTGGGCGAGCGCGGCGAAAAAACATTCATTATGTCCGAATTGGAGGCGCAACGATGAAAGCACTGATTCAAAAAGATCTGCGGGAAAATTCCAAAGTGGCCGTGATCGGCCTGGTAATCTTCTCGCTGATGTTGTTCCAGATTTACATGGCCAGCATCTCAGCGCTAAAGAACATACTGGCCGGATTTGGAACAGATCACGGTCTCCAACCACTGCTGTCAGACGACTTGCTGGCCGAAACGGCTTGTTTTTGCGGCATTTTCGCCGCGGTGCTGGGGTGGGTGCAGGCGCGCAACGAGGCGCATCGGGATCTCTGGGCTTTCTTGATTCATCGCCCCATAACGCGCACGAAGATCTTCCAGGGCAAAGTGGCCGCCGGTTTTTGCCTCTACTTTCTCGGCGCGGGATTGCCTTTGACCGTGTTTGTCGCCGTTGTACGGTGGCCCGGCCATATCGCCGCGCCTTTTGAATGGGCCATGGTTCTCCCGCTGCTTTCCGCCTTCCTGGCCGGTGTGCCCTGTTATTTCGCGGGGTTGCTGACCGGTCTGCGGCAGGCGCGTTGGTTTGCGAGCCGCGGCTTTGGCCTGGCTCTGGCCGCGTCCGCCCCGCTGTGTGTCTTCAACCTGCCTGAGTTATGGCAGCAATTGATTGTGACTGCCGGTGGGGTTCTTATTCTGGCGGCGGCCGTCTGGGGCGCGTACCAGAGCGGCGGTTATTATCAAGGCCAGCCGGCCGCCGGAAGGCTGGGGCTGATCGTGGCGATGACGGCAGGTTGCGGCGCTGTCCTGGCTGTCGGCGGATCGCTGGTTTCCAGCCTGGTGGATGCCGTGTTATACGAACCCGCCCCTTATGCCGGCAGCCAGTTTCAAATGACTACGAATGGCATCCTATGCAAGGTGACTTCTCTGAATGGGGCGCCGCCAGAGATAGTGGACTTGGAGAATCATCCGCTGCTCGACCCTGCGACCGGCCGGAAAATAGAATACGCGGGATTTTCAACTCGCCTGGCCCCCGGCCCGGTGGTTTGGAACCATCTCCGTTATCAGGAGATCCAAAATCGCTCCCACTCGGAGAATCGCTTCTTCAACACCTTGACCATCAGCGACAAGGAAATCTGGTATTTGGACCGGCATGGAGAATTGCGCGGCTATGACAGCCGGACCCGCAATTACATCGGCGGTTTGAGGCCGCACGGCAATGACGTGGGTTCAGGGCCTGGACCATTCCTCACGCTGCCCGGTACAGTCAACTATTACCTGTCGCCCGACCTGCGATTGATTGCGACCGCCAAAGTCATCTATCAAGCGGACTTCAAAGGCCGCGCGCTCAAGCCCCTTTTTTCCCTCACGAACGATGACCAGATTTGCGGACTCTGCGGTTACGTCAAAGGGGCGGAAGACGGCGCGGATAACGGTCTGACCAAATTCATTTGTCTCACGACGCGGAACACCGTCCGCTTGCTGGACTCCGAATGCCGGACCGTCTTTGACGTGCCTTTCCCGCCCGCCTATGGGGAATGCCCTTATGTTCGCTTTTCCTTCCTGCAACCGGGTGATGCCTCGAAGGCTGATTTCGCACTCTGGTTTCTTCCGGATGAGGAGATGAGCCTGAAATCAGGTTGGAAAACGCCCACTCATATCCTCTGGATTGGGCCGGGGCAAACCGTCGCCAAAAGCGCCGATCTGCCGGTCTTGCCTCCCCCCGACAGACACATCACTTGGCCGGACGAACTGGCGACAACTCTTATGCCGCCACCGCTGTATCTGACGCTCCCGTACAGCCAAAGTCCGTGGCATCTGTTCAGCTTCGCCTGGGCTGTGATCAGCGCCGCAATCGGCTGGATGCTGACCCGCCGCTACAATTACTCCATCCCGGCGCGAGTTGGCTGGACGCTGTTCATCTTTCTCCTCGGAATTGCGGGCCTGCTCGCGCTCCTGTGCGTGCAGGAATGGCCCGCGCGCGAGCCTTGTCCCAACTGCAAGAAACTCCGTGCCGTGGACCGCGAACTGTGCGAGCACTGCCAATCGCCCTTCCCGCCTCCCGGCAAAACCGGCGCCGAAATCTTCGCTCCCCTGGCAAAGGAAACGCAAGTCGTTGAGTCTTAGGCACTTACAACTATCTGAAAGCATTTACTTTTTCAGGTTGACAAAAATGGCTTAAGTTCTATTATCCCTGCGCGATGAGGGCGGTTTATAGGAACTGCGGGACACGGCTCCCGCTGTTGGAGCGGAAACGGATTGCTGCGCGCAAGGCGCCGGCAATCCGCGTTGCGGTGCCATATCGCGAAGCAGCGCATTCTTGCCAGAGTTTTTCCGTCTCTGTTTCCTCTCTTTGCTCCTGTTCAAATATCTTAATAATCCCCATCATTCCACTATGGATTTGTTTGCAACTCCCCGATTCGGGACCTTTACTCAAACCCAAGAGCAACCTGAAAATACGGCCCAAAATCAAGGTCAATCAAGGTCAATAAAGCCTAATCAAGGTCAATAAAGCCTGATAAACGTAAAAAAAGGAGGATCTTCTTTCGCGAATTATGAACCAAATCGGCATTCCTCAAAATACCCACTGGAATAGTGGACTATTAGGGGCATAGCCAAATTCTGCGATTGGGATTATCATGCCCGCATGAACCTCAAGATTCAATGCCCGTGCGGCGTCCGTTACTCCTTCGACGTCGAGCCGCGCGACGGTCGCATGCCCTGGCCGGTCGAGTGCCCCGACTGCCACGCCGACGGCACCGAAGCCGCCAATCAGCTTCTTGCCGAAATGGCCGCTGCCCCGCCGCCCGGCGCGCCACGCCTGCGCATCCACACCGGACCTGACGCTCCCGCTCCCGCCGCCGCGCCCGTGCCGCTGCCGCCGCCCGTGACAGCGCTGGATCTCGCAGCCATCCGTGCCGAAAAACGCCGCGCCGAAGAGCGCGCCTCGCTCAAATCCCTCCGGCTCATGGCCGCCTTGTCCGTCCTCGTCCTTGCCCTTGTGGCGGGCTGGGCTTGGTACGCCTTCTACGCCTCCAAGCCGCATCTGGCCGCCTCCCTCAAAATGCCAAACGCCGCCCCAGCCGCGATGTGGTTTTTCGGGCCGGACAAAATTCTTATTGTCACACCAACCGAAGCCAGCCTGCGCGATCCTTCCCTGAAAAAAGTCCTGTGGTCCGCCCCTCTGCGCCTAGCCGCGGCGGATGCCGCCTCCTTGGCCAGAGCACCCGCCCCAACGATCTTCGCCGGCCATGACAGCCTCTGGATTTGCCTCGGAGACCAGGTTCTGAGTCTGGACCCGGCCACCGGAACCGTCAAACAAACCGTGCCCGTCACCGGCCGCTTCGTCAGCTTCACCCCCGCCGACTCCAGCCTTCTGGTCGTCTCGGCCC
>Ga0182030_10008541_pt1 | contig 21188 bp, 15 predicted proteins | sample 812S3MmetaG_FD_121299 | JGI IMG/M metagenome (GOLD analysis project Ga0182030, IMG submission 121299) | Permafrost microbial communities from Stordalen Mire, Sweden - 812S3M metaG (Illumina Assembly) | ecosystem: Environmental > Terrestrial > Soil > Wetlands > Permafrost | place: Sweden...
ACACAGCAGGAGCAGCAGACCGATAGGCGCCAGCAGTCGCGTCATTTCCGCGCTTCTTTTGGAGCGTCGGAGGCCCCATCATGATCGGCCGCGAACGCCGCGAATATCTCGCGCGCGACGGTAGCAGCATCCGAACCGCCGTGTCCTTTTTCCAGGAAAACGACCAGCACGATCTGAGGATCTTCAGCCGGCGCATAACCTGCGAACCATGCATGGGTCCATGGACCCTCATCAGCGACGGACGTTCCGGTCTTACCCGCAACTTTCATTGGCGTATCCGGCTGGGCCATGCGGCCTATACCGTAGGCGACCGACTGTTGCATGCCTTCAAAAACTGGCGAGAGATTCCCGTTGGGATCGGTCTTAGCCAGCCTCGCGAGGTTGAGATAGCCCCGCAACAACTCCAGCGGTGTCACGTTGATTCCCCACTCACCAATCGCTTGCAGTTGCGATTCCTCCGGCGAATGGCCGAGGGCAACGTTTCCGGCGACTTCATCGGAAGACAGTCCGCTCGGTGAGTTGAAACCGGAGCGCACAAAGCTGTCGTGAAGTTGCGCGGGTGTCAGGCGGGTGGCGACGCTGGTGAAGTACGAATTGCACGAGTAGGCCAGCGCGCTCGCGGGCACCAGCGGTTCCGGGGTTGCAGGATGAGTGCAGTCGAGCTTGTGGCCTGCAATCGAAACCGTACGCTTGCACAGCAGCGCGGTGTGCGCGTCGAGCTTTCCGGCCTGCAGCAGTGCCAGCAGCGTGAAAGGTTTGATACTGGAGCCGGGGTGCGCTACGCGACGTGCGGCTACATCAAGACGGTAAGCCGCGAGTACGTGTCCGGATTCAACATCGACAACAACGGCGGCGCCACGACTGGCCGCCATCGCGCGAGCAGTCGCCTTCTGCAACGTCGAAACGCCGGACTCGCCCGCTGTGGCTGGAGATGCCGCGAGACACACAACTATCGCTGCCAGGCATCGGCAGACCATTTTCAAGCGGGACATGCCTCGATTGTACGGGCGCGGTGCAAGCGCGGTCCTACGTTGGTGAGCGCGGGTATGCTCAACCGCTCACACTACTGAACAGTCACCGTTACCTGAGCGGTATGAGTGATAAATGTGGTCGCTCCCTGTCCCGTAATAGTTACTTCGTAGGTTCCAGGCTGCGCAACGCCTCCCTGCGAACCATTTCCGCTTCCGCCACAGCCAAGTTGGAGGGCAACAACGCCCAACAAGACGATCCCAAGCAATAGTCTCAGCAGTCTTCGCCTGCCCGGCCGATATCGCGAAGTGACGCCCGTGCCAAGCAAAGCTCCCAGCAGCGGAATGCCGAAGGCAAGAATGCCCCTTGCAGAGTGTCCGCCATTGAAGGCCGCCAAGCCGGTAGTGTTTACCGTCAGAGTCGCACTGCCTGCGCCATTGAGCGGTACGGCCAACGAAGCTGGACTTACCGTGCAAGAGGGAGAAGACGCTGACGCCGGCTCGACCGAACAGCTCAGGTTAACCGTGTCGGTGAACCCATTCAGCGTTCCTATCGTGATGCCAGCCACGCCTTGGTTGCCCACCCGGACCACCCCTAACGAGGTTGGGGCGACGGTAATGGTGAAGTCAGCTTGCGGCGGAGGCCCACTGTTGGACAGGAAAGTGTAGTCAACGGTTTGGGTGGAGGTCATCAAGAGGACGCAGGGGCCGTTGCCAGAACACGCGAGGTTTGCGCTCCAACCGTAGAAGTAGGAGTCAGGGTCCGGCGTTGCCGTTAGCGTTACCTGTATGCCCTGCGCAAAGTTGAAACTGCACACCTGCCCGCCCGTGCCGCAATCGATACCTGCGGGCGAGCTGGTGATGGTGCCGGTCCCGGGGATCCCGCCGTTTATGCCAGCCCCTTGCACCGAAAGGCTAAAGAGTTGGGAGACTGGAGTGAAGGTTGCGGTCACGCCCGCATTGCCGTTGAGCTGGATCTGACAGGTAAGATTCATCCCGCAACTGCCCGGGACGTCCCCGCTCCAGCCGCTAAATGCGTCATTAAGTGGAGTCGCCGTAAGTGTTATCGGGGTTCCATTAGGGAAACTGGCGCTACAGATTCCTGGATCGTTTGGATCGTTTGAGCACTGATCAATTCCGGGGGGCTCGCTGCTGACCGACCCTTCCGCCCCATTCGACCCTCCGTTCACCGTAACGGTAAGAGTCGAAGAACTCGGCGGTACGACGTTCAGTACCGCCACGAATGCATCAGGACAAAGGACCTGATTTCCACCAATCGTGCAGTTTTCCGTGCTTCCGATAGAACCCTGGTAGGGGTTCTGAGTGGGAAAATTGGTAGAATTCGTGTCCCCGGTGACGTATACATTCTGATCCGAATCGACGGCAATGGAGCCACCAATGGCGTCCTCCTCTCCCGAACCGCCGAGGAATGTCGAGAAGGTTAGTGCGCTCCCGGATGGGCTGAGCGCGCTGATGAAGGCATCGTTTCCGCCTCCAATCGTGCCTTGTGTCGGGTACTGCAGGGGGAAATTGGCAGAATTAGTCCGGCCCGTGACATAAACATTGCTATTGTCATCGATTGCAATTCCCAGCCCTGCATCACTGCCGCTCCCGCCCAGGTAAGTAGAAAACACTAATGAAGTACCCGTAGGATTCAGCTTTGAGATGAACGCGTTTTGCGCGCCTTTCAGCGTGCCTTGCAGGGGGTTGGCTAACCTGAAATCGGTGGATGACGTTTGCCCTGTGATGTAGGCGTTACCCGCCAAATCGGCCGCAAGGGAAAAAGCATCGTCCTTTCCACTCCCTCCCAGAAATGTGGAGTACACGTAATTGGGCGCCAACCCGATGGCGCCGCACGGAGCGGCGACATAAGTACAAATTACCGTTACGAAGGCGTCATCCTGACCGCCATTACAGTTTCCATCGGTCCCGCAAGTGGGTTGAATCACACCTGGCGTGGTGTAGAAAGAAGGAGGTGAAGAGCTGCCGCCGCTGTTCGTGCCGCCACTGACATAAATGTTGTGCATCACGCTGTCGGGATTGTCCAGGGCGATACCGGCCGCAAAGTCCTGATTACCGCCGCCCAGGAAGGTCGAGAAGTAGAAGCCAGATAGATCAGGATACAACTCGGCGACAAACCCGTCGGAGGCGCCTGAGCCGCCGCCCATGTTGAGCTGAGTGTCGTTAAACAGAGGAGAGCTAATAGGGAAGTTCTGCGAAGTGGTTTGGCCGGCGACATAAACATAACCAATGCCTGCATTATCGAATGTTATAGCTAAACCGGAATCAACCGCTTCCCCACCGAGATAGGTTGAAGCCATGGTGAAGGTGCCTGTAGCATAGTCCAATATACAAACGAAGGCGTTCTGGGTCCCGGCCAGAGAGATCTGGTTAACAAAGGCTGGGAAATCAGGGGAAGTAGTGTACCCAGTAACAAAGATTCCCGGGTTAAAGCCAACGGGGTTCACTGCAATACTCGTCCCAACGTCGTCGCCACTGCCGCCGAAAAGAGTGGAAAACATAAATTGACCGCTTGAGTTAAACGCGGTTACGAATGCGTCCAGACCCCCCGAATAGCCAAGGCCCCCGCCGGTGTTGGGGAAGTCTGGTGAGTTGGTGCCGCCTGTAACGTAGGTGTTCCCAGCGCCGTCAGTCGCTACTCCAAGGCCTTCATCCTGGGCAGTACCTCCCAGATAGGTGGCATACGTTACAGCGGGATCAATGATGAGTTGGCGGCGACGGTCATACGAACCTAGCGCCAGTCGAATGCTTCCATCTTTCCGCTGTATAAACCGCGTGTTGACCAACGTCCGCTTACCATCGTTTGCTTCTTGATAAGCCACAGGCTGGTGTATCTGCAAATCGCCAGCCGTAGACGACACCACCAAGTCCCCTGAAGCCTCAAGCTTGACATGCTGAGCTCCATCGAAAGCCATATTGATTCGCCGAGGGTTAGCCCCGGGACTGACCAGGAAGTCGAACTCAAGCTCTTTCCCTATGCCGCGAAATGCAAGGTCGATTCCGGGATAAACATTGCGCGATTCAACCCTTGAGTAGAGCGGCACTCCCCTTGCCCACTTTGTATTATCGCGCCCCACGAAGTAGTTCTTTACACCGGGGAGTTGGTCGCTTGCCGAGATTACCTGAGTTGGGCTAGCGCCAACCAATCGCATTCCAATCGAGGTCCAGACAGACGGCTTGCGCACCTGCCGTGCTGCACCCTGCTGGGCTATGGATTTCAGACTGGTGGGCAGGTCCACGCTCTTCGGCAACGCAAACACGGCGCCCGATGAGGTGAGGAAGAGCGTGTACTGGTTTGCCCGGGCGGCGTATTTCACAGCGGGGTCCATCTGGCCCTTGTTCAGCTCAAATCCGAGCGGGAGCCCGGCCAAATTTATGGCGGCGCGCGACTTCAGAGCTGAAGTAGCAGAACTCGAGCTGCTCTGCCGGCCATGGCCCTCAGCTGACTGTGCCGCTACGGCCCTCGAGAGCGCGATGGTGGTGAGTCCGATAGCTATTAGAAGCCAAAGATATTGCAGCCGACCGGGTACAAAGAACCCGGCCCCCGGTAGAGGGCGTCTAGAGTGTGACCGCATATGGGTTATGCGCGTATTAAATGCCACAACGTATGACGAGAATGTAAACGTACTGTCAATGCTGAATGAATTCTTGATAGTCGCAGGTCTTACGAAAGATAGCGTTGATGCTAATGAGGTATTGATAGATAACTCATTCGTAACAGCGCCGAAGCGCTCCGGCCCCTACATTCTGGTCTTGGAGCAAGAAATTAACATTCACGTCATTAAATCGTCACATATTCCATCGATACTTGCTGCCGAACGACGACGCGCTTCTGCACCTACAGTTGTCGGTAGCTGCCCCACGACAGCCCCCGGCGGCCAATCACTAACTGCATCCTCTCGATAGATAGATGAAAGGAAGGATATCGATGGCAAAGTCGAAGTTTATTGTCGCCAGCCTGTCGCTCTGTGCGATTGTGCTGCTTGCCTCAAACTCGTACGCCCAGCCGACCATTTTATTTAATGGCGCTGGGTCATCTGCCCAGTTCAATACATGGGCATTCGCTGCTGAGTTGACCAACCCGCCGGTCTGCGGTACGCGAAATTGGACCAAGACCAATGGCGCCGCCGTGCATGACAGCCGCAGCTCCCAGATTCCCGACAATAAAGGAAATATCTGGGTGGTCTGGGACAACGACAACAATCCGACCACGATCTGCGCATACCTCAGCGTGGATTCCGGAGTTGGCGTCCGTGCGTTTTTCGCGGTACCAACGGCTACGAACGTACTGGCAAGCTCGGACAACGGATCGTCAGGTGATAACCTGGTTCCCTCTCCGTTTGGTGCGGACGTGCCCCTGCCCAACGCTGTCTACACCGCCCTGACGGGAGCAGCCTTTAACGCCGGCATGACCGACATCCGGCCGGAAGATGCTTTATTCGCCACCAATCGCGCCCTTGCCCCATTGACTAATAACCGCTCCGGCCTGGGCTATGGACCGCCGCCCATTGGCCAGCCGATTCTAAGCGCGTTCAGCAGCAAGAGCGCCGTTCCGGTTCAGTTTGCACTCAGCGGCAACGACCCAATCTCGGGTCAGCCGATCACGTTTACCTATACGACCTCCGACGTTGGCGCCAGCCCAGTAGTCGTGGCTGTCAACAAAACGGATGCGGGACTTGGACACCTTGGTACCCTGATTTTCACCAACGTTCCTCGGTTCGTACTGGCGTGGGCGCAGAATGGGAACCTGTCCCGTACCCGCGACCTCTTTAACTACAACGGCCTCGCGTCGTACCCCCTGCATACGCTCTTGCGTGAACCTATATCTGGTACCTACAACACCATGGAGTGGGACGTGACCCGCAGCCTGGAAGTCGGCAGCTCGCAGGAAAACAACGTAACGCCTCCTGGGGACAACCCGCTTAACCAGACCTACGCTTCCGGCGGAACCCGGCAGCGAGTGATCGGTACCGGCGAAATGATCAAGGAACTGGGCGCCATAACTGACAGCCTGGGTTATTCTTTCTGGGGCTTTGGCAACTTCGCCCCGGTGGTCAGCACCGTCAAGTACGTAACCGTGGACGGCATTGACCCCATCCGTTCGCAATACGTCACTGGCACCTTGCCGCAGTGCCCCACCCCGCCCTGCGTGGGAGCTCTGACCTTCCCCAATATTAAGAACGGGACCTATCCCATCTGGTCGGTCCTGCGAATCGTGACCGTGTCACCCATCCCAAGCGGGATTTATTCGCTCTATCAGGCGGCAATCACGGAATCAACACAGATCCCGGATTTTCTCCCTATCACTAACCTGACGGTCTTCCGGTCCCACTTCAACCAGTCCGGCGTGACTGGTGCGAACGGGATCATTACCGGCATACCGGAAGCTGGCGGCGATATGGGCGGAGCCATCTATAACATTCAAGCTGACAAAGATTACTATGCCGACACGGGCACGGAAATCCTTGGACAACTAGAGTAGATAGACGCTCTATAGGCAGCCCTGTCTCAACGAGAGGTGGCCAGCCGTGCCACGTCTGGCCACCTCTTCGTCAGTCGCTCAGCGGCGGGTAGTGGACGGTTTCTATACCCCGGAGCGGTTTGGCAGGGCACACCTGGTTGTAAACGGAAGTTAGTTGCAATGCTGCTTAAGGGAATTGCCTTTAATAAAACTAAGTCAAAGGGAGCCACCTGTGAGAGCGAAGATTCTTGTGGCGTTTTGTTTGTTGCTGATAAGTGCGAGCGCGGTTGGTCAGGCAAAGGCTGATAATAAAGACACCAGAGTCCTGCCGTTAAAGGCGCACAGACCTCCATCGGAGCCTTGCGTCGACGATCCCATTTTGCCGACGGACGGGTCATCAGCTCAGGACTATGTGAGCACCGGAACGGGAGGCACTGGGCCAAACTACTATCTTGTGCACGCCAAGGCAGGCCATTCCTACAGCGCCGAGATGTGGGCTCCTACCTCTCAAAATCCCGTGACCGGAAGCGCGCAACTGGGGTTGGCGCTAGGTACAAGCTGTTCCACGGTCTCGACCAGCGACTTCGCGCAGGTCGACCCCGAGCTGAGTAACAGCTTCGGCGACAGAATCTCGTGGCGCTTTCAGAACGGCCACGACTTCACGCTTGTGGCGAGCAGCCTGGATTTGTCCGGCAACTTATATCAGTATTACATTCGTGTTACCGATACGACGCTGTGGAACGCAAACTGGAGCACATACTCCACTCTGGCCATGCAATACGATTTCACCAACGTCACGGCCGCGACACTGAGTGGTGAACTGACCGTAACGGACGTCACTGCCGGTGATACGACATACACCAGTTCCTTCTCGCTGGCCCCGGGACAGCAGGTAACCAGGATTGTGGCGGCAAACGGGATTGCTTCGCTTGGTCTTCTGGTGCCGGCCAACCATCAGGGTTATGCCAGCTTTGCATTTCTCGGGCCTGCGGGCGGCATTGTGGCAGACGCGAACTTCATCAACAATACTGCCCCAAATGTTCCCGTCGCTCCGTCAAAGTTCGAACCCAGGTTCTTCCCTCACTGAACCTGGTGCAATCGCAGCGGGGGGCGGCCGTTTGTAGCTCTGGTGTCGGTTTAACAAGGTTTTGTGCTATCAATCGCCCGCCCGGCCGAACTATGCGGCGGATAAGGTGTATCGGAGTCAGTACATTATGAGTAGGCCAACCTGTATATTGCTCCCGATCATCTGGAGTCTGATTAGCGTAGCTATACTTCCGGCGCAGCAAAAGACGAGCAGCGCACCTGCTTCGCCAGCTCCGGCCATTGACTTTAGCAAACCTCCGCCATCGATTTACGGCAACGAAGACATGGGCTCTTTGTCGGTAAGCCCGAGCAACCTTCACCCGGCCAGCCCTTTGGCTGGCGAAAAGGACACCTATCCGGAATTCACGCGCGAACTGCTTCGAGTTGAGTGGAGAACCGGAGACCCAATTGACTTGTATATTATCAAGCCTCGCGGTAACACTCCCGCCAAGGTTCCCGCAGTCTTGTACCTCTATAGCTATCCGTCGGAGTCGGACAGATTCCGGGACAATGAGTACTGTAAGCGGGTGACTGCCGATGGCTATGCCGCCATCGGCTTTGTGTCGGCGCTCACCGGACAGCGCTATCACGATCGTCCCATGCGGGAATGGTTTGTCAGCGAGTTACCAGAGAGTCTTACCGAGTCGGTCCACGACGTGCAAATGATTCTCCGCTACCTGGCTGAGCGCGGCGATATCGACATGACTCACGTTGGCATGTTTGGGCAGGGATCGGGAGGGACTATCGCCATCCTGGCGGCCTCGGTTGAGCCCCAGATTCGTGCCGTCGACGCCCTGCAACCTTGGGGAGACTGGCCAACGTGGCTGGCGAAGTCGTCCTTGGTTCCGGAGACGGAGCGTGCGACCTATTTAACGCCCAAGTTTCTCGGCAGTGTCGCGCCGTTCGATCCGGTGCTCGTGCTGGCGCGCGTGCAGGCTAAGAATGTGCGCCTTCAATTTGTACTGGACGACACCATCACGCCGGCGGCGGTGGCTGAACGGCTGAAGGCTGCTGCGCCCGCTTCCGATCAGGTTGTCGTGTATAACACCAAGCGCCAGCAGCACGCCGTGTTGAGTGCCGGCCGCGCCTTCGAGTGGATTAAGGACCAACTTCGACCTCCCGCGCCTCACCCGGAGAGTGCACGAGCAGGGGCAGCAGGCAATGCTCAGAATGAGAGTGTGCATTGAAGGCGCGAGGGGCGGAATCTGCCGAAGCGGGGCGAAGACGGTTCGTCGTGGTGCTCGTCCTCGTCTTCTCCACGTACCTTTTCGCAGCTCCTCCGGAGCGACCTGCTTCTATCTCCGGTACGGTGAGCGATCAGACCGGCGCAGTCGTTACCGGCGCGACGATCACGCTCAGCGGTCCTGGCAGCGCGAAGCTGACGGCGACTTCCGACGCTCAAGGTAACTACGTCCTCAAGAACCTGCCGACAGGAACCTATAACTTTGAGGTATCCGCATCCGGATTCAAGGTATTTCGTTCCGAGAACCTGGCCCTGACTTCGTCCCAGGAACTCACGCTGGATGTTTCCCTGGAGCCTGCCGGAGAAAGCACCAATGTCACAGTCCAGGAGCACACGGCTGCCCAGGTTGAGACCGAGAACGCGGAAGTTTCGGGAACCATCACGCAAAAGGAAATTGTTACTCTCGGGCTTAACGGCCGCAACTTTACCCAACTCATCACGCTTGCCCCGGGTGTGAGTAACCAGTCCGGTCAGGACGAAGCCAAATCTGGAGTGCTGGGTAGCGCCAAGTTCAGTGTCAACGGCGGCCGTGTGGAGTACAACAGCTTTGACGTAGACGGAAGCGATGTCCTAAATGATGGAATAAACCTGCTCCACGGCCAGCCGGTACTTATCGTCACTCCCAGCCTGGATGCGCTCTCCGAAATCAAAATCCTGACCTCTAATTATGGCGCGATGTACGGGAAGTCGGCCTCAGGCACCGTTCAGGCCACGACCAAATCAGGCACGAAAGACTTCCACGGAAATCTCTACGAGTACTTCCGTAACGAAGTACTTGATGCCCGCAACTATTTTGATCCGCCGGGCTCAGCTCCCAAGGACAGGCTTAACAATTTCGGCGGGACAATCGGTGGGCCGTTCTACATACCGGGCGTTTACCCCCGGAGCAAGAGCAAGACCTACTTTTTCCTGTCGGAAGAGTTTCGGTACGAGGACGAGCCCTGGGCTGTGCCATTCAATCAGGCTGTGCCATCGAATGCAGAACGGGCTGGCATTTTCAATGATGTGTGTCCGACCAGCGGGGCAGTGGCTGCCGGCGGCGGCTTCGTCTTCAAGCAGAGCGCTTATCCCGATTGCCCAATTTACAATGTTACCGGCGGTGGCACCGTGGTGGGATATCCGGGAAATATTGTTCCGGTCACGCCGTTTGCAACCGCAATGCTGAACACGGGTCTTATTCCTCAAGCAAACTCCACAACGGGATGTAACTCGACGATCGGCTCCTGCTACATTGCCATAGCCTCACCGCCTTCCTACTCGCATCAAGACCTGTTCCGTATAGATCAGGAAATCAGCCAAAAAGTGAAGCTGATGTTCCGCTACATTCACGATTCTGCAAACGCGACGATCCCGACGCCGTTGAATGGCTATCTTTACAATGTAGGATATTCCCAGAATAGCTTCCCAACAATTATGAACTACGTTTCCGATCCTGGTGTTAACGTGGTTGCACAGTTGGACTGGGCTATTTCGCCGACCATGCTCAACGATGTCAGCTTGGGCTATACCAGCGAGCATTTAAATTTTTCGGCGGTGCCAGGTCCAGGTGTTACAAGTCTTGCAAGGCCCTCTATTTTGGATGCTCCGTGTACCTCGCCCGATCCCGCGACGGGCTTCACTACCTGCCCAATGGGTGCGATCTTCAATAACGGCTTTGGAGGGAAAATTCCCGGCATCGTGATCGGGGGTACCAATGCAGCCTATGGCGGGAACGGGTTTGCCGTCGATACTGGGTACACGCCGTGGGAATACACCAATCCTACTTACCAATTTCGCGATACGTTGAGCAAGTCCTTTGGCAGGCACACAGTGCAATTCGGCGTGCAGGCCTATCTGGCCCAGGACAACGAACTGAGCGCGGCCACCGGCGCCAACACCGGCGACGTTCAGGGGATATTGTTTTATAACAACGTCAGCAGTCCCTACACGACAGGCAATGCCTTCGCGGACTTCCTGATAGGCCCCACGAATTCACAAGGAAGTACGCAAAACCATTCCGGCATACAGAAGTTCGAGCAAGATAGTACACAATTTAAGTACTACAACCAATACACGGTAGTCGAGCCCTACGTGCAGGATGACTGGCGAGTAACTCCCCGCCTGACGGTGAACATGGGACTGCGGCTCAGCCTGTTTGGACTGTGGCACGAAAAATACAACAACGCATACAACTGGAGTCCGCAGGCCTTTAGCCAGGAGCTGGCTTCAACGGTCCTGGTTGACCCCAAGACAGGGCATCTGGTCAGCAGCTCCAACCCCAACAACATCATTCCACTCAATGTCAACAACCTTAATCCGGCCATCACAAATGGGCTGGTGCAGTGTGGAGTCAACGGAGTTCCCGGCGGCTGCATGCAGGGGCATGTCTTTAATCCAGCGCCGCGAGTTGGCTTTGCCTGGGACCCAACCGGATCAGGCAAGACGTCGATCCGCGCCGGCTACGGCATATTCTACGAACATGGCACAAGCTACGAAGCCAATACAGGATCGTTGATTGGCAGCGCCCCGCTGGTACTTACGATGACGCAGTACGCGCCAGCCTATCTGGAATGCATCAATGGCGGCAGAGGAGCAAATTGTCCCGCAGGCGGTGCTTTTCCCATCAATGTAGTGGAGATCCCCAATAAGGTACAGTGGCCTTACGTGCAACAGTGGAGCATGAGTATCGAGAGGCAGCTGTCGAACGCCTTTGTTGGAACTGTGGCTTATGTGGGTAGCAAAGGCACGCACTTAGCGGCGGAGAGCCAGGTGAACCAACTTGTTCCACTGCCGACTTCGCAGAATCCTTTTGCTCCCGGTCAACCCATCACTTCCTCCATATGTAACACATATAATGGTGGCAGCTTCCAGGTGAACAACGCTACCGTCACCAGCACACAGCCTGCCTTCGTTAATCTGCTGGCAGCCTGTTATGGTGAGCTGCCGGGCGGCGTTCTGGTGGATCCCAACTCATTGCGGCAGTATGCGCCGGGAATCGGGCAGATCTTCTCGATCCAGAACGCCGCAAACTCCACCTATAACGCATTCCAGGCTACAGTGCGGAGCACGAGAGGCCCTGTAACTTTGGTGGCAGCCTATACGTATAGCCATTCCATCGACGATTCCTCGGACCGATCGGACGCGAACTTTGTGAACGCCTATGATCTAGCTGCCAACAGGGCCAGTTCGAACTTTGACCAACGCCATTTGTTGAATGTCGGCTATGTGATTCAAGAGCCATTCCAACGGATCGCCCGACTCTACAACAGCATCTTCTATCAAGGGGCTTGTCCGGATTGCCAGTACCAGCCTGAAAGCGATGTTCCGGACAGTAATTCCGGACCAGCGGCCCATGGCGGACCGCATCCGCCGCAAGTCACTGGCGATGACACGGCGGCGCAGCATAAGAATGCATCCAGTGGCCAGACTGCCAGCGGGCCGGGCTCCGGCCCCGGAATCGTGCATAGCATCTTCTCTGGCTGGGAGTTTTCCGGGGTCACTACCTTCCAGTCGGGAACGCCCTTCAGTGTGATCAATGAAGGGTCGAGCACAATTGGTGTCCTGGACAACGCGGGGATTGCCAACGGCCTGGTTACCGGCTCATACCCTGACGTAGTGGGAAACCCGAACGGCTCCCCGCCGCAAGGGGCCAGTAACTCGCAGAGCTTTGGCCCGGTCCTTGGAAATCCTGCCGCCTTTGTCGCGCCCCAGGGCCTGACCTTCGGGGATGCCGGTCGAAACTCAATGAACAACCCGCACCGGACAAACTTCGACATGTCGCTACTGAAAACCTTCCGGGTGTGGGGGGAGCGGACGCTCCAATTTCGAGTCGACGCCTTCAATGTATTCAACCACACGCAGTTTGAAATTTTTGATCCGATCAGGGGAAACACAGGCAACAATACGATCAGTTGTTACGGCTCTGCCTCGACAGGGTATTCCGCAGGCAGTGCCAATTGTTTAACAGGAAGCTCATTCCTTCACCCTGTGGATGCTCATCGGCCGCGTACCCTTCAACTGGGAGCAAAATTCTCATTCTGATTGCGAGCTGCTGCGATGGTGAATTGGAGAACCGAATTGCGCGAAGTGACGGCCAGGGGAACACCAACTACTTTCCGCAACGCAGATGGTAGCGGCAACGGCTTGACCTCGCCGCGAGACGTAATCAGCTGCATAGCTGTTGCACTGCTTTTGTGCGCGCTGCTGCCTGGCACGGGATGCGGCGGTGGAAGTTCGCAAAGTACGGACATTCAGCAAGGGCTGGCAACCCCGCCGCCCGCTTCCCCCATTAACACCTATATCGGGACCACGGGAGATGTCTGGACATCCAAGATCAACCACACCGCGGCCCAGATTAACGGCGAGGACATAACGCTCAACGGCGTGTCGCTAGCGGGCTCAATCATTGGAACATTTGACTCGGGGGGTGGTTTCCTGGATGTCACTCTGACCACGGTCCCCAATCAGCTGACGGATCAAACTGTAGGCTTTGCGCTGGACATTCCCGGAAGGATGGCCATGGTCCGCTATGGTGATACGACCTATCCGCTGGTTCCGCTTGCGCCTACTGATGCATGTCCAACAATAGGCGGTACCGTAACCTATAATTATGTAACTATTCCCGGTGCGACACCCGAGGGTGGGACGGCAAACTGGATACCGGGCACAGACAGCACTTATGGAACGTTTCAGGTTTCACTCGACGCAAGTACCTGGAATTTTTCCAACATTACGCAATTCACCCTGACCGGTACAGCCCCGTCCAGTCCTGGAACCGGCCTTCCTGCCGGCTATTGCGGCATAGGCAGAACGGGATACACGGTTACGGCGGCGTCAAACGCGATAAACCAGCCCGTAGCGACGGTTACGATGGGATTCGGACCGTCAGGGTTCTTCCTGGAGGACAACGGTTCAGCTCAAGCTACGCCAGTGGGCGTGGTTCCGTCGAATGCTGTCGGCGCAGGGGTGGGCGCGATTGGAGCTATCCAGCCTTCCAGTGCTCTGGGCACGGGCGCTGTTGTGGGCGCAACTTATCTTGGCTTCTACTATGAGCCAGGAATCAAGGGTGGGGCTCCGGTAACGCAGCTTGCCTCATTCGGTTGCGCCGGATCCAGTTGTCCCTCGCCTCCATCGCCTACCGCGATAATCGGAGGAGTCTTTCCTAATGACGACCCTACCCAACCGCCAGGGCAGAATGTAACTATCGACCTGGGGGCGCAGGACCCGAACAATAATGGCTTGTACCCATCGGCGACCGTCACCGTTTCTGGAGTGAACTTTCCCGCCGCAGCGGTGGTTGGAAGTATGGAAAACAAGTATGCGGTATTTCTGATTGCCGAAGACACGGTAAACAATGTTCCACTGGCCATTTATATGTTCCAGCAATAGCTGCCGATGGCAAGCACGCCTACTACATATCTACTAATCTTCCGCCAACCTACCTAAGCGGCGGCTGTCTCTTCTTGTGGCTGCCTGTTGACGACCCCAGTCAGCGTTACAAATGCGTTACAGGCTGATTAATGTGCCGTTACGGAACTATTAAACCAACGTAAATTCGCCCTAAACCAGTTTGACTACCGCCGCGGCAGTGCTAGGATTCGGCTGCTACTTATTGGTCCGACATACTACATCGATAAACTCATCAACACACTAGAAGCGCTGCAGTAGCGTAGGTCAGAAGTCAATCCCAGGAGAGACACATGCGCAAAATGCCGGGTTTAACCTTCCTCTGTGTGGTCATCAGCACTTTCGTGATTGCCGCGCCCGCCATTGCGCAGCAGGTAATTGCCACGGTGCCAACGGACTTGGGGCCTATCGCCGTGGGAGTGAACGCGGCAACCAACAAGATCTATGTCGCCAACATCTCCGGCTCTGATGTGACTGTGATCAACGGCTTTACCTTGCATACCGCAACCGTGCCCGTCGGAGCAGGGCCGTTCATTGTTGCAGTCGACGACGTGACCAACATCATCTACGTTGCGAACCAGTTGGACGGAACAGTAACAGTACTGAACGGCAGCAACAACAATACATCCACCGTCGAAGTCGGGGACGTGCCATATGACATGGCCGTCAACCCCGTCACCAACAAGATCTATACGGTCAACAACCAGAGCGACGACGTGACGGTGATCGATGGCGTAACCCAGAAGACGACATCGGTTGACGTCGGGCTGCTTCCGGTCGCCGTCGCCGTCAACACCGTAACCAACAAGATTTACGTCGCAAACTACTGCGGGAACGACCCTAACTGCGAAAGCCTGGGCACAGTGACGGTCGTTGACGGTGTAACCCTTGAAACCACCACGGTCAACGTAGGAGCGAATCCCGATGCCATCGCCGTCAACCCGCTGACCAACCAAGTTTACGTCGCCAATTATTGCGGGACCAATCCGACGACTTGTCCGGGTCCGGGCACTGTTACCGTAATTGACGGAAACAACAACAACAGCACATCAACTCTGACCGCCGGGAACTCCCCCGATGTGGTGGTTGTCAACCCGGTGACCAATCAAATCTATGTTGCGAACCAGGGAGATGGCACCGTGACGGCAATCAACGGAGGCACGGACCAAACCACTGTAGTCACGGTTGGGAAGGATCCAGTGGCTGCTGCCGTCGATCCCGTGACCAATAAGATTTATGTTGCTAACAGCGAGTCCAATACGGTGACGATGATTGACGCGAACAACAATAACAAAACGACTACGGTCGCGGTGGGAAATCAACCTTCGGCGATAGGAATAAATTCGATCACCAACAGGATCTATGTGGCAAATACGTCGGACAATACCGTCTCGGTTATCGCGGGGGCCAATGCTTCGCCCCTGCAGTTCGTGTCGGTTCCGCCCTGCCGTCTCGTGGACACACGCGGATCGAACGGAGAGTTCGGCGGGCCTCCAATCCAGGGCGGTACATCGCGCAGCTTCCCGATTCCGCAGCAGACGTCTTGCAACATTCCCGCCACGGCCGCAGCGTACTCCCTGAATGTAACCGTAGTCCCGATTACGACGCTGGGTTATCTCACCATCTGGCCTACGGGCGAAGACCAGCCCGTGGTTTCGACGATGAACTCGACGGATGGCCGGGTGAAGGCCAACGCCGCGATTGTGCCAGCGGGTTACCAAGGGGCAGTTAGCGTTTACGTCACGGATACCACCAACGTCATCCTCGACATCGATGGCTATTTCACTGCGCCTGGCTCCGAAACGTATCAGTTCTATCCGCTGACGCCCTGCCGCCTGGTGGACACTCGCGGGGCTGACGGTGGTCTGGGAGGCCCACGCCTGGCGGCGCAAACGCCGCGCAGCTTCCCGCTGCTGGAGAGCAGTTGCATTCCGGCCGGACTCAATCCGCTGGCGTACTCGCTTAACTTCACCGTCGTGCCCAATCCGTCAGGACAGCCGCTGGGCTATCTTTCGGTCTGGCCGACAGGCGAGTCGCAGCCAGTAGTTTCGACGCTGAACAATCCCACAGCAACGGTTGTCGCCAACGCCGCGATCGTGCCCGCGGGAACCAACGGCGCGATTGACGTCTACGCCTACGACACCACCGATCTGTTAGTCGACATTGACGGCTACTTCGCCGCGCCGGGAACCGGCGGATTATCGATGTATCCGGGCGCGCCCTGTCGCGTGCTGGACACGCGGCAGAACAACGGGCAGCCGTTCAGTGGTGAGCTGACGGTGAATGTGGTGGGCAGCGTCTGTGCCCCGCCCAGCACGGCGCAGGCGTACATCTTTAACGCCACGGTTGTGCCGCCGGGCTCGATGCCATACCTGACGTTGTGGCCTGACGGCGAGCAACAGCCCACGGTGTCGACGCTGAATGCCTACGATGGCTTCATTACGTCGAACATGGCGATTGTTCCGACGACCAACGGCTCCATCGACGCTTACGCCTACGCTCTAACGCAACTGATCCTGGACATCTCCGGCTATTTCGCGCCGTAGGGAGGGCAAACAAGTCGCCGCGGGTGAGCGATTCCCGGTGCAGGAGGGACGTCTCGCTAAGCCACAGGTAACGATTTCATCGAGCTGAAGAGAGCAAAGACTCGATCTTCTGTTGCAGGACGGGCAACTCTACCGCGCCGACATACTTGGCGGCTATGCGGCCGTCGCGTCCAATCAGGAAGGTGACCGGCAGTCCCAGAACTCCTCCGTAGGATTCTGCGAGACCGGCGCTGCCGATCGCCACGGGATAGTTCATCTTGAACTGCTGGTAGAAGTCGTGCACCGGCTTGGCGTCGTCATCCATGGAGATCCCGACCAGTTGCAATCCCTGTGGACCGTACTTGTTCTGGTAGTCGATGAACTGCGGAATTTCGCCGCGACAGGGCGTGCACCAAGTCGCCCAGAAGTTGAGCAGCACGACCTTGCCGCGATAGTCGGAAAGCGAGAGCGGCTTGCCATCCAGGTCCTGCAAGTTGAAAGCGGCGGCCGGCGAATCCACGGCTCCCGGATGCGTGCCCTTTGCGGAGCGGTGCTGCGCGCCTTCATAGACAGCGACGGCAATCGCGATGGCGACGATAATGAGAACGATTCTTCTGGTCGGCATTATTGGCCTTTGATTGTCGGATATCCCTTATCTACCCAGTCAGTCCCAAAGTTGTTGGCGATGTACAGCACTTTGACGTGGTTGAATCCCATTGCGTTCAGCTGGTTGTAAGCGGGGCGAACGTTGGGGCAGTGGCTCCACGGGCAGCATCCACAATACAGGACAATCAGCTTGTCGTGAGGCAGAGATTTCACGCGCGCCCGCAGCTTGTCCAGTCCTTGCTTGTCCGAGGCGGCGCCGATGTACTCCGCTCCGGGAATGTGGGCCTGCATATAAAGCAGGGAAGGGCCGGCGTTCAACAGCAAGGGTTTCTCGCCCGCAGGCGACTGCAACAGCTTCAGTAGTTCGTCAGGATTGAGGAGTTGCGCGCTGCCGGGAGCGAGATCAGAACTGCTGGAGGGAGATTGTGCGCGGACGGTGGCAGAGTACAGAGCCAGCGCGAAGACGAGTAGGAATGGGATGGATTTCGGCATGACCGTTCTTCATCCAGATTAGCTGATGAGACCGGGGACGCCAACAACCCATCTCATAAATGCCTCGAGTCCCCGGAGCTTGATTACGGCCGTCTCGCTTTTGGACCTCGGCTTCTGGATTGCGGATTGCCCGTGACTCGGAGCAACGCTCGCTTTGCGTCGATCCGCCGTCTGCCAAATTGATTCGAGGCAGCTGCTTTGCTAAGGTCGTGGTCATGGCCGAGCGTTCCACCGAGCAGGTACGCGAATTGGTCGACTCCCTTTATCGCGTGGAGTCGGGACGAATCCTGGCAACTCTGATCCGCTTGCTGGGTGAGTTTGACCTTGCCGAGGAGGCGATGCACGAAGCCTTTGCGGCTGCCCTGAGCCTGTGGCCGAGCAGTGGAGTACCCGGCAACCCGCGACCATGGCTGATTTCGACGGCCCGATTCAAAGCCATTGATACTCTGCGCCGACGGGCAAGATTTGATGCGTCGCAGGACGAGCTCGTGCGATATCTCGAAACGCAAGGAAGTTCGGCGGAAAGCTCCCATGACGAGGACAGCCTTGAGGATGATCGGCTGCGCCTGATTTTCACCTGCTGCCATCCCGCTCTGCCTCCGGAGGCACAGGTTGCGCTCACCCTGCGCGAAGTCTGCGGCCTGACAACGGAAGAGATTGCGCGGGCATTTCTGGTTACGCCGGCGACGCTGGCGCAGCGCATCGTGCGCGCGAAGACAAAGATTCGAGAAGCACAGATTCCCTACGAGGTGCCGACACCGCAGGAATTGCCGCAGCGGCTGGACGCGGTGCTGCAGGTCGTCTATCTCGTCTTTAACGAGGGCTACTCGGCTGCGGCAGGAGCGGAGGTAACGCGAGCCGAGCTCACCGGCGAAGCGATTCGATTGGGCCGGTTACTGGCCGAACTCCAGCCGGAGCCGGAGGTCATCGGGCTGCTTGCCCTGATGTTGCTGCAGGAATCCCGTCGCGCCGCGAGAACCTCGCCGACTGGAGAGCTGATTCTGCTGGAGAACCAGGACCGCTCGCTGTGGAACCGGGAGCAGATCGCGGAGGGAGTGGCATTGGTGGAGAAAGCCCTGCACTCGCGCCGCTTCGGCTCCTACACACTGCAGGCTGCGATTGCGGCCGTTCATGCGGAGGCGGAGTCGGCCGCTGCGACCGACTGGCCACAGATTGTTGCACTCTACGACCAATTGTTGCGAATTCAGCCTTCGCCGGTGGTGGGTCTAAATCGTGCCGTGGCCATTGCTATGCGCGATGGTCCGGAGGCCGGCCTGGCGCAGATCGACGCGATATTGCAGCAGGGCGAATTGGCAAATTATTACCTGGCGCATTCCGCCCGCGCCGACATGTACCGCAGGCTCGGCAGGCCCGCCGAGGCTCGGTCCGCTTATGAGAAAGCTCTGGCGCTGACCCAGCAGGAACCGGAGCGGCATTTCCTGCAAGAGCGGATTCGGCAGCTGAAATAGGAAAGACTTAAACGTCTTCGTCGAACAAGGGCTTTAAGTCGCGTGCGCCGTGGAGCACGCGAACGACTTCTATTGCGCGTTTGCGCGGCAGGTAGAAGATAACGAAGCGGCCAAAGGGAAGGCTTCTCAGGTCAGCTAACAATTCTGGCCTTGCGCGGCCGATCAAGGGACGCCGGGCAAGGTCTCGAATCTCGCGATCAATGGCAGCGGCAAAGGCGTCGGCGTGGCGCGGACTGTCCTCGGCGATGTAGGCCCAAATCCCAGCGAGGTCGTCCAGTGCCTTCGGGCGTATTACAACAGGCGGCATTTCATTTAGAGTCGGCTTTGCGGGACGCGGCGAGCTTACGGCCTTGCCGCTTCATTTCGGCCACGCTCCACGGGCGCGGCGGGCCGCTTTCCAGGCCTTCGCGGATGTCGCGCCGAAGCCGTTCGAGTTGCAGCGCGTGCAGCTCGTTCTGCGTCTCCATAAGGCGCAGGGCTTCGCGCACTACCTCGCTGGCGGAGTTGTAGCGTCCGGATTCGACTTTCTGGCGAACCAGTTTTTCGAGTTGCGGGGTCAGGTTGATATTGAGTGTCACGGTGGTTCCGTCCGTTCAGCTTTCAAGGTATTGCCGCTGGCAAAGATTGTCAATCATTGGCGATAGCCTGAAGTGCCGCCCCACCTGCAAGAGCGGATTCGGCAGCGGGAATAGAAGACTCTGAGCAAGAATCTGAAAAAAGCGCGGTTTTGCACTGTATCTTTATGACTCAAATGCCCAGATAAATTTCTCCCACCAAGTCACAGGGCGAACAAAAATAACGAGTTCACCAGGCTTTGCTGTAGCGGTTGTTCTGCTGCACTCATTCTTAGCTACTAAGCCTGAACCGACGATTGTAGAAACCGGATAGAGATGTTCGTTACCGTATGTCCGCGTGTCGCGATCATATAGCTTTTGCCGTGTGCAAGGTGTCCAAACCCCATTCCTATTGCCCAACACGTTAAAAACCAAAACTGCGTCAGCGTCTGGATTCGCAAGGTAGGAATCGCCAACCGCTGAGGTCTTCACAATCATTCTCCCGTTCAGATCAGCAGGTGTGTTCCCATCGCGATTAGTATGGTAGTCCACAAACTCTAGGTTCATTCCGGACAGGTTTTTTCCGGTACGTCCATCAAGTACGCGAATATGGATCGTGGCAGTCTGCGCGAGAAGTCCGATCGGAGCAACCGCAAACATGCAGGAGAGCATTATTTTTCTCAGAACCACGATTTCTGGACGCTCACGGCTCATATATTGGTCGTCAGAAACGATGCAGCTACTCACCCCTTTTTTTCCTCGCGCGGAAGACATAGATGATATCAAGCAGGCACCGTTCTGAACCGCGCAAGAAGAATTTTTTTGCACGGCGTGTCGAATTCAATGCGGCCGTTCGACTATAGGGTGAAGGCCGGACATCCGGCCCGCAACACTCAAGGAGAAAACGATGCGTTTCATGATGATCATGTATCCGAAAAGCTACCAAACTGCAAAACCCGGTACGGTCCCCGACTTCAAGGACATGGAGGCAATGGGGAAATACAACGAGGAACTAGGGAAGGCCGGCGTGCTGCTCGGGCTCGACGGGCTGACCCCGCCCGCGACGATGAGCGCGCGCGTCACCTTCAAAGGCGGAAAATCGACCGTTACCGATGGCCCGTTTACCGAAGCGAAGGAAGTAGTCGGCGGCTACTGGATCATCCAGGTGAAGTCGCGCGAAGAAGCGCTCGAATGGGCCTCGCGCATCCCCGGAAAGGATGACGAAATGGTCGAGGTCCGCCGGTTTTTTGACTTAACTGACTTCGATCCCGAGACCCAAAAGGAGATCCAAAAGAAGTTCGGCGACGACGTCGCTGCTGAGATGAGCCTGTAGGAAGAAACTCTCAGCGCTATATAGCTACTACAGAGCCACCACTGG
>Ga0182030_10008544_pt1 | contig 21184 bp, 22 predicted proteins | sample 812S3MmetaG_FD_121299 | JGI IMG/M metagenome (GOLD analysis project Ga0182030, IMG submission 121299) | Permafrost microbial communities from Stordalen Mire, Sweden - 812S3M metaG (Illumina Assembly) | ecosystem: Environmental > Terrestrial > Soil > Wetlands > Permafrost | place: Sweden...
CACGGCGTTTTCATCGCGATCCCCCCTTTGCGGCGCGTCGCAAGAGAGTCTGTGGATCCCAGCTAGCCGACTGCTCTGCGGGAGATTCCCCAAATAGGAATCGTTCGATATCAGCGACGCGGGCGAACCACGTGCGGCGATCTTTTCGAGCGAGCCAGTCTCCACGTCGACAGCCGAGCAAGAAGCGCTCGCGCGCCATCGAGACGACCTCGAAGCACGTGTCCTGCGAAACCAGGATCGTCGGCAGTCCCGGTCGGGATTGAGCCGCGGTGGCTTGCGCGCTTTGGCGCGTCCGCGGGCTCACGCAGCCTCCTGAAACTCGGAGGATGCTATTTCAAGTTCGCCAGGCGGTTCAGCTGGGTCATCGCCATCGGGCCCGGCTCTTGTGAGTGTCGCGACCCGGTGCGCGCGGCGCCCCGATCTTCTTTGGACGGCGCGAGCTCGTTTCTCGTACGTCCTGGCGAAACGCGCTTCGATGCATTTGAGCTGGCCATTTACCGCGTCCCGTATCAGCGCGTCCAATCGCGCGTCCAATTCCGCGAGATTCGGCGAGTCCTCCAACCGCCCGGGGGTACTACCTGGCCTCGCTCCGAGCGAGCCAGAAATGCGCAGTTTGCCGGGGCTTTCCGCGTTGAAATCAGTGCCAAAATGAGTAATCATCATAGTGTTTCTCCGATTTGCGGAAGCCGCGTCCCTTCGTCCGGATTTGCGGCTTTCGCTTTTTGTGGCTTAGGTGGCAAGAACCTTCGTAGTGCTTGCCGGATTTGTGTCGGCCGGAATGGGATAGCCCAGTCGTCGAGCTGCATCCGCGACGGATAGCCGTACGAGTTCACGGGCCCGGCCCGCGTATGCAGCTTTTACACTGCGCGGATCGCGCCGCGCCTCAACCGCTAAAGCCCTAATTTGATGTCCGGTCAACATGGCACCCATGTTGACGCATGCGCCCGTAAATTGTCCAGCCGTAAGACGATTGCGTGCAGCTTATTCTAAGCGTCCCCAGGCCGTCGCAGTTGTACAACGTTCCCCGGAATCCGGGCCCGTCTCCGATCTTCAAGCTGCGACGAAAGCGTGACAGCCACACTCGCAAGCCCCAGCCGAATAGCATCAAGTATCCCGCGTTCGAGTTCTGCGTCCGTGGGCTCAATTACTGTATTTGGCTCACCAGCGACGGCATGCGAGGGCAATCCAGGGATAGCGAGACTTGACGCAACGGGCTGGCCACCAAGTGCACCGTCTGGCTTGTTTTCCACGGTTTCGTGCGTGTTTTCGCTTGGGGTTCGATTCCCGGCGCCTCCACTTGATTGCCGAGGATTTCGGTCCTCGGCGGTTCAGTCTCCACGGTGTCTCCAAACATGGTGCCGTGGTGGCGAAATTCACGTTCTCAAGCGGGGATCGCGGGCATGCGGCGCCGACAAACCCAGCCGAATGGCCAGTACGATTCGACGATGACTCTTCGGCCGAACTGAGCGAGCCTTCTGGGTGGTTGACTTTCTCACGATTGTGGGGGCGATGGGCGGATGCGCTGGCGATCGTCAAGCCGGCGACAGTCATCCGCGTGGCATCGGCGCGGCTGCGCGCGCTATTGGGCCTGGAACTCGAGGCCGGTCGGACGCCGGCCGATCGGCATCGAGATCATCGCACCCATCGAGCGCATGGCCGCGGAGAATCCAACACGGAGTCGCCGGGGGATTGCCAGCGAGCTCGCGAAACTCGGTCATACGGTCGACAAGAACACAGTCGCCAAATGCATGCCTCGGCCCATCACGCTCCCCCGCCGTTTTCCGTCACAAACCTGGAAGATGTCTGTTCGCAATCATCTGATGGGGACGATTGCTATCGACTTTCTGACCGTCCCAACCGTGACGTTCAACATCGTTTACGTGTTCTTCGTGCTTTCGCTTGAGCGACGTCGTGTCCTTCCCGTCAACGTGACAACGCACCCATACGCGGAGTGGACTGCGCAGCAGATTGTCGACGAGATCGGCACCGAGACCTCGCCGACGTATCTGATCCGAGACCGCGCTAACATCTACGGCCGCGCATTCGAAACGCGAGTTTCACACCTTGGCATCGAACAACTCAAGATTGCGCCGCGCTCCCCTTCGGCAAAACGGCTATGCGGAACGATGGATCGGCACGCTTCGGCGCGAATGGCTTGATCACGTGATCGCGCATGGGCAGCGTCATCGGCGTTGCTTGGTCCGTCAATACGCACTCTATTGCAATGCGGATCGGCCTCACATATCGCTCGATGGAGATGCGCCGGAAGTGCGAGCTCTCGAACCGCCAAGAGCGGGGCGAATTATTACCCTCCCGAGAGTAGGCGACCTCTATCTCCGATACGCGAGAGCTGCATGAACGCTCCAGACACCTATCTCACCACGACACGACCTTTTCCGATGTCGATGAGCATTGGTCCTCCCATTCATGCCGCGCGAACGGATGTTGGCCCCCTCGCGCCGCGGCGCTCGCCTATGAGGGCAGGGATCTGGGAAGCGATGAGCGAGAATAGGGCGCGGGCAAGGGGGTCACCGCTTATCGAGCGCAATCGCCTCCGTAGCGGCAAGCGTAGACCGACCCACCCTGCAGCGTGCAGCACATGTCGCCGCCCGCGACGTCGCAGGCGTCTCCGCAACTGGCGCAGTTCGTGTTTGTGTTGAAGTTGACGCACGACGTGCCGCACATGTTGCCGTTTCCTCGTATCCCGCAGCCGCACCCTCCGAGATAACACTCCCACGCGTCGCCTGGCCCGCAGCTCACTCCGCACGCTGAGCAGTTTTGCGGATCGCTCCCCACGTTGAAGCACCCGTTGGTGCAGCAGGTCTGACCCGACGTGCAGGCCGCATAGATCCCGCATACGCAAATGCCCGCGGCGCTGCAGCTATTGGTGGGGAGGCAGGAACCGCAGCTCGAGACGGTCCGAGCGTTTCCGCAATTGTCCGCGCCGGCGAGAGTCCCGCAAGTGTGCCCGAGGCGCGTGCAGAACGTCGCATCGCTTTCCGGAACGCACCCGCACTGGTTGGCGGCGCTCGCGCCGCACGTTTTGGGCGAGGTGCACGCTCCGCAGCTTGCCACGGTGCGCGACGTGCCGCAGTTGTCGGCCTTCGTCAGCGCGCCGCAGGTCGCCCCGTATCGTGCGCAGAAGGCGGCGTCGGTCTCCGGCGCGCACCCGCACACGTTCGCGGTCGTCGCGCCGCACGTCTGTGGCGCCGTACACGTGCCACAAGTCGCGATGGATCGGTGGATGCCGCAGCGGTCCACCGCCACGATGGCTTCGCAGTTCTTCATGAGACTTGCGCAGAGCTCCGCATCGGACTCGGCCACGCAAGCGTCCGGCTCGGCGTCGACTCTCGAGTCAGGGGCAGCGTCGGGGGTTGGTCCTTCCTCTGAGGCAGCCGAGTCACCCGGGGCGATCTGGTCCGCGAACGCGTCCGCAGGGGCCGAGGTAGTAGAGTCACCTCCCGCGTCGAGGGTTGCATCTCGCCTAGCCTCCTCAGAGGCGGTCTGGTCTGCGGACGCGTCCGCGGGGGCCGAGGTAGCAGAGTCACCTCCCATGTCGAGGCTTGCATCTCGGCTAGCCTCCTCAGAGGCGGTCTGGTCTGCGGACGCGTCCGCAGGGGCCGTGGTAGCAGAGTCGCCTCGCGCGTCGAGGGTTGCGTCTTGGCCACCTTCAGAGGTACCCGAGCTTTCCGCATCCGCTCCGCTCGCCTCGGCGGTGGCGTCGGGGAAACCCGCGTCGGGCGCGAGCTGGTGATCGTCCACGCCGACGAGGGTGGCGCATCCGACGAGCAAGGTGACGCCGAGGGAAAGGGAAACAACCGAGGCTCGCATCAGAATGCACCTTTCAATTCGATCGTGCCGGGACCGATTCCGAGCTGGGCGGACTGGCCCGTGCTGGCCTCGCTCCTGGCGGTAAACCAGAGCGCCGCTCCGCCTGCGAGCCCGACCGCGCCCACGACGAACGCCACCGTGGAGACGGTCGCTGCGCTCTTGGCGTCGTTCCATTTGCTCACGCCTTCGTCCGTGGCGCACAGACTCGGGCAAACGGCTTGCGCGTCGCTCTTCTTGGAGAGCGTCATGAGCCCGAACACGCTTCCCACGCCGACACCGACGACGCCAGCGCCCGCAGCTACGATAGCGAGGATCTTTTGAGCGCCGAGGCCTGACGAGGTCGACGAGGACTCTTTGGGGGCCGTAGCGACCGGAATCGCGGCCAGAGGCTGTGCAGCCAACGGCGGAGGTGTGTCTCCCATCGTGAGCCGCTCACGCCGGTCCTTCTCGCCTTCCCGAATGACGAGATTCTTCTGCAGAGTCGGCTGTCCAGACGCCTCGAACGTGAATGCGTGCTCGCCCGGATCGATGGGAAGCGGGGCTCCCGCAAGGCGTTCGGCGACAGGAACACCGTCCATGGTGACTTTGACTGAGATGAGGTCGTTGCCGGCGCCGTCCTTGGCCTCGAAGATGATCGTGGGCTGTGCCTTCTCCAGCTCGTCGAGCCGCTTGTTGCAGTCGTCGCGGAGCAACGCCGGACAAGATGGGTTGCCGCAGGTGCGAAACGCTTCTCGGGCCCCTGACAGCTTCCCGTCGCGGCGCAGGTCCTGCCCCTTCGCGTTGGCATCGAGGCACTGCGCCTTCGTCGGGGCCCCCATCGCCGACGCCGACGAGAGCGCAAGAGCGAACGCTGCCGATGCTGCGAAAGAGAGAGCACTAGCTCGTCGGGTCATAAGCACTCCGGTTTGAAGAGACGGTTTCCCTTGGCGTCGAAATAGTAAGGTGGGTCGCACCCGGCGGGAGATGGCGTTGCCGATTTGGGGGCTGCCGCGGAATGGGGAGCCGTTGCGGCAGGAGCAGAGCTGTCCGCCGGCGCCTTCTTCCTCGAATTCCATGCGGCTGGCTGCAAAACGACACCCGCCGGCTCCGCCGACACTTCCACGAGGGGCGTGTAGTGAGGCGCCGCTTCGGCGGGCGTCGGCGGGGCTGCGAGAGGAGGAGGAGGCGGAAGCGTCACCGGAGGGCTCAACGTCTCAGCGGACGCGGGCCTTGGCCGACCTGTGGGCACGAAGCCCCCCTTCAGCACCATCACGGAGCCCACGACGGCCATCAGAGCGATAGCTCCGGCCACTCCCGCGCCCACGATCACCTTCCTGCCTCTCGCGGCGCCAGCCGTCGTCCGTCCAACAGGAGGCAAGGTGCCCGGAAATCCCTGTGCTCCGTCGGTTTGAGACGGGGGAGTTGCCAGCGCACCCGCCGAAAGGCCCGCCGCTTGAATGATGCCAGAGATGCGGTCGACCGACGCCTTGGCCCGCGGGGGGGCAAAGGGCAAGAGGGCGCGGGCCAGCTCCCCGACGTCGTGATATCGTCGGCAGCGCTCCTTTTCCAGGCACTTGCCGATGACCGCTTCGAGCTCGATGGCGACATCGGGGCGAAAGCTGCGAATCGATGGCGTCGCCTCGCTGTGGACCTTGATCGCCAGCTCCGTCACCGACTCCGCGAGGAAGGCCGTGCGCCCTGCGATAAGCTCGAAGAGGATCGCGCCCAGCGCCCAGATGTCCGTCTGCGCGTCCACGTCCTTGGACGAGCGCATCTGCTCGGGGGACATGTAGAGGGGCGTACCCATCACGACGGACGTCCGGGTCATCGCCACCGCGGACCCCGTCCTCGTGAAATCGGCCATCTTCGAAATACCGAAGTCGAGCACCTTGATGGAGAGCTGTCCGTCCGAGCGACGCACGCAGAAGAGGTTCGCGGGCTTGAGGTCCCGGTGGACGATTCCGAGGGCGTGAGCATCGGCCACGGCGACGCACGCTTGGAGAACGAACTCGACCGCTTGCTCGACCGGCAGCGCACCGCGCTGCTCGATCCAGGCGGCCAGGTCGCCGCCGTCGAGGTATTCCATCACCATGTAGGGCGCGCCATTTGGAAGCGTGCCGACGTCGGAGACCCGAGCCACGTGCTCGCTCTTAATCTTCACAGCCGCTTGCGCCTCACGGGCGAAGCGGGCAACAGCCGCGGCGTCGGAGAGCGCTTCGGGCAAGAGGAACTTGATCGCCACTTTCTCGTTGAGTTGGATGTGGTAGGCGGCGATGACCACGCCCATGCCGCCGACCCCAAGCACGCGCTCCACGCGGTACTTGCCCGCGAGGACGTCCCCTTCGCTTACTCCGGCCGCCGAGCTCGAAACGCCTTCTGTCACGCTGTTGCCCTTCGACGAGAACTAAACGAGAGTGCACAGCTCCGTCTATACGCATCTTCATGCGGCGGCGGCACGTTTCGTCAAGGGGACTCATGCGGTGCTGCTTGCTCTCGCCCCTGCATCGCCCACAATCTTCGTCGCCGCGCGCTAGCGCCTTTACGGCGACATCGTTCCGGCTCTTCGCGTGACAGCGCAAGGCACGATCGACGACCCCGGGGACGTTACGCAGTCCAACCCGTGCATTCGGGGTGGAAGCAGTATCGCGTCAGTACGGCGCGTACCCCACAAAACTCCCGTCAGGTGCACAATCGCAAATCCATAGTTCCACGTGGTTTGCCCGCTATTGCAGGGTGCAACGCCGCAGCCGAGCTTCACGCGATCGTGGACATTGCGGCGGCGAGAATGCCGCGGGCGATCAGGCGCTTCATGTTGATGTCATGGCCGGCGAGACGGATAGTTCATCAGTTTGAACCGAGGTCCTGATTGCCCGTCATGTCACTTTCTAGTCGTCCCCGAACGTCCCGACAAACGGGCCGCTCCCGTAGCCAACACTGCCCGACGAAGAGCTGTCAGAGCCAGCGTAGAACTGAATATACGCGACGCCGATGTCGACGGCGGGGAGCGGATAGCCTGCGGCTGTCTCGAACTTAAAGTGCAGGTTATAGAGCCTCTTCGTATGAATCTGGCCTGCCTTGAGTCCTTGGTTATTCCAGGTGTCCTGCGTCATCGTCATGAACGGGACTTTGACCCGAGTCCACGTCGAAGTTGCGGCGACCTTACTCTGCCAGCTATCCGAGCATTCGAATGGCGCGGTCAGTGTGGCCGCGGCAACGCATGCGCCGCAGACGCCGCCCCATGGGCTCGTCTGGTCGTCATCAATGTTGACCACGACAGCCGCAAGTGAGGCCCCGAACGACTTCAGATAGAATGAAACTCCGGAGTACGCACTTGCGTCGTAGGGGAGCACGATGCCCACGGTCCCGGAATCGATGTTGTTCACGTCAATGATCGTGGTGCTACCGTCCGGCAGCGGGAACGGGCCGTTGCAGCTGTTGAATGGGACGATGTTTCCTCCGTCCGGAGGTACCGAGTAGAAGTCCATCCCAAATCCGGCTCCCCAGGTCGATTCGCCTTCCGCTCGGAACTCGCGGTAATAGTAAGGACCGGTTCCGTCTTCCATAATGACTTGGTCGGCAGACTGGGGGAATTGAGATCCCTCGACGGGACTGGTCACCCCAGGTGGATTTCCTCCGTCGGGGAGAACGGTGAGTACCGCGGGTTCGGAATTCGGAACGGTTCGGTCACTGAACGCGTACCAGGTTCCGCCGGTCGCATTCCTGATGCCCGTCATGTCGTCGACGAGGCGCGTAAACTCCCCAGCTTCGGGCGTGCCGGCATCGGCATCATCTGCGGCGCCTACTTCCCCAGCCTCGACCTCAGCGGGCTCCAACTGCAACGTGGCACCGTCGGTTCCCACCGCCTTTTCGTTCATCACGACTTCTCTGGCCGAACAGCCCGAGATTACCAGACAAACCGAACACATTGCGAAGTAGCGCATTCTCCAATCATCCCTTATCGGTGCCGAACCGCAAGAGCGAATAATCCACGAGTCACGAAGCGCCGCGGACGGCATGTCCGCCGTTCTTGCAGAACGAAACATCCGCATTGCTTCTCTGTCCGCATTCTTGACGCGATGGCGTGCGAAGAGTCGCCTCACGGCGATTCGGTCGACCTGACTCTCACTTCCGAGGCCGACACTCCGCACCACGTCGGCATCCGGTGGGCCGGTGGCAAGCTCACTGAGCCGCAGTGACAAGCCAATGATTCGCTCGTTGCGCGTCCCTTCGTTGGATTTTGATCGCGAACGGTATCGTCGCCTGTCGTTGAGAAGGCCCCAAAGTTGAGCGCGTCGTTTCCCCCGAACCGCGCACCGCGTGATGCCCGTGGCTCGAAGGTTGTGGACCGCGACCGGGCCGCGTGCTGCCCTCCCTTCTCGAGGAGGCACGCTGGCGCGACGAGGCTAAGCCTGAGTCAGGGTGCCGAATACCATATTTCGATAGCCTGATAAGTCGAATCCGACGCCATTCCCCCGTTCGCTTTGGATTGCGCGCAGGAATAGGACGTGGACGAGACGGCCATCGTACCGGAGGTGATGGTATTGACCGGGGCGAGAGTGCAGCTGCCTGGCAGCTGCGCGACGAGGGGGCTGTAGAAATCGAATAGTTCCTGACCCTGCAGGTCGGTAGCCAGCAAGGTGAGCGGAGTGCCAAAGTTGGCCATTGAACCGGCGTCCATCACGACGGTTCCGCAAAATGTGCCTCCCGGGGGAACCGCCTGGAGAGCGGCGGGGATGGTGCCCCAACTTCCCGCCTGGTAGGTGCCCCCGTTGGCCTCAGCGGCCATCGAGCCATACTCGCTGCAGCCCACGACGATTCGACTGTTGGTGCCTGAACCTCCGTCGGAGGTCCCGCCGCTGGACCCTTTTTGCGCAGTGCCCGAGAAGCCTCCGTTGCCTTCCGGCGACGAACTCGAGGACGAGCATGCACTGCCGAACCCTACCAACGCCAAGAACCAAACAAGCTGTCGAGACGACATGGGACGTAGAGCCCTTTCTGGTGGCTATTTCACCGTTTAGACGAGCGACATTCGCCCCGAATTCAGGCAACGTGAACGTCTCGTCGGCCGTCGAACGGTTCGATGGCATCCAAGAGCACGCAGTCATATACAATGACTTATGGGCCAATGAATTGGGGCGCGAGGTAATAGGCCCATGCTGCAATGGGGGCTGTCCAAAGGGTCGAATGGCTGGCGATTCGAACGGAACTTCGATCCACGCTTGCAAGGAGAATAAAGAACGATTGCCTGAGTGGCTCGAGGTGTACCTCGAGGCAAAACTGGCGGACCCGACGGCGTAAACGCCGGATCTCGGTCGGCTTGACGCGCAGGTGCGTCTCCTGCTCTCGTGGACGGATGCTTACTGGAAGATCGCAGCCGGGCCAGACTCGAGGCCCGAACGATCCGATGGAGGTCAGGCTCGCGGCCCCGATTGGAGCTGACTTCGCGCCAACCAGGGGATCGGGAAGGCCCGGCGTGCCCGACGAGGTGCGCCAGTTAGAACGCACTTCTGACTACGTCATCTCGACATGGCGTAGGGTCTTGTTCTTGGGCTGGCGCGGCCCCGAGACCGTTGCCGGCATATTGCGATCGCGAAGCCTGATGGAGCCATGGGCTGCCGACAAACAAGAGGGCGTATTATTGGCGATTCTGATGCCCCCTAAGGGGGCTCTGCATGGCCCACCAAGCGCGGAGACTCGTCGGGCGATGGCGAACGCTTCGCGAGACGCTCCGCCCGCGTTCAAAGGAATTGCGATCATCGGCAGCGATCAAGGATTCATCGGTTCCGTGATCCGTTCCGTCATGACCGCTCAGCACATGTTCGTACGGAGCTCGGTTCCGTTCAAGATGTTCTCGTCTGCCGCGGAGGCAGCTCCTTGGATTGCGCGGCGCTTGGAACTCCAGACGGATTTGCGCTCCGATTTCGCCGCCGCCGCGGAGAATGCGACGTGGAAGTAGAAGCGCGATTTGGCGCAAGTGCACCTGCGCCAATCCTACGGTCACCCCTGAACCCATAGTTCGGCATGGAGCTGGCTAGCGAAAAGAGGATATTGTCGTGATCGCGAACGTCATCAATTCAATTGTAAGCGGACTCATTGGGGGGATTAGCAGCGCACTGGTCTCGGTGATACTGGCCGCTTATGTTCTACCCATGCCCGTCGACACAACGCACCATGTCGTGGGCTACGGAATCGGAGGTTTCATTTGTGGTGCACTCTCTGGGTTCATGGGAGTATTCATGTACATCAGGCGATCAGCGAGACAGGCGTGAGCGACGTTCCGGGTCTCCCGTCGCCCGGCGCGAAAGCCTAGGGCAACCGTCGGTTGCCCGTAGCAGAACATCCAAGAGCCAAACGAGACGAATGCGCACGGCGAGGCTCGAAAGAGCCGTCGCCCGTCGAGCGGCTCTTTCGAGCCTCGCTACATTCAAACGGCGGCTGCTCTAGGCTGGGGACGAGGGCTCGGGCAGCCAAGAGCAGGCGGTCACCGAATAGGCCTGAAGGGCAGACCCATCGACACGAGAGTCGTGCGTCGAGGCTGCACTGACCGTCCGGGTTGACGTTCGCAGAGCACAATGCGCATGGTATCGATGCACTCTTGCGGCAAACTGCCTATAAGGCTCTACTAGTGCAGCGCATGTGAGATAGCGTCAACGGTTAGGACGCTGCACTAGACGCTCAAGAAGCGAGCGGGGGCTCTGGGGCGAAGCCCCAGCGGGATTAAACATAGTGCACCGACGGGCCGCGAAGCGGCAACCATCGCTTGCGATGGTTGAGGTCATATCGACGTCTGTGCACTAGAGGGTTCGCGAAATGCGAATCTAGGGGAGCGAGCGCGTCTGGCACTTGTAGCTAGTCGATCCGGTCTCAAAGGCACGCGAGGCCTGTCGAAGCGCGTAATACCGCTGGGCGTGGCTCGGTGCCTGGACGGTCGAAGTGGGCTCGGGACAGCATGCCCCGCGGCTACACACGCCGACCCGTTTCGACATTTGAAATGGCCTCGCGAGACGCTGCGTTCTGTCGGACTCAGGGTCAATTTGGACGTCCAATACTGTCTCGGGCGCAAAAACTTCCGCCCGCCCGGAATGCACCAGCTGTTCAGCAAGGCGATGGCACGGACGATGCGTAAAGCGGTCCCCGTTGCCAATAGATCCTTTGGAGGACCTGATGCACCGCTCTCGACAGTTCTTTTGCCTTACGCTTCTCGGGCTGACCGGCCGTGTGCTTCTCGCCACGGTGGACGCCCACGCCGCGACATCGTGTTCCACCGACACCGATTGTGGCCATGGGCTCACGTGTGTCGTGACGGGGTATTCGGAATGTCCGAAAGCGCCTGCGTGCTCGAAAGGCGACGAGTGCCCCGCCGTTCCTATATGCAGTTCGGCGACGACCATGACGTGCGCGCTTGGGCCGTGCACGAACGACTCCGACTGTATGGACGGGATGGTATGTTCGACCACAACGACCACTGAGTGTTCGGCAGGGGGCACGGCGTGCAACGCGGACGCCGCATGCCTGGCACCGGATCCGCCCATATGCACGTCGGCGACCAAGAGTACATGCTCACCGATATACGATCTACCCTGTCAGGTCGCCTCGGACTGCGGCTCTGGGTTCACCTGCGTGCCGGAGCCGTGCGCATGTGCCAGTTCGAATGCGGGCGAGGGCGGAAGCGCGGAGAGCGTCCCGATCGACGCTTCACTCGGGAGCATCGTGCTGTCCGATTCCGACGCTGCCGCGCCAATCACGTCGCTGTCCGACGCCTCGTGTGGTTGTCCTGATACGCTTGTCAACGTGTGCCAAATCACCCCGATGTCATGCGCCGCCGACAGCGACTGCCTCTCGACGTGGACATGCCAGCTCATGAATCCTGCGAGCTGTGCCTGCCCGTCTATCGAGATGTCCGACGGAGCGTCTCCCGCCTGCGTTTGCCCCGACGCTTCATCGTCAGGAAAGTGTATTCCGCCATATTGGAACGGCTACGGTGGCAATCTATCCTCGAATGGCGGAGCTCCGACCACCGGTGACGCCGGAGTTGGCGTTGGGAGTTGGAATGACGGCTCGACGGATGCGGCCGACTCTGGCGCAGGTGCCCCGGGCGGCGATGCGGCTTTCGCGGACGGCGGGGATTCGACCGTCGAGGCGACAACAACTTCGTCCTCCAACAGGTCCAACGACAATGCGAGCGGAGGATGCCAAATCGGACCAGGACGTGGGTCGAGTTCCACTTACAGCTTTCTAGCTATGGCACTCATGTCACTTGGCATTTCGCTTGGCCGGGTTCGCCGGGCGAAGGTGCAGCGGATACGGTAGCTAAACACGGTCGGCCTATTTTGCCCGAGCAGCCCGTCGACCTGAGCGAAGCGGCACCACGAGCTATGTGGCCCTCACACCTTAGGGCAACCGTCGGTTGCCCGTAGCAGACCATCCAAGAGCCAGACGAGCCTCGCTACATTCAAACGGCGGCTGCTCTAGTTTGCAAAGTCCGCTTCGACGACCTCATTGGGTCCGCCGTGGCCTTACGCCGGCCAGAGCGATCGGCGAATGCCTCGAACCAGGCCGAGCACGCGACCCACTTGGGGCTGCACGGAATCTGACAGGCGCGCCGGTCGCAGCTCTGAATCTCCGTATCGGGCGAGCAGGCGCGATTTTACGACGCTCGCCAGCAGGTGCTGGAAGATGATGTAAATAGCCGCGGGGACGGTGACGAGCGGAGCACTTGGAAACGAAGCCAACCCGACGACGAGTGCCGTTCCGTTCGAACGCATGCCGCTCGAGAACTCGCACGTAACCTGAGACGCTGGCGGGAGCCCCGCGATGCGTCCGACGATCGAGCCCAGCAAAAAATTGGCCATATTGACAGCCAGCACGATGAGAACGGCCGTTGCCACCTGCTGAAGCGGCAAGTGCTTGACGAGCGGAGCCGCGGTTCCGACGTTGAGGTACACTGCAGCGAACAGGCCCGCCGTGCCGAGCAGAGAGAAGTACGGTATCACACGGGCAATCCACGGCCTGAGGACTCTGTTGAGCACTAGACCTATGGCAAGCGGCACGACCACCCCGATGATCAGCTGACGGAGAATCACCCACGGTGCAATCACGATCGAATTGGTCGCGAGGCCGGTCATCTCGTAGAGATAAATAGGGGCGCTCAGCGTGCCGAGGGACATCGTGAGGACGACGAGACTCACGAGCAGCTCGAGATCGCCCTTGGTGTCTCGGACCCAGACCGATGAAGTCGCGGCCACGGGCATGAGAATCACGAGGTCGAGACCAACTTGGATCGGCTCCCCGACGGCGCGACCGAGAAGCGGCACGCAGAGGTGACCGACAAGCCAGCAACCGAGGGGAAGGACTAGGAAGTACTGGGTCAGACATACGAGGAGCGCCTTCGGTCTCTCTACGATCCCCCGCAGGGCGCCAACCGTGCATTGGATGGCGGCCGAAATCATCATCAGAAACAGCGAAATAGACGAGGCATCCAGCTGTCCGAAGCCGAAGCGTTGAGAGCGAATCACCCGCGAGCATTCGGGCGTAAAGAAAGCGCATAATGCGAAGAGCGAAATCGCGTGTACGAAATGTCGTCGAAGGAAGCCATTGACAGACGATACCGTAGGAACGCAAATACCACCATAATGCAACATGGTTCGTTCACTCGGGTGTCGCGACGGCGGCACGGACTACATATTTACATTGTCTCGCAGTATCCGTAATTGCAGGAAGGAGTTGCAGACGAGCAATCCATATCGGACTGGCATGGTGCGCAGTCAGACTTCCCCTTCGTCTTGAAATCAAAATAGCATCCGCACTTCAGTCCGCTGGTGCTCGCATAGTCCCCGATGTCTGATTTGCGAGCCACTTTCATGGCGCACTGCGGAACGAGCGACGCCCCGATAATGTTGTCAATCAAACCCTGATCGAGGCGGGAGATCGCGAAGCGCGAAACGAACGCCTTCGCCGCGTCGGCAGGAACCCCTCCGGGCCCTACCGGCGTAAAGAAGTGTACGTATCCCCACAGCGGATAGTGGCCGTCGCGCACGTTCATCTTGTCGAACGAAGTGCCACTCGAATCTGGGAGATAGCCGCACAGCTGTCCCGACGCCTGCAAGAATAGACTTCGCAGGTTCCCACGATTCGTGTCCGCATAATCGATAGATAGAATTCCGACCGACGCCTCGGCGTTGGTCGACACGAGCAGCGAATCGCGAACGTTGCCGGTCGATAGGCGGTCAATACCCCAAAACTGACTTCTGGGAACATTGATCAAGAGAGATGTGAGCACTGTGGAGCCAGACGAGGCACTACGGATGAAGTAGTATGTCGGATCGACCCAAGGGAGAGCATCTTTCGTACCATCGACACCGCCCGTCGTTCCGCCGAGTCCGAACGCGACATACAATGCCTCGACACTGATCGACATCTGCGTGGACGACTCGGGTACAGACAGCACGAACGGTACGACCGGACCCGTGTAGTCGCTCACTGTGTCGCCCGACACGTACGACGTCGTATCCGTGCTGCAGGTATCTGAAAAGAGATTGGATACTCCTATCTCGATCGTGGCGCCTGCGGTGTTCAGGAAGCAGTTGACCTGCTGACCGTTATCGTCGAAGTAAAATGCGTAGTTGGGCGTGGCCCCGGCCGCCGGGTCCTTCATCACGCTCTTCGTCGGGTCGAACACCGACGCGACGCCGGCGCATGAGCTAGCGTTCTGATAGACCGCGCGATATGGAGGACTACCCGCCGACAGCAGGGGCTGGACGGCCCGAAGCATCGGAGCGAAGTCCGACGTGCCGTACATGTAGATGACGCCACTTGCTCCGTCGGTGCACGCTTGCGTGGGTGTCGCGACGGGGTTGACCAGAGGGGGTATTGCGGGATTCGAAGGCGTTGTCGGAGCGGGGAGCGAAGTCTCCGCCGCGCAAAGACCGAGTCGCGCGCAATCGTCGAACCGTACGCATGTGGCTGCAGAACACGAATTTAGGTAATCGAGCTGGCCTTGCGGAGGTCCGACGACGCATCCGACAGGACCCAATCCCGAATCGACGCATACTCTGTTTTGACAGATCGGATGACCGCCGAAGTGCGCGCAGTCGGAGTCCGTCGAGCATTGCGTGGTGTTGCGGTCCACGAGGGCCGTACACCCGCTCGTCGCGAAGAACGGCGCAAGAGCCACGACAAGCGTGAATGGACGAACGAGTCTCATGCGAAGCAAACCTTTCTCTTGCCCACGTTCAATCAGAACGACACTTCGAGATGCGTCGACGTCGGCCCCAATTGCAGTTGCGCTTTCGTGGAGTACGACCGGCTCGACGACTCCGGATGAGGCAAAGTCAGAGTCCAGTACAGCGAGACACCCGCCAGAACGGCCGCTGCCACGGTAAACGAGTCGGAGAGGATCGCGTACGTCGTCGTGACGTTCGACTCGTGAGTGAGCGTTGCGCTCGACGTCGGATACGTATTGCGCGAATTACGGAGGTCCGCCGATTCCTTGTTCGCGAGAATCGCAAACGTCGTCGCTCCTGCCGCGAGCACCCCGGAGGTCACCCAGCCCGCGCCAACAAGCCAACGCATATTCGCTGCCGGCGGTCGGGCGTCCCGTTGCACGGCGAAGAGGGGATTCGGAACGACGGCGCGAGATGGATCCTGGTTGGGGATCTCGAGCGAGACGGAGACGCTATCGTCGGCTGCGACCTCGATCAATCGGGTGACGGGTAGTCGACCCGGAACGGTCGCAGTCACCTTACGACGACCGATACTCACGACAATCGGCTCTGCCATCGGCGAACGGCCGACCGACTGATCGTCGACAAGAATCTCGGCGCCGACGGGATCAGTGACGATAGCAATGTGACCGACGCGAGTGCGAAGTGTCTCGACGGTGCTTTCGACCTCGGTCCGATGACCATTGCTCGGGCCAGCGTTGGTCAGAAACTGTTCGAAGGCGACAAGCGCACCAGCGTAGTCCTGCAGCTGATATTGCGTTTCACCAATGTTGTATAGGACGGTCGGATTGGGCGCCAATGCGTAGGCCCGCTTGAACTCCGCGAGAGCGGCGCGATAATCCGCTTCGTTGTAGAGAGTGACTCCGCGCTGAAAGTGCGTGGACGCCTCGTGGATCGATGAGTCCGATGCCGCCAGAACGGTGCTCGACGACGTGAGCGCGAGCGAGATGAGCGTGAGCGACAGGGCCCTTTTTAGTTTCGGGCTACGTGGGGCTGTTTTCATGGGTTACCGTAGGGATCCGAGGTCATGATGGGACGGAGCGGGACCCGCCCACCTGCCGGTCGGATCTCGGTGCGAGATGGTGGTGAATCCGCGGTATCGAGATCAGCGGGTGTCTTGCGGGATTCGGAGGTCGACTGAATGCGGTCGATCCGCGGAACGACTCCAACGCTTCGGACAAGTGGGCGCACCGGAGCCGCCGCAGCGACGTGGCGATTGAGGCTAATCTCGACCGACGTATCAGTCGAAAACGACACATCCGCACTCTTGGCCTCGTACCCATCGGCGAATGCAACGACGTGGTGAACCTGCATATCTTTGCGGAAATGGCCGTGAAATGGATTGATCGAGGTCGTATTTCCATCGATGCTGATCGTCGCGGTGGATGGTGCCACCCGAACCGATAGTTCGACGAACTCCAGCGGCGGCTCGAGAGGCCGCATGTCTACCAGGGCCGACGTCGCTGCGGTCACCACCGGGTCACGCTTCGAACCAGAGGACTGTGCCGCGAGATACACTCCGATCCCCAACACTCCTATTCCGATGAGGGCACCGAGTGCCGTCACCATCAGTCTCGTACGAGGAAAGAAGTCCCAGCGATCGACCGATACGTCGTACATCGGCTCCAGGGACCTGTTGACTGGTTCGATAGGGCCTTGCGAATTCACGCCGGCACGCGTGACCGGATGAGTTCCGGATACCGCTGCGAGGTCCTCGGCCAGACCCCGGAAGCTGTAGGTCCCCGACGTACCGCTATAGAGCTTAGGCACGGATCCGGGCTGAGGTCCCCCGGCCGGGCGACGAATGGCCGCCTCAATCAGTCCGGACGTTCGACGCCTCTCATCAGCGAACGCCTCGCTCAACCGAACACCGATCTCGCGCATCGAGAGACAGTCGTCACGCAGTTTCATATGGGCCTCAAGCTCGTCCAGCAGCTCGGCCGCGGAGGCTTGGCGGTCCTCTGGCCGTTTCGCGAGAGCACGCATGCAGAGCTTTTCTAGGTCCCTCGGCACGTCTGGCTGAGCCGCGCGCAGCGACGGCGGCCCCTCCCCCAGCATATGTCCTAGAACCTGGACATCACTCATCGATTGCCACATCCTGCGCCCAGCGGCGGCCTCCCAGATCATGACGCCAATCGAGTAGATATCTGCCCGACGGTCGGTCGTTGCTCCCATGGCCTGCTCGGGTGCCATGTAAGCGATTCTTCCTTTTAGAATTCCAGTGCGCGTCTCGAGCGACGAATCGGCGGCTTTAGCGATGCCAAAGTCTAGGAGTTTCGTCTGCCCATCGAACGTGACAAATACATTGAGCGGACTGACGTCGCGATGGATGATTCCGAGCCACCGACCGTCGTAGTCCGTGAGCTCGTGGGCATGATGAAGTCCGTGCAGGGTCTCGGCAATGATGCGGAGATGCGCACCTATCGCAAACTGATCTCTGTCAACGAATTGACGGCAGCACCGATGCAGTGAGCGACCGTCGAGGAATTCCATAACCATGAAGTGCCGAGACCCATCGGTCCCCACCTCGTTGGTTTGGACGATATTGGGGTGTATAAGTCTGGCAGCGAGTCGGGCCTCCTCGAGAAACATGGTGACGAATACCTCGTCGTCGCACATCTCTGGTTTGAGTTCTTTGACGACGACCAGTTTTCGAAATCCCGCGGGGCCTTGGACGGCCGCGAGATATACGACACCCATGCCGCCGCGCCCGAGCTCCGCCACGACGTGGTATTTTCCTATATCCGGAACGGCCGACGGCGCCAGCTCTGGCGGCCGCGTCATTTGTGGATTCGTGGGCATGGTACCTACGTGGATATATGTTCGATCTTGGATGTTTACGGTAACGGTCGTGAATTAGTTTTGCGCATATTTTGAAATTCGACACCCGAGGCCAACCATTGCCGTCTCACACGAGGCCAGGTTCGATCTGTCATTGGATGCACGCTCATGTTTGCCGGAAAATCTTGCACCGACCCGAGCTTCGCAGGTCGGAACCTGCAGCACGACACGCAGCTTATGCATGATTATCGTCATTGATAATGTGCTTGACGTGAATGTTCGCAATACAACGCGACTACTGCGATCGCCGTTCGGCGGTGTCGGAACTTTGACGCCCCCCCCTCCTGTCGAATTGGATCGACGCTTTATGAGTTTGCGGGGGGAAGACAGGTTAGCTTCGATGGTCGCCACTCGCAAGCTGACGCGTGCGATTTGAATGCGCAAATTCCGCGATCAACTTACAGGAAGCGCAGCCTGACTACTTATTTTGCAGGAGCGCCATGCGACACATATAAATGTCCTTTCGTCGATAACGCAGACTCCATGGGCTTGCGCGAGCAGGCTTTGGCTCAGACTGACTATTGCAATAACCGCTCACGCCATGAAGGGTGACCGGGCAGCGTGCATCCCAGCCGGCGACGGTGGCCTACATCGCCAAGTCGGTCATGCACATGGTTTTCCCGTCATAGTAAATATGTGCGTCGCAAAAAGTGGTTCGACGGTTTTGACGACCCATTCCGCTACGACGGCTTTGAATTGTATATCAATATTGATATTGGATTCCTCGCGGCAACCGATTGCCGTAGAGCCGCCACCGATTTAGTGAAGCTAGGCTTGAAAGAGATGCTCGACAGGCAACGTTTCGCGGAGCGCTCGTGTGCGTCTGGGTGCCAATCCCGCGAGTTCCGTCGATTGCGGCGCAACCTACAGTTCCGACCTTTTGAGCAGACCCACCGAGACGAGATTCGTTCGTCGAGGCTGGAATGGCGGTCCGGGTTGGAGAGGCTGCTCGCATAAGAACCCGACGCGCGTCTTCCTTTCGCCGATGCACGGAGTCCGTGAAACGGCCTTGACGATGCTTAGCAACCGTCACCATTTCCAGACCGCTCGGGAGCCCTGCCCGTCAGCGGCCGCCGATGTGCCACACGCGCTCGCCCGTGTTCGGATCATAGGCGTGAAGGCCGTAGCCCCAGCCAACGACCACGTAGCGCCCGTTGTAGAGAAAATTCGTGACGAAGTGGCTCGACCAGTGTGAATTCTGCGTCACGGCGTAACGCGTATTGCCAGTATTGACGTCGAGGCCAATCATTGTCGCATATTCGGTCCGGCTTGGGTCGGCGCCCCAGACAACTAGCATGTCAGGAGTGGCCACCAAACGCACGCCGTCATCGGTGGGAACGAATGGCAGATTCGCTGTCCATAGGGGGCGCCCGTCCTTCGATTTGGACGCAATGATAAAGGGCGTTCCTGGACTCCTGTGACTCACTGCGTAGCGCGCGCCTTGGACCGCAAGTTCCACATTGTTGTCGATACGCGACTGGTACTCGCCGACCCCTTGGTTTTCGACGAGATCCGCGTTGCAGCGATCGACATGGTTCCCCACCAATGAAATCACCTGCTCTTGGCGATTGTCTTCGGCGATCCTCACGCAATCTTTTCCGAGGCCGACCTGGCTGACATGGTCCTGGAGTGCGACCACCATCGGAGCATCCGGCGTACGCGCGGGAAACAAATGCAGCCGGAAATCGGTGTCATCGACACCAAAAAACCGCGGAGGCAGACACACGATACGGGCCTTGTAGGTGTACGTGTCGCCGGCCCAAAGGCGCCTTCCCGTCGCCCCGTCGATGACTTGCAGGCGCCACCGCTCCGAGCCCGGGGCACCACCCATTCCAGCGATGTCGAGCACTCCGTCGCCGTTGGCGTCGACCAAACACGACCTCGAGTACCACTCCTGCAAGATGCCTGACCAGGTGGTCCTGAAGAGCGCCGGTAGCGCGAATAATAGCGAGAAGATGATTATCCCAGCCGTGACAACAATCCCGGTCACAACGCCATTGGACCGCTTGGCGGTCAATTGGGTCGGGCCGAAAGGGCCAGGGGATGTTGGCGACGCGACTCTTGGGACCGCGGCGGGAGGAGCTACGGCAGTTACCGCGCCACAATAGGCGCACGTAACCCACGCGTTCCCTGGCGTCGGGTGAAGAGGTGCGCTGCAATTGGAGCACGTCAACAGTTCAGGCTTTGGCATGCGCGACGCATAGTAGATGGTTTGGAGGGCTTCACGAAGGTCCAGGCACCCGTGATATCCTTCGACCGGATCTTGAGTGGTGATTATTTCGACTTACGGGCGTCCATGGCGATTCCCAATCCTTCGGCCCGAGCCCATTTGTATCGTTGACGCGCCCGTCTCAAAAAGATGAAAACGATCGTAACAGTCACGCATATCTCGCCCAGCCACCTTGACGTTCGGGTCGGCATCCGCTCGACGAGAGTGGACGGGGAGGCGAATATCGGGCGAACGCTGGCTCCGTACTTCGTCTATTCCGACAGCATCCGCCAGTGGTTGCCGCCGCACGAGCAAGACCCCCTGTCGGCGGAGGACAATAAGGCCATCCTCGACGCGATCTGCCTGTATTTGGAACAAAAGGGGATGGCCTATGTGGTGAATCCGACCGATGACCAGTACCGAACGCTTTGAAGCGTAGTCAGGCGAAGTGCGATCTGCGGAATAGGTTCTTGCCCCTCGTTGATAAAATACGTTCACGGGAAAAACCCGAATGGAAACCCCCGACCATGCCGAAAAAGCGGCGCCCGCCTGGTTGCAATGCCTGATCCTCGCTGCTGTATCCATTGCCGCCGCGACGGGATTCTACGCCCTTCGAATCGGTCCGTCCTCGGCGCCTGCGCGCCGACCGGCCACCACCTATGAGGTCCCTCCCGCTCGACCGCAGAGCCCCGCCGAAGAGCGAGCGGTCGTCCGCCCAATTCCTGCGGTCCGTCCCCTCATACACTCGAAACTCTCGAAACCGCTCGGTGCTCGGCGTCGCACTGCGCTCAGTCGAAGCGGCTCCTTTTCGCGGGGCGGTGGGACGGCATGGACGCCGCCCCCCGGCGAGCGATCTTTGTCATGGGTGACGTGGTCGCTGTGACCGACAGTCATCGCCTGTTCCGTTGGTCCGCGTCGAGGAGGACGGCGATCCGAGGCGATGGTGCCGTCGCCTCGGTCGCGGACCCCGCTTGGATCAGCACCGGCTTCGCGGACGAGATCGACGGTGGACCCACCGTCGCGCGGTTCGGATTCTCTCCGCGGTGTCAGCCCGCTGCGATGCAGGCCATGGCAAGAAGGCAAAGCACTGTCACGCGGTGCA
>Ga0182030_10008545_pt1 | contig 21183 bp, 18 predicted proteins | sample 812S3MmetaG_FD_121299 | JGI IMG/M metagenome (GOLD analysis project Ga0182030, IMG submission 121299) | Permafrost microbial communities from Stordalen Mire, Sweden - 812S3M metaG (Illumina Assembly) | ecosystem: Environmental > Terrestrial > Soil > Wetlands > Permafrost | place: Sweden...
AGGGGAGGGGGGGGTAAAAAGCAGGGAATAGGGAACAGGGAGTATTTGCCACATTTTGCCGATTGCTTCCATTGTGCGCCGGGGAAATGGAATTCTCTGCATGAAGTTGCGGAAGGGATGATGAAATCCCAGATTCTCTCTTGCGAGTCAAGCATTTTAGGTAAGGATGGATTGGATTTTCAAGGCATGGCGGGTCTATCCCTTCGATGTTCTGTGCGGGCAAGCGAGGATCTCATCGCTTGTGCTGCGCAACCAGAGCGGCGATATGCCGGCCCACCGCACGCAGCCGAAGCCCATTCAGACTGGGCGGCTGCCAAGCCGTGAAGGGCATGCGCTGGCTGTACTCGGCGAGCACTTGCGCATCGGCGGTGTCGGTCTTGGAGCGGCGCAGCGTCTGGGCAAAACGGTTGACCATCTTCGGGTGGAGCACCGGGGTCCCCACGGACAGGTCTTCGTCCGTGGGGTGGAGCACCGCAACTTCGATGCCATCTGCCGCATCCAGAGCCAGTGCCAGGTCTAACGAGTAGATGCCGGTGGCTTCCAGTGACACGCGCACTTGGGCTTTGCGCTTGCCCAGCCAGCCGATCAGCGCCTTGTGGCCGCTGGCCCGGTTGGCGAACTCACGTTGTTGAAGGGGTTGATCTTGCTCGATTACGGCTACGGCCAGCGTTCGGGCGCTCACATCGATGCCGCAAAATACCGTTGCTGTCGGGGTTGTTACGGGCTTGTTCATAGACCTCCTTCGCCGTTGGGATGGTCTTGGCTGCCGCCCCTATCCGCGTCCACGGACTCACTGCTTGCGCCGACCTTGAACATGCAGGCTCACACGGCCTCCGATTCTCCACGGCGTAAAGGCAGAGGGGCGGTGGCCGATCTGGGAGCAGGCTCAACTTGCGCTGGCCTTAGGTCCGAACGGCCTTACCGCCAAAACGTGAATCCATCCTCACGCCTCAGAGGAGAAGATACAAGGTCTGAAGATCCAGACCTGGGGCACCCGGCCACCTGCCACCTGCGGTGGGGCCATCCGCTCGCTTTTCGCTCGCATGGGCTTTTGTGCTTTCCCAGGTCTGAAAATCCAGACCTGGGGCACCCGGCGATGGTGGCAGCAGACTTCGGAGCGAGAAAGAACAAGGACGGCTTCCCGGACTTGGCAAAGAACGCACCGGGAATCCTTACGCGATGAGCGCCGGCTGCTTCCGAAGAGGGCCGGTGGACAAATCCGGGGAGATGGGCTGGTCTTTGCCTTCCAGCTTTCCGGAGCGAAGGAAGGCGGCTGCGGCGGCTGGCTCGAGCGGCCGTGAAAAGAAATAGCCCTGGATCAGGTCACAGCCGCCCCGGTGCAGGGTGTTGAGCTGTTCGGCTGTCTCCACGCCTTCAGCCACGACGCGCAGGCCGAGGGTGTGGGCCATGGAGAGGACAGCCTCGACAATGGGCCCTGTACCGTCCACCTCGTTCAGGTTCTCCATGAAGGAGCCGTCGATCTTCAACACGTCGATGGGCAGGCGGTGCAGATAGTTCAGCGAGGAGTACCCGGTGCCAAAGTCGTCGATGGCGATCCGAACCCCCAGCCGCTTCAAGCGCTCCATCTGACGGGCGGATTCGGCAAAATCGTTCATCACGACGCTCTCCGTCAGCTCCAGAACCAGCATCTCCGCGGGGTGCCCCGTCTCGGCAAGGATTTGCGCCACGGTATCGGCAAAGTCGTCGCGTGCAAACTGCAAAGCTGAAATATTGACACCGATCGAGGCTGCCGGATGCCCGGCCATCTGCCATTCCCGGTTTTGGCGGCAGACCTCGCGCAAGACCCACTCTCCCAACGGCACAATCAGTTGCGTCTCCTCGGCGATGGGAATGAAGTCGCAGGGAGGGACGTTGCCCAGGCGGGGAGAACAAAAGCGCAGCAACGCCTCAAACCCCTTCAGCGAGCCATCGGGCAGGCACAGCGGCTGGTAGGCAACGGTGAATCCCCCAGCTTCCAGCGCCTGGTGCAACTCTTCCTCGAGCTCGCGCCGTTCGGCTGGCTCGCGATCCATCTCCGGAGAAAACGAGCGAACCCCGTAGCAGCCAAACTTGGCGGCGTACATGGCTTGGTCGGCATGATGGGACAAGCTGTCTCCGGTCTGGCCATCTTCCGGATAAAGCGAGATGCCGATGCTGGCGGAAATGTTCAACTCCAGTTCCTCGATCTGCATGGGAAGCGCGAGGGACTCGAGCAGATCCTTTGCGATGGCCTCGGCTGTCTCGCGGCTGGACGTCCCTTCAATGAGCGCCATGAACTCATCTCCGCCCATCCGCGCCAGAGTGTCGCTGGAACGGAGCCTGCCTGAGAGCCGCTCCGCTGTCTGCTGCAACACCGCGTCGCCCACCGGGTGCCCATACTGATCGTTGATCTGTTTGAACCGGTTCAGGTCGATCCACAGGACAGCCATCCCCTGGCTGGTCCTGGCAGCCCGCTTGACGGCGCTCAAGATGCGATCTCTGGCGAGCCGGCGGTTCGGCAGACCGGTCAGGCTGTCGTGATAGGCGTGGTCAATCAGTTGTGCATGCAACAGGCTTCTCTCCAGAACCAGCGCCGCCATATGGCGAGCCATCTCCAGCATTTCAAGGTCGGTGGAAGATGGCTTCCACTTCAGCAAGGCATAGACGCTCAGCGTTCCCAGCGCCTCGGAGTCCGATGCAAAAAAAGGCGCCGACCACACCGTCAGCAATCCATTGGCGCGCAGCAGTTCGCTCCATGGCTTCTGCTCCGCTCCCAGATCCTCAATCAGGCAGGGCTCTCCGCTCATGAGCGCCATGCTCTCCGGAGCGCCGGCAAAGCTCGTCGAGATGGAGCGAAGATGCTGCTTCATCTTGTCGTTCAGACCGGAACTGGCCATCAGTTTGAGCGATCCCGAGCCCAGAGAGTGAACGGCGCAAGTCCAGGTGGTGCGAAACTCGGCCACGGTCTCGGTCAGCACCTTGAAGATCTCGGTGATCGGCTCATTGCGAGCCACCATCTCCAACATGCGGTTACGGCCGCGGTTCAGCATCTCCGCCCGCTGCCGCTCCTTGACCTCCGCCTCGAGGTCGAAGGTGCGCGCCTGGACCCGCTTCTCCAGCGCCGCGCGTTCCGCGGTCAACTGCGAGGCCATGAGAAAGCGCGCCAGTTCCTCGCGGCGCAAATGGCGGTAAAGGCGGACCGTAAAAACGAGGGCAAACACCATCAGAAGGCACGCAAAGGCTTCGCAGGCGTTGTTCCAGAAACTCATCTGCCGGATGCCGGCGATGCGGTTGAGGGTTTCCCCATCCTGACGCTCGACTCCGCTCCGCAGTGCGTTCAGATTCCGCTTCAGGTCAACGATGGCGGCGGATAGCTCCGCCGCGCCTCGCACACGCGCCTGCCCGCTCCGGCTCTGGCGGCAGGCCTGCCAAGCATGGTTCATGGCGGCGACCGACTGCTGCACGCTTTCTGTTTCGCCGGGAAGCTCGTTGGGCGCGCTCAGCAGGGATTGAGCGGACTCGTTCGCGGAATTCAGTTCTTCGGAGATCGCCAGGGTCTGCTTCTTATCCGCAGGAAATGCCTGGACGGCGAGGAGAAGGTGGTCCAGCCGCTCCGTAAATTGATCGATTTGATCGCGTTGATGCGCGAGCTGTTCGTGACGGCCAACCGCCTCATCGCAAAGGCTCGAAACAGGTCGCGAGAGGGCCAAGCCAAGGCCAACTGCAATCAACTGAAGGGCAAGCACGGTGAGAAGCCGTCCGCCGACAAGGGACGAAGGAGGCTGATGGCGATCAGCATGGATTGAGCTAGGCAATGGACATGGTCCTGTCGATCTATTCCCTCTTATCGGCCGCTTCTATGACAGTGAAGTGAAAATATCCGGTTTGCGGCCCTTTCTTCCGTGCACGGCTGCATATGCCGATACCGTCCGGTTTTTCAACAGGCTTCCGGGCAACTCTCTTTACTCGCTGGTTCGATCGGACGCCACCGTCTTGCCGCCGGTCTCGGGCCACGGATCACGAAGCAACGAGCCGAGCAACAGATCGTCGCCGTAGCGCTCGACCTCGACTTTGCCGATGTGCAGGGGGCTGGCGACGCCGAGGAAGGCGGGGAGGGCGTCGGAGCCCATGATCTGCGGGGAGACGAACAGTTGCAGGCGATCCACCAGGCCGCCAGCCAAAAGAGCCGTGTTCAAGCGCGCGCCGGTTTCGGTCAGCAGGGTCAAAATGCCCTCTTCGCCTAGCTTGTCCAGAACTTTTCCGAGCGGGACGCGGCCGGTTTCCCACCCCAGCGACGAAGACCTGTCGCTGGGGATTCCGGTACTCGCGGGCAGGACTTCGACGCGGACGCCGCGCTGGCGCAGTGCGCGGATGCGGGCTTCGTCGGTTGAAACCGTGAAGATCGCCACATCCCCTTGCGCCGTGGTCACAATCTTCGAGTCGAGGGGCGTGCGCAAAGCCGAATCCAGCACCACGCGCAGCAGGGGACGGCGGCGGACGAGGCCGCTTCGGTCGGTGAGCAGCGGATCGTCGGCCACGACCGTGCCCACGCCGGCGAGCACGGCGTCAGCTTGCCAGCGCAGCTTTTGCACGGCCCTGCGCGCCTCTTCGCCGGTGATCCAGAAAGGCTGGTTCGGCAGTCGCTCGGCGAGCGGCGGGGCGATGCGCCCATCGAGAGTCATGGCCACCTTCATCAGCACCAGCGGGCGGCGGTGCTGGCTCCAGCAGGCAAAGCCTTCGTTGAGCCGTCGCGCTTCGCTCTCGCAGACTCCCACGGCCGTCTCCAGGCCCGCCGCGCGCAAGCGTTCCATTCCGTGTCCGGCGACGGAAGGGTTGGGGTCGATGGTGGCCGCCACCACGCGGCCAACTCCCGCTGCAATCAGGGCTTCCGAGCAGGGGCCGGTGCGGCCGGTGTGGTTGCAGGGCTCGAGAGTGACGTAGGCCGTGCCGCCGCGCAGGCGTTCTGCTGTGTGCTCTTCTCTCGCGTGCTTCTGGGCGGCCTTGAGAGCGGCCACTTCAGCGTGATCCAGGCGGTCGTACTCGTGCCAGCCTTCGCCGATCAACTGCCCAGAGGAGTCCACAATCACGCAACCCACGGCGGGGTTGGGCGAGCTGACTCCGATGCCGCGCCGGGCCAGTTCCAGCGCCCGGCGCATCCAGAAACGGTCTTGATCCACCTGTCGATTCATGCGCATGACAAACGGGAACCCTCAAGTGTACCTGAGACGCGCCTGGCGCGGGCGCATCGGCAAAAGGTCGCTTGAAATTACCAGCCCACTTGCTGCATCCGCCGGAGGATGACGGCGCTATAGCGATTCATGCGTGCGGGCTTTCGCTTCAGGGGCGCGGGCAGAATCGCGGCCAGCCGCGCCGACTCGTCCCGGCCGATATTCCGGGCCGGAGTCTTGTCATAGAAACGGCATGCCGCGTCCGCGCCATAAACGCCAGGGCCCCATTCGACGACGTTGAGGTAGAGCTCCAGAATGCGCCGCTTGCCGAGCACGAATTCCGCCACCGGCACCAGGGTGGTCTCCGCGCCCTTGCGGAGGAAAGAGCGGCTGGTTCCGAAAAACAGGTTTTTGACGAGTTGCTGCGTAAGAGTCGAGCCTCCGCGCGTGCGATCGCCTTCCATATCGTCCTGGGCGGCGATCTGAATCGCGCGCCAATCGAAGCCATGGTGCTGGTAAAAGCGCGCGTCCTCGGCGGAGATCACAGCGTGCTGAAGATGAGGCGAGATCTGGCTGAGCGGGATGAAGTTGTAGCGTTCGCGATACGGCTTGTGGTGAATCCAGGCCTGCACGCGGCGCTCGATGTGCACGGCGGTGGTCGGCGGGTCGATCCACCGAGCGGCCACAAGGGTCAGCGCGGCGAGCGACCAAAGCAGCACCGCGGCGATGACCAGCCAGCGAACAATGGATCGGAAGAAACCTCTTCGAGGTGGGGTTTTGCGCGGGGTGTGCGGCATGGCGGTCACAGTACAGGATAACTGCCTGGGCCGGGTTGCGGGCGGTCTGCGTCCCAACTGCCGCGGTTGAGAACGAAAATGGGCAGACTAAAGCGGATTGTTGGACTCGGCAGAGCGCGAAGACCCCGCCCTTCAGCAAAACTCAGGTCGTTCGCCTGTCTTCCATCGCCGGCACAGTTCGCTGCGGCAAGCCGGCTTGCACGGCTGGGCGATGCTACTCCAGGCGGGGCCACGCTAGTGTAGTGTCTCAATGATTGAATCTATTTTCAGCGCCTTGGAGAGGTTGAGACCAATGGAACGGCATTCCCTCAGGGGCTAAAGCCCCGTCGTTTGTAATCAGGTATTTGCGGCACGACTAAAGTCGTGCCCTTTCAAAACCTGACTTTTACCACGGGCTGTCAGGGGCTAGAGCCCGCTGATTTAGCTGTACTTTACGGCACGACTGAAGCCGCGCCCTTTCAAAACCGCTCGAACCCAAAAGTGAATTTGCTCTATCCCAGCAGCGAATCGACAAACTGGGCAGGGGAAAATTCCAGCAGGTCATTCATCTGCTCGCCAACGCCGACGAAGAGCACGGGCAATTTCATCTCCTGGGCGATGGCCACGGCGATGCCGCCTTTGGCTGTTCCGTCCAGCTTGGTGAGCACGATGCCGGTGACGCCGGCCGAGTGGGTGAACTGCCGCGCCTGCTGCAATCCGTTCTGGCCGGTGGTCGCGTCCATCACCAGCAGCACCTCGTGCGGCGCGCCGGGAATCAGCTTGGCCGCCGTGCGGCGCATCTTGTCCAACTCGTCCATCAAGCCGGTCTTGGTGTGCAGCCGTCCGGCGGTGTCCACAATCAGGTGGTCGATGTGGCGGGCTTTGGCGGCGGTGGCGGCGTCGTAGAGCACGGCCGCCGGGTCGCCGCCCTGGCGTGTGCGGATCATCTCGACGCCCGAGCGCGTGGCCCAGACCTCAAGCTGCTCGATGGCCGCCGCGCGGAAGGTGTCGGCGGCGCACAGCAGGACCGATTGATGCTGCGCCCGGTACCAGGCTGCCAGCTTGCCGCTGGTGGTGGTCTTACCGGTGCCGTTGACGCCGACCAGAAACGTGACCATGGGCGACCCCCGCGGTATGGCAGCCGCCCGCTGCGGAGCTTCGAGAATGGCGCAGAGCTGGGCCTTGAGCAGCGCGCGGAGTTCGTCGCCGCCTTCGATTGCCCGATGGCGGGCGCGGTCGCGCAAGACGTCCAGAATGGCGGTGGCCGTCTGCACGCCCAGGTCGCTGGTGATGAGCGCCGTCTCCAGCTCTTCGAGCGTGGATTCGTCCACCGTGCGGGTGAGGGCGACGATGGTTTCGATTTTGGCCGAGAACGACTCGCGGGTGCGCGTGACCGCCTGGCGCATCCGGGCCAGAAAGCCCGGCGTGCCGCCCGGAGTGAGCCTCGGAGCCTCGCCCGCGGGGGTAGTTTCCGCGGATTCTTCCGCCTGCGCCGGGTTTCCCGGCAATTGGTCCTGGTCGCCGGGGTGGCCGGCAGGGGCTTCTTTCTTTCCGCCAAACAGCTTCATCATCGAGGGTTCCAGATTTGAGTTTAGAGCATTTCTCCTCTTGCTGTTGAGTGGGTTTCTGGTATCCCACCCTAGAGCAGAACCAGAGTCCCTGTGTCCTGTTCAATTGATGCGAGGTCGCCGCTCCCTGATGGTCGCGTCAACTTAAGTGAACTGCTTTCGGGATACACCAACTCTGGTTCTGCTATAGCCGCAAGAACAAGAACGCGGCGAGGGTGGGGCACCCAGACAGTCTACCTTTGGGAGAAATGCTCTAGAGCATCGGACGAGGGGAAGCAGCCGCCGGGCGAAAGACGATGGCGGTGTTTCAGGCCTGGAACCTGCGCGCAAAGAGGCTCAGGCGGGCTTTTTGGCTCCAAAGCGGGATTCGGTGCCGGCCAGCAGGCGGCCAATGTTCTGGTGGTGCTTGACGACGATGAGCAGAGCGACGGCAAACTGGGCGGCGATGAAAAGCGGCGGCCGGTCGCCCCCGTGCAGCATCCCGTTGAGAAGCCAGGCAAAGAACGGAAAGCTGGCCGCGCCGAGGATGGAGCCCAGCGAGACATAGCGGCTGAAATACACCACTAGAAAGAAGACGGTAATGGACGCCAGCGCGGCCCAGGGAGCGGCCACCAGGAAGACGCCGAAGCCGGTGGCCACGCCCTTGCCGCCGTGGAAGCCGAGCCAGACGGGGAACATGTGGCCGAGGACGGCAACCACGGCGGCCAGCGCCTCGAGGTTGCCCACCGGGACGTTGGGCAGCAGAAACTTGCCGACCAGGATGCCCACTCCGACCGCGGCCGAGCCCTTGAGCACATCAACCAGGAAAGTGCCGGCTGCCAGCCCCTTGCCGCCGGAGCGGAGCACGTTGGTGGCGCCGATGTTGCCGCTGCCCGATTTGCGGATGTCCTGGTGGCGAAAGAGGCGGACCAGCAGGTACCCGGCGGGCACGGACCCAAGCAGGTACGCGGCGGCGGCGATAGTGAGAATGGGGAGGATCATCACGAGAGAGTCTAGCAGAAAAATGCGACAGTGGCAGGGGATTTGCAGGTTTTTCCCGGCTTGACGGCAGCCGAATCCGGGCGCGAACCGAGGCTGTTAAAGGTCCGACAAGGCACGGCGCGCGGAATGGACTTCTGCGGCCAACACCTCGAGCATCTTCAGCGTCAGACGAGGGTCGGTTTGCATCAGTTCGGTGATCTCGTCGCGGCTGATGAAGCGTAGCTGCGCACCCCTTTGAGCGAGGGCTGAGAGCGAATAAGGTTCGTCGATGATCAACCCTGGAAGGCCCAGCAGGGAACCTTCATGCGCCTGGAAGGAAAGCACTTCTTCGCCACCTGGCGATGTCATGGTGAGGGTGATTTCACCCGCGCCGAGAATATAGAGCCCCTTGGGGATATCTCCCTGGCGAAACAGTACGCAATCTCCGTCACAGGAGATTGCGGTGGCACGATTTTCCAGCGCCTGGAGCAGCTCCGGGCCGGCGACAAACGCAGACGGGTCCAGCTTCATGTTCGCTCTCCATCAATGAAAGCCACGGTTCGAGGGGCAAAAATTTCTCAGAAAACCAGTAGACCCATGATTTCATTGCCGGAGGGTGGTTTTATGTGATTGGCGTCACGTATCTCGGGTCAAGCTGGGAGTCCCTGCGGGTCAAGCCGGGAGTACGAAGGAGAACAGAGGTTCCGAGAAGATGCGCAAGGGGTGGAGAAGCAGCGGTTTGGCAGGAGTAGGCGAAGATTGTGAGCCCAGTGCCTGCGCCTCCGGGGGCTTGAGGCACAGGCGGGGCGCGGCTGGCGCTCAGCGCAGCTTCAACCGGATCAGGTCGAGGGCTTGCTGGGCCGCCCACTGGCGGATGCGGTCGCGGTCGCCGGGAAAGGTGCGCTTGACTAAGTCGGTTTTCACTCCATCCGAGAGGGCGATATACACCAGCCCGACGGGTTTCGCTTCGCTGCCGCCGGAGGGGCCGGCGATGCCTGTCACCCCTAAACCCAGGGTGGCCCCGGTGTGCTGGCGAATGCCGGTGGCGAGAGCTTCGGCCACCTCCTGGGAGATGGCGCCGTGCTCGTCGATCAGCTCGGGAGCAACGCCGGCGAGGGCTGTCTTCATTTCGTTCGAGTAAACGATGGCCCCGCCCAGGAAGGAGCGCGAGCTGCCGGGGACGGAGGTGATGCGCTGAGAGATCAGGCCGCCGGTGCAGCTTTCGGCCACGGCCAGGGTGGATTGGCGCAGGCCGAGATAGTAAAGGACGATCTGTTCCAGAGACTCGGATGATTCGTTGCCTGAGGAGTAGAACCAGTCTTCGAGAGCCTCCTCCATGCGTCCGGCCAGCTCATCGACGCGCGCGCGGGCGGCCTCGGCGCTGGATTTGGAGCAGAGCAGGGTGAGCTGAATGTCGCCGGGCTTGGCCAGGATGGTGGTTTCCACGTCGGTGTAGGTGGTGTAGATGGGCGCCAGCAGCTTGTCGGCCTGCGACTCCGGGATCATGGCCGCGCGCAGGGTTCGCTTGGCGATGGCGGCCGGGGGCAGAAGCTCGCGCAGGCGGGGAATGCACTCGGCGTCGAAGAGCGGACGGCACTCGTTGGGAGGGCCGGGAACCAGCATCAGGAGCTTGCGGTAGCCGGCGTAGGTGGTGTCCAGCCACTGGCCGGGGGCGCTGCCGTTGGGATTGGGCAGGATGGTCGCGCCTTCGAGCACATCGGCCTGCTTCATGTTGTTCTGGGGCATGGGCATGCGCCAACTGGCGGCGCGGGCGGCCAGGGCGCTTACCTGAGAGGCGTCGCGGCGCAGGGTGAGCGAGAGAGCTTCGGCCACGGCTTCGCGGGTGAGGTCGTCTTCGGTGGGGCCCAGACCGCCCATCAAAACCACAATGTCGGTGCGGGCGAGGGCTGAGTGAAGGGCGTTGAGCAAGTCCTTGCGGCGGTCGCCGACGATGGTTTTGAAGGTGACGGTGACCCCCAGCTCGTTGAGTTTTTCGGTCAGATAAAGAGAGTTGGTGTCCTGGCGGAAGGGGGTGAGCATTTCCGAGCCGACGGCGATGATTTCAGATTTCATAAAAGCAGCTATTAGCTCCTAGCTTTTAGCTTCTAGCTTACAACAGGGTGATGTTAAGTCGAACGGGCGTTGGCCTTGAGCGGCAGGCGGTGGAACACCCAGCGGAAAGGCTAGAAGCTAGTGTAGTGTCTCAATGATTGAATCTATTTTCAGCGCCTTGGAGAGGTTGAGACCGATGGACCGGCATTCCCTCAGGGGCTAAAGCCCCGTTGAATTTGTAGGCTTTACGTACGGGCTAAAGCCCGTACCCTTCAAAACGGATCAACGATCATCTGCGTGAGACATACCACTAGAAGCTAGAAGCTAGAGGCTGAGTCCTTCGACTCCCAGATCCACATCATAAACGGCTTCGCTGGTGGCCAGAATCGTGGTGCCCAGCGGAGAAAATGCTACGCCGACCAGGTTGGCGCCGGCCACAACCAGGGTCGCCTCGCCCTGCGGGGTGACGCGCACCAGGCCTCTGCGGCCACGGAGACAGGCGGCCAGGTAGACGTTTCCTTCCCGGTCCAGCGCCAGACCCTGTGGCCGGCCCAGGCCGCGGTACCAGGCGCGGGCCTCGCCGTTGGGCTCGATGGCCCAGATGGCGTCGTTCGAGGAGAGCGTGGGTCCGGTGACGTAGAGCGTGCCTGAGGCGTCGATGGCCAGGTGATAGGCCGCAACGCTGGGTTCGAGCGTGGCGTAGACGAAGATCTGGCGGTCCGGGTTGATCTTGAAGATGGTGCCGCTGCGGTCGCCGACGAAGAGGTTGCCGGCGGCGTCAAAAACCGCCCCAGTGGCCACGCCCATCCCCTCGGCGTAAAGGGCTGGCTCGCCGCCTTCGTCGATGCGATAGACGTTGCCCTCGGCGCGCGAGGTGACGAACAGGTCGCCTTCGGGCGAGAAAGCCAGGCCGGTGGCGTTGAGAATTCCGCTGACGAAAGGGGTTCCGCGGCCGCCGGGGCTGATGCGCACCACCGACACGGGGGTCTGCTTGCCCCGCTGGCCGGAGATGGTGGCATAGATCATGCCGGAGCGGCTGACGGCAGGGCTGGTGACCGGGTGCAGGCCGTCGGAGAGCTGGCGGGCAACGCGCACGGGAGCGGTGTTGCTCGGACCGGCAGCGCTGTGAACCTCGATCATGCCGGTGGTGGCGTCTTCAGGGACGCGCAGGGCCAGGCGGCCGGGGCGGCTCATCAGCACCTGGGCGGGCAGGTCGTCCATCACAACAAAGGGCAGCGCGGCGGACGGTCCGGCGGGAAGCGGTCCCAGATTGACGCCGATCAGCTCGATTTCTCCCCCTGGCAGCGCGGCGGCGGGCACAATGTCGTCGATGCGCGGCTCGTGGAAGGCTTCAGCGGCGGGTTGTGTACTGGCGCGGTCCATGGCTTGACCTCAAAGGAGTTGTTGAAAGTCTATCTCGAATCCGAAAATCGACTCTCTGTGGCTAAAACCCGTGCCGATTTTGCCGAATTCATGGCACGAATGAGGCCGTGCCAAAATACCAGCCAAGATTTCGTCAACAAGCTTCCTAAATCCACAAATGCAAAAGCGATGCTACACCCAAAGCATACAGCCCCGCAGCGACGTCATCGAAGACGATGCCCCATCCCTCGGGGAGCCGTTCGAGCTGGCGGACGGGAAAGGGCTTGAGAATGTCGAAAATCCGGAACAGGAGCAAAGCGATCAGGGCGTGCCGCCAGTTGGCGTGGCTGCCGATGAGGGCGACCCACTGGCCGGCTACCTCGTCGATGACCACAAAGCCCGGATCGTGGCGGCCGCTTTCGCGGGCGACGATGGTGGCGGCGGGAATGCCAACGCCGATGGCCAGCGCGATGCCCGCCAGCAGCGCGAAAAACAGGGTCGAAGCGGCCGGATGCACTCCCCAGGCCAGGCCGGACCAAAGCAGCACGGCGGCCACCGAAGCCCAGGTGCCGGGGCCGGGTTTGCCCCTGCCCGCGCCAAAGAATGTGGCGATGCTCCAGGCCCAAAAAGTCTTGTGGGTGGGTAGAATCGCGCCGCTATCCGATTGAGAGCTGGAAGACATGGTTCAGAGATACTCTTTCCATTTAATCATCTTTTTCTTCAGATCGATGGTTCGGCCATCGACAACGAAGGTGCCATCGCCGTTGGCGTGAATCGTCCGCCGCTCGGCGCGTTTCGAGTCGATCCAGGCCTTGACGCCTTCGAGGATGACGAGTCCGTATTTGTTCGCCATTCTCATATCCGCGACCCGGCACTCAATGTTCGCCAGACACTCGGCAATCAGTGGCGCTTTAACGCATTTTCCCGGCTTGGCCGTCAGCCCAAAAGCGCTGAATTTGTCGACTTGCTCGCCCGAGCAGTTCCCGATTTCGACGACTTTGCTGGCCAGATCGACGGTGGGAATGGCGATGACGCATTCTCTGGTCGCGCGCAATGCCTTGTAACTGAAATCCCACGGCCCGATGACGCAGCCGATCAAGGGCGGCACAAACTCCATCATCATATGCCAGCTCATCGTCATGATGTTGGGGCCGCCTTTGCCCGCGGTCGTAAGCAGCACAACGGGGCCAGGTTCGATGAGGTGAAAAACGCGCGAAAGCGGCAAGTCTCTCATGATGTTCCTCGTCTTCCGCCTCTGTTTGAAGTTTAGGGCTTCAAACCAGGCGCGGCGTCCCTTCCTGTTTTACTCCTCGTCGCCGGAGTTTCGCGGACGGCCGCTCAGGCCGCCCAGGTCGTCGAGAACTTCAGGGTCGAGCACCGGCGAACTGATCTTGTAAACGCCCATGGCCCACTTGCCGAGGTCGATCTTGCGGCAGCGGTCGCTGCAGAAAGGGAAGTCCTCGTCCTTGATGCGCACCAGCATACCGCAGGTGGGGCAATGGAGCAGCTTGGCGGATTTTTTCTTTGCTGGCATGATTCTCTTCTACTTTACAGCGGGCCGCCCTTAGCAGCCTGTGGTGAAAGTCGAATATGCCGGAACCCGTCCCTCAGGGGCTAAAGCCCGTCGTTTGTAATCAAGTATTTGCGGCACGACTAAAGTCGTGCCCTTTCAAAACCTGACTTTCACCACCGGCTTTTACGCGCTCCGCTTACAGCGCTTCGCCGGCCACCCGCGCCACGATGTCGTACTCATGGGCCTCGGTGATCTGGGCGGGATAGAAGCGGCCGGGCTCCAGAGTTTGCAGCGCGCCGAAGTCGTTGATGTACACCTTGCCGTCGATCTCCGGGGCGTGGAAGGGCGTGCGGCCCTCCCACAGCAGCGGCGTCTCGTCGCTTTCGCCTTCGACGAGCAGGACCAGTTCGCGGCCCACCCACTGCTGCTTGGCGCGCTTGCTGATCGCCTGTTGCAGCTTCATGAGTTTGTTTTTGCGGGCGGCGATGGTGCGCGCGGGGATCTTCCGATCAAGCGCGAAGGCTCCCGATCCCTCCTCGTCCGAATAGCTGAAGACGCCCAGCCAGTCGAACTTCGCCTCCTGAATGAACTCCTGCAAAATCTCAAAGTCGCGGGGCGATTCACCGGGAAAACCGGCGATGAATGAGGTGCGCAGAACGACGCCGGGGATGGCCGCTCGGACTTTTTCCAATGTTTTGAGAAAAATTTCGGCGCCGCCGCCGCGCTTCATGCGCTTCAGAACCGATGGGGCCGCGTGCTGCAGAGGGAGGTCGAGGTACTTGCAGATGTTGTCGTGGCGGGCGATGACGTCAAGAAGTTTGCCGGTGATGCGGTTGGGATAGGCGTAAAGGAAGCGCAGCCAGCGCAGGCCTTCGATCCGGGCCAGTGCGTCGAGCAGCAGCGCCAGGCCGTCCTTCAAGCCGAGGTCTTCGCCGTAGCAGGTCGTGTCCTGGCCGATGAGGGTGATCTCCCGGACGCCGCGGGCGACAAGCTGCTCGGCCTCGGCGACCACCGACTCAAATCTTCGCGACCGGAACTTGCCCCTCAGGTTGGGGATGACGCAGAACGAGCAGGGGTGGTCGCAGCCCTCGGCGATTTTGATGTAGGCCGAGGATTTGGGCGTGGTCAGCAGCCGGGGGGTGTTTTCGTCGTAGAGGTAAGTGGGCAGCAGATGGGTCGCGCCCTGCCAGCCGTCGCGCCGGAAGCGGCCTTGCTGCTCGCGCAGGTCGCCCTCGGGCCGGCCCTTCGGGCTGTCCTCGTTTCGGAAGGGCCTGGAGACAGAAATTCCGTCCGGGGCTAAAGCCCGCGTCGATTGCGAGCTGGCATTCAGGGGCCTGAAGGCCCCTGCTCCCTCCGTACCGGGCTCTTCCGAAGCGTGATGATGCGTGCCGGAGAGCGATTCCTGGCCGGGGCGGAAGCTGGCCGCTTCGGGCGGAGTTTCCCGACGGCCAACTGCTGCCGTCGGGGCTCCGTCCTTGTGCGCGCTGGAGGTGAGGATGTTGAAGGGGGAAAGCGCGGCGGCCGGGGCGGGGGCTTCAAGGCCGGCGGCTTCGAGAATCGCCTCGAGCTCGCCGGTGCCGACGACGGCGTCCACTTCCGGAATGCTCTTCTGGATTTCGTCGCGGTAGCGCTCGACGAGGCAGCCGGCGACGATGAGCTTGCGCGCCCGGCCGGTGGTCTTGTGCCGCGCCATTTCGAGGATGGTGTCGATCGATTCCTGCTTGGCCGTGTCGATGAAGCTGCAGGTGTTGACGATGAGGATTTCCGCCTCTTCGGGATGGACGGTCAGTCGCGCGCCGGCGCGGTCCAGCAAGCCCATCATCACCTCGGAATCGACGAGGTTTTTCGGGCAGCCTAACGAAATGAAGCCCACGGAAGGGGCCGCGGGGGAGGAATTTTTGCTCACAGTTCTATTGTATCGGGAAAAGAATTCTCCGGCGGCTCAAGGGGTACCGTCAATCTATCCCGCGCCAGGCGAGCCGGACAGGTCGCGGGATGCTAAAATCAACAAGTGCCGGGTCCTACGCGACGTAATCCCGCCAACCCCGCCAGGTCCGGAAGGAAGCAACGGTAACGGGCTCATGCGTGTGCAGTAGGTCACCCGGCGCTTTTTTTATTGAGATCAGGGTCAGAGATCAGGGGTTTCTGGATCAGCTGGCCTGTTCAGCCGCAAGGAGAAATGCATTGACCCTCATTGTTCGCCCCATCGTGGGCCGGCGCGCCAAGATCACGGCGTTCGGAACCTACGTTCCTCCTCAAGTTCTGACCAATCAAGACCTGGAAAAAATGGTCGACACCAACGACCAGTGGATCATGGAGCGGACCGGCATCCGCGAGCGTCATGTGTTGGCCAAGGGGCTGGGGGTGAGCGATATTTGCACCGAAGCCGCCAAGAAGTGCCTGGCGATGCGGGGCATTGAAGCCAGCGAGGTGGAAGTGATCCTGGTCGGGACGGTGACTCCGGACATGATGTTCCCCTCGACGGCCTGCCTGGTGCAGAACAAGATCGGCGCCAAAGGGGCATGGGGATTCGACGTCTCGGGCGGCTGCTCGGGGTTCATGTTCGCGCTGCAGGCGGGGGTGAAGATGGTCGAGAGCGGGGCGCAGAAGAAGGTGCTGGTGTGCGGAGCCGACGCTAATACCCGCATGACCGACTACACCGACCGGACCACCTGCGTGCTGTTTGGCGACGGCGGCGGCGCGGTGCTGCTGGAGCCGGCCGAAGAGGGCGAGATCGGCTTCATCGACTACGAATACGAGATCGACGGAGCGGGCGGCGTGGCGTTGTATATGCCGGCTGGCGGCAGCTTGAATCCCGCGACGCACGAGACCGTGGACAAGAAGATGCACTACATTCACCAGGACGGCCCCGCGGTGTACAAGTTCGCTGTGCGCAAGATGTCCGAGGCCACCTCGAAGCTGCTGGAGCGCAACGGGGTGACCGGCGCGGACCTGGGTTGCTTCATTCCCCACCAGGCAAATCTGCGCATCATCCAGTCCACTGCCGAACGTCTGGGAATCGAAAAAGAGCGGGTGATCGTCAACATTGAAAAATACGGCAACACCTCGGCCGGCACCATCCCGCTGGCCATCGAGACGGCCGTCGAAGAGGGCAAGCTGAACAAGGGAGACCTGGTGCTGATGGCCGCCGTCGGCGCGGGATTCTCGGTGGCTGCGGCGTTGCTGCGGTGGGAGATCTGATCAGCAGACTCCGGCGGCTGGCTGCTCGCCGATGGTGTGAAAGATCCTGTCCTGACTGTCGATGAAAGACTGCGAATGAAAAGAAGGCCGGTCCGCCAAGCGGATCGGCCTTCTTTTTCGGTTGGGCAAGAGAGCGGCGTGCCGTAAATTGCGCAAAAGCGGCGCGGGCTGCAGCCCTTGTGCGCCCATTTTCTGGTTCGCGGGCTCTGTCCAGGAGATTTCGTCATCGCGGTCAGGAGGCCAGCGTTCCAACTGCTCGATCTCGCAATCGAGCGGTGTACGCACTGGCCAGATTTTCAATGAGTTTCTAAAGCAAATTTCCTATTGGTATGGAGGAAAAAACATCCCTCGGGGGCTAAAGCCCGCTTGTTTTCCTGTACATTGCGGCACGGCTGAAGCCGTGCCCTTTCAAAACGCTCTACACAAAAGTGAATTTTCTCTAAACCGCGGCCGGACTCATCGAGAAGCTGTACTCCGGCAGAACGCCGCATTCGGCCGCCATGCGGAAGAAGACCTTCATGGCCTCAAGGCATTCTTCGTCGAGGACATAATGGATGTTCGTCGTCAGGTAGGCGCGGATGGTCTCTTCGGGAATGGGAATGCGGGTTGACCACTCGGCGACCAGCGCATCGATGTTCTGAAGGCCGTGGATGCGGGACTGGATGAAATCCTGGGTGACACTCTCGTCCAAAGCACTGCCGATTGCGGCGCCACCCGAAGGGCTGCTGCATGCAATGCCCCAGACGGCGGAGACAAAGGGCAGGCCGGTGAGTGAGTGCCACTCCTGGGCCAGATCGTGGTAAACCAGTTCCTCGCCGGTGCGCTCGAAGCGGTTGGCGCGTTCTTCCAGGGCCATCAGGGCGGGGTCGCCGATGACGATAGCGGCGTCGGCGCGCTCCAGCATGGCGTCCAGGTCGGCGGCCATGGGCAGAAAGGGCACCTGGGGGTTGTTCCAGTGGTGGAAGAGGATGCGGGAGTGGGCCAGGGTGGTGCGGCTGGCCATGTCCGCGGCCACCGAGCGCAAGGCAGCCAGCGGTTGGCCGGCTCGCCTGACCAGCAGCAGCGACCGGACCCGGCCCTTGGAGGCGATCACGCAACCCGGCAGAATGCGCAGGCCGGGATGGGCGGCCAGGGCGGCGATGGGGATCAGGCCGATGTCGGCCGCGCCCGTCGAGAGCCGGTCGGCGCACTCGGAAGGAAGCATGCGATCAATTTGATAGCGCTGGGAGAGCGGAGCTTCGAGTGGCGGATGCTCGAAATCCCACATCAGCGGCGCGGGATTGAGAAAACTGATGGCGGCGATGCGCAAACGGGATGAAGACAAAGGGTTCACTCCCCTTAGAGTATCAATCCGCGGCGAAAGATTCCGGCGGCGAATCCGGGCTATCAACACTCTCGACTTGACAGCGGAGTTTGGGCGGGGTAACTTGAGCCAGATTACCAAAGAGTCCATTGTGGCCCACTAAAGGAATCAATTCTGTCTAAAATTAGGGCATTTTGTCCGAATTTTGGAAAAACATACCACGGAAACGCGGATCACACGGAAACGCAGATCAAATGATGAGTACATTGCCCCAAGACGCGACTTTGACGGCGACGCCGGTTCTGGACGAGGAGAGGCTGGCCTGGCTGGCGCTGGCGCTGTCTCCAGGGCTCGGCCCAAAGCGGATTCTGGATGCGGTGGGGCAATTGGACGCGCCCAGCCAGATTTTCACCCTGCCCCTGACAGCTCTGGAAGCGTTGAGGTTTCCCGCCGAAGCGGCCCAGTTCATCTTCGATGGCAAGGCGCGCCAGGCGGCCGAGCAGGAGTGGGCGCGGGTGGTGGAGCAAGGGGCAACACTGGTAACCTACGGCTGCGCGGAGTATCCGGAGCGGCTGAAGGAAATCTACGATCCGCCGCCGGTTTTGTGGGTGCGCGGGGATGCGCGGCTGCTTTCCCGGCCGGGGATCGCGGTGGTGGGCACGCGGCATCCGACTCCCTACGGTTCGGGGATGGCGGAGATGCTGTCGCGGGATCTGGCTGTGCGGCGTCTGCTGATTATCAGCGGCATGGCGCGGGGCGTCGATTCCTGCGCGCACCGGGGAGCGCTGGCGGCGCGTATGCCCACCGTGGCCGTCTGGGGCACGGGCATCGACGTGGTATATCCCAAGGAGAACAAGAAGCTGGCCGAGGAGATTCTGGCCACGGGCGGGGCGATCGTCAGCGAATTGCCGATGGGAACTTTTCCCGCGCCGCAGAACTTTCCTCGCCGCAACCGCATTTTGAGCGGGTTGAGTGTGGCCGTGCTGGTGGTGGAGGCGGCGGAGAACTCCGGCACGCGGGTCACCGCCCGTTGCGCCGCCGACCAGAACCGGGATCTGTTTGCCGTGCCCGGCAACGTGACCAACAAGGGATCGTGGACTCCCAACACACTGATTAAACAGGGGGCCAAGCTGGTGGCCACCTGGGAGGACGTGTGGGAGGATCTGCCCTCGCAGGTGCGTCTGGAGCTCGAGGCCGAGGCGCCGGCTGAATCCAAATCGGAGACGACCGCATCTCTTTTGCCAGACCCGGTGCTGCGGCCCGAGGAGGCCATGGTGCTGGAGGTTCTGCACGCGGACCAAAGCCTGCAAATCGACGAGATTCTCGAGCTGCTGGAGACGCAACTGACCTCTTCCGAGGTGTTTACAGCGCTTTTCGAGCTGGAGATGACGGGTCGCATCCGGAGTATGCCGGGCAAGAACTACGTGCGCACGATGTGACAAGGCAGGGAACAGGGACCAGGCGACCAGCCGAGGCTGTGAATTTTCAGGGCTCAGAATAAATCTTTCAGGTTGCGTCGTCCGTCCACGATTCTTACGATTTCTGCGCTGTCGATGCCGTCTTCGTCGCTATCGGGATGAGTCTCGTAAAGAATGAGATACGGCCCCTCGATGAGTATGTGAGTGGTAGGACGAATGTCAGAACGCCGCACACCAAGCCGCGCGCATTCGGTCAGCAGCTTGGCCTTCGCCTCGACGGCATCGAAGATTCGTTCCGCAGCGGATGGATTGTCGATTCCGATGCAGGCATAGATGTCGATCAAGTCTTCACGGGCTTGCGGAGTCCAGACAAGATTAACTGGCAAGGGCCTGGTCCTCGGAGGCACTCGCCAATCTTTTTTGGGCTTCTTGGCGCGCAGCATCAAAATCCGCTGGCGTGGCTGTGCCGCTGGCCTTGCCCTGGTCCCAAAGCTGGCGCAGGTGTCTCAGGTCTTCCTGGCGCAGCTCACGTTTGAATTGCCAGTCCCGGATGGCTTCGCGGACGATCTCGCTGGTGGTGGCATATTCTCCGGTTTCGACGGCGGCCTTGAGGGCGGCAATCTGCTCCCCGGTCAAGGCGATGCTGACTTTTTGAACATAGGGCATGGGGCGACTCCGCTCGTTATGGGGTACTATTTGCTACTTCTTGCCGAAGTATAGCAAATATCGTCACTCCTCGCCCTCGGAAGCGCGTGATCGGATGGAGTGTTGCAGGAATTTTTCCTCATGACGAGGACCCGAAAATGGGACGAAAGACGAAAAAAAGTCTCCCGCGAGTGGAAACAGGGCGGTGTTCCGTGGTAGCGTCCAACTTTTGTGGATGATTTTTTCTGCCGGGAGAGAGGCTGCGGCCGCGGGCAGAATTTGAGCTGTCCGCACAGGCAGCGAAACCGGCTCGCTCTGAGTCCAATCAGCCGGGCAGGATAGAGTGTACTTGGAATCAAGGATGGAAATGAGCAAATCACTGGTCATCGTCGAGTCGCCTGCCAAGGCCAAGACGATAGGGAAATATCTGGGCCCGGGCTTCGAGGTTCTGGCGTCGGTGGGTCACATCATGGACCTGCCCAAGAACGAGCTCGGCGTGGAATTGGAAAAGCGTACCTTCGACCCGACCCTGATCGTGTCTCCGGGCAAGGAAAAGGTTGTGGCGCAGTTGAAGAAGGCGGCGGCCAAGGCGGACGAAATCTACCTGGCGCCTGACCCTGACCGCGAGGGCGAGGCGATTGCCTACCACCTGGCGCTGCAACTGGGCACGTCGGCCAAGGAGCGGAAGAAGATTCACCGCGTGACCTTCAACGAGATTACCAAGAAGGCCGTGCAGGAGGCATTCAAGCACGCCCGCGATCTGGATCAGAATCTGGTGGACTCGCAGCAGACGCGGCGGGTGCTGGACCGCCTGGTGGGCTACCAGATTTCGCCGCTTTTGTGGGATAAGGTTCGGCGGGGCCTGTCGGCCGGCCGGGTGCAGACGGTGGCCGTGCGGCTGATTGTCGAGCGCGAGCGGGAGATTGGCGCCTTCAAGCCGGTCGAGTACTGGACGCTGGACGCCTTTCTGCATCCGGAGAAGCAGGCGGACACGACCCTCAAGGCGCGCTTTGTGGGGATCGACGGCGAGCCGGCGCGAGTGGCCGGCGGCAAGGACAAGGACGGAAAAGACCAGTTCATCGCCAATGCGCTGCCTGATGAAAAGTCGATGAAGGCGGTGGTCGCGGCGCTGGGTGCGGCCCAGTGGTCGCTGGTTTCGGTTCAGTCCCGCGAGCAGCAGCGCAAGCCGCTGGCGCCGTTCATCACCAGCCAGTTGCAGCGCGACGCGGCCAGCAAGC
>Ga0182030_10008546_pt1 | contig 21183 bp, 17 predicted proteins | sample 812S3MmetaG_FD_121299 | JGI IMG/M metagenome (GOLD analysis project Ga0182030, IMG submission 121299) | Permafrost microbial communities from Stordalen Mire, Sweden - 812S3M metaG (Illumina Assembly) | ecosystem: Environmental > Terrestrial > Soil > Wetlands > Permafrost | place: Sweden...
ATCCGCCGGTCCCTTGCCAGAAGGCTGTGAGCCAACTCTCTTGATATCCATTCTTAAATTCTTTCACTTGTCTCAATTGAGCGTGAACGCAACGGTCTGACTAACCGTCTCGGCTCCCTGCAACACGAAGAACTGGGCCTCGTAATTTCCGGACTCCATCCTGCCGGGAAATGCGCTGGCGACATACTGAATACGGCCGCCGGCATCGGGCTCGGGCAAAAGCGCCGATCCACTGCCCACTGGAACTCCGTCCCGACTGAACTTCATCATCAACTCGGGTTTCCTGCTGTTGTTCCTGTCGGCGAAGATCACCATGTAGAAACGCAACCCCTGCGGGTCGGTCTTCGCCACAGGGCCCAAACTGGGTGTGATCACCTTGGCGCCCACCTGAAACGGGTCGTCCGGCGAAGTTGCTTCTAATTGATCCCGCACGCTGCGCACCATGACCACGCTGCTGATCTCGAGTTTCGATTGCGACTCAGGTACGAGGAACCCCGATTTGCGGGCGCTGATCCGGTTGTCCATCCGATCGATCACCGCGGCTTCCAGCGTGTATCGCCCCGGCGGTAACGGCAGGTTACGCGAAAATATAAAGTGACTGTTCTTCAGGGTCTGCACCTGTGCCGCCGCCCCGGCTAAAGGAACGTTGCCCCGGAACTTCTCCACCACTTCGCCCTGCATGCTCTTCACGATCGCGACGTAGGCCAGGTCGCCTTGATAGGGGTTTTGCGCGTTGGCTTGCCGGAGCGTCACACTGGCCAGAGGAATATCAAGAACCACGCTGCACGTCGATTCCTCGTGTGGTCCGCGGAAATGCAGTCCCGCTGATTGAAAATCGAAGGAATGCGGCAGTGGGCTGATGTTCAGAGCCCGCATCAGCGGTATCTCATAAGGCGCCAGAATCTCGCGGTTACCAGCGGAGGCGGGCAGGGCGAAGTAGCCGGCGCGCGAGTGGATGCGCAAACCCGCGCGCGAAGACCGCACCTCTATCTTTCGATACGAGCCATCGTACGAGGTGATTTGCGGGTTGTACGTGACTTCGTAATAGCTCTCGATATCCTCGCTCACCTTGCGCAGCCCTTCGCGAAAGTCGTTCGAGTTCGCAATCAGAAAGCCGCCGGTGGATTGTGCCAGATCGGCGAGCGTGTCCTGGCCGTTGCTCTTCCCTGCGTTGATCGCCGTGTCGATGCCATTGGCCATTGCCGGCGTCACCGTTCCCGCGCCTGTCATCGCGCTGGCGCGGGAGGCTGAAGACGCGTCCTTCAATCCCGCGACGGCTTCGTCGTTGGCACCAGCGGTGTCAAGCCCGCGCGCGTCGATCGAGTAGAAGGTGACATTGAAGCGGTTGGCTGTACTGATCAGCATCTTCCAGGGTTCCTCCATGCCTTGCGGCACGCCAAAACCCGATGAGAATAGCAGAATCGATTTACGGCCCGGCAGGTCCGTTTGGCCCTCCACCGCCGACATCAGTCCCCAGACGGCGCTGCGTCCCGGTTGTGCGAGTTCGGAACGCTGCGTCAACTGGAGCATGTTCAGTATCATGCGGGCCAGACGCATGCTGGTGGAAGGACTCGACGCTGCGACCGCGGCCTTTGAGGTGGGGTACGAAAGCGCCAGCCAATTCAATCGCGAGTACAGCCGGTTCTTCGGACAACCGCCGATGCGGGATATTCGGACGCTTCGTTCGCCAGGTGCGCCGCCGTTGGAGTCGGTTGGGAGTCCGCAAAACGCAGTGTGACTGCCCAGTCCGGGGTGAGAGCGATTCACCGCGATGGGGTTCCCTTCAGCGCGCGGGCGAGACGCAACGTCGACGGATGCGGATGAAACTGCCACGCTCGCGGATGCGATGAGACAACTCAATGCCTTCGCGGACCAATCCGGGGCCGGCGGCGCCTGCGATGCATAGCGTAATACCCGTGTGCGATTGCGCACATGGTCGATTCCAACCAGACGCGGCGGCAGGATGAGAATGGTGTCAGCGATAAAACGTTGCTGGACCCAACGGCCTGGACCCGGATCAGATCGGGCACGTCCCTGTAACGCGAATATCAGGCAGACCTGATGTACGACCACGGGAGGAACATTCCGCTTTACCTGGAAGTTCAGGCGTTGACAAGCACCGGCAGTTCTGGCTGCGAAGGGTAAGTCAGCTTCGATGCACAGTATGTCAGTTACAGAAAGGAACACATGCCGAACATTACGACGAAAGATGGTGCGAGTATCTACTACAAAGATTGGGGCGAAGGGCAACCTATCGTCTTCAGCCACGGCTGGCCGTTAAGCGCGGACGCGTTTGAGGACCAGATGATTTTTCTGGCAAACCGCGGGTATCGCTGTATCGCGCACGACCGCCGCGGCCATGGGCGGTCGGGTCAACCCTGGGATGCCAACGACATGGACACCTATGCCGATGATCTCGCTGAGTTGGTTACCGCGCTCGATCTTCGAGAAGCCATCCACGTGGGACACTCCACCGGCGGCGGCGAAGTGGCCCGTTACATCGGCCGTCACGGAACTGCGCGGGTCGCCAAAGCCGTCCTGATCGGTGCGACACCACCGCTGATGCTAAAGACGGATGCGAACCCAGCCGGCTTGCCGATGGCCGCTTTCGATGAGATACGCGCCAATGTGCTGGCGGACCGGGCGCAGTTTTTCAAGGATCTTAGCGCTCCTTTCTACGGCGCCAATCGTCCCGGCGCCAAGGTGTCGCAAGGCCTTCGAGACTCCTTCTGGCGGCAGGGCATGCTTGCCGGTCATAATGCGGTCTTCGACTGCGTCAAGGCGTTTTCAGAGACCGATCATACCGAAGACCTGAAGAAGTTCGACGTGCCGACGCTGATTCTTCACGGCGATGACGATCAGATTGTCCCTATCGTTGCCTCGGCGCTGCTTTCTTCGAAGATTGTCAAGGGCGCCACGCTTAAGATTTACGCAGGTGCGCCGCATGGAATGTGTTCGACGTTGAAAGACCGGGTGAACGCGGAGTTGCTCGCTTTCATTGCACAAGAAAAATCAGCCACGGCCTGAACCGAGGGTCGATTGTGTCGTTTTTTGATGGGCGCGGGATGCCGTTACTGCGAGATACCCGCGCCTAGCCCGCCGGGTTTTCCCGCTGCTTCGTTATTGTTGCTTCCCCTCCCGTTCATCGCTACTGCCCCGCCGACGTTATAAACTGCTTCTAACACATGCGCATAAGACGCTCTTTTCTCTTCCTGCTGGCTCTGGGATTCACGACATGCCACGCCGACGCCGCGAACTCGTCCAAATACTCGCGGTTCGATGCGAAGGCCAAGGCGGTGCTTCAGAAGATGACGCTCGACGAGAAAATCGGGCAGATGCTGCAGCCGGATCAGGCGTTCCTCAAGAGCCTCGACGACATTGAGAAATACCATTTCGGCTCGGTGCTCAGTGGCGGGGATTCCGACCCCAAGACCGGCAACGATCTCACTTCATGGACCAATCTCTACGAACACCTTCAATCCCGCGCGATGGATACCCGGCTGAAGATCCCGCTGATCTATGGCATTGACTCGGTGCACGGCAACAGCAACCTCGAAGGGGCGGTGATTTTTCCGCATAACATCGGGCTGGGTGCGACGCGCGACGCACGGCTTGTGGAGAAGATCGGCGCGATCATTGCCGAGGAGACGCGCGCAACGGGGATTCAATGGGCTTTTTCGCCCTGCATCACCGTGCCGCAGGATATTCGATGGGGCCGCACGTATGAGGGTTACAGCGAGTCCGCCGACATCGTAAAGCTGCTGGGTGACGCGGCGGTGCGCGGGCTTCAAGGGTCTGACATCAGCGGTCCAGAGCAAGTGGCCGCCTGCATCAAGCACGCTGCCGGCGATGGCGGAACCGTCTACGGAACCGGCCTCAAGCATCTCATGGATCATGGCGATACGGTACTGGACGAGGCTGATTTCCGGCGCATCCATTTGGCGGCTTACAAGACTGCGATTCAGCAAGGCGCGGCCACCATCATGCCCAGCTACAGTTCCTGGAACGGCGTTCGCTGCAGTTCCAACAAGCACCTGCTCACGGACATTCTGAAGAACGATTTTGGCTTTGAAGGCTTCCTGATTTCGGATTACAACGCGATCGATGAGATTCCCGCCGATAGTTACAAGGAGAAGATTCGCCTCTCTGTAATGGCCGGTATGGACATGTTCATGATTCCCGAGCGCTACGCCGAATTCTTCGATGACTTGAAGCGGCTTGTGACTGACAAGACCGTGCCGGAATCCCGGATCGACGATGCTGTCCTGCGCATTCTTCGCGTGAAAGCCGCCATGGGAATGCTGGACGGGAAGCACTCGCAAATGGCCGACCGGAATCTACAGAAGGAGTTCGGTTCCCCCGAGCATCGCGCCGTCGCGCGGCAGGCCGTGCAGGAATCGCTGGTGTTGCTAAAGAACGATAATCAGGTGCTGCCGCTTTCGAGGAGCGCGAAGCGGATTCACATCGCGGGGAAGAGTGCGGATGACTTAGGCAACCAATGCGGGGGCTGGACCATCACGTGGCAAGGCAAGAGCGGAACGCCGACGACCGGCACGACAATTCGCGAGGCATTAGTCAAAGCCGCCCCGAACACGAAGGTGACTTACTCCAAAGATGGAACCGGCGCGGAGGGTGCGGATGCGGGAATCCTGGTGATTGGCGAAAAGCCTTATGCGGAGATGTTCGGCGACCGCACGATCGAAGGACTGCATCTGGATGCGGAGGATAAATCGGCCCTCGCGAACATGAAGGCCGCGGGAATTCCAGTTGTTGTGGTTGTGATATCGGGGCGACCGCTGCTGATCGACGACGTGATGGATCAGGCGGGCGCGTGGGTGGCCGCATGGCTTCCCGGCACCGAGGGTGAAGGCGTCACGGATGTCCTGTTCGGAGACCGGAAGTTTCAGGGGAAGCTATCGTTTACGTGGCCTAAGTCGAGCTCCACTTCATTGCACATCGGCGATCCCGGTTATCAGACAATGTTCGCCTTGGGATTTGGGCTTACGTACTAAATGCCGTGACGCCTGAAATCACTTGTCGGAACTGGTGGCGGGCACCGGGGTTGCGGGCTTCGACGTCTCAGTCTTGGTGCTTGATTCCGACTGTTTCGATTCCGAGGAACTCTCCGACTTGGCTTCGGAACCGGATTTTTCTTTTGATTCCTTGCCTTCTTTGCCTTCTTTTGAGCCAGATTCCTTGGAGGGGCCGCCGTTCTTGGCGTAGTCGTTCACATACCATCCCGACCCTTTGAACTGCAGGGCCGATACCGAAATCAGTCGCTCAACGGGCCCGGAACCGCACTCTTCATGCACAGTCAGCGGCTCATCGGAGAACTTTTGGATCTTCTCAAACTTCTTACCGCAGTTCGCACACTTATATTCGTACAGGGGCATACAGCTAATCCGATTCTAACAAAGGGCGTGAAAAAGGGCAGGCCACTTGCGTGGCCTGCCCGCCTCTGATTCGAATCAGCGCTTATTTCTTGCGGTGAACAACCGGCTTCTTGGCCGGTGGCTTCTCGACTGTGATGCCAGTGATCTTCGACTGGTCGCCGTCAAAAGTGACCAGGAAAGGATCTTTTGTAAACGCCGCGGCGTTGCCCTGGATGGTGATGGCGTCCCCGGCGTTCAACTTTGCATGCAGTGGCTTTTCATACTTGATCACAGCATCGCCGGAGGGATCGTCAATCGAAATCTTGATCTCGGTCGGATTCGTATCCGGGTTCCAGGAGACGATCTTGGCTTTGAACTCCTGCGGAATCAGCATTCCTTTCATGCTGTTGGTGAAATACGTATCGCCGTCCGGCGCGGTCAACTGCGCCTTCAGGTCGCGCCAAAGCTTGATATCGGGATGCTGTGCCAGGAATGCCTCTTCGCTTCCGGCCTTCTCTTTCTCCCGTTCCACTACGCTCTTTATGGTCTTGTCGATGTCATCAGGAGGAATACCACTCTTGGCGGCCATGGCCTTGAGATCGGTCAACTCCTTGGGAACATCTGCGCCGCAATACCCGTTCCACGCTCTGGTTAAGTAATCGTCGGCGGATTTCTTGCCCGCGGCGCCGAGTGCTGCTGGCCCGGTAATCGTCACCGCGCGCGCGAACTGGTACAGGGCTTCGGGCGTGCGCTGGATCTGATGCTCGCTGGCGATGGCGGTTCCCCACCAGTAAGCCACCTGGGCGTTCTGGTCGTTGAGCTGGACAAACTTCTTAAACTCGGCTTCAGCCGTCGGATAGTCTTTCTGCTGCAATGCGACATATCCCAGAACCATATGGGCCTGCTGCTCCACCTGCCCCCGAGCCTGCTTCCAGGCGTCGTCGGTCACCTGGGCGGGCTTGGCGCCGCTCGAAAAGGCCGCGTCCAGATTGGTGAGCAGGTTAGTCGCCGCATCTTTGGCCGCACTCAGCACGTCCGGGGTTGGGGCGGTTGAGGTCAACGCCTTGGTGGCTATTTTGCTCCAGGTGTCCATGAACTGCAGCAGGCGCGCATTCTTGAACTGCGAGTCCGGGTATTTATCCTGCCAGGCTTTGAGCAGGTCCAACTTCTTGACAGGGTCGGTCTCTTTTTGGACGGCCTGGATGGCATCATACTCGCCTTGATCCTTCACCGTTGGCGCCGCCGGCGCGGCCGGAGCCGCAGTCTGAGCGGCAGCGGCGCCCGCTGTCAAGCTGAGAACGGGCACCCCAAGGACAAGCGCCATCGACGCCCCGACTACTACCTTTACTAATCGATCAAACACTCGGAACTTCCCCCTTCTCATCTCTCTATCTATGATTCGGTCGCGATCCCCGGCGAACTGAGTCAACAAATGGGGATACTTGCGGAGTATAGCGGAACATCTTCTGCTGCTGCAACATAAAGACGCTTTCGTACGTTCGCGGGTTCCCAGCGGCCGGCCTGTCTTGCCCGAGGCCCTGGTGTGCTAGCATCAGGCGATTCATGCCCTTGCTGCGTCCCGGCGGCCCTTGGATCGACCTTGGCATCATCGCGCTGTACCTTGGGGCCGTCACCTGGTTCGGGGCCCGCTTCCGCAGCCGGCCCGGTGAGGGCAGCCTGAAACAATATTTTCTTGCCGGCCAGACCGTGCCCTGGTGGGCCATTTCGCTTTCCATCGTCTCTGCTGAAACTAGCACGCTAACCATCATTGGAACACCGGCTCTGAGCTACGGCCATAACCTTGCATTCCTTCAAGTGGTCTTCGGCTACCTGATTGCTCGCATTCTGATTTCCATTCTCTTCCTTCCGGCCTACTTTCGCGGACAAATGTTCACCGCGTATCAACTGATGGAAGTTCGTTTCGGCGAGCGCGTCCGCAAACTCACCGCCTTCATTTTCCTCTTCACCCGGGCGATGGCGGAGGGCGTCCGGGTCTTTGCCATCTCCATTGTGATCTCCATCGTTCTCGGCACCGGCGAACTGGTCTCCATCATCCTCATCGTCGCGCTGACCCTTTTTTATACCTTCGAGGGTGGGATGGCGGCGGTCATCTGGACCGACGTGCTCCAGATGGGGATGTACGTGGTTGGCGCGCTCATCAGCTTCTTTGTGATCCTCCATCATATCCCCGGCGGCTGGCCACATTTGATCGTTGAGGCCGGCGCGCAGGGCAAACTGCAGGTTCTTGACTTCCGGGGCGGGTTTACTGCGCCTTATACATTTTGGGCGGGCATCATTGGCGGCTGCTTCCTCACCTTGGCGAGCCATGGGACGGACCAACTGATTGTGCAGCGCCTGTTGAGCGCGCGCTCGGAAAGCGAAAGCCGCAAGGCCCTTCTCGCCAGTTGGTTGGTGGTGTTCTTCCAGTTCACTTTATTTCTGTTCATCGGGCTTTCGTTGTGGGTGCTTTACCGCGATTCCGGACTTGCCGCTCCGAACCCGCTCGACCGGCTTTATCCGGCATTCGTCTGGAACTCGCTGCCGACCGGTGTGCGGGGATTAGTCATCGCGGCCATTCTTGCCGCGGCAATGGCGAATCTGAGCGCCGCACTGAACGCGCTGGCCTCCACAACGGTGATGGACATTTTCCGGCCTCGTACCGGCGTGTCGCAGTCTATGGCCCTGGCTCATGGCGCTACGGTATTCTGGGCGTTCGTTCTGGTGGCCATCGGCGCGGTGGCGCACCACTGGGGCGGGGTGCTCGAATCCGGACTCTCCATCGCCTCCGTCACGCTTGGTTTGTTACTGGGCGTGTTTCTGCTCGGGGTGCTCACGAAACATGTGGGCGAGCGCGGGGCCATTGGCGGATTGCTGATCGGCCTCGCGACGATCCTCTCTGTCCGGTTTGGAACGAGCATCGCTTTCACGTGGTGGGTGCTGATTTGCAGCTTCGCCACGTTTGCCGGCGGAGTGGCGGCCTCTAGAATATTTCGGGAAAAGGCGGGCGTGTGACAGAACTGAAACGGGATCTTGGCCTTTGGGCAGCCGTTGCCATAGTGATCGGCACGGTGATCGGGAGCGGGCTATTCCGCGTGCCGCAGACCATGGTGCTGAACGTGGGAACCGGCGGCTGGGTGCTGCTGGTCTTCGTGGTCGGCGGAATTCTTTCTCTCTGTGGCGCGCTCAGCTACGCGGAACTGGCCGCCGCCATGCCTGGGGCGGGAGGCGAGTACGTTTATCTCACCGAGGCTTACGGGCCGGTCTGGGGGTTCCTTTATGGCTGGACGCAGATGTGGGTAGCGAAAAGCGGTTCCGTGGCTACGCTCGCGACCGCCTTCTTCGAATATCTGGCGAACTTCCGGCCTGAACTGGAGCAGATTTTTTACACCATTCCACTGCCGATTGGGGAACACGGGGCGCCGCTGCCGCTAAAGTACGGCCAGTTGCTGGCCATGGCGCTGATCTTATTCCTGGCGCTGATCAATTATTTCGGGGTCAAAGCGGGGGGCGACGTCCAGGTGGTGCTCACGGCAGTCAAGATCGGCGCGATTCTTGTGATCATTGTGGCGGGCCTCAGTTGGCATGGGAGCGCCGGCGTGACGGGGCAGGCTGCCGCGCCACAAGTTCCGCTGGTGCCGATTACTGTCGCCGGCTTCTTCGCGGCGCTGGTGGCCGCTCTTTGGGCCTACGATGGGTGGAATAACGTCAGCATGGTGGCAAGCGAGATCAAACGGCCCCAGCGTTACCTCCCGCTGGCCCTCATTGGCGGGACGGCCGCGGTGATGGTGCTCTATCTGCTGGCCAATTCAGCCTACTTCCATGTTCTTTCCGCCGCCGAAGTCGGGGCCAATAAGCGCGTTGCCGCGGCGATGATGGAGCGGATTGTGGGTCCATGGGGAGCGGGTGCGGTCTCCATCGCGGTGATGATCTCGATTTTCGCGGCGCTGAACGGATCGATCCTTTCGGGCGCCCGCGTGCCGTACGCGATGGCGAGGGACCGCCTTTTCTTCCACAGTTTCGCGCACGTCCATCCGCGCTTCGCCACGCCTTCGGTTTCGATACTCGGGCTGAGCGCATGGTCGGCAGTGCTGGTGTTTTCCGGGCGCTACGATCAGCTCTACAATTACGTGATTTTCGCCAGTTGGCTGCTGTACGGCATGACAACGGCCGCTGTAATCGTACTACGCCGTACCAAACCCCAAATGCCGCGGCCGTACCACACGCTCGGTTATCCGGTGGTTCCCATCCTGTTCGTAGCGGCGGCGGTGGTGCTGGAAGTGTTCACGCTGCGCAATTCGCCGCGGGAAGCGGTGTCCGGAATTGTGCTGATTATGCTTGGCTTACCGTTCTATTTCTATTGGAAATCCAAAAAGGCGTGACATTTCCGCCGGCCGCAGGCGTTATTCGCTCTGGGGCACCCGCCTGAAGCGGGATTTCAGCCTTCCGATTGCAGGAAAAGGTACGGGTTACAAAAAGTGTTCTGAAATCAGAACAAATCTCTTGCGTTGAATATGAACTTGCTGTAAAAAAGCTAAAGGGGCCAACGGAAGCTTCCAGTGTCGTTCCAGTAATGGAACACTTAGGGTTCCCGAGCTACCAACTCCGGCGAGCCGATCGCGCGAAAGAAGAGGCATTTAATGGACGTCACGAAAATTCTCACAGAACTCAAACAAGAGAGAGAACAACTCGAAGAAGCAATACAAAGTCTGGAACGTCTCGCGCGGGGACGAGGCAAGCGTCGCGGGCGCCCACCGGCATGGCTGGCGGTCGAGAAACGTCGTGGACGCCCACCGGGCAGCAAAAATAAGACTTCGCAGCCAAAATCCATCGCGGCGGCGTAACGGGATCTATCAAGAACGCGGCGAACCGCCGCATGTTCCTCCCGCGCTAGCGGGAGTGGTGGCGTACCACAATCGAATTCGACTCCCGAAGCGTCGGGAATGTTTTCGACATGTGGTCGTGCCACGTCAGGCCTTCCTCGTCCAGAAGGGCCCACACCAAGCCGAGGCCTCCGGAGAGGACGCTGATCCAGCCACCCACGAGGCGGAAGGCGCGGCTCCGCGCATCCGGCGGAAATCCGTCGAAATTGATTAGCCGCAATTCAGTCCAGCGCAGTCCCGGCGTCAGCGCTCCGGCAATGGCGAACAGCAGGCTATAGAACAGCGCGGTGAGCACCAACATGCCGCCCAGCATGAGAAAGGCGTTTCTGCTCAATCCCGTCGGTTTGGCCACTAGCTGAAAGATGGCCAGGATGATTCCGAATCCTACCAGCACCATGGAAGCGTCCAAGGCGGCAGCGGCGCTGCGATGCATCGGAGCGGCAGCAATCGCATCGCAGTAGATCACCGCTTCGGCACTGGTTTTGAGAGTCTTCGATACTGTCTTGGCGGGTTGCAGAAAATCGAGCGTTGCTTGTGATTCATCAACGGTCCGGCTCTTGCGGGGCGCAGTGCGCTGCGCCTGAGGATTTGCGGGGGCCGGGGCGGCAGGTTGCGGGGCCGGAGCGGCCTGCCGGGGAACCCGGTCGAAAGGAATGATCTTGGGCTGTAGTTCGGTTCCGAACAGCGACGGTTGAACACTGGTGACGCGCGGGCGCGGCAGAGAGTCAAGTGTCCGTGCTGCGTCCATAAAGATTGCTTTCGCGGGAAAGATTGCTTTCGCGGGTGAGATCGTTTTTGCATGGCGCGGTGCCGCTTTCGCAGCAGGGGCGTGCGCGGCCTCTGCTGCTAATGCGTTCGCGCCCAGGGCGCGCATCGCCACCCGAACGTTCTCTTGAGCCTGGTGCTGGGGAGCAGCAGTTTGATGGGACGGCATGGGAGAGGAGTGCAGGCGTCGCCCACAACGCCGGCAGCGGTGATCGTCCTTCCCATTCGAAAACTGGCAGTACCCGCACGTCATGGTCTTGTACTTGCTACTCTGAGAACTTGCCGCGCAATGGCAGCTCGTTGATGTTTCCCCTAAAAGCTCTTTCCTGCAAAGCTTTCCCCTACTTGTTGAGTAACATAATCGACCGGGCTTGTCACCGGCCGGCACCTCGGAAACTGCTGCTCGTGTGCGCTTTAGGCCTCACTGTACCCCAAATTCTGCTACCGCAATTCAGTAGAATTATCAATCTGCCGGCGGCGCCTGAACCGACGCCGCCCAGCGAACTGACTCCGGACAAACTGGATCATATCCTCAGGCCCGACGCTCCGCAGCTGGACCGCGTGAACATCACGGCTCTCACGCAGACTTCAGACGGATCTGTCCGCCACCTGCGCGGGCACGCGGTCATCGAACTCAACGACAGCATCGTGAAAGCCGACTCGATCGACTACAACGAGGACACGGGAGACGTGGTCGCCGAGGGCCACGTCTTTTACCAGAGTTTCGTCCAGAACGAGCAGATCACCTGTGACAAGGTGGAGTACAACCTCGACACGCAGCGAGGCAAATACTACAACGTAAAGGGCTACGTGAAATCCCGAGTGGATGCGCGGCCCGGCATGTTGACATCGAACAACCCGTTTTATTTCGAGGGGAAATGGGCAGATCGCATTCAGGACAAGTACATCGTCCACGACGGCATGGTCACGGGATGCCGGCTTCCGCGCCCGTGGTGGACCTTGCACGGGCCGAAATTCGATGTGATCCCAGGGCAGCGCGCGCTGGCGTATCGCTCCTGGTTTTATATCAAGAGCTTCCCGGTTTTCTACATGCCGTTTTTTTATAAGTCCCTAAAACGGAATCCTCGGCAAAGCGGATTTCTGACTCCCAACATCGGTCATAGCTCATTGCGTGGTTTCATGGTTGGGTTCGGCTACTACTGGGCGATCAGCCGCAGTTACGACTTAACCTATCGCTTCCAGGATTTCAGCGCCGTCGGGACAACCCACACGCTCGATTTTCGTGGTAAACCCAATGACAAAACAGACTTCAATGCGCTGGTGTACGGTGTTTACGACACTCAAAAGATAAACGGACAGACTTACAGCGGTAGCGACGCAACGGTGGTCGGAAAATCGGACCTTGGCGATGGCTGGTTTGCACGAGGCAGTATCAACTATCTCAGTTCGCTCGCATTCCGGCAGGAGTTTTCCGAATCATTCGACCAGGCCATCTTTTCCGAATCCGTCTCCAGCGGAGCTCTGAGTAAGCATTTTGATTCGTATACTTTTCAGGTGATCGCGCAACGAACGCAGTTGTTCCAGGACGCGACGCCCAAGAATTACGTGATTCTTCACAAGCTTCCCGAGGTGGACTTCGGTTCCCGCGATAAGGAAATCAGCGACGCGGTTCTGCCTTTGTGGTTTTCATTCGACACCAGCGCCGCGCTGCTGCACCGCAGCGATCCCCTGGAGACCGTGACAGCGCCCGATGGAACGGTGGCGACCGAGAACGCTTACTCCACGCAGGCCTTCATGCCGCGCATCGACGTCGCCCCGCGCGTTATGACGGATCTGCATTGGGATGGCTTCTCCGTGGTGCCGAGCTTCACGTTCCACGAGAGCTATTTCGGGCAGAGCTTCGCCAACGGCGCCGAATCGGGGAGCGGCATCATCCCGAACGCCATCACCAACGAAGCCATTAATCGCCGGGCGGAAGAAGCCAATATAGATCTGATATTCCCATCGATCGAGCGAGTTTATAACAAGAAGACATTTCTGGGCGACAAATTGAAGCATGTGATCGAGACCCGCGCCAATTATAAGTACGTCACGGGAGTGAATGACTTCAACCGGCTCATCCGGTTCGATACGACTGAGCTGCTGACCGATACAAACCAGGCTGAGTTTACGGTAACCAACCGGCTCTACGCCAAGAAAGGCGACGTCATTAACGAAGTGTTCAGCTGGGAAGTATCGCAGGAGCGCTACTTTGACCCCACGTTCGGAGGAGCGATTCTCACCGGGGAGCGTAACGTCACATTGGAATCGATTGAGTTGACGGCTTATGCGTTTCTTGACCGGCCTCGGAATTACTCGCCGATTGATTCGTGGCTGCGTATTACTCCGCGCCCTGGTATTTCCTTTGACTGGCGGGCGGATTACGATCCGCTTCGCGGCGGAGTCATCGATTCGGGCTTCACGGCGGACTTTCACTATAGGCACTACAACCTTTCCGCGGGGAATAACGACGTCCGCGCGGTGTATCTGTACTCGGCCAGCGGCGTGGCGCAGTCGCAGAATCAGAGTTATCTTTCGCCGCCGGCCAATCAGCTCCGGTTTTATGGCGGGTTCGGAGATACAAACCGGCGCGGTTGGAATGCGGGTGTGATAGGAGTCTACGATTTGCGATTGGGTTTACTGCAGGCGGCGATTTTCCAGGCCACTTACAACACGGACTGCTGCGGTTTCACCATGCAATATCGCCGGTATAACTTCGATATTGTGAGTGCGACCGGGACGACGGTGCGCGACGATACGCAGTACCGGATCGCGTTTACGATTGCGAACGTTGGTCAGTTTGGGAATATGCGGAAGCAGGAGCGGTTGTTCTGAGAGAAGCGTTCTGGGTGGAGCGTCTCCCGATCCGCTTGCAGTGTTATGCTGATTGACGCCCCGAAGAGGGGCGGAAATTTCATCACAAGAGAATGCAAGGAGAGCGGGCATGGGGTTTTTGGAAGACGCAGAGAAAATCGCGGGAGCTGTGGCGGCAGTGGAGGGCATGAAAAAGCTGGATCCGAATGCATCGATGGTGACGGAAGCCGCTGCCGCGATTACTGGATTTGAAGGCGCCGGCGCTATTGCCGACCATTTCGAAAAGAAAGAAGACGGCAGCGAACAACCAAGCTAAATTTTCCGGCGATCACGAGGCCCATCTTCGCCAGGTGGGCCTTTGTTGTAATGTAAAGCTCATGCGAATCGCAACTCTTTTATTGGTCGCTGGCGCAGCCATGAATTTAGGCGCCGCCGACGACAATCAGGGCTGGAAGCAGCTCTTCGATGGCAAGGACCTGACGGGTTGGAAACACGTCGGCCCAGGATCGGATTCAGTGGTCGATGGACTCATCAAGACCAGCGGAGGGATGGGCCTGCTCTATTGGACGGGCGGACCGATCGGCCATTGCAAGCTGCGCGTGGTTTACAAAATGCGCGATCGAAACGACAACTCAGGAGTTTTTATCCGCATCCCCATAGAGCCGCGCGAGGAATGGATGCCCGTCAATTATGGCTTCGAGGTGCAGATTGACAACCATCCGGAAGAAGGCAAGGAACCGGAGGATGAATATCACGCGACGGGTACTCTTTATTCGTTGACGAAGCCGCTGGCCAGATCGGGCAAGCCGGGGCCGGAATGGAACACGATGGAGATCACCATCGATGGGCCGCATACCGTGGTGTTCGTAAACGGAATAAAGGTGACGGATTACCACGAAGGCGACGCGGTGCCCGCAATGAAGTTCACCTTCGAGCCGCAGCGTGGTCCGCGGCCCGACAAGGGATGGTTCGGACTACAGAACCACAGCAACAATGACATCGTGTTTTTCAAGGAAGTGGCGATGAAGCCACTTCCCTGAAATCACGGAACCAGATTAGGTTCTGCGCCCGGCCGCTGCGGGTTTCGAAATCTGCACCGGTTCGGGCACCGGCATTCCGTTGACGGGTTCGGACTTGATCAGTCCAAGAACCTTGCGCAGTTCCGTATCCACGGCCATCCGGATATCGGCGTTGTCTTTCAAGAACTGCCGCGCATTCTCGCGGCCCTGCCCGATGCGCTCGCCCTTATAGCTGAACCATGACCCCGATTTCTCGATGGCGTTGTGAAGCACTCCCAGATCGATCAGGTCCCCTTCGCGCGATACTCCTTCGCCGTAGATGATGTCGAACTCCGCTTCGCGGAAAGGTGACGCCAGCTTATTCTTCACCACCTTCACCTTGGTCCGGTTGCCGACAATTGCGTCGCCATCTTTGATGGCGGCGATGCGCCGGATATCGAGGCGCACGGAAGAGTAGAACTTCAGCGCGCGGCCGCCCGTAGTGGTTTCGGGACTGCCGAACATGACGCCGATTTTGTCGCGAATCTGATTGATGAAGATCAGACAGGTGTTCGACTTGGACACAATCCCGGTGAGTTTGCGGAGCGCCTGCGACATCAGCCGCGCCTGCAAGCCCATGTGGCTATCGCCCATTTCGCCGTCGAGTTCGGCCTTCGGCACCAAAGCCGCCACCGAATCGACCACAAGCACATCGATGGACCCGGAGGTGACCAGAGCGGCTGTGATTTCGAGAGCTTGTTCGCCGTAATCCGGCTGCGAGACCAGGAGGTTATCCACATCGACGCCCAGTTTGCGCGCATAGGCCGGATCGAGCGCATGTTCCACGTCGATGAACGCCGCCATGCCGCCCACTTTTTGCGCCTCCGCGACTACCTGGAGCGCAATGGTGGTTTTGCCGGAAGATTCCGGACCGAAGATCTCGCAGATGCGTCCGCGCGGAAAGCCGCCCATCCCGAGCGCCGCGTCGAGCCCGATCGACCCGGTTGAAATCACGGAAACCGGTACCACGTCTTTTCCGCCAAGGCGCAGGATCGAGCCTTTACCAAATTGCTTTTCTATCTGCCCGAGCGTTTGTTCCAATGCGCGCGAGCGTTCACGTTCGTCCATGTTTCGTTTCTCCTCGAGAAGGTTCCGGTACTCCTCAACGACCAAAAATCAAAAGGGAGGTAATATGTTTTCCAGTGTAGCAGGGTACCATGAAGAAATGGCGAAAGTCCAAGACTTATTTGAAGTGACATGTCCGTGCTGCGACGCGGTGCTGAAGATCGATCCGGCGACGCGCGCCGTGATCGCCCACAAGCAGCCGGAAAAGCCGCCGGTGATTGAGGATCTGGCGGCGGCTGTGCAGCGGTTGAAGGGCGATGCCGGCCGCCGCGAAGAGGCATTCCAGAAAAGCTTCGCCGACCACCAGAAGCACGGCAAGGTACTGGAGAGCAAGTTCGACGAACTTCTCCGCCAAGCCAAGGAAAGTCCCGATCAGGGCCCACCGAAGCGCGCTTTTGATTTAGACTAGATGGAATCTGAGTTGCAATTCAATTGCAGGATGGTTCCAATTCAAACACCGTTCCCCCCCTATCAGCAGCCGCCGCCGGAACCTCATTCAGATCATCAGGACGGAAGACAGCACACGCTGACAGGCGCGTTTCGCATTCACCGCCGGTTCCACTCCGGTTTTCTGGCGGACGATCGCGACGTGCTGGTGTATCTGCCGCCGGGCTATGACCAGGAGAGACAGCGCCATTATCCCGTTCTCTATTTGAACGACGGGCAGAATCTTTTTGACGGTGCGACATCTTTTGTTCCCGGGCAGGAATGGCATGTGGACGAGACCGCGGAGGACATGATCTCGCGCGGCGTCATCCAGCCAATCATCATCGTGGGGATCTATAACACCGGCATGGCGCGCATGGATGAATACACGCCCACGGCGGACCGGCGCGTAGGGCGTGGGGGTAAGGCCGATCTTTACGCGCGGATGCTGGTGGAAGAATTGAAACCCTTCATCGACAGCCACTACCGAACGCGGAACGATGCCGCGCATACCGCTCTGGGCGGATCCTCCTTAGGCGGATTGCTGGCGCTATTCGTGGGGTTGATGCGGCCCGATGTTTTTGGAAAGCTCGCGGTGATGTCGCCTTCGGTGTGGTGGGATCGCCGGATAATTTTGAAGGATGTTCGACGCTTGCGGCAGAAGCCCGCCGTGAGGGTGTGGCTGGATATTGGAACAGCCGAAGGAAACCGGCCGGCAAGAATTCTTGCGGATGTCCGCACCTTGCGGGATGTAATGCTGCGTAAGGGTTGGCGGCAGGGGGAGGATCTTTGCTACGTGGAAGACGATGGCGCGGGGCATAATGAGGGCGCCTGGGGCGCGCGCGTTGGCGGCATGTTGATGTTCTTGTTCCCGAACGGATAACGGGCTGCAAGCGCTGATACGTCAGAAAGATCATTCGCGAACTGCTCGGCGGCTACAACCAAACCATTTAGCGCATCCACCAACAGAACCAGCCTCGATGAAGTGAAGTTCACGTCCAAGGCGTTAGCTGTCCAATGTTCCAAGAGGTCTGATGTTGATTGCCCGCATTGACTGAAGCGCTTGCAGGATGACATCCTCGGCATCCTTGAATGCGCCGCTCCGCAGGCGCTGCTCGATGAGCGCCTCGATCTCCGGTTTCGTAATCTGAATGGTCACTAAGACCGACCCCTCTCTAATTATGGACCAGATGGGTTGCCCTATTCCTCCGCTAATGATTCCATCGGAGAAATCCGCGCCGCGCGCTGGGATGGGACGAGGCACGCCGCTAATGAGACAAAGCACATGACTCCGGCAGCCCCCGCGAGGATTGATAAGTCAAGCGCCGGCACATGGTAGAGAACCGTGCCCATCGCTCGTCCCGCAGCCCAAGCCCCCGCGAACCCCAGCAACATCCCACACGCGAGCAGCCGGAAAGCGAGAGAAAGGAACTGACTTCGAATCTGGGCCGGCTGAGCGCCCAGTGCCATGCGCAAACCGATCTCGCGACGGCGCTGCGCGACGGCGTAGCTCAATACGCCATAGGTTCCAATGGCCGTAAGCAGCAGCGCAATCGCGGAGAAGAGTCCGGCCAGCAGCGCGGGGGAGCGGCGGGTGGTCAGGCTGTCGGAAATGCGCGCCTCCATCGACTGAATGTCGTTTACCGGCAGGTCAGGGTCGATCTGACGAACTATCCTCTGGAGGGCCGATTCGAGGGATTGCGGCGGAAAGGCTGTCCGGACAGCGACAAAGACATCGTTATCAGTGCGAAAGGCGTAGGGATAATAAACCGCGCCTTGCGCTGTATCATCTGTGAGGCCAGCCTGCTTCACGTTGCCAACCACGCCGACAATCGCGAACGCCTCCGCATCGCTACCCTCGTTGGACCCAAGGAACAAGTGTTTGCCCAGGGCGTTGCCATCCGGAAAATAGTAGCGGGCGAAATCCTCGTCCACCGCGCAGACGGGCTCCGCGCTTCGTGAATCGGCCGCCGTGAGGAATCGGCCTTCTCGCAACGTGAATCCCAGGGCGGTGAAGTAATCGCCTCCGACCCAATAGGAGTAGAGGGCGCGTGGGGATTCACCTGGCCTGGCCAAGCGGCCCTTCACCTTTACCGCGCTCTTGCCACTCTTCCCGCTAAGCGGAACATTGCTGGCAACGCCGGCGGCGACAACGCCCGGTTGAGCGTCGATCCGCCGGATCAATTTCTCCGTGAACGCCAGGCGCGCCGCTTCATCCGGATAGTTTTTGAAGGGCAACGAGATTTGTCCGGTCAGGATGTGGTCGGGGCGAAATCCAGGCGAGACAGCCATCGCCCGTTTGAGACTGAGCCCGAGCAGGCCTGCCCCGGACAGAAGTATGAAGGCCAGCGCGATCTGAGCGACGATGAAGCTGTGTCGCAGTCGTTGAGCGGCGTGGCTTCCTGTGCCCCCGCGGGCAATGGATTGAAGCGCGTTTGCCAGATGGCCTCTGATGTTGAACCATGCGATCGGAGCGGCGAGCACGATCCCCAACGCCGCCGAAGCGGCAATCGCAACCATTGCCATCCGCGCATTGAAGGTAATGCCGCTTGCGAGAGGCAGGCTATCTGTACCCAAAATGCTCAGAAGGCGGATTCCGCCGGCCGCCACCACGACACCCAGTAATCCCCCAGCCAAGGTGAGTAACATCGTTTCAACCAGGGTTTCGCTGATCACATGGCCGCGGCTCGCGCCGAGAGCCTGCCTGACAGCCAGTTCCTTGACGCGACTGCCCGCGCGGATCAGAAGCAGATTCACGAGATTGACTGCGCCGATCAAAAGAAGCGCCAGCACGCCCGCTTGCAGTAGCAGTAGCGTGGGGCGCACGGCGGCCACATGGTCGGCGTGAAGGGGAACCACCATTGTTCGAAAGCCCGCGTCGGCCATCATGCGGGCCTCTGGATCGTCAACTTCCAGCACGGCATTCTGCGCGTCGATCTGGGATTGCGCTTGCGCGAGGGTTGCGCCGGGTCTGAGCCGCGCGATCATCTGCGTTACATTCCCGCCCGAGTGGCGTTGCAACGGGATGCGATCCTGGGGGCGCGACGCCAGGGGGAAGTAGATGCGCGCCTCGGACGAGAGGAAACGGAAGGCGGGCGGTAAGACTCCGATCACCGTTACGGGAAGGCCGTCGACGCGAATCTGCTTCCCGATCACGTGCGGGTCGGCGCTGTACTGCTGACGCCAACAGGCATCGGTAAGCAGGGCCACGCTATTCGTCTCATAGGTGGTTTCCGCCTCTGTGAAGGTGCGGCCCATCGCCGGACCCACGCCCAGGGTGGAGAAAAACTCAGGAGATACGCGCGTAATCTGTTCGCGTTCCGTGAACCCGGGCTCACCAAGGGTCGCCGTCCCGTAACGATAGATGGAGAGCGAACCGAAAGCGGGGATCTGACCACGGCGTTCATAGTAATTGGTGATGGAGGAGCCATCGCGCTCGACGCCGGCCTTCGGGTAAGTGTTAAACAGCGTAACGAGGCGGTTAGCGCGTGGAAAGGGCAGCGGGCGAAGCAAAATTGAGTCGATGACGGCAAATACGGCCAGGTTCGCGCCAAGACAGACGGCAGTCGTCAGCAGAGCGGTGACCGTGAATCCCGGTGTTTTCCGCAGCAACCGGGCGGCATAGCGCAGTTCCCTCGAAAGCTCGTCGAGGAACTGCAATCCGCGCGCCTCGCGGCACTCGCCTTTTACGGTATTGACGCCCCCGAATTCGATACGCGCGCGGCGTGACGCTTCTTCCAGGGAAACGCCTGAGCGCACCAGATCCTCCGCGTACCGCTCAATGTGGAAGCGCAGTTCCTGGGCCATGTTATATTCAAAATCCCGGCGGCGTCTCATGCTCAGAGTTCCTCCGGCGTCGTATTCAACGCGGCGGCAATCGCACAAGCCAGCCGGTTCCATCCGGCGGTCTCTTCCCGAAGGCGGCGTCGCCCCGCGGCCGTTAAGGTGTAGTATTTGGCCCGGCGGTTGTTCTCGCTTTGCGCCCATTCCGCCGTGATCAAATCGTGATGCTCCAATCGGTAAAGGGCGGGGTAAAGCGACCCCTGTGGAATCTCCAGCGCCTCGCCTGAAATCTGGCGGATGCGCAGTAAGACTCCGTACCCGTGAAGCGGCTTCAGGGACACGGCTTTCAGGATCAGCATGTCCAGAGTGCCCGGGAGCAGGTCTACGGTCTTGCCCAAGTTACGATGGCCTCCTAGCCTAACTAGGAGTATATCCTGCGCTCTCCTAGTTTGACAAGGGGAGTAACGGGATTTGTAATGGAGATAATCGAATCAAGTGAAAATCCATTTGCTTTCCACGGGCGGCACCATTGAGAAAATCTATTCGGAACAGTCTGGCCAGGTGCAGAATCTGGAGACCAAGATCGACCGCTATTTGAGTCAGCTGCGTCTTCCGGATTCGCATATCTCAGTACGCCATCTGATGAACAAGGACAGTCTGGAGATGACGGACGGCGACCGGAGGCAGGTGTTGCAAGCGGTGGAATCGGCGCTGCAAGATCCGGGTCCAATCGTCATCACGCATGGCACGGATACGCTGGTCGACACAGGGATTTATCTGAAGGTGCATTTGCAGGATCTACGCGTGCCTATTGTTTTCACCGGGGCCATGACGCCGCTTGGTTTTGAACGGTCGGATGGATTGCAGAATCTTACGGAGAGTTTGCTGGCGGCGAGGATTCTTCCCGCGGGAATCTGGCTGGTGATCCACAACCAGGTTTTCCCAATTGATCAGGTGCGGAAGAATCGGGAACTGGCGCAGTTTGAGGCGAAATAGCCGGCGTGAGGCAGCATCACGGCC
>Ga0182030_10008548_pt1 | contig 21180 bp, 20 predicted proteins | sample 812S3MmetaG_FD_121299 | JGI IMG/M metagenome (GOLD analysis project Ga0182030, IMG submission 121299) | Permafrost microbial communities from Stordalen Mire, Sweden - 812S3M metaG (Illumina Assembly) | ecosystem: Environmental > Terrestrial > Soil > Wetlands > Permafrost | place: Sweden...
AGCACCGGCAGCATCACGTTGGATGTCTATTCGAAAACGTGGTGGAACGAGCGTGTCGAAGCGGTAACCCGAGTCGTCGAAGCCGTATTTGCCGAACAGGATGAGGAAGAGAAGAAGAGGGTCGTCACTCCGCTCAAGGGCCTCCCCGACGACGAAGTTGGCGATGACTGGGAACCCTTTTGGGAGCCCCAAGCTGTTTAGCCTTGCCAGATTTCAATGTAAGTGATTGAAAATAATGGTCGGGGCTGGACGACGATTCTAGAAAATTTCTGCTTCGCCCCAGAGCATTTGAGGCCGTAAAGTTTACTCAATTCTCGGACATTCGAGGGGACATTTCGCGATAAGGCAACTCACCACTGGTTTGAACGCAAAGCCCCTTCTCGGCAATACGGTAATGCACGAATGCGCCTCGCTCAAGAGTCTCTTGCGAAAGTGCGGCACGCAATGCCGCAGCCGCTTCTGCATCTCGTGCCAGCAACATTAAGAATCCGCCTCCGCCTGCGCCTGCCAATTTGGCGCCGTGAATCCACGGCCGAGCCCGGTCGAGAATTGCATTGATCGGCGCATTAGCCGTATGCGGATCCAGCACCTGATTCAATCGCCAGTGCCGGTCCATCAACTCACCCAAATACTTCCAATCGCCTTCGGCCATGGCGTACGACATTTCCACGGCCAGTGTCTTAATGCTGTGCAGCACCTGAATTGTCGCCGCTTCGCGCGCCAGATAGCGCGATACCACTTGGCGCAGAAGATCCTTTGCCATCCTTTGAATGCCGGTGTTGTAGAGCACCAGCAGCTCGCAGAACTCTTCTCTTCGTTCCTCGCTCCAGGCCACTGGTTGCACACGAATGCGCTGTCGCAAGCCGGGTCCGGTAATGAGAAGTTTGGCCCCCGGAAAAATACCGCCCGCCTGATCCTGCCAGCCGCCGCCAGTCGTCATTCGCTGCTCGAGTTGCATTACAGTTTCCGACAGAGCATGATCTCCCAGTTCACGCCCTGACATCACTGCTAACGCACGGATCACAGTTGCAGCCAGAATGCTGCTCGTACCCAGACCCGAACCGATCGGCAACTGCACCTGACATCGGATCTCGAGGCCGCCGCCCAGTTCGTTCAGAATCTCTTGCAGGGACTGACCCTTCACCGGGATACCATGCAGTTGCAGCGCGGCGCGTGGAATGGAGAACACCGAGCCCGGCCCACATGGTTCCAGCAACTCCTCCGCGCTTCGATATTCGGCTATCGCGTCATGGCCGTCCGCACGGCATCGGATCACGGTCTCGTCAATGCGCCGGATCTCTGTTGCAATCGGATATGCCCCATCGATCTCGAGTGCACAATTGAGCACCGTGCCGCCCCAATCGAAACAAAACGGCGGCGTATCTGACCAGCCACCGCCCAAATCGATTCGCGGTGGCGCCGAAACACGAACATGCTCGAATCGCCAGCGGGCGGGCCTCAGTTCCACATCACCGGCGGTCCCCTCGCGCACCGCATCCTGAATACAGGTGAAAGCCTCTCCCTCCGCCAACCTCGCCTCCTGCTCAAACCCGGCACGGTTCAGCAATCGGTTTGCCTGCATCAGATAGCTGGCCGCAAGAGTGAAGTCTTGCGGGCTACCTTTGCGCAATTGCTCTGCGTGCATCCTGAGCGAACGTCCAGCTGCAGCGGCCGGCGCCAACCCCGGCAAGTTTGCGAGTAGCGGACGCAGGTCGGTGCCCGACTCGGCCAACTCGATAACTGTGTCTTGCCAGATCCCCTGCAAACGGTGGTTGCGTGCCTCGGCCAGAGCCTTTCCGTTGGTACCCTGTGCGCTCTCAGCTAACGACATGCGCCACGCTGCGCGCCAGCGATCCACGCCATACTCGCTCGCGTACCCCATCATCCACTGCGCACACGCCCATGCATCGTCTGGCATCGTCACCGGAAACAGAGCGGCCGTCCACAACGTTGGCGCCTCACCGGAAGCCCAAACCTCTTCTCTACGCAGTCCTAGCCGTTCAAACGATTCCAAAATCGGCCGGCTGAACCAAGTGGCACTCTCGAGCGTGTCTTTTGGATTGTCCTCAACCCCATACGTTCGGATCACCCAGCCACCACCAGCGGCCCCTGCAACCGGCAGTTGGTGAACCACCGTGTCTTCGGGGACTTCCACCGGCCCGCTTAATCCTGTAAGTCCATGCAAGATCGCGCCGCGGCTGGCCTGCACCGGTCCGCTCAGGTCGCATTCCAGGATGACCGCTTCATGCCCGACCTTGCATGCACCGCCAATCACGCTGTCGAGAATGCCGCCCGATCCCGCTGCCAGCGTCCGGAAGGAGCGCGTCGTCCCAACATGGATGAACTCGCCCTCCACTACCGCGCAGTGGAATCCTACAGGCCGATCGGGGGCACGCAGGACTCTAGCCAGTTCCCACCAGAACGGTCCCGCGTCGTCCTCCGGCTTCCACTGGCCTGTCAGCCCTCGCGTGATTTGATCGTAAAGATCAACTGCCGGCAGTGTGCTGAATCTCGCCAGATCTGTGAGCGACGCCGTGAGGTCGGCGTCAAACCGTAACAACCCGATGTCGACGGCGACCCGCCCATCTTCCATCATTCCACCCGCTGCTTTCATCTCCGTGGCCGTCGGCTTCTGCAGAAATGTATAAACCTGATCCTCCTCTCCCACGACATAGACACCGTGATGGCTTCCCGTCTCCATATCGAGCCGCATCGCAACGCCCGTCGCGCCCGGCCGGTCCCATCGCACGCAGCTCGCGTCGAACCGCAATACCACATCGCCTGATGCCACCAACAGTCCATTCGGAATCCCCTCTGCCCACGCCGCCGACAGCGTGAGTGTTTCGTCAAAAACCGTCGTCGTTCCGCGTAACCGTGAGCGCGAAGGCAGGACGCCAAACAACTTGCCCGCGGGCGAGTATTGCGGCAAACGACGTGAGTCGCCCCCGGAGTGAACCAGCAAAGCCTTGTGATGGCCCCACCACTCCCTGTCTTTCCCCAGAACACGCAACGCGTTCATGGTTGCTCCGCCGCTACCCACCCTTCGGTCGTCCGGGTCGGGGACGACTACAAACTCTGCCTCCTTCGGCAGCATCCCAGACAAGCTCCGACGCTCGATCTCGTCGCGATACAACTCCGCCTGTCGCGCTGAAGAGGCGGTAATCATCACAACATCCCAATTCTTCACCTTGATTCTCCGAACAGAGAGCGAATCACATACCTGTCGATTGTCCTCCGCAGACCAATCTCATACGATGCTTCGGCCCCAAACCGCGACTCCAGCTCGGGCCGCCGCAAGTTCAGACACTGGCGCAGCGGGACATTTGGGTGGCACGCGTCCCACACGGTCCGGCCTGGGAAGCAGGTCATGGCCGCGGCGGTCGTCACCAGAGTCGCTAGAAGTGTGAGGCCATGGACTTCGTGACCTTTCGCTTGAAAAGACTCCGCCAAGTTAGGGCCATCCTCGTAAATGCAGCCCGAAATTAGAGCACTTATCATTTGTGGCATGATCCTTCAAATCCGGAAAATCAGAGCTTGTTTGTTCTGCCCTCGAGTCCCGACCGACCTACTCTGCATCCTCGCGCATAACGGCTTAGAAACTTCTCCAGTCATCGCGGCGACACACCACATCGGGGGCTTCAGCCGTTTGGGTCCCGTTGTATCTGCGTTGCCTCGAATGTTACGGGGCGGAGTGGACCAGTTGCTAAGTCGGACTTTCACTCACCGTGGATAAGCTGCGTTTTCACGGGGCACCACACAAGAATCCAGGAAATCCTTTTGTTTCTTGACTATGGACCAATATACAGCAGTTGTCCGACTTGCAGGCCAGTCTCGGCAAGCGCTTGAAGCCGATCGTTTTCGAAGGTTCATCGGTGACGTGGAAGTCGAGCGGGGGAAATACCCGCAAAAGTCAACGCGCGACGTGGTTAGGGGGGAGGGCGGGGTGCCGACTGCATACTTGAGCCGCAAGGAGCAGAAGTTTGTCCAATCCAGCGCGATGCGGTTGCTCACGCGGCACAGCGCGAACAGAATCAAGGAAGAGCGGGAGGCTGAGTATCAGGAGCTGCCTGCTGCCTACGGGTCTTGGAGTATGCGCCTAGCTCGTCGATGTCGCGAATGCGGAAGCAGGCGAGCTGTTGGACGAGGTAGACGATCATGGCTTCTCGCAAGCGGCTACCCGGTGCGTCGTTCAGTACCTGCGGAAGCGTGCCAAGACGCTGGGGTATCGGCGTGTGGAACTGCGCGACTACACCACCGTGCTCTTCTCGGTTGTTTCTCGGAGCAGCTTAATACGCGTACGTTCCTCGCCATGTAACGAGTCCGCAAGCATTTGACTGTCGGCCACACTGGCCGCAGACGTACACACCGAATGCACCACACCTTCTGGAGAACGAGCAAATTCTATTTCAGATAATACGTCTCCAAGGCAGTTACCGGTTGGCCTGCGCCTCGGCGAGGTTGCCAATGATGGGCAGCTTGATGCGCCTGCCGCCAAAGGCGCTGATGAATACGATGAGCCAGACGACGAAGACGGCAAGACCCACCAATTGCAATACCGTCAAGGTCAGGAAGACGGCAGACGGAACCAGATGCTGCACAACCCCGACGAGAATGTCCACTACCGCCCAGGCAACAAAAAAGAAGATCGACTGCCACGCATGGAAGCGTATAAAGGGACTTTTCTTGAAGGGCTCCATGATCAGGAAGACGATTGCTGGGATGATCGTGATGTAGGCAATGCCACCTGCGGCGTTGTCGGAGAGGCCAGACGGATTCTGATCAGACATGGTAGCTCCTTTTGGACAAGGCTCTTGCATCGAGATTGGCGACAGTTGAAATGCCGATAAAGCACCAAGTATATTGGGGGCGTATTCGAGAGAATCTGGCCAGTCAAAATTGCCCAAGCAATTGGGAGTCGTTGTTGCGCACCCGAGACCTGAAACCCGGGTTGGGGGCACCCGCGATGGACTCACAACAGGCTATCAAACCCTAGTTCGCAGCATGGGCCTGTGCTTTTGCGCCCCTGACTGCGTCGAGGAACGATCGTGCCGAGGCCGGCATCTCAACTTCGCCCATCAGAACGCTGCGTGTGGAGACGCCTTGCCCGTAGAAGGCCACCATGGAATCGTCGTCCCGACGAATATCAGCTCCGGTTAGAGTGAGTCCAGCAAAGGCGCCCTTGGCTCGCGAGTAGGTCAGGATCTCGGTATTCAACTTCCAATCGGTATCGGCGGAAGCATGGCGTCCAACCGGTCCGGCTGCCGCGGAGGCGTCCGCTCCGAGTTGGAACTTGGCAGATTGCAATCGCTGCATTCCTTTGTCACCCTGGAAAATCATGACCAGATCCACGCCTTCGATGCCGATCTGTAACCCCCAGCTGCCGCCCGTAATGGCAAAGAACGTCGGCGCACTCCATCCGTTTGCAGTGCGGCATGTGGCTAGGCCCTTGCCATTCTCCGCGCCAAACACAAGGCCACCCTTGATCATGTGGGGGACTACGGCGATGCACTTGGCGTGATCCAGAACTTCTTCCGGAATGCCCTTATCTGGCGCGGCCATGATCTCGTGCAGCACCGTGGCTGCATTATCCAACCTGTTCTGCACTTCCTCGCGAGTCGCCGCCCAGGCGGCGCTTGCCGTACCCAGACTGAGTAATGCCACTAACGTCACAAATTTCTTCATAGGATTCCACCTTTTCCCCACACATGCGCGGGGTCTCTTTCTTTTCGCGCATTTGAGGCGCACACGTTTGTTTACGAGAGTCTCACTATCGCAAGAACCTTGCCAATCTACATATTCAAACTTCAAGCCTTGGAAAGATGGTCAGAATTGAACGTCTCTTGAATCAGAGCTTGTGGCACCTAATACGAGACTAGGAGGAGTGTGGAGAGCCTCCCGGAGACGCAGTTGGACGCAGTTCCTCAAATAGTGAGCAATCCTGTACATCGTCACCGCCGCACAGACAAGTGCCTCTACGCCGGCTCCAACTTTATTGGGCACGGAGATTCCCGAGCCTGCACACCAAACACAGTTCCTCAAGGCCACTCCGGCTGCTGCATCCGCCACGGGTTCCGCAAACCCGAGTCACCTCTTCGCCGTGAACGACGAGAAGGGTTGCTGTTGACATGTATCGCGCCGAAGATTAATACCAACGCCGACACCGATGTGTTCAAGAGTTGCACCCTGGCGGCCCGGACCTTGGACGATGTGATGCACACCTTTGTCCAGGGTACTTGACAAGAACAAGGTGGAAGCACCATGCGCGTTGCAATCGCCTCAGACCATGGTGGGTTCGTTCTGAAAGAACAGATCGCGAACTTGCTGCGCGATGCTGCTCATGAGGTCGTCGACTTCGGTGCGTTTCATTTGAGCCTCGGAGACGATTACCCGGATTACGTGATCCCAATGGCCAGAGCCGTTGCCGCCAACACAGTGGATCGCGGAATAGCACTCTGCGGTAGTGGCGTGGGGCATCCATCTGCGCCAACAAGGTTGCTGGTGTGCGCGCTGGGCTAATCCACGATGTGTTCTCCGCTCATCAGGGCGTTGAAGACGACGAAATGAACGTCTTCTCACTCGGTGGACAGGTTATCGGGCCCGCGTTGGCCTGGGAATTGATCGAGACGTTTCTAAAGGCTCGCTTCAGCGGCGCGATTCGCCACCAGCGCAGCGTCGAGAAAGTAAAGGCTCTTGAAATGCACGAGGCTGCGCGTTGACAGTGTTCATTGAACTGACCGCAGCCCGGTTCGAATTAGGCGTAGTCGTCAATTGTGGATCAAGGAAGTTGAACTTCTTCAGCCCGCAAAGGTGAGGGCAGCATGTCTCCGATACGTACGGCTTCACGTACTCTGCCAGCATCAGGCGTACATCATGCCCTTGATCGCGAAGAGGCCGGCCTAGAAAGTGGGCTCCTCCGCAAGCCTCCATGCCGATCAGGCAAACACGGAGGTTCGGGGTAAAGCGAAGAAGCTGGCTTCGCGAACACTTCCTCTGTACCACCACATCACCGTGCGCATTTAGCCCAACGAGGTGAAAAACTGTTTTCGCTAGATCGATGCCAATCGTGTGGATTTCCATGGGACGCCTCCTGTTCACCCCTTATATCTCCGCTGAGGTTAAAGGCGGCGGACCATCCTATTAGCTACCAGTTGATCGATAGTCCCGCGCTGCTTCTCCATCGATGATATTTTGCTTGCCCTGAATCTTCTGCTGCCGTCACTGTCCTTGATTCACTCTCTTGGCTCGGTTACCTCTTTCGGCAAACCCTGTTCGGTCACCAGCACCTCGACGATGGCCACCTGCAAATAAGGATGCGCAGCAAACGGGTCGGTAAAATCCGCGTCCACAGTGTGGATCGGAAAGGCCAGTGTGTGCGGTAACGGGTTGTGATGCCTGTCCTCCAACTGCGATTCCTCCGGTGGAGGCAGATCTCTCTCTGTGATGAGAACCTGCGGAACGGCCTGGCTGCGGTCGGCGTGAAAGACAACCCGCACGTCGATCCAAGCAGGCACGGTTTTGTCTCCCAGTCTGCCCGGCTCAAACACAGAGTGCTCCACGGCCGCGATCGAGACCTGATCGAATGCGTCCCCGTACGTGTGCAGAACCTGAATGTGTACTGGAGTCCCGTTGCTGTCAATGACCATGGCAAGCACAGTCATTCCCTGAACTCCATTCCTGGATACCCCGTCTGGATAGGGTACAGATACGGTGCGAAGCAGCCGTGGCGAGGTGACCTCTGGGCCTACGTAGTACACGCCATCGCGGTAGGGCACCTGATGACGCTGCCGACTGGAGGAAACTGCATCATGCGCGCAAATGCCGATGGCCGCTAACGCCAAAAAGACACTGCATATCTTGCTCGCAGCATACCATTCTCCGATCTGTCTTACTGCTGTGCGGCCACCCGAATCGATTCTGTTTGTGCATCGCGCACTTCGAATACTATAGCTGAAATGATAGGGAAGTTATGATGAGAACAATGTGCGGGTGTTCGGAACGATGGTTAGGTATCAGGCCACCCGCGGAGGCATTCATGTTACCCACAGAGCTGATCATTACGGATTACTTACAATATGTTCATGTCTTACTCATAACTAAGTGACAAATGCACACATCATCTTTACGGATAGCGTCCTATTGTTGTCAAAAAGCAGCTCCTGTCGGTAATAAGCAACGAGACTGCACTGACCAAGATAACTGAGGCTAGTCAGCCTTAGCTAAATACTGCGCTTCCTTTGCGACTCCTTTATGTCGCTTCGCTTAAGACTTGAGATGGGGGCTGGAACCCAAGAGCTAACCATGCCTCAGAGAGAGCCAAAGCTTCATAACCTGGCGACGACTTGCGTCGTGGAGATCAGATAAGGATGAAAACCGACTTCAGGATGGTCATTGTATTGGGAGCTGCAATGTGCGGCCTCTCTGCGCAGCTAGTGTGTCATGCCCAAAGCCCAGCTTCAGCCTCCAACAAGGCCACCGTGCCGCCCCGCGTAATTTCCACGCCGAAGGCCGAGGCTGCAACCACTTTGCTCGCCTCGCTGGCGGCAGAACTGCCAGGCGATCCGCCTGCTGCCGCGGCCGCTGCTCCCCCGGTTGCCACAGCTCCGCCAAATCCTCCTGCTTCTATAACAGCGCCGCTTACCAACGATGCGGTCATTAAGGAACTCGCGGAGATGAAGGCGCGCATCGCGAAACTTGAAGCGGAGCTAAAGGAAGGCAACGGCGCCACCACGGCAGAGCGGGACGCCAATGCGCTGCGTACTGCGGTGGGGGCTGCTGCAAGCGGCGGTTCGAGCAGTTCGCTGACGCCGGACATGCAGACTGCAACAGCGCCTGCCCCAGCGGCGGCGCCGGCGCCTCCGGAGATCAGCGCGGAGAGGACCACCAAGGAAGCGCCATTCCCCGGCGACTGGACCTGGTTGAACAGCAACGGGCACGCAGTGGACAGTCCCATGAGCACCAAGTATTTCACGCCAGAGTTCCGTGCCGACGCCAACTATATTCTGGACTATAACCATCCCAAAGACGACTCCATGGGCGGGGCGACGGAGAGCTTCCGCTCCGACGAGTGGCAGCTTGAGCAGATCAGCATCGGCGGCGACTTCCGCATCGACAACGTGCGCGGGCGCATCCTGACCATGAACGGCTTGTTCGCCACGACTACCCCGCGCAACGACGCCAGCCCTAGCCGCGGCCAATGGGATCTGGCCGGCGCGTATAAGTACGTATCAGAGGCATGGGGAGGATATCACTTCGATGTGGCCCACGGCCTCAACGTGGATGCCGGCATTTTCGTCTCCTACATCGGCCTTTTCAGCTACTACAACTTCGATAACTGGACCTACCAGCCTTCGTTCGTCTCGTCGAATACGCCGTGGTTCTTTAACGGCCTTCGCATACAGTATTTCCCGACGACGAAGCTGAAGATAGAGCCATGGATCATCAACGGCTGGCAATCGTATGCGCGCGCCAATGGCAAGCCCGGTCTCGGCGGACAGATTCTTTGGCGCCCCAAGCCGTACCTCGACTTCGTATTCAACAATTACGGTCTGGGAGAGGACGCTGTCGGCTTCCCTGGCCGCTCGCGCATCCACGCCGACTACAGCGCGCAGGTCAAATACTACGACAAACCCACAAAACTGCTCGACAAGGCGGCATTTACCGTTACGGGGGATGCTGGTTGCGAATATGGCGGTGGGCCCGCCTCATTTGGCAGCCCGGATGGCGCATTGATCCCCAAGGGCCAATCCCCGGAGATGGGCACCACCGATACCTATAACGGCGGTGTCAACTGCCGTAGCTCCAAAGGTGGCAGGCCCAAGCAGGCCTTTCTGGGCTACATGATCTATGACCGCATGTGGTTCAAGAAGGATCTCTACGCGATAACTCTCGGTGGCGGCGTAATGAACAATCCCGGCCGCTACCTCACTCTGCTGCCGCCCATTAACGGCGCAACAGCGACAACAGGAACCCCATACTTTACCGAGAACGCGGGTGACCGCTCCCAAATGCACGACGGAACCATCACCTTTGATTACATGCCGAGCCAGTTCATCACCTTCACGCTGGAGGAAGGCTATCGCTACTCCGATGTGCCCTACTGGACCGGTCGCGGCGGCATCACGCCTCCGGGAGGGAACAACGGCGCACCGGGGCAGTATGCATGCGCCGGCGGCGCTGCTTCCGGGTTTGGCTATGGCACGGCTGGACTGGCGTCAGCCGAAAAGGCCTGCTTTGCAGCGGGTAATGGGACGGCGGCGGATACGAGCGCAATCTGGTGGCCAGACCTGCGCACCAACCAAACCAACACGACGCTTGCAATCAAGGTCAGGTTCTAGCCGAGAAGCCAGCAGGACTGCACGCTGTATATGTAGCTTGACCAGCTAACTGAATGAGCAGCACCGGGTTTCCGGTAACCAGGTGCTGCTCCAGGAAATGAGTTCATTCAGAGGGCTACGACCACCTCGCAGCATTACAGCTATGAAGGATGATCGCGCGCCTGAAAGACCGAGACACACAAAGGTCGCAGAGGATCCTATGAAAAGTAAAGCTTTGGGATTAGGCCTGGCGCTGATGGTGATGGCCGCATCTCTGGCCATCAGTGGGTGCAAGAGCGATAAGGTGGATGCGGCAGCGGAAGCGCCGCCGCCTGCCAAGGTGACGCAAGACTTCGATGCCAACTTGTTCTCCGTCGATCATCCGGAGAGCTTCCCGCTGGCCGCAGCAGCAGAGCATCGAGCGCCCGCAAGACTAGCGGTGACTGGCTCCGTGAATCCCGATATTGCGCGTACGGTTCCAGTGATTTCGCTTGCGTCTGGCCGCATCGTGGGTATCTTTGCGCGTCTGGGCGATCAAGTCAAGAAGGGCCAGCTTTTGTTGAAGGTCCGCAGCGACGACATCTCCGGCGGCTATTCAACTTATCAGATGGCAGTAGCCGATGAGACGCTTGCACGCGCTCAATATGAGCGCGCCCGGGAATTGTACAAACATGGCGCAATCGCGCTCAACGATCTCCAAGTGGCGCAGGATACAGAGGACAAGGCCAAGGTGGCCGTGGATACGGCAGCTGAACATCTGCGCCTGTTAGGCAGCAGCACAGATCATCCGTCGGGGATCGTGGACATCACAGCCCCGATTTCAGGTGTAATCACAGATCAGGAGGTTACAAACGCAGCAGGTGTGCAGAGCCTGGGGACAAGTCCCTTCACCATCTCCGATCTCTCAACTGTGTGGATCGTCTGCGATGTCTATGAAAACGATCTTTCCACCGTTCATACCGGCGACCCCGCGGAGATCACGCTGAACGCGTATCCGGGCCAGGTCTTCAATGGAAGAGTCGATAATATCCTTCCTATCCTCGATCCGAATCTGCGCACCGGCAAGGTCCGCATTGAAGTGCGGAATCCCGGCTTCATGAAGGTGGGCATGTTCGTTACCACAACCTTCCGCGGCCAGAAGGATGAAGTGAATTCCGCCGTGCCGGCATCCGCGATTCTGCATCTGCATGACCGGGACTGGGTCTATGTTCCCACGCCCGGCAAGAAATTCCGAAGAGTGGGGGTGGTCGGGGGAGACGCACTGCCAAACGGGATGCAGGAGATCAAGTCGGGCCTTCAAGCAGGACAGCAGGTGGTGACTAATCCGCTCGCGTTACAGAACGAAATCGACAACAAGTAACCGCTGAAAGGGAGCTGGGGGAAGACATCATGATACGCTTTCTTGTCGATTTTGCCCTAAACAATCGCGTCGTCGTGCTGGCGATTGCGCTGCTATTGGCCGCCTGGGGGGCAATATCGTTTCATAATTTGCCGGTTGAAGCCTATCCGGATATTGCGGATAACTATGCAACGATAATTACTCAGTGGCCTGGACAGGCGGCGGAGGAGGTGGAAAAGCAAGTTACAATTCCGGTGGAAATCCAGATGAATGGACTTCCGCACCTGTCCCACCTCCGCTCCGAATCGCTCTTCGGCCTGTCCTTCGTTCTGTTGATCTTCGATGACCAGTCGGACAACGACTGGAACCGCCAGAAGGTGATGGAGCGGCTCGCGGGAGTAAGTCTGCCACCGGGCCTCCAGCCGCAGATGGGCACCGACTGGAGCACGGTAGGCCAGATCTACTGGTACACCATCCACAACACAAATCCGCAATACGATCTGATGGATCTGAAGTCGATTGAAGACTGGACCCTCGAAAAAGAATTCAAGTCGGTCCAGAATGTCGTTGACGTATCGACCTTCGGTGGCACGACGCGCGAATACCAGGTGCGCGTCGATCCGGACAAGCTCGTCTCGTATGGACTGAGCATCGGCCAGGTCGAGCAGCAGTTGACCAGCAACAACATGAATGCCGGAGGAAGTTTTGTTGAGGAGGGGACGCAGCAACTGAATGTTCGCTCCGTCGGCCTCTACACCACAGTGCAGGACATTGAGAATACCGTTTTGACGACAAAAAAAGGGACGGCGCTCAGAGTCAAAGACATAGCAGAGGTGCAACAAGGGCCAAAAATCCTGCTGGGCGCAATGGCAAGGGCAGACCACAAGCCGGATGGAACCATCGTCGATAATCCAGCGGTCATTCAGGGCGTGGTGCTGTTGCGCAAAGGAGCCGATGCAGAGCCTACGCTGGACGCGATCCATAAGAAGGTGGATGAACTCAATAGCACCATCCTGCCGCAGGGAGTGAAGGTCGTTCCGATGCTCGACCGCACCGACCTGCTGCATTACACGCTCCACACAGTGCTTCATAACATGGGCGAAGGAATGATCCTGGTGACGATCATCCTCTTTCTGTTTTTCGGAAATGTTCGCGGGGCCTTTATCGTTGCTCTCACCATTCCATTTGCCTTGCTCTTTGCATCCATATTCCTCAATTTGAGCAAGATACCTGCGAACCTTCTGTCTCTGGGGGCGCTCGACTTCGGAATGGTCGTAGACGGCGCCGTAGTCATGGTGGAAAACATCATGCGGCATTTGTCGCTTCGCGGCAAGAACGGCTCATCGGTGGCCTCGGGCCGCATTACCATGAGCGGAAAGTCGCCGATAGCAACGATTCGTGACGCCTCTCACGAGGTCCAGCGCCCGGTGTTTTTCGCGATTGCCATTATCATCACCGCCTATCTACCGATCTTCACGCTGCAACTTGTGGAAGGCAGACTCTTCAAGCCAATGGCCTGGACGGTGGCCCTCGCGCTTCTCGGTGCCATGACGTTTTCCATTTTCATCGTGCCGGTATTAGCCGCCTTACTCTTCCGGCATGGTGTTAGGGAATGGCGCAACCCGGTCATGGAGTTTCTGAAGGACCGCTACCGGGATTGTCTTAAGTGGGCTATTGAAAATCGCTGGATCACAATCGGCGCAGGTGTTGCGGCCGTTGCTGTCAGTATGTTTCTGGCGTTCAGTGGAGTCATCGGTTCTGAATTCCTGCCGCATCTCGACGAGGGCGCCATCTGGGCGCGCGGCTCGCTGGCCAACAGTACGAGCCTGACGGAAGGCAAGCGGTTCACGGATCAAGCGCGCATTATTTTTTCGTCGTTTCCTGAGGTGAAAACAGTTGTATCGCAAGCCGGACGTCCCGACGATGGGACCGACACGGGAGGATTTGGCAATACGGAGTACTTCGTTGACCTGATACCCAAGGATCAATGGCGGCCCGTCTTTCATCAGAACAAAGACGAATTGATAGGCGCCATGAATCGTGAGGTTTCGAAGCTTCCCGGTGGATTTTGGAATTTCTCGCAACCTATCGAAGACAATGTAGACGAAACGATAAGCGGGGTGAAAGGCGGCCTCGCGGTAAAGCTATTCGGAGCCGATCTGAAAACCCTGGAGGAAAAGGGCGAGGAGATTACCGCCGTGATGGCGACTGTGCCGGGAGTTGAGGACCTCGGGCTCTTTCGGGATATGGGTCAGCCCAACCTTAACTTCGTAGTAGATCGCCAGGCGGCCGCGCGCTTCGGAATCAATGCGTCTGACATACAGGATGCGGTCGCGACAGCCGTCGGTGGCAATGCGGTCACGCAATTGCTGCAGGGCGAAGCAACCTATGGCGTTGTCGTCCGCTATAAGGAGAAGTATCGCAATACCCAGGAGTCTATTCAGAACATCCGTCTACTGTCTCCATCCGGTGAACGTGTCTCTCTCGCGCAACTGACGAAAGTGGAGGTACGCGACGGCGCCTACGATATCTTCCGGGAAGGAAACTCTCGCTATGTCGGTATCCGCTACGAAGTTCGTGGCAGAGATTTGGGAACTACGGTCAGGGAAGCTATCGAAAAGGTCACCAAGCAGGTGAAGGTGCCGCGCGGCTACCACCTCGACTGGGCGGGTGAGTACGAGAGTGAGAAACGAGCCCAGGCCAGGCTTTTTCTCGTGGTTCCCATCACTATCTTCTTGATCTTCGTCCTCCTCTATTTCATGTTCCGTTCGGTTAAGTGGGCATTGCTCATCATGGTGAATGTGGCTCTGGCGCCCTTCGGTGGCACGATGGCTCTTCTGTTAACCGGGACGTTTTTTAGCGTGTCGTCTGGAGTAGGCTTCCTGGCGCTCTTCGGAGTCTCGGTCCAAACCGGCGTCATCATGCTTGAATACATCAATCAATTGCGTGCGCGAGGCTATACGGCCGCGGGCGCAGCCGTCGAGGGCGCCGTTTTGCGGCTTCGTCCCATCATGATGACAATGTTGGTGGCGACCCTCGGACTGCTTCCCGCCGCCATGTCCCATGCCATTGGCTCCGACTCGCAGCGGCCGTTTGCCATCGTCATTGTGGGGGGACTGATCTTCGACCTCCTGATGAGCATCTTCCTTTTGCCGACGCTGTATGTCTGGGTCGCACGAGAGGGCGACAAGCTCCCGAAACAGGAGGTGGCAGTTGAAATCTAGCCTGATTCCTGTTTCTATTCGAAGCATCGTCAGTTGCGCCCTGGGCTTTGCATTGCTTGCGAATTTCGCAAACGCGCAGCAGGCACTTACCTGGGACCAGGTAAAGGCGAAGTTCGAGGCGGTCAACCCGGTTCTCCGAGCCGATCAGATCAACGTGGAAGAAATGAAGGCCGAAGAGATTACGGCCTTTCTCCGCCCTAACCCGCAACTCGCGGGGGCAACGGATGGAACTCAACTTGCCCGTCATGCCGGAGTGTGGCAACCGGTCAGTGGGACTCAGTATCAAGGAAGCTTCAGCTATTTACATGAGCGGGAGCGAAAGCGCGAGCTGCGCCTGCAAAGCGCCAAGGAGGGAACGCAGATCACGGCGTCGCAGCATGAGGATCTTGAACGGAACCTGCTGTTCAATCTCCGTTCAATGTTCGTGCAGACCCTCGAGGCAAAGGCCGTTCTCGATCTGGCCAGGGCTGACCTGGACTACTACGACAAGATCATCGACATTAGCCGCGCACGGTTCAAAGTCGGCGATATCGCCCAGATCGATCTAGACCGCATCGAGTTGCTACGCGTGCAATATGAGGCCGAGATCGAAACTGCAACCGTGAATCTTCGTACTGCAAAGTTCGAACTTCTGGAGCTGCTCAACGAGCGCACGCCGGTGGATAAGTTCGATGTGACGGGAACGTTCGATTGGAGCGACGCTTTGAGGCCTCTGGAGGACTACCATCAGATCGCGCTGGATAACAGGCCCGACCTGCGAGCGGCCATCGAGACCATTCAGCAGTCGGATACGAATCATAAGCTCGCCGTCTCCAATGGTTCCACCGATCCAACCTATAGCGCTTGGGCTACTTACAACCCCTCGTTCAACAATCCCAATGACAAAGAGACGCTGGGGCTGAGCGTGAGCATCCCGCTGCGCATCTTCGATCGCAATCAGGGAGAAAAGAAGCGCACGTTGCTGGATATCGACCGGAGCCGGAGCGCCAGGGACGCGGCACAGGCGCAGGTCTTTGACGACGTGGACTCAACGTACGAGCAGTTGAGGAGCAATATGGCTCTTCTCAGGCCGTACAAGGAAAAGTATCGCGATCAGGCTACGCGTGTGCGAGATACAGTTACTTTCTCCTATGAGCACGGCGCTGCATCGCTGATGGACTTCCTCAATGCCCAAAGCGACTATCGGGTGGTTCAACTCGCCTATGTGCAATTGATTGGATCCTATCTGACATTTGTCGGCCAAATGAACATGGCCCTGGGGCGTGAAGAAATTCAATGAACTGCATTTGTATTCAGAACCCTTCAGGCAGCCTCATCCTTTTGAAAATCAGCACGAAGAGGTCCGATCAATGAAGAGACATGAAGTTCGAGCTCGCATCGAGGACTCTGGCATTCTGCCTTCTGTACGCGTGAATTCACGGGAACTCGCGCGATATGCGGCAGAGACTGTCTACTCGGCGGGAATACCAGTTGTCGAGATCACGATGACAACGCCCGGCGCGCTGGACGTAATCGACGACCTGGCCAAACGCTATCCGGATATGGCAGTGGGCGCCGGAACCGTGCTCGATGAAGAAGCCGCGCGCCTCTGTGTCGAAGCCGGAGCCCGATTCATCACCAGCCCCGGATTTATTCCGGAGGTAGTTGCCTATACAAACAAAGTAAATATCGTGGCCCTCCCGGGAGCTTTAACTCCGACCGAAATCATTGCCGCCTGGAAGGCCGGTTCGGACCTTGTCAAGATTTTCCCTACCGGCCATATTGGGGGCATCCAATATGTGCGCGCGCTCAAGGTGCCACTGCCGCAAATTCCCCTGATTGCCACAGGTGGCGTGAATCAGTTGACAGCCTCGGACTTTATTCTCGCCGGGGCTACAGCGATCGGCCTAGGTGGGGAATTACTGCCCAGGGAAGCTCTGCACTTTCACCAGACAGATCGCATTCATGAGTTAGCTGGCAGGTTCCTTAGCTTGGTGCGGGACGCGCGGTCGTTGCGAGAAACGTATTACTAAGCCATCGGTCCGATTGTGCATTCCCGCGCCGTGATATCGCTGAAAATACAACTCCATTCCTATCATTCTCTTCATGCGCTCCTCACGCATTGTGCACCATATTAAGTTACAGGAGGTAAGGCACACATGATTCGTAGACTACTTGCATTCTCTGTTGTCTCAATCGCCCTTGCAACTGCGGCCAGCGCGCAGGAAGCAGTCTCGCCTTCCGGGAGCCATTCAAGTTACACACACAGCCAGTTGAAGCAGATGATTCGCGAGGCGCATACTCGGGAACAGTACAGCGCGCTCGCGGACTACTATACCGGCCTGCAACGGGAATACCTCCTCAAGGCTGAGGAAGAAAGGCAAGAGTGGGTACGACGGAGCCAGAACGTCATCTGGACGGGAGCCAAAACCCCAAGACCCATGGACTCATCGCGCTATGCTTATCAATCCTATATGTCCAAGGCCACCAAGGCTGAGTCCTCCGCCGCCAAGTATGGCCAATTGGCCGCGGCTAAATCACCTGCACCAGTCAGCTAGACGCAAGACGCGTAAAGAAGAGCAAGCACGCTGCCGTGGCAAGAAAGGACGGGAGCAGGATTTATAGCTCTGCGTCCTTTCTCTTACGAGATAACCATACATTCTTTACCTTTTCTTCATTTATAGAGTGAAACAATCCTTCCTTGAAGACGCCTGCCTTCCTTATATGTTCCTGATGATATTGCCACTATGCTGTCATCAGAGATCACGATATGCGGGAGAGTTGCTGCGAGCTAAATGGCAAAGCCAACTGCAATAAGAAAAACGACATCGCGGCGGAAGTCCCGTGTGTGGGCCGAGTGCCTTACGGGTTGCGCAGTATTGGCCTTGCTCACCTATGGCGGATTTGTCCTTCAGATTAACCTGCTGACAATCAGTCTTCTCTATTTGTTGGTTGTGTTGGCCGTGGCGTCGTTCTTCGGCTTCTGGCAGGCGTCATTTGCGTCGCTTTTGTCCGTGCTCTTGCTCGACTACTACTTTGAGCCGCCATTGTTCAGTTTCGAAGTCGCAAACTCGGGAATATTTGTTGCGCTTGTAACGTTCGAGTTGACGGCGCTCACAATCAGCAGATTGCATGGTCGCGAAATCAGAGTCGCAAAGGAAGCGGATACCCATCGCGCGGGGATGGAGCAACTGTATGAGTTGAGCCGGAGCTCGTTGTTGCTGGATCTGCGTCAACCTCCGGGTCCGCAACTGGCGACTTTGATTCATCGAGTATTTGACCTGAGCGCAGTGGCCTTGTATGACCTGAACTTGAGCCGCCAGGACAGGATGGGCGACTGGGACGCGGGCGAGGAAGATCTGGCCAAAGAATGCTACTTGCGCAATGCACCACTGGATGATTCGGGTACTCTCACCTGGCAACGCGTCCTGCGTGCCGGGCCTGGGCCTGTGGGGGCACTGGCGGTGCGCGGAAATCTGAGTTCTCTTGTTGTCGATGCGCTTGCGTCTCTTGCAGCAATTGCAATCGACCGGTATCAGTGGTTCGAGAAGGAAGAGAGAGCTGAGATTGCGAAAAAGAACGAGCAGTTACGCGCGACGGTATTAGATGCGCTTGCGCATGAGTTAAAGACGCCGCTAACGGCCGTTCAGACTGCTAGTTCAGGACTGCTTGAGCTTGGAGGGTTGACGGAGCCCCAGTGCAATTTGGTTTCACTGATCAATGGAGAAGCTATTCGACTGAACGAATTGTGCACACGGCTGCTAAAAGCTGCGAAGCTCGATGCGAAACAGGCTGGCCTTGAGACTACCGACGTGAACGTGCATGATTTGATATCCGAGATATTGGCCGGGCATCCAACCGAGCCGGAAAGGAACAGCATTCAGATTGAGGTCGAGGACCCTTCGTTGGCCGTGTGCGCGGACCGTGGACTGTTGGCAATGATTCTGGCGCAGTACGTTGACAATGCGCGGAAGTATTCGGCGGCAGGGACGCCGATTGCGATTGCCGCGCGAGCGAGTCATTCCGAAGTTCTCATTTCCGTCCATAACTTCGGATCGACGATTCGGATCGAAGATCGGGAGCGGATATTCGAGCGCTTTTACCGGTCACCTGGGTCGAAGGACGCCGCTCCGGGTACTGGCATCGGGCTCTCTGTAGTCAGGAAAGCAGCCGAGGCTCATCATGGGCATGTGTGGGTCATAAGCGATGATAAGGAAGGCACGACATTTTTCCTTTCCCTTCCCATGGATGCAAGGAGGACGCAGTGAACACGGAGCAGCCCAAGACAAGCGAGGGCACGATCCTCGTGGTGGACGACGACAGTTCTACGCGGCGGGCATTGCGTGTGACTTTGTCTGGCATGGGCTTCACGGTTGTGGAAGCGGCTCGCGGCGAGGAGGCATTATCGCTGGCTCGCGTGACTTGGTTCGATGCGGTGCTGTTGGATGTGGATATGCCGGGGATGGGCGGAGTAGAAGCCTGCCGGTGTATTCGGCGTGCGGTTGCTCGCTTGCCGATCCTCATGTTGACTGTAATGGATAGCGAGGATGACAAGGTGTTAGCGCTGGATGCCGGCGCCGACGACTACATCACCAAACCGTTTCAAGTGCGGGAGTTGACGGCGCGATTGCGCTCGGCTGTGCGTCGAAGAAATGCGGAGGACTTCAATCAGGACTCACCGATTCGTTATGGCCAGCTTGAACTGGACCCGGTGAAATACAGAGTGCTGAAGAGTGGTCGCTCAATCCATCTGACTCCAAAGGAATTCGAGATGCTGCATTACCTGATGATGCACGCCGGTGAGCCTATTCCGCACTCGCGTCTGCTAAAGTCCGTGTGGGGGCCGGGGTATGGAAACGAGCTTGAATACCTAAGAACGTTTGTCCGTCAACTGCGCAAGAAAATCGAAGACGATCCGAGAAATCCGCATTATCTGTTGACCGATGCCTACGTCGGTTACCGGTTCAACGAACAGCCGCCGGAGGCCCAGGACACTTCAGGACGGGTCGTTTGATTTTGCAGTGCCATTGCAATCCGATTGTGTTCAGACGATTGTCGAACGCCAACGGCCAGTACACGGGCACGCTGACCGATAGGGCCAACCAGATGTTCCGCTACACCGTCGAGTTGGTAAAGCAAACCTCAGCTTCCTGCGCCTTGAAGGTCCTGAGTGCATTTAGTGGAGGCCGCGGCCAGGAGCATTTGCGGAGGGAGCGAATGCGTTTTAGGTCGAGCGAAGCGCAGAAGACACTGTGGGGACTTTTGTGGGTAGGCTGCTTCAAAAACATGGGCAATCGTGGGTAGTCCCTACAGTTTCTTGGCAGTAACCCTGCGGTCCTGTCAACTTCACAAAAGATAACCGCCGCATCGCAAGTTGTGCGCAAATCGTTCCTTCACGCTTCATGGTCAGAAATGAGCCTTGCAAGCGAACTGAGCGGAAGTGATGCGCTGGTGCGAGTCCAGACCCGCGTTCAAGCCTACTGGGATCGGCAATTTGAGAAGCGTCTCATCGCATCGTTGATGGGCGTGCTTTATTCCAACGTTGCCAATAACGGCGGTGACATGGTGAATGATATTCACGCGCAGTTCGGCACCGTCACGCTGCCCGGTACGACTGTTACCGTGCCCGCAAATGCATTCAACGGCCTCGCAGTTATCAACACCGCATTGACCATTGGAGATCGTCTCTCGGATATGAAGGCAATTGCGATGCATTCGTACATCTACGGCGAAGCATTGAAGAACAATGAAATTCAATTCTTCAAGCCGTCAGACAATAGCCTACGAATTCCGACATACAAGGGCATGGCCTGTATTGTTGACGACAGCCTGACCACAGCGACCGCTGGCGTCTACGTAACCATTCTCTTTGGTCGCCGTCGGCGGGATGTCCGGTGATCTTCACAAGGCGCCCCAGATGAAAATGGGCTGGGCGGCGGAAGTGTACGAACAATGTAAGAAGCAGAAAGTTCCTTTCCTGTTCAAGCAGGCGAGCAATTTCTTTACCGTGCGCGGAATCAACGCTCTCGGCATCTTCCTGGCAGCGCGCGAAGGTCACCGCCTTGATGTGCAGCCAGATACGCCTCCCCGCGCATGTAGACGGGATGCAGAGCGGGCAAGTAGGCACCGCCAAGGAGTCCGTTGACTTCTGTCCCCAATTCGTAAGGAGCGGCGGCCAGAAGAGATTCGATGGATTGGGAAGCATCGTTGCGGCTCAGCGCGAGTTGGGCGTGAATCGTCGGGAAGTAGTTGAATTGGACCACCGTATCTTCCGGGAAGCGCCTGGCCAGATCAGCTCCCAGTGCATCAGCCCGAGACGCGTCCC
>Ga0182030_10008549_pt1 | contig 21175 bp, 17 predicted proteins | sample 812S3MmetaG_FD_121299 | JGI IMG/M metagenome (GOLD analysis project Ga0182030, IMG submission 121299) | Permafrost microbial communities from Stordalen Mire, Sweden - 812S3M metaG (Illumina Assembly) | ecosystem: Environmental > Terrestrial > Soil > Wetlands > Permafrost | place: Sweden...
GAAAAATTCTTTGCGAACATCAATCAAAAGCACCATTCGGAATTGAAGTCTCTACTTAGCTTGAAGTTCCAATTCTTTGATAAAAACAGTCCACTAATTTATCCCTTGTGAAGTATAAATCAATCTGGAATTAATATCTATGGAGGGGAAATCATTACGACACTTCATAATTGCAGCGGCAATTTCTTTTTGAATTACAGATATTACGTTAACAAGCGTTTTTCAATCGGGGCAGCGCTGGGGCATGAGCAATTTTTTACGTCAACATTTGATGGGGACGTCGGAAGAATGACTGATAAAAGCAGGTATGACTATACAACGATTGGCCTGGAATTCCTGCTTAACTACAGCAATAAAAAAACGTTCAGATCTTATGGGTATTTAGGACCTGGCTGCTCGATTTATTCTGTAGAATCCTCAGATTTTTCGAGCTTTAACGGCCTGTAACTACAACAATAAATCACCATAGGGATTTTAATTTCCAGTTTGTTCCCATTGGCTTTAGTGTGGGCGGACGATGTTCCGGCTTTGCTGAACTTGGCTTTGGCTATAAAGGCTTTATTAATGGGGGCCTGTCCTACCGGATGGGCATGGAAAGAAAAAGATTTGTGGCACCTCACGTTATTTCCATCCAGGAAACTCTAATACTACCCAGCGACTACCCCGTTGATACAAACTGGAACTACCTCGGTAAAATAAAAGCAGAAATGCCATCTAAAAAGACGAGGACGGATTTTGACGCACAATTACAGCAGGTGATTACACAGACTAAAGAAATGGGGGAAATGTGTTGTTCGTCACCAACGTCACCAGCAGCTCAGCTCCAATATGTTTGGACGTACGGGGGGAAGTATATCATGCAGACATTTATGATTCTTTGAAGGCGAAACTGGATTCTTTCAAAAACATGGATCCAAACTATGCCTATATTGTCATTTACCATCCGGATTTTCTTTTGGATGTCAAATGCCGGGGAAAAATGGAATTGGAGATCAACGACAGTAGCGAGTTAACTGTTCCAAATAATTCAGTGTATGTGTTAAGGACGAAGGACGGGCGTAAAATAAAAATAGCGTCAAAGCACAACAAGCTTGAAATTAACCCGGAAATCGGTAAGCACATCTATCTAAGGGTTTTTATTGTACGCCACAGACAGGTATTTGAACAGGTGAATAGTGTGCTTGGAGAATTGGAGAGCGCTGCTATTAAAAACAGGCAGGAACTAGTTTTAGATAAGTGAGCAACTGATATTCACTTGATGCTATTTAACATCTGGCCTGCATTCAAATGAAGTCCGGTTGCGCCGACAAATCGCCAACACCAAGAGCAACCGGAACCGGGGCCTTGGGTAATGTTCCCATTCTTCTCAGTAATTTACTAATTTTACTTTATGCAGTATACCTATAAAATAATGCTACATAAAGAACCCGAAGGAGGGTACACAGTGACAGTGCCTGCGCTTGCCGGGTGCATTACCTTTGGTGAGAGTGTAGATGAAGTGACTGCAATGGCGAAAGATGCTATTGACATTTATCTGGAGGAACTACAAAGCCGCAGAGAGCATATTCCAGACGATAGCAGCTATTGTTCCTGGAAATAAAGATCTAAAAAAAAGGAACATTTCTTAAAATACTGAAACAGGCTGGAATTGATAACCCGAATCCATAAAGAACATAGGGAAGTAATTCTCTTTGATTTATTTTTGACGTAGCAACTATCCGACAATTAAGGATATACCTGTAAATAAACTGCCATGCAAAAAATCCTGGTTCTTCTCTGCGTGATCATCACTAATATCGCGATTGCCCAGGATGTGGAAATGGTTCGTAAAGGAAATTTATCTTTTGAAAAAAAGCCCAAGGACTTTGCATTCCTGGAAGCAAAAACCGATACCATGCAGCTGCAATATGTGGCCAGCTATAAAGCCTCGGGACCATATAAAAAGACAACCATCAGCGACCTGTTTTCCAAAATAAAGAACCAGGCGCAAACAGCAGGCGCTAATTGCTTTCGCCTAAAAAGTTATCACCCCGACAGCGCGAATATCATTTTGGTTTTAGACACCTACTACGCAGATGATTCACTGCTGCATATAAACGTAGCTAATCACGAAAAAAATGCAGTATTTGCCGGCATGACAATGAAAAATACTCCCTGAAAGTGAACCGGGAAAGAAGAGAATTTGCATATGGCACCTATATGAAATGGGTACTCAAAGAAGGCGAGGAATTAAAACTAAACAAAGGCGGAGTGACCGGTGAAACAATGTGGCTAAACTATAAACAAGATAAACCGGCAGATTTCGTAACCATTACCGGTTTTGGATTAAATGGCCCTATGCCTTTCGGAGCCACGAGCCTTTCATTTAATACCGGCAGGTTTACTTTTATCGACAGAAATCTTGGCCATTTATTGACGCAAGTCCTAAAACAATGGTAGCCGTTGGAACAACGATAATTACCTTTATAAACATCAGATAAATTCCAGTTGCCCCGAAAAATCTAGAATTTTGGCTAACCGGTACTATTTGTGACACGTGATGTCTTTCAGACCATCAGGGGCAACCGGTAATCCTCGCCTCACCACGAAATATAAGCCGTTCACACCGTTTTGGTTGTAGTCCACACCATTTTTTAAAAGCAAGTGACTTATTTATCTAAGTTTGCATTTTAGGGATGATGACAAAATAAATTACAACGAAAAAATTGTTACCGATCATCCTGATCTTATCAGGCAGCTATCTTGCCTTTGGAGTGGCACCGGCTGCAATTACGGGACCAAATATCGTATGTAATAGCAATAATTATAACCATTGAATGTGAGAAAAATATTCCTGTTATTGTTCTTAATTTATTACTCAGTTCCGGCATGTTTTGCACAACAAACTGCGGAAGTAAGAACAGTAAACGTCAATGCTGAATCAGTAAAAGAACTGAAACTTGACTCGTCTTTAGAAATTCTGGAAGGGAAATTTTCATTTGACCAGGTTTCATCTGGTAAGTATGATGGAGCGTTCTTAGCAAACAAGCTTAATGTCAGCGATCTGCGTGCGTACAAAAATTATTGGGCAAGAATAAAAATTTGCACGCACGATGCGCAAGCTTCATCGTGGATACTTAAATCTCATAACCAATACGATAATGTCAACTGTTATATTGTTTATTCTGATAGCGAGACTACGTTCCAGAAAAGCGGATGGTCTATTCCGCCTGACAATAGAAGTATACAGGACCCTGATGTAGTATTTAACCTTATACTGGGAGGGAAAAAACAAAATGCAATGGTGTATTTATTTATTCAAACTGACCCCAAGTGGTTTGCCATGAATGATATAAGGCTTGCAGTAATGACCAGGCAAAACTGGGAGGAACAAAAGATCTTTAAGTATGCGCTTCTTTACCTGTACTGTGGCATATGCCTGCTTGCTTTTTTTTACTGGTTCATTTCTTACATTTATTCCGGCAGGATAAACTACTTGTATTTAATTGCGGCAACAGTAAGTATTTTATTTGCCACCTTAGATGCGTTTAACATTTCTATCTTTTTTGGCCACTCATCTCACTTTCTTTATTTATTATCTCAGCATGGCAGTTATCTTTTCTGGATACCCACAGCAGTGTTTATCAATTTCACACTAACCGACCGGCTCAATCATTTTAAAGATTTTTTGCCCCGTTACTTCAGATTTTGCCTATGGGGCGTCTTTGTTGTGACCGGGATCTTATTCCTGATCAATTGGTTCGGGAAGTGGATACCTTATAACCAGGGCAGCGCTTACTACCTTACGAATGGAGTTATGTGGGTATATTTTACTATGCTTTACGTTTGGCTGGGCAAGCGCCATAGCCCTACAAAATTTGCTTTAATTGCTTATTTGCCTTCTCTGATAGGCTGGATAATTTATTCGATGGCGTCGCTTGGATTCCTGCCTGAACCCTATAAACTTCTAGCCCCGATATCTTCAATTATTACAGTTATCTTATTGTTTTATGGTATGGTCATTTACGTTATTGCGCTAAGGCAGAAACGGGAAAATGAAATGCACGAAAAACAAGAACTTGTTCTTGAGCAAAATATTATACTTGAAAATAAAGTTGAAGAACGAACACATGAATTGGAAGAACGCAACTACGAGTTGAGAATAGAAAAAAAGAAAACGGATGAGTTGCTCAAAAAGTCGGATGAATTACTGCTGAACATATTGCCTGTAGAAGTAGCAGAAGAACTGAAAGAGAAAGGGAGTGCCGAAGCCAGGCTGATAGATGAAGTAACGGTGCTATTCACTGACTTTAAGGGATTCACCAGCATATCAGAAAAACTATCGCCTAAGACTTTGGTTGCCGAGATCAATGATTGTTTTTCTGCTTTCGACAATATAATGGATAAATATGGGGTTGAAAAAATCAAGACAATTGGCGATTCATATATGGCCGCAGGAGGGCTACCCACACCTAACAAAACACATCCTGATGACGTGGTGAAAGCGGCGCTGGAGATACAACAATTTATGCAGGACCGTAATCAAATTAAAGAGGCTGCAGGGGAATATTTCTTCGAGATACGTATTGGTGTGCATACCGGGCCGGTTGTTGCAGGAATTGTAGGTATTAAGAAGTTCCAGTATGATATATGGGGCGATACCGTAAATACAGCCAGCCGCATGGAGAGCAGCGGAGAGGCAGGTAAAGTAAATATTTCGGGAACGACCTATGAACTGATAAAGGGGAAGTTTAGTTGTGAATACCGGGGCGAAATAGATGCCAAAGGTAAAGGGATGATGAAGATGTATTTTGTGGAGTGAGCAGATTTCAGGTCACCACCATGTCTCCCCGAGCCTAGCCCGCGGGCACACAAATAAGCTGGCGGGTTTTAACCTTTATTGTTTAGTCAAACTTATTTGAGCGGTATTGTAACCGATACAGGCCGGATCTGACTGTGATGTATATTCTATCCAGGAGATTGTACCTGTCATTAGACTTGTTGTGTACGAAAAATTGCCCACTACAAAATTGTTGTGCTCAATAACACCTGAAGGCATTAATGATACCATACTGTCTGTTAACGTTAATTGAGAACTGGATACAATGCCGTCGGCTATCTGGAGGTTGCCATCATCCATCGGGGTAGTAGTACCACAAAATCCACCGGTTTGGCCGCTTAAACTATCTATGGTTATGTTGACATAAGTTGTGGTGTCGGGAGGGTATTGACTTATCACAAAAGTAAACCTTGTTTTGAAAGTATTCCATGTATATATAGGTACAAAGGTAGTGCTGTAACAATTAGATATATTTATCTGCTCGTTTACCGTCACTGGCACTGAAGACACCCAAGTACCGAGAATATTACGTGCCGGTGAAAGCGTAGAGCTTACCTTTTTTTTGCATGAAAAAAATGCGATAATGCAGACTGCTATTAAGACAACTGTCGCTGTTATTGTTTTTTTCATTTTTTCATTTTTTTAAGCGAGAATAATCACTAAGTGAAAAATCTTGTCAGCAGAAACAAACTGTCACAAACCCTGATTCTTCTAAATTATTAAGATAAATGGCATCTTATTTTATATAAAATTACAGGTAATTGGCTTGTAAACCTAATTACTTGTTTACAGTATTCTCGTTCTTAATCAGGAGCCATACCACGTTGGGCTGCATCCAGTAAATACCGGGCTCAATTTTCAGGCGTTTGGTGCCTTTCAGAATATAAGGAACAACCGCGGAAGTTATTACTACCTGCGCCTGCCTCGTATTTTAGCTACCGAACGAAAGCCCTGTAATCTTATGTATAGGTCTTCCAGAAATCAATGGGCTCCGGGGAGTCATGCGGGCCATGATAATTAATGGTAATTTCTTCATGGCGGGCTATGTTTTTAACAGCAGAAAGTACCATTACTTTTTTGTCTGGCAAGAACTCAGTGGATGCATTGCTGGGAGATGCGTGATTGTATATACTGCCGTAGCCAAGCAGGATCATAGATCTGTCTTTTTCCTCATCGAGCATAAAAGCATAATAATTCAACACGAGTTCGGAGTTTTGATGCAGGTAGGAAAGCGGAATCTCCAGAATAGGGCAAACTTCAATAATGCTACCTCTGCTGAAATTCCTGTTAGCAAATACACCCCGCCCGTGTATAGGAGATGAGGATATGTATAAATTGTTGGTACTGCTTAAAATTTCGTGATTTTTTGTATTTTTAATAAAAAATTTAAACAATGAAAAAAATCGTCGCATTTGTCAGCAGTTTAATCCTGGTGATCCCTTCGTTTGGACAGGACGCACCCAAAGATAAAAATAAAACACAGGGCGTAAGTAAAGTGACCCCTCAGAATGTGAAGAGTGCACCGGCAACTACCAAAGCAAAACCGTCAAGTGCTCCACTAAAAAATTCCAATACCCAGAAAAGTCCCAGCAATGTGAAAAATTCCGGAAAATAAAAAACGGGCCTGAATTTACAGATGGTGGAAAGTAACCGTTAAAGAAACGGTTATAACCGGTTATGTAATCAGGCCTTTTGGTTTTTTCTAACGATTACCTAATAAAGAAGAAGAAGTAAAAGAAGAAGAAGATTTTTTTAGTAAAAACTTCTTCTTCTTCTTCTATAATACTACTAGTATAGTATAGTTACTTGTTCAAAATTTGGACAGGTAAACGGTAAAATCGGGAGTTACTTGTTCAAATTTTGGACAGATAACTTTTTTTAGTTGTTCAAATTTTGGACAGGTAGATTTTTAGTTGTTCAAATTTTGAACAGGTAGGTGTTTAGTTGTTCAAATTTTGGACAGGTAGATTGCAATCACCTGGTTATGTTGGGTCACTGACTTAAAATCATGCCTGGCAGCCTTGAATCAAAAACTAATTTCAGCGAATTTGCAGCCCGATTCCGGCCTCGTAATTTTCCCTCGCAACACTTTCTCTGCATCTCAATCGTCGTCGAAATTCCAGCCCCAGCCATATAGAATAATTTAGCACTTTACGTCAGCTGCAAAACATAATCAACAAGCTAAACAGCTAGTCATCCCATTAGGTAATCAACCTAAAACCCCTTCACGGACACACAAAATTATTTTCTTTAATGTGCGTCCTACTATAAAGAGCATCATTCACACTTTAAGAATTTATTAAGAAAAATTTAAACCCAAGGCATACTTTAATAAAATTTATTAATGTTATTTTTGCGCCTTGTAATCTTTTATGGGAAATAGTAATTATAAGAAATCGGCGTTTACCCGTTCCGCATGGATCGGGCTGGCGGTGTTCTTTTTAGTTTTTTCCTGCCCCGTGAAAAAGTATATCCGGTTACAGCTATACAAGCATCTCCCTTTAGTTGAAACCCCCGCATCGCAGCAGATTGCTCCAAAGGATGTTAAAGATTGCAGTATAGCCGATAAGCAGGAGCAGTCGCAATTAATGCCCTTGCCGCTGCTGCAGCGCCTTTCTGACCGTACTGATTTTACACCTTTTTTATTATTTGCTTTTTCATCTGCGACCCTTCTTTTTCTTTTCAGGAAAGAAGAAGACACCTATGTAGTCGGCGATACCAGTCCGGGCAGGCCTGGCTCCATTCCGTTATATCTCAGGCTGCGGCACTTGCAGGTCTGATACTTTTTCGTGCCTTTAAGCAGTTTGAAATTTTCATTGTTCATGATGGCAGCTTTGTTTATCTGAATAATGCAAATGATACCAACCCAATTATCAAATTCAGGCACGATCATTTAACCGCAGAGGCGCAACGGCGCAGAGGCTCCTGCTTTTTGGGATGTTCCTGTACTGTTCAGTTCGCTTAGGTACCTGTTAATTCAACGTTCAATTTTAATAAATCATGTGGATAGTTAGGTTTGCATTAAGAAGGCCTTATACGGTAGGGGTGATGGCGTTTCTTATTTTAATGATGGGCATCATGGCCATCAGGTCAATGATGGTTGACATATTCCCGGTAATTGATATTCCCGTTGTATCCGTTATCTGGACGTATCCCGGCCTTTCGGCTGCGGAGATGGAAAAGAAAGTAACCTACCTGAGTGAGCGCGGTATATCTTCTTCGGTGAATGGGGTAGAGCGCATTGAGTCTCAATCGCAGCCGGGCATAGGCATACTGAGAATATATTTTGAGAAGGGCACAGATATTGGTGCAGCGATTGCGCAGATGTCGGCAGTTGCCGGGACTTCTATACATGGCATGCCGCCGGGAATCCAATTGCCGGTGATCCTGCAATTTAATGCTACCAATGTGCCGGTGGCCCAGATAACGATGACAAGCAAGACAATGGGGGAGGATAAAATATTTGACTACGCTCTCAACTTTATACGCCTGCGCCTCTTTACTATTCCCGGCCTGTCTACTCCGGCCCCATTTGGCGGCAAGCAGCGCGAAATAGTGGTGGATGCAGACCCCAAAGCTATGACGGCATATGGCCTGTCGCCGGTGGACCTGCTTACGGCGCTGCAAAATTCCAACCTGATCATTCCTGCCGGCACAGCCCGAATTGGCACACGTGAATATAATGTGCAGCTCAACTCGAGCCCGGATGCTATAAAGGAATTTGAAAAAATACCTGTGAAAGAGGTGAACGGGCAAATCGTTCTACTGGGGCAGGTAGCAAAAATTGCGGATGGCTATGCGGACCAGACAAACGTGGTGCGTGTGGACCGTAAACGGGCGGCCTACCTGTGCATCCTTAAGAAGTCAAATGCATCTACACTCATGGTAGTAGAAGCAGCCAAAGCGATGATCCCCGTCATTAAAGAAACTGCTCCCAATGGCCTTGATCTGAAAGTGGACTTTGACCAATCGGTGTTTGTGGAAAACTCTATTGAAAGTGTACTGCATGAAGCCATGATAGGAGCGGCGTTGGTGTCGCTGATGATCATGTTCTTCCTGGGTAGCTGGCGCAGCATGGTCATTGTTTGTACTTCTATACCGTTGTCTATACTTGTTGCAATTATTGTGCTGAAACTTACGGGTAATTCACTAAACATAATGACCCTGGGCGGCCTTTCACTCGCGATAGGTATGCTGGTGGATGACGCTACCGTGGAGGTGGAAAATATACATCGAAACCGGGGACTGGGCAAGCCACTTACCATTGCCATACTTGATGGCGCACAGCAAATAGCCGTGCCTGCGCTAATGGCCACGCTGGCTATTTGTATAGTTTTTTTTCCGGTAGTGCTTCTTACAGGGCCATCGAAATATTTATTTCAAGCCATGGCCTTGTCAGTGGTTATCTCTATGATGGCTTCGTACATCCTGTCGCGTACGCTGGTGCCAGTGTTGGCGCGTATGCTCATGGCCAGTGAGCATCATGGTACTGAGGCTCCGGTGAATGGCAGCCGGTTTAAAATGTTCTCTTTTAAATTTAACCAGGAACGGGACAGGCGCTTTGATAAGTTCAGGGACCGCTATGGACGGATATTGCACAGCTTCCTTAAAAATAGGGCAGCGATCCTTATCGTTACGCTGGTGATCATGGTTATCTCTGTTTTCCTGGTTAAAGTTATCGGTACTGATTTCTTTCCTAATACCGATACCGGAATGATGAAGATACACTTCAGGGCACCTGTAGGGTCGCGCATTGAAGAAACAGAAAGGCTTGTGGACTCCGCTGAGGGCTGCATACAAAAAATAATAGGAAAGAAAGACCTTGGCGCTGTAAATGATATGATTGGTGTTCCGCTTTTTTACAACCTGGCTTTTGTGCAAACGGACAATACGAGCAGCATGGATGCTGACATTCTCATATCGCTGAACAAAGATCATAAACCGACCAATGCATACATCAGGCAGATACGTAAAGACCTTAACGAACATTTTCCCGGCTGCGCTGTTTACTTTCAGTCAGCTGATATAGTGAGCCAGGTATTGAATTTTGGTGTATCGGCACCGATTGATATACAGATCATGAACAACAACTATGACACCTCTTATAAATATGCCATAAAGCTTAAAAACGCAATACGCACGGTGCCCGGCACGGCTGATGTCAACATTAAGCAAATACTGGACTATCCGACAATGATGTTTAATGTGAACAGGGAACGTGCCGAGGAATTGGGGCTTACGCAAATGGATGTGGCAAATTCTTTGCTTGTAGCCTTATCTTCAAATGCTACGGTTGCCCCCTCCTTCTACATTAACCCGGCTAATAACGTAAATTATAATGTGGCTGTTAAAGTACCATTCAAAGAACTTAATTCGGTCAATAGTATTTTAAACATGCCTGTAACCAGCAGTGCTCATGCGGCAAATAATACAAGCCTCACTGACATGCCGGGATCGGAAACACAAACATTGAGCAATCTTGCGTCTGTGAATTTTCGGAATCAATATGACGTGATCAGCCACTACACGGTACAAAGGGTAATGGACATCACCGCTAATGTTGACGGGAGAGATATGGGATCAGTAGCTGATGACATAGAAAAGAAAATAGCAGGAATGGGGCAGTTGCCCATCGGCATGCACATCTATATGCGCGGCCAACCTGAGGTAATGGAAAGCACTTTTAAAACACTAGGCCTCGGGTTGATTTTGTCAGTGGTGCTTGTGTATTTGCTGATGGTGATATTATTCCAGACATGGCTTGATCCATTTATCATTCTCTTTGCTGTGCCGGGCGCATTTGTGGGCATTTTGTGGATGCTGGCGATAACCGGAACTACTATTAATACGGTATCGCTGATGGGATCAATTGTTGCGGTAGGTATAGCCGTATCCAATTCCATATTGTTAGTGAGCTTTGCCAATGAGGTGAGGGTAGAGAAAGGGCTGAATGCCATAGAAGCTGCTCTGGAAGCCGGTAAAACGAGGTTACGACCTGTATTGATGACCGCTCTTGCAATGGTTTTAGGAATGATACCTATGGCATTAGGCACAGGCGCGGGAGGCGAGCAGAATGCACCACTTGGCCGAGCGGTAATGGGCGGTCTTATTGTAGCCACTGTAGTTACTTTGTTTATTGTGCCGGTTATTTACAGCTTACTGAGAAAAAATGCACCTGAAAGAAATAAACTGGACGAACAGTTCAGATTAGAAACTATGCGGTATGATGAAGTGGAAGACGCCCATGGTGTTTTGGTTCCGGAAGTATCAGTAAATACACATGAACAACATTAATAAAAGAACTTTAAAAACAAATTTTTATGAGCACTAATAACAAAAGCAGCGCACTACGTATCTGGTTAGGCGGAGGAGTTGTCATAGCAGCGGCAGCAATAGGGTTAGTATCTATGATGCTAAAACAAAAAACGCTTCTTGCCCGGGAAACCAATACCAAAACAGCCGAAATAAAAAACGGTCCTACTGTGAAAGCTATAAAGGCCGGTATGTCGTCGGCAGACAAGGGACTGATACTGATAGGTGAAGCGCGCCCGTTTCAGACTGTGACGCTTTATGCCAAGACTAGCGGCTATATGAATAAGATATTAGTGGACAAAGGTGACAAAGTAAAGGAAGGCCAGCTTCTTGCTACAATAATATCTCCTGAAACGGATCAGGCTTATAAGGCTGCCGTAGCCGACCTGGAAAATAAAAAGAAAATACTAAAACGTGACCAGGCCCTGGTGCAGAAGGATTACATTTCCAGGGAGGATGCAGAGACTTCAGAAACTGCGGTGCAGATGGCGGAAGCACAGGTGCAGTCTTTGAAGGAGCAAATGCAGTATAAGAACATAACAGCTCCGTTCACAGGCACCATAACAGCACGTTTTGCAGATCCCGGCGCTCTGGTGCAGAATGCCACCAACTCGCAGACGAGCGCACAACCAGTGGTTACTTTGTCGCAGCTTGACAAAATACGTATCTATGTATACATATCGCAAGCTGACGCATCATTTCTGAGGGAAGGTTACCCTGTCATTATTACGATGACGGAGCGGCCGGATATGAAAATAAAGGCGAGTGTGACCCGCATAGCCGGAGAACTGGATCCGAAAACACGCATGATGCTGGCCGAAATAGATCTACAGAATAAAGAGGAGATCATACCTGGCAGCTATCTGCAGGTCATCTTCCAGGCGCCTGCAATGAAATACTTAACGATACCAGCCGAAGCTCTTGTAATAAGAGGAGGTAAGTTTTATGTTCCGGTTATTAGCAGCGACAGTGAAATACATTATCAACCGGTGGTTGTAAACAATAATGATGGAGTGCATGTTTCCTTATTGAGCGGTATTAATATGGGAGATATTATTGGGCTGAGTGTAAGCCCCGAACTTCCAGACGGACAAAAAGTAAGTGTGCAATTATAATGTGCTGATAGTAAGAAGCAGAAAGGCAAAATTGGAGAGTTGAATCCGTGCGTGCACGGCAAAAGTAAAAGCGTATGAAATACAAAATAATTCTCGCCGTGCTTGCTGCGGCAGTACTGAATGCTGGCGGTGTAACTGCGCAGCAAGCGGATATAAAAATGCTGAACCTTCAGGATTGTGTAAGCATGGCTGTTGAACGGTCAACGGCGGTGCTAAAAGGCAATAACAATGTCGCCTATGTGGGTACCCAGGTCCTGGCAGCTTATGGCCAATACCTGCCAAACCTTATAGCCAGAGGCGGCTATAACTATGACCATGGAAATAACTTTTACTCTTCGGGAGGGCCTGAACTGGTGAATGAGAACCGCAGCCAGTTTAACTACCAGCTTACGAGCAGCATCAATATATTCACAGGGTATTATAACTACTCCAACTGGAAGGCTGCGAAGCTAGGCAAGGATATCAGCAACCTTACCCTGGAACTTGCAAAGCAGCAGATAGAACTGGACATTACCCAATCTTATCTGCAGGTGATACTGGATAAAAAAATCGTTGGCCTGGACAGCGAAAATTTAGCAACTTCTTTAAAACGGGAAGATCAGCTAACTGTGCTCACGGATGTAGGCAGGAGAGCGAAGACAGACCTATACCAGCAGCAAGCCCAAACCAGCAGCAATAAACTGCTGCTGATAAATGCAATCAGCAAAATGCAAAATGATAAAATAGTATTGTTCCAGAAACTGCGTATTGACTCTACTGACAATTATGATGTTGCTGATATGCCCATCGATGACAATGCGGATGCAGCGCGTTATGGGAATAGGGATGCACTGGCACTGGAAGCATTGCAAACCCGGGTAGATCTGAAGTCTGCGATGCTGAATACTCAATTGACAGATTGGAATATTAAAAAATACAGGAGCGGATACTTACCACAGGTGAGCCTGGCCGCAGGATTGTATAACAATGGCGCTTACTTTAATACACTGGATGTGAACGGGCAAAATGCAGATGTGGGCAGCCAGCAAACGGTGCCTACTCAGCTCTATAAGTATACCTATGGCCTTGTAGGCGTTAATGCCATCTGGAATATTTTTGACCGATATTATACCAAATCTAACATAGCGGGTGCAAAGATCGCAGCCGATAATGCAAGAATAGATATGCAGGATACCAAAACGGGAGTGCTTGCTAATATTAGGCAGGCCCACAATAATTACAGAAATGCCGTGCAACAAATGGAAACCGTGGGAGTAGGGTATAATGCAGCACAAAAGGCTTATGAAGCAGTGAGCGGCCAATATAAAGAGGGTGCTACTGACTTTATCACGGAATCAAATGCGCAACTGGTGTTACTACAAGCGGCACAAAGTAAAATAGAAGCGTCAGTAAATATGATGCTTCAGAAAAAGATCATTGACTTTTATGTGGGCGATATCAGAAACTAAAAATTGATCTGGCTGTATAAATCTTTATGCAACCTGAAGCCTGTTTTTTTTCCTGTTGACAAATGCCAACAAACCAAGGAACAAGATAATTCGCAGTATGCCACAGGCGGCTTCTACTTCAAGCATACCGACAGGGCCATAGCGTGTGTGCGCCCATCCATCAATGAGCGTCATATAGTAAATTGGAAAGTTAGCCAGGGATGCATAAACCGTAAACTTTGTTGCTGCGGCTCCTTTACCAATAGCCTCAAAGACAAATGCGCTGAACCCGGCATAACATAAACCATTTGTAATGGCATATATGGATGTCCAGATGATATACATGGTTTGGGTATGCGGCATGTAAGCCATTGCCAAGGCACAGATAACCTGCATTAACCCAAAGATGATATAGGCATTCTTGCGGTCCATGCGATCGCAAATCCACCCGCCGGCAAGGCAACCTAGGGATGTGATGAGGCCACCCATTATGCCTGTAACAAAAGCCACTGTATCGGCACTGGCCTTCCAATCCTGGGAGACGGCTGACCACAAATTAGATGCAGCGCCCGTGCAGAGCGGGAGGAAGCACAGAAAAAGCGCCAGCACGCCCATTCGGGCTTTCAGTGTATCCCAAATATCCTTAAAAAGATTTTGCAGCGTTTTGGAAATCTTTTCGGCACGCACGGTGGAAACCGGTTCCTTAACGAAAAACAAACCGAGACAGCAAAGCAGGCAGGAAAGCGCCAGAATAGCCGGAGCAACCCATACGTTTGAGAACTGCTGGGCTAACCAAAGGCCCACACCACCGCCAATACCGCTGCCGCCAAGGTTTCCTGCCTGCATATAGCCGCTTACCCGGCCTTTCATCTCGTGAGGGGTATCATGCGCTGCCAGGCCATTGCCTGCAATACCTAAAAAAGATACGGCTACATTGGAAACAACCAGTATAATCGTGAGCAAGGGCAGGCTTGATTCTTTGATGGGAAGAATACCAGTAGCCAGAATACCTGCAGCCGTTACGACACCTGACATCACAAACCATTTTTTTAAAGACAGTGTCGTGTCTACGAGGGGAGCCCATAAAAATTTAAAGACATGGGGTAAAAGGCTGGCTGCCACCAGCGCGGCTACCTGATCAACCGGGATACCAGCTTTAGAATACAGGTAAGCGAATGCTACCGTAACATAGCCGGCAAGGATGCCGAATGGCAATACAAGAAACATGAAGACAACGGGGTGGGCATGAGCACGGCGTTCCTCAGCAGTTATATCTTTGATCATTTCAAACAGGCTTTCTTGTTGCCGAATGTACTGAAAATAGAGAATAAGATCGTCAACTATCGTACAAAGTTTAAATGGTAATCGCTGACGTTGTTATTTTCGTCTTCGGCTGAGAATATGAGCTGGTGTTTGCCTTTGGGGCAGTGTTCATCGAATTTGTAAAAGAACAGATCATTGTGCTGTTCAAAGCAGATCCATTTGCCAGCGAGGTATCCACTGAACTTTTTTACGGAAGTTTTGTTGTCTTTAACTTCAAAGGTTATTTGCTTTGCCTTGCTTAGGTTAGCGCCGTTTTTTTGTTCTGATTTTATTACAGGAGGCGTGGTGTCGATGTCTAACCAGTATGTGCCAAAGCTGCGCACTTTTGCTCTGTACCAGCCGCTGTCTATTGCTAATGCTGCTCTGCCATCTTCGTCTTTGCCATCACTGTACATCATCACCACTTTGTCTGTCATCAGATGAGGTACTGTTTTGTTTGATTTTATTGCAAGGTCGAAATAACTGTGTGCTGGAATATATGACTCTAAGACTTTGTGCTTATCTGAATATCCGCTGTCGAATTTTGTCGTTTTTGGTACAAATAGAACCTTATCGTATAGTGCATTGCTGTTGAGCAAAAAGCGCATATCTTGTCCATCATACGAATTTACTGTGTTTGGGAAAAATTTCGACATTACTTCCGGATAACGAATGGCCATCATAGGACCAAGTTTCATTTCAGACCTAACATAGAACAGTATCTCACTCTTGTTTTCCTTGTCGTCTGTAATGATAATACTTACTTTATGCGGTCTTTCATCATTCCAGATTAGTCTCCCGTAGTTTCTATTAAGGTTGCTGTATATTTTATCGAGATGATTGCCGGGTAGTTTAAAAAAGCATTGCACCCACTTGTTGTTTAATTCTTTTATTTTATAATCGGCATAAGCATTTACATACCGTGTATCGTCGTAGCCAATGTCGTCGAGGGTAATTTCCGATTGCAGGCTGTCATCAAAAGATAGCTTTGCCGTATAAAACGCTATGGTATTTTCGCTGCCATCCATATGGTCATCGACATTAACCCCAATACCTACATTCCCCGGTTCTGTTAAAACAAGGGTATCACCGAAAAGGATATGGCCACTATACCGACTCTCCCTTTCCCTAAGCGTGTACATTTCGTTTTCTTTATTGAGTGAGTATACGTCCCTTGAGGTACCATCGCCATAAAACCCTTCACTATATTTATACTGGCCATAAATAACTACTTCTGCTGGTAACGGTGGCGTCTTATCAATAATCGGCAATCCAAATAATTCAGGATTTAAGGGATGTTCTGTTTTAGTATTCCTGATCTCAAAGTGAAGATGTGGGGCAGTTGATGCACCTGTATTGCCGCTCCATGCTATCTGGTCGCCTTTCTTTACAGGGAACTGGTCGGGAGTAAGCTGTATGTCTATATCCCAGTGTTTCTTTTGATATTGTTCCTTCTTTAGGTATTGCTGAATGGCTGGTGCAAAATCATTGAGGTGAGCATAGAGCGTAGTGTAGCCATTAGGATGAGTAATATATAGTCCATGCCCGAAACCTGTCTTGTCCATTTTTATCCGGGAAATGTAGCCATCTGCGGCGGCATGGACCGGCTGATTTTCTTTACCGAGCGTTTTTATATCTATGCCGCTATGAAAGTGGCCTGGCCGACATTCGCCGAAATTGCCCGCAAGAAATATGGGTATGTCCAAAGGATTGCGGAAATAATCCTGGGGGTAATCGGGTTGGTCTGTTTGTCCCTTGTTTTGAGCAAATGTGCTGGAGGACAATAAAATAAGTATCGAAGCTATTAAGTGTTTCATACTATTACATAGCAAGATAGTATTAAAGGGCGATTGCGGCAAAACAGAAGTCCACTTGGTCCTTCTTATAAATCCTTGCGACAATAAATTCTCTTACAAAAGTTTTTTCTGCTATGGTTTTGTAGCTTTTGTTTGTAAAACATTTTTCCACATCAGGCAGGTGATTGGTTTCTACACCGCACAATGACCGGAAGAAGAAGTACATGATTTTTAAAACTGTTTTTTGCCATAGCACATTCGTGTTTTGAAAGTCGCAGTACAGCCAGGAGCCGTTTGGTAAAAGAAGATTATTTAACTGTGAAAATACTTTTAGTAATGTGTCATAAGTGAAGTTATCCAGCAGAAACGGAGTAAGCACTATATCAAATGTGCTTTCAATCACGACATCAAGTATGGGTGCATTTATGAATATCACTTTGTTGCTCCCGGCATTTCTTTTTTTAGCAAGGGCAATCATTTTAGCGGAAATATCAATGTAGGTAATATTTAGGCCGGATGGATGAATACGTGTTAGTTCTTCGAGAATCCATCCGGTGCCACCGCCTGCTATCAGAATATTGGCGTTTGCCGGAATGGCTTTTATCAAATACACTTGCGCTTCTATCAAAGCCCTGCCATAGATCAGCCGGGCAAGGCGGTCATAGAACAATGCTACATTATCGTAAGTACGTTTCAAAAGAAGGAATGAAACATAAAATTAGTTTGTTTCGGCTTTCAATGACAAAAAATAACCCACAGCAATCAGCCGTGGGTGTAAAAATGGTAATCCGTAACAAGCATTTTATGGCTCGTGGAATTTTATTTATTGAAGATCGTACACTTCAACTGGAACTGCAGATAATCACGGTCTATGTATTTATCCATGGGGGTCAGCAGGTTATTTATTCCTTTACGGTATATAACCCCAGCTTTTACCTTTTTAGTCAGTGCATATTCTGTTTTCCCTATAAAACCTACATCAAACATCGGCGCTACAGCAATGTTACTACGGTCAACTGTAGATGGGGCGGGCCTGTTGTCTGCAAGCATTTGCTGAAAATCAGGGCCAACGCCTATAGACATTTTGCTCATTACTTTGTACCCCAAGCCAGGGGATACCTGTGCATAATTCAGCGTATAAGATTGGTTTTCATCTTCCACTTTGGCAAGAGGTGTTTCTGTGGTGAGGGGCTTACTGCTCTCGGTAGCAGCAGTTCTTCCCGCAGCTGCATGTCTTGCAGAAGATGGGCTGGCGGCGGGCACCAATATCTGTGTTGCCTGGGTATTGTTGCTGTTTGCAAAGGCTACATCACTTTCGATAAACAATTTATCATTTATCATATGGCGAATGTTAGCACCTATCATGTACCCACTGTTTTCGTTACCATGATTGATACCGCCCGCTAAAGTGATAGAGTTTTTCGTTGGCTTTTTATATTCCTGCTCTTCTTCATGTTTAAAGGTGGTATAACCATCATTCTGCTCAACGGTTTTTTTGTCTTTCCGGGGTATTAACTCATCTTTTAAAACGAACCTCTTTGCAGTAGTGTTTGATTGGAATCCTACAGCGTTTTCAAAGCTTATTGCAAACTTTTCGTTGTTATTTTTCTTGTGAGCGGAGGTTGATTTATTATTTTTTGTTTTTGTTACATTTAGATATTGCTGTGTGGTGGCAACCATTGCAGTTGCCGGCTCGTTTTGAATGGTACGGGAATTTTCTAAATTGTTAGTGCGAAAAGAAGCAATATGTGCAGAGAGAACACCTTTTTCCGGCTGCTGGTATAAAAAGGTAACACCCATAGCCATAGCTACTGATGCGGCGATACCGGCAAGTGGCATTAGCCACCACATCATCACATTGCGTTTTTTCGCGCGACCGTCCATTTGCTCCGCGAGAGTATCCCAGTTTCGGGACTCATACGCAAAGTCGTTCTGATCAAATTTCTGCCTGATCAGTTCGTCAAATTCTTTTGGTTTCATACGTCACTTTTTGATGTTCACTTTTACCTATTTTTTTTTGGAGTACATTTCTCGCCTGGTGCACATGCCAGTGAGAAGTACCTTCGCTGATATCTAACTGCTCAGATATCTCTTTATGGTTAAAACCTTCAAAAACAAAAAGGTTAAATACTGTTCTTGTCATTGCAGGCAAAGACTGGATGATCTTTACGAGCTCTTTAAAGTCCATATTGTCAATTGCCTCATTATCTACTGACAGGTTACTTTCTTCGGCAGGTATAGAGTGCACATGCATGATCATGTCTTCCTTAAGCGATGTACCTCTTAAATAGTCAATACATGTATTTACCATTATCCTTTGCATCCATCCGGCAAAAGAACCTACATTTTTAAAAAAGTCGATCTGTGTAAATACTTTGAGGAAGCCATCGTTCATTAATTGTTCGGCATCCTGCATACTCTTAGCATAACGGGCGCACACTTTCAAAAACGTACTGTAATACGTTTTATACAGTAACTCCTGTAATGCCCGGTCTTTTTTCCGGCACCCTGCTATTATTTCCTGTTCAGAATATGCGGGCATAAGTATTTTTTGGCTATCGTAACAATCAGCAGAAGCCAATCATCACATTAAATTACTTAATAATTTTCATCCCGTCAATTTTTTTTATAAGTGCATCATCACACTGGTCGTTCTTTTATTAATAATGATAGTATTCACAAGGGCCGTAAACTGTTTATTCTTGGTTGATCATTAAAAATGTTTTTTTGGTTTCTAAGTATTCTTTTTAACGTCTCGAGATAAAATTTATAATTGAAAAAGGGCCCTTCTTTTCGTTTTAAATAAAACCTCCTGATATAATAGACGGAAAACTGCGGGTAAATCTTGGGTTTTTTTGAAAAAATATTTCAAATTCCTTGCTGATTGCTGCCCCTAAACGAGCGTTTTCTTCGATTTTATTGCACAATTAATTGGATATCAATTCATTACAAAATATAAACAAATTTGTAAAATATAAGGTTGATGAACACGAATCGAGCTATCGGAATCAGTAAAATTACTATATCAATGATGCTCGATCACCTCACAGGCATATAATCATCGGTTTGTTCTTCTTTAAAAAAGAGTAATCCCAGCATCATAATAAGGCTGGTAGCCACCACAACAAAAAACAATATGCCTACATTAAAACTGCTCATGGTTTTTTCAGCGGGTATACTGTAAAAGAGCAATATGGTCACTAATCCGCGCGGCATCAGGAATAACTCGGGAAAAAGATTGGCACGCAGAATGAGGCGCAGGTAAAGGAAACGTACCACGAATAAGATAACTACAATCAGGGAGCCGAGCAGGATAACATTTGGGACTATTAATAATTCCAGGTTGATCGTATATCCGAACAGAATAAAAAAGAAAGTGCGGATAAGGAAAGAAGTTTCTGCTGTAATAGACCGCATCAGGTTTAGAATTCCCTCCATGTGTTGTGGCGTAGCGAGGTGTTTAAACCTTCCGCGCAGTAGCAGTGAACTATTGTTTAGCACCAGGCCGAACACCAATATAATAAGTAATGACGGAATACTGATCAGCTCACCAGCGCTATATACCAGCGCAAGAATGGCAAACATGAGGAAAAACTTCAGGTTAACTGTGATCCGGGTAAGCATGTAAAGTAGCAATAATGAAGCTGCTGCGGAAATAAATATGGCAATCCCCAGATTGCCCGCAAATATACCTGCCGAACGTATGCTCATGACATTATCCATCAGCATATAATTAAACACCAGTATGCCGATAATATCTGATAATGACGATTCATAAATAATGAACTCTTTTTTCATCTCCGGCAAGTGGTTCACACTGGGTATTACTATTGCGCTGCTGATAATGCTCATAGGTATTGCGTACAGAAATGCCGCCTGGAAAGATTCACCGAGGTATTTGCTCAGCAGAAAAGCAATACCACATGCCGAAATGATGAAGGCGAAAGTTGCCGACAGAAATGAATCCCGGATCAGCTTTAGCTTGCTTCTGCTTACCACAAGATCCAATGCGGCTTCGAGGATGATCATAATAAGCCCTACAGCACCCAAGATTTTTACCAGTTTGGCTACATCCTGTTCCATATAACCATAGTACCGCGCGATAAATATTTTATACCAATACCAGTAGCAATAAGCAATAAAACAGAAGGTATTCTTGTTAAACGGCTTACTAGGTTAAAGAGGTAGCTAAGTATAACTACTGAACTCAATAATATGATGATGACATGAGGCGCTATGTGCATTATATGAAAAAGTACATCATTCCGCCGACAAATACTGTTATTATACTCCGCAAGGGATAAAAAGTGATTTGTTGACACATTAAAAAAGTGGCAATTTTGTAAGTGCGAAATCACAAAATATGTCCACTTTTTCTATCAACATCAGTCAAGCTGAAATTGA
>Ga0182030_10008550_pt1 | contig 21175 bp, 20 predicted proteins | sample 812S3MmetaG_FD_121299 | JGI IMG/M metagenome (GOLD analysis project Ga0182030, IMG submission 121299) | Permafrost microbial communities from Stordalen Mire, Sweden - 812S3M metaG (Illumina Assembly) | ecosystem: Environmental > Terrestrial > Soil > Wetlands > Permafrost | place: Sweden...
CAAGGAGGTTGCTATCGATCTCACCGCGGCATAGAGTTCACGACGAAGAGGTTGGCACGGCGAACGTCGAAGCTCACAAACTCTTACACCACTCGTTGGGACTTAACCCTTCAACCTTCCCCGCAGACATGACCGTTGAGGCCCAGTGGGTCTCCTCTACTCGTCACCTCGGACGCTTCTCGACTGAGCAACCGCCCTATTCGATTCTCGTGCGGGGAATCGAACGCGATCTTCTCCCGGTGGCTCAGGCCTATGGGATGGGAGTCATCTCGTGGAGTCCCCTCGCCGGCGGCTGGCTCTCGGGTAAGTACGGCGAAGGAAAAACGAACACCAGCCGACGCTCGGAGCGGCTCCCCGCAAGATATGACCTCGCGGTCCCAGAGAACCAGAAGAAGCTCGAAGTCGTCAACCAACTTACAAAACTCGCCGAGGAAACCAACCTCAGTCTGGTTCACTTGGCGTTGGGCTTCGTGTTGGAGCATCCGGCCGTGACCTCAGCGATCATTGGACCACGCACGATGGAGCAACTCGAATCACAGCTTGACGCCGCGGATCTTCGACTCGAGGCATCGGTCTTGGATCGCATCGACGAAATCGTGCCGCCAGGCACCAACCTCAACCCTGGCGACGCCGGTTGGATCCCCACGTCGTTGACGGACGCAATGAAGCGCCGTCGACCCCGCACCTAACCTCTAACCACCGAGCGTGACATCTTGATCTTGGTACCACGCCAATGCCTCATAGAACTGGTCAATTGAGAAGTCTGGCCACAGGTTGTCGATGACGTAAAAGTCGGCATAAATCGATTGGACTGGCAAGAATCCGCTGAGGCGGCGCCCCCCGCCCCATCTCACGATGAGGTCGATCCGCGAAATATCAGCGGAGGCGATGCCGTTGGTGACGTTGTCACGAGTATTGACTCCGCCATTCTTTACCGAATAGTTCAGGTCCCAATTCCAACCGTAATTCACCAGGAAATTGACTTTGATGCGACCTTCGCCGATTCGGGTCCGTTGTGTGTACCGCAAAAGTTCCTTGGGAAAGAGGGCCGACTGCGTGTTGCCCACCACGAGAAGGTCGGCGTCCCTGTCTTCCAACTCCTCCACCGCTTCCACGCACGCTCGCTGAAAGGCTTCGATCTGCGGAGTGGGTCTTTTGGTGTTGTCAACGGTGAAACCATAAAAAGTGATCTCAGGGATACCAAGATCCAGACACGCGCTGTATACCTCAAGACCCGGCTGCAACCCGAAGTGGTAACCCTCTTGCTTTTCTAGTCCTTGGTCTTGAGCCCATCTTCGATTTCCGTCAGGAATGATGCCCACGTGCTGGGGAAGTCTCTTAATTTGCGATAACGCCGATTTCGTGATCGAGGCATTGGCCATATCGATATCTTTCCTCTCGTTGTCAACTTTCGGGCCACAACCATTCACGAACTCCCGGGACTGCACCTCCACCACATTGCCAACGTTAACGAAGAATTGCCCATCGCGGTGCCAGACAGCGAATCGTTAGAAGCGAGCGACGACGACCTAATTGACATCCGTCGGATTCGTCAAGGCGGGAGGTCGATGACTTCCCGACGACTAGTAGTAGTGGCGTCGGCCACCCACCATGTGCCATTGTCCCCATCAGCCACAGCACAATGCCAATCAGTACGACGATCACACCGACCAACCACAAGATCGGTACCCCAAGAATGAATCCAATCAACATGAGGACTGCTCCAAAAATGATCACTATCTAACTCTTCTGTTCGTAAAGCTCCGTGGTGTCACTCGACTCGTCTTTCGTGGTGCGTTCGATACTCTTGACGCCGTCAACGGTGCGCGTCGTGACTCGATATCGGCCGGCGCAGACACCGTCAATCTGACCGCTCTGACAATTGTGAAGATGAGGCCCACCGTGAGAAATCGCCTCCCGCTGAACCCGACTCCATAGAGTCATTTCACTTGGCTCAATAGGTCCAGCATGTCCTCAGCGTGTTCCTCTTCGACTGCAAGAATCTCCTCGAGCATCCGACGCGTCGTCGGATCACCATCACCGAGCCAAGCGATGATTTCAGAGTATGACGCGATGGCCACCCGCTCAGCGACGAGATCCTCTTTGATCATCTCTTCGAGTTCCAAGGATGAGTCGTACTGCGAATGGCTGCGTCCGGAGAGCGAGTCAGGATTGAAATCGGGTTCGCCACCTAGTTGCGTGATGCGAGCAGCGATGCGGTCTGCGTGCTCCGACTCTTCGCCCGCGTGTTCGAGAAATTCGGCCGCTGCGGGTTGGGCGTTGAGGCCCTGAGCCGTGAAGAAGTGCCGCTTATATCGAAGGACACACACGAGTTCCGTAGCGAGTGCCTGGTTGAGAACATAGATCACTCTCTCCAAATCGGCGCCATACGCGTCTGTCACCGAGCCCTTTTCCATGTTTTCACGAGCCCGCTTGCGCAAGGTTTCAACATCCGTCAAAAATTCTTTCATTCGAGATTTCTCCTCTTCGTTGTCATCGAGTTCGATGCTCCACTATCTGTTCCACGATTACGATCCGACGCCTTACTCGCGACGCCGTTGAATCGAATATGCTCCGCGCCTCCGTCTATCGACAATCAACGAGCTTCATCGGTGTCATCATCACTTCTCTCGGGATGACCATTCACCTGGAAAGCATCGCCTTCAGCGCCGTGATGATGGTCGCCCTGGTCATCGTGCTGGACATCGCCCTGCGCCGACTCGCCATTAACCTGAAAGACATTTCCTTCGGCGCCGTGATTATGTTCATCTCGAGCGGAGTGGCCATTGGCATCGGTCGTCTTATCCTTAGTTCCGTTCTTCGCTGAAGTGGCGCGGCTCTTCAACTTGTGAAGAAAACTCGTGAAGTCAGGCATAGGAAACCTCCTGGGAAGGTGGGTATTTCGCCGAACTATCCCTCGTTGAAATACCCGACACCTTGCGGTCATTATTCACGAAACACCACCTCCTGGAGAGTTTGACCAACGGCCAAACGAGGGGGATGCGAGGTCTTGGCGTCCTTTTCGCCAACCTACCAGCCGGCCAACCAATTCGCGCGAAATCTATTCGTCGAGAACGAAGCTACTTACAAACTGTTCGTCATACCCGGCGATCGAGTGAGTACTGGCACTAGTACTGCCAGTACTGCCAGTACTGCCACGGTGGGCGTAAAGGAGGGCATCTTGCTCGCGGTAACGCGAGGGTCCATCACGTCGATCAGCATTCGCCCGAAGCGGTTCACCGGAACCGCAGGACGGTCTGCCATCCCAACCCGAGCGGTCTCCACGGATTGGCTTGAGCCGACTCACGGAATGGTCGCTCGCCGAAACGATTGTCGCACGGGGCACACCCCCTAGGTTGGGAGTGGCGCACACAATGCGAATCCTAAAGGAGTGGCGACATGGAGATCATCCGAAACCCCGACGGAAGCCTGGTGGTGCCCATCCCCGAGGTCCGACATCACGATAGCGATGACGCGGTCGATGCTCGAGCCGGTGAAATTGTTGACGGAGATGCGGCGCCGACGACTCGAGTGTTGCATCCGGGTGAAGGAGGCTACAGCGACGCCCTCGCCGAATGGGATCTGCAACAGAATCCCGACCGAGCCCCCGCTGTCTCGACCGCGAGTGGACGAGAAGAGGCGATGACCGTCGTCCACTCCCTCGCCGAATCGCCCAACCACGACGTTGCGAGCGCGCTCAAAGGTGTCAGCGATTCTGAGGCCAGTGGCGAGGCACTACGACACGTGCTCATCGGGGGCACCCACTCGGTGGAGGCGTTCTCCGAGGAAGTATCCGAAGCCGAAGGCGGCGAACCTCTCCCGGCCCACAAGATGACCAAGATCATTGGCGAAGTCCTCGCCGAACTCGACAAGTAACCCTTTACTGTTGGCACGGCGTCGCAAAAGAGCGTCGATACATTTGATATCCCCCTAGTGTCGATGTTTATGGATCGCTCACGTCCAAAACGTTCTGATACGGACCTGAAGGTTGCCGAACTCCTTCGCACCGCCAAGGATTCTCTCGGGTTGAGCCTGACTTTCTTGAGTCGCTTGGATGGCCAAGTCCAACACCTCGAAGTGGTCGAATCGTCCATCCCCTTTTTTCGCGATGGCCAGACCCAGCCACAAGCCACATCGCTGTGCCAGGCCATCCTGGAGGGCAAACTTCCGAGCGTCATTCCAAACATCGCCAAGTTGCCAGAAGCAAAAAGGTTGCCCGCCGCTCGCTTCCCGCGCATCCGTAGTTATGTCTCAGTACCGGTGTCCCTGAGCGACGGAACGCTCTACGGCACATTCTGCGCGGCGGGCTTCACCGCCGACAATGACCTGACGAAACGAGACCGCGCCCTAATGGAAGTATTGGCCAGTGCTGCGGCCACCCTCATCGAACCGGGCGTGCAGGATCGCCGCCGAGAAGCGGAGATCCGCGAGCGATTGCATCCAATCATCGAAAGGGGCGGACCCAACGTCGTGCTACAGCCCATCGTGGCGCTGACCGACGGAACGATGGTCGGCGCTGAGGCACTCAGCCGTTTTCCGGCCGAATGGGGCAAGCCACCTGATGAGGTATTCGCAGAAGCTGAATCGATCGGCGCCGGTATCGAACTCGAGTTACTCGCTGTTCGCCGTGCCGTCACCGAGGTCGAGAAGATGTCGGGTTACTTGGCAATCAACTTTTCGCCCCAGACGATTCTCGACGTGCGCTGCATCGAACTCCTCTCGGATCTACCATTGGACCGAATCGTTCTCGAGCTCTCCGAACATGATCGCGTCCTGGACTACGAAGTCCTGTCTGGCGCGCTGAGACCACTTCGGGAGCGGGGCCTACGACTCGCCATCGACGATGTGGGGGCTGGATTCTCATCATTGCGCCACATCTTGTTAACCGCCCCCGACGTGATCAAACTCGACCGTAGCATCGTGGCCGGCGCCGCCACCGATCCGGTGCTCTTGACGCTGGTGCGATCTCTCGTTGACTTCGCGCACGAGTCTGGCGCCCGAGTCGTCGCTGAGGGTGTCGAAACCAAAGGCGACGCGTTGGCCCTGCGCGGCGTCGGCGTGGACTACGGCCAGGGATGGTACTTCGCGAGGCCCTCCACGGTAGACCAACTTCTCGATCGCTACCCAGTGGACGACGAGGCCAACATCGTGCCGCAATCTGTCCAGTAGATTTCACCACGGCTCTGAAGTCATTGGGCACGTAGGGCCCGGTACGGGCGCCTACGGCAGGACGATCTTGCTCCAGGTGGCCCCGCCGTCGGAGGTGCGCATCAAGAACGTAGTTGCCTGCGTGTAGCTCCGGTCGCACGCCGCGAGACCCTGGGTCACGTCAGTGAACACGAGACCCGTGACTTCATTGCACGAGAGGGTTCCCACTGCTGTTATCGTTCGACCTTCGTGAGTGATCCGGTACATATTCTCGGATCCCGATGAATTGGCGAAACCGTAATCGAGGTATCCGACGGTGCTCGACACTGGGTCGAACGCTCCCCCGCCCGTTCCGCTGAATTGGCCCACGCGAATTGTTCCCCAGTGCAGGCCACCGTCACCCGAGTAGAAGAAGGAGACCGCCATCCCGGTCGGGCACTCGGCCCACACGGTGAACTTCGACGTAGCCGTCAAGGTACACGCGTACACACTCGCCAACGTCGGGGCCGTCGAACGGGTAAAGGTGCGACCTTGGTTGTGCGAGATGTACACCACCACGGTCGAGGGCGTCTGCTGGGTCAGCCACACGTCAGCGCCGAAGGCTCCCATCCCCACTCCCATTCCCGACGGCCACTTCGCCAGGGTGCTGAACGTCCACCGGTCGGCCGACAAAGGCGAGCGGGCCAATCGATAATCGCTGCAGACCCCGCTCTTCGTGCACGTCGCGACGACGGCGTAGAGCTCACCGTGCGACACGGCGAAGTTGAGGAGCGACGCGTCGGACGCGATGACGTGGCTGTGCCACGTCATCGCACCATCGATCGTTACTTCGAGAGTCGCGCGCGAACCCCCGCCCAAGATCAGGTAGCCAGTTGTGGTCGTAGCGAAGACCACCCGACTCAGATTGCCGAGCTGCGATCCGTTGACGAAGGAAATGCGAGGCAAGCGCACCGTCGTGAAGCTCGCTCCGTTGTCGCTCGTACGCTCCATGTTGAAACAGGCCTGGTAGCCACACACCGTAGGATTGTTGCTCTCGAACTTGACGTTGGTGCTGACCACGTAGATCGTCGAGGAACCAGGGACGCCCGCGAGCAGTTCCGGCGCCCACGCGGGGCCGCGTGTCTCACCGGAGGCTGGTGACACCGTTACCAGTGTGACGCTGGCGAGGACCAGAGCGACCACCAATATCATTCGACTCATCGTGGCGTTGGCCCTCTGCGATGCCATTCCTTCACTATGTCACCGGCGCGGCACTCGGCGTTTGAAAGTTGGTGAGAAGACGGCATGAGATACCAGTCGTCATGATCGCGTCCACGGTCGGTAACCATTAGAGGTGTCGTGCGGCGAGCGTCCCACGGCCGCCGCTGCACTGGCATCGAGACGAACTCACCGATCTGAACAGCGGTTGACCTGACGCGCGTCCGCAATGGTGACTCAACGTGCTCGACGAAACTCCCGGAGGCGCACTCGCGAACCGGTACGCAAAATGGCCCGCCGATAGATGCTGGTGGCCACGCGCGCGACGGCCACGGTGCTGGCGAGGGTGATGACGACGGACAACGCGAATTGCCACCAGGTGACGGCACCGAAACCAACCATCGTCGTCATCGCGAAGGGAGCGGTGAGTGGAATGTAGGCGAATATCTTCAGCAGGAGAGAGGGACTGGCTGCGCTCGCCGACGTCAGTGACACGATGTAACCGACGATCAAGGGAAGGCTCAGCGGCAACGCCAAACTCTGCACCTGGTCCTGACGTTCCGCCATTGAGCCGGCTGCGGCGTAGACCCAGCAATAGAACGTGTACCCGAGCACGAGCCATACTAAGGTGCTCACTACCTCGAGCGGACCCGTGCCGTGCAGCAGGTTGGACCCGACCGCCTTGGACAGCACGAGAGCGAACGCCACGACGATGGTCGCCTGCAGGAGTGCGGCGATTCCGATGCCCAGCACCTTGCCCGCGAGGAGTCTGACGGGGCGAACCGTCGATAAGAGGACTTCGATTACCCGACTGGACTTCTCTTCCATGACGCCGATCAGCGTCCACGTGTTGTACTGCGAGAGCATGATGAATATCAAGATCACGCCTATCAGCGACGTGGCGTTGACGCTCCGTGACGAGCTCTGGTGCAAAGCGACAATCGGCACCGGTCCCGCCTCCGCAAGAATGGTGGCCTGTTGCGCGGAGAGGTGAGCGGCCGTCAGTGCATTCTCGTCACCCAATCGAATGGCAACGGCGCTCGCGATGGTCGCCGTCGCCGAACCATCGTTGGAGGAGATGGAATTGTCCACCATCAGTTCACGGCTGTCCACGATGGCCAAGTCGATGGACCCCGAGGCCAGACCGGTCGTGACCTGGCTCACCCCGGGCAAGTCGACGAATCGCACCGACACCGCGCTCGCGTGGGCGGAGGTCACCACCCACGACCGCGTCGCGGGCGAGAGAGGACCGACAACGCCGATCGTCTCGGTCGTGGTCTTCGAGTGGTGCACGACCGGGATAATGATGGCGGCGCCGACGACCAACAAAATGACGGCGGTACCAAAAATATAGAAGCGGCTGCGCAGTCGCTCGCGCAACTCTCGACTCATCACCAGACCGACGTCACCCGTCACGAACTCGCGTCGCGCGAGGCGAACTGGTCGAGGCGTGGCATCGTGTCGTCGACGCCGTCGCCACACTCGAAAGCTGAAGATCAGGAGGATCGCCACGAGGATCACGACGTACCTGAGCGTCTTCATTTCACCGCCTCTCGGAAGACCTCGGACAGACGTCGCCGCTGCATCACGAACTCAGTCACACGCCCGATGCGACGAGCTGCTTGCAGGACGTCGTCAGTGTCGACGTTCTCCTCGAGCGTGAGACGCAGCTCACCGCCATTCGCTTGGGACAACGACACCCCCTCGATGCGCGTTGCCCATTCACCGGTGCGGTCGCCCTCCACGCGCACGACGAGTCGCCGCGCTCCACTGCTCGCGAGATCGTCCACTCGCCCGGTGACCACGAGGTGACCATGGTCGATGATGATGACCGATTCGCACAGGTCCTCGACCTGGTCGAGCTGGTGACTCGAAAAGAGGACACAGCAACCGGCGCGCGCCTGCTCGACCAAGATGGCACCGATCTCATCGATGCCAGTGGGGTCGAGTCCGGCCAGCGGCTCGTCGAGTATCACCAGTTCTGGTGAGTGAAGTAGGGCCGCCGTGAGCTGCACTCGCTGCTGGTTACCGTGTGAGAGCGACTCCACCTTGTCATCGGCCCGATCGGCGAGTCCGAGTCGTTCAAGCCACGTCTCGCTGGCTCGCTGCACCGCGCTCAGACTCATGCCGTGGAGCCGGCCGATGTATACCAACTGCTCGCCGATTCGCATACCGGGGTACAGTCCGCGCTCCTCGGGCATGTACCCAAATCTCCGACGTTCTGGTGCACCCACTTCGACACCATTCCAACGAACGCTGCCCGCTTCGAGGTCGGTGAGTCCGAAGATTGCCCGCATCGTCGTGGTCTTGCCCGCTCCGTTGGGGCCGAGAAAGCCGACGACCTCGCCGGCACGCACCTCGAAGGACAGATCGTTGAGCGCTTTTAGGGCGCCGAAACGGCGAGAAAGTCCCTGCACCTCGAGTAGCCCGGTCATGGGCTCAGGATAGTTCTCGTGGGCAATCTCGACATCCTCGACGCGATCTCTCGACCGTGACTTAGATTTGACCCAAGGTGCACGCGTCCGTGGGGTCGCGACGGACAGCGCGACCAAAAAAGTAAAGTCGTCCCTTACAGACGTTTCGACGAACACGGCGGACATCAACATGAACGAATCCTCACCGGGAACCATCTCTCCAACCGACGACTCGGTCACTTCACTGCGCGGTGCAGCTGCCGTCGGCGTAGGTCGCAGATTCTGGATGTTCGCAGGTTCAATCGCTCTCGTCGTCGCGGCGGTGGTTCTGGTGGTGACCTTCGTGTCGGCCACCAATGACAACGCTCGGATCACCCGCATGAAGGACCACGGCATTCCGGTCGTCGTCAAGGTGAGCGACTGTATTGGCAATCTTGGGGGCAGCGGTTCCAATGCATCCAGCTACACCTGCACCGGCGACTACGCCGCACGTGGCGACACCTATCACGAGGTCATCGGCGCGATGACCTTTTTTGCTGCTCCAGGTACGCACGTGCGTGCGGTGGCCGATCCATCGCGGCCAAGCACTGTGGAACTGGCCTCGGCCGTTGCCACGTCGAAATCGTCGGTCTCGAAGTACGTCGTCCCAGGCCTGCTGGCGGTGCTGTTCCTCAGCCTGTTAGCAGCGTTTCTTCGATTGTTACGGCGCCCGCGGCTGCCGTCTCCGCGTCCTGCTACATTCCGAGAATGACATCGCCCCTCGTCGAATCGCTCGAGTTGTCCGACGGCCGCCACCTTGACGTGTACGTGAGTGGTCCCCCCGGTGGTACCCCACTCGTCAGCCACCATGGGACGCCAGGATCGGGCTTGGTGGGACACCACATGGAGCGTGCCGCCCACGAGCGTGACCTTCGACTAGTGACTATGTCACGCCCGGGATACGGCACGTCATCGCGTCATCGCGGACGGCGTGTCGTCGACGTCGTCGCGGACACCGCCGAGGTACTCGCCTGGCTCGGTGCGGACCGTTGTCTCACTGCGGGCGCGTCGGGAGGTGGCCCGCACGCGCTCGCGTGCGCGGCTCGACTGGCGGGTGTGGTTGGCTGTCTCGTCATCGCCGGGGCGGCCCCCAGCGACGCCGTCGGACTCGAGTGGATGCAGGGAATGGGACAGGACAATATCGATGAGTTCACCGCGGCTCTCGAGGGTGAAGGTCCGTTGCGGACGTTCCTCGAGGCGATCGAGGATGATTTCAGGAACATCACTGCTCAGAGCATCGTGACAGCTATGTCGAGCGTGCTTCCCGACGTCGACAAGACCGTTCTCTCCGAGGAGTTGGGTCAGGATGTGGCGCGGAGCATGCGTGAGGCGGTGAAAACGAGCATTGACGGGTGGCTCGACGACGACCTGGCCTTCGCGCGGCCCTGGGGATTCGAACTCGAAGAGATTACCGCGCCGACGATGATTTGGCAGGGGGATCTCGACTTGATGGTTCCTTACACCCATGGTCAATGGCTGGCATCAGCGCTCCCCCACGCCACGGCGCACCTCGTCGCCGGCGAAGGCCATCTCTCGCTCGCCCACGGGGCGTTGGACGACATGCTCGACGAATTGGTGTCCGTCCTGTAGGGCCCTCAAGATGTGACCAAAGGGCCTGACGGCCTTCGAAATGACGCTCCGCCGTGCTGTTACCTTGACCCAATGGAACACACTTTCACCACGATCATCGAGCCCTTTCGCATTCACTCCGTCGAACCCTTGAAGATGACGACCCGCGCCCAACGCGTCGCTGCCATCGAGGAGGCGGGATACAACCTTTTCGGCCTGCATTCCAACGACGTCCTGGTCGATCTCTTGACCGATTCGGGAACCGGCGCGATGTCACGCGACCAGTGGGCAGCTATTCAACACGGTGACGAGAGTTACGCGGGCTCTCCCTCGTGGTTCCGTTTCGAGTCGGCCGTGAAGAACCTTTTCCCCTTTCGCCACGTCATTCCCACTCATCAGGGCCGCGCGGCGGAGAAGATCCTCTTCTCGGTCCTCGGCGCTCCGGGCAAGACCATCCCGAACAACACCCACTTCGACACGACTCGCGCCAACGTGGAGGCCTCGGGAGCCACCGCCCTCGACATGGTCATTGCCGAAGGTCATGACGCTGCGGCCCTGCACCCGTTCAAGGGCAACATCGATCTCGAGGTGCTCGAGCACTTCCTCAAGGAACACGCCGCCGAGGTGCCGGTCGTGATGCTCACCATCACCAACAACTCTGGAGGGGGCCAACCGGTGTCGCTCGCCAACATCCGTGGCGCCAGTGAGATCTGCCACCGTTACGGCGTGCCACTCTTTCTCGACGCCTGTCGTTTCGCGGAGAACGCCTGGTTCATCCACGAGCGCGAAGAAGGACAGGGCCATCGCGAAGTCACCGACATCGTGCGTGAGATCGCCTCACTCGCTGACGGCATGACCATGAGTGCCAAGAAGGATCCCTTCGGCAACATCGGTGGTTGGCTCGCCCTCAATGACGACGCCCTCGCCGAGGACTGTCGCAACGTGCTCATCCTCACCGAGGGTTTCCCCACCTACGGAGGACTCGCGGGACGCGACCTCGAAGCCCTCGCTCAGGGACTGAGCGAAGCGGTGCACCCCGACTACCTGAGGTACCGGATTGGTTCGACCGCGTACCTGGGTGACGCACTCGATGCGGCCGGGGTCCCCGTCGTCAAGCCCATCGGCGGGCACGCCGTCTACCTGGACGCCAAGGCCTTGCTCGGTCACATCCCGGCCCTCGAGTATCCAGGTTTGGCCCTGGCCGTCGCGCTCTACGTCACGGGCGGAGTGCGCAGTTGTGAGATCGGTACCGTCATGTTCGGACGTCAACCCGACGGATCCGAGGTGCCCGCCGCGATGGAACTGGTGCGACTCGCCATTCCGCGACGCACCTACACCCAGAGCCACATCGACTACGTCATCGAAGTCGTCATCGCCGTGGCGAGCGACGCCCAGTCCCTCCGTGGCTACCAGATGACGCACGAACCCAAGGCCCTTCGCCACTTCACCGCCCGCTACGAGCCGTTGGGCTGACCAACCGTCGCGCGAGACCGTCCATCGTGAGGTCACGAGACTCGGGTCATTGAAGGTCAACGCAATGAACGTACGCCACCTCCACTAGCGCCGCCGGACCACAGTGGCGCCCGGATGTCGCTCGAGGAGGCAATGTCCCGCCGCAATTCAGCGACGCGTTAGCGTTGACGAGTGATGAGCTCGCTCCCACCCGACGACTTCGATGATCAGAGCATCCCTCACGACACCCGCCGCGCGCGTATCATCGAACGCGCCGCGGTCAACAATGTCCCCCTGAACACGATCCTGGTGACGATCTTCGTCATCGTGGCGGTGTTCTTCACCGGAAAGTTGCTCTACCGGCTGCGCGACCTCGTCATGTTGCTCCTCGTAGGTGGCTTTATCGCTCTGATCTTGAATCCCCTGGTCGTGCGACTACAGCGCTGGCGGATCAAACGCCGTGGCTTCGCGGTACTGATCGTCACCTTCCTCTCGGCCATCGTGTTCTGCCTCTTGGCCTTCGCCTTCGGGTACCCACTGGTGAACGGCATCACCCACCTGGCCAACAACTTGCCGACCTACGTCAGTAACGCCGAACACGGCAAGGGCTGGATCGGCCACCTGATCTCCAAGTACCACGTCACCAAGTGGGTCGACGCCAATTCCGCCAAACTGGTCTCCTTCGCCCGGGGACTCTCCAAGCCCGCTCTCGCGCTCGGGAAGGGCGCTATCTCCATCCTCGTGGCGATGATCACCCTGTTCGCCTTCGTCGTGCTGTTATTGCTCGAAGGACCCAAGATCCGCAACGTCATCTTGATGTCATTGGCACCCGAACGCGCCAAGCGAGCCGAGGAGATTGCCGCACTGATCTCCAAGGCGTCGCTGGGCTACGTGATAGGCAATCTCATCATGTCGGCGACCGCCGGCGTCGTGGTCTTCATCACCCTGTGGGCGGTTAACGTGCCCTTCGCGCTGCTCTTCGCGCTCTGGGTGGTCCTGGTCGACTTTTTGCCACAGGTCGGCGGGGCGCTCGCGGGCATCCCGACGGTGCTCTTCGCCTTCGTCCAATCGACCTCGGCCGGTGTAGTGACGCTCATTGTCTTCGTGGTCTACACGCTGGTGCAAAACCACGCGATCTACCCGATCGTCATGAGCCGGACCATCAAGCTCAACCCCCTGTTGGTGTTCCTGGCGATCTTGATCGGCGCCGAACTGGGCGACTGGGTTGGTGGATCCTTCGGAGGACTCGTCGGCGTCATCCTCGCCATCCCGTTGGCGGCGGCGCTGCACGTCATCATCTCGCAGTGGTGGGAATCAAGCCGTCCGGCCGCGCCCCGTCCGCCTGAATCGTGAAGCGGCCCTGAGTCATTTTCTAAGTGACACTTAAATTTTCCACGCCGTTCACTGCGTTATCCTGACGGTCACATGAGTGAAATAGACGCCATGACCGACACCGGGAGTGACCCAGACCGCTCTACGCAGAGCGTCGCAGAACTGTTCATGGCGGCGGGTCTTATCACACCCGCTCGTGTGAGTTCACCTCACTCGCGACCTCGACGCTCGGGCGTCGTGTCGGTCCTCGTGACGGTCCTCGTGGTCGGCGGCATCGTCGCGGCGATCAACCTCGGTTGACGCCTCAAAGTTGCTCGTGGGTCCCCACGATGACCGCCCGGGCCAGCGAGTGCATGAACAGATTGAAGCCGAGATAGGCCGGGGTGGCGTCGTCGGGCAAACCGAGGCTCTCGACATCGACGGCGTGCACCGCGATGAAGTAATGGTGCGCGCCGTGTCCGGCCGGCGGCGCCGCGCCGATGTAACCGGTCTGACTCGCGTCATTACGTAATTGCACCGCGCCGGCGGGGAGTCCCGATCCTTGCGCGTCACCCGCGCCACTCGCTAATGACGTCGTGGTGAGTGCGAGGTCGGCGACGGCCCAGTGCCAGAATCCCGAGGCGGTGGGCGCGTCCGGGTCGTACATCGTCACGGCAAAACTCTTGGTGCCGGCGGGAAAGTTGGACCAGGCCAGTTGCGGCGACGTATCGCTGCCGCCCGCGCCCATTTGCCCGCTCACCTGCGCCAGCTTCAGTGGTTGTCCGTCGACGACGTCGCTTGACGTGAGGTCAAACGTCGGCAACACAGGTAGGTCCTCGTAAGGATTTCGCGACATGATCTCTGCCCTTTCCATTGCTCGCCAGCCGCCTCGACGGTGACCGGCCTCCTGCGGGTGAGCATAACGTCGCGGAGACGCCCGACGTCCAGCCCCTAGTCAGCCGTGGCGCTACCCGATGGGTCGCTTGACCAAGCCGCGAAAGACGAAGTCGAGGAACTCATCAACGTGAGTCACGGGGTCCAGTGGCCCACACGTGGCGTCGAACGAACGCGAGAGACCCCCCTGGAGGTAGGGGGACATACCCGCATCGATGATGAAAAATGCGTCACGAATCGTGACCGGGTAGATCACGTCGGCCGCCGCCAATCGCTGTAAGAGCTCGTTGAAGAGGATCATCCCCGCCTCGAACGCATTCGCAAAGACGTAGTCCAGCCGTTCGCTGGGGCTGGTGGCCTCGTGATTAACCAAGTTGGCCATCTGGGGGAATCGGATGGATGCGGTCATAAATGCACGAGTCGTCAGACGTAGTTCTTCGAGTTCATCAACGGCGTCGGGGAGCAGAGCTCGCTCCTCGCCGAGTAATTCGAAGAACGCGCCGGTACCGAAATCGACCGCGGCGAAGTAGAGTTCGCGCTTCGAGCCGAAGCGCTGTCGCACGGTCTCGTGACTGAGTCCGAGCGACGTGTTCAGTTGACGAACCGACATCGATTCGAAGCCCTCGGCGGCGAACGATTCGAGTGCCGCGCGCAGTATTACCTCATCGCTTAGCAAGCGGTGCCGGCCCTTGCGGACAACTTCGGTCATGTTCCCCTTTTGTTTCGCCAAGTGACTACGCGAAAGGGAACCCCCAATCAGGTAATACAACGAGGTCTGAGCAATTTCTCACACAACGTTATCAACAATATTTTTTCGTTGTCCAGTAATGAAAACGTTTAGACCCGAATGCACATCTCACGGCCGGTCGCGTCGAATAGCGGCGGATCAGGCAACCGCTGCGCGTCGTCGTGAGAAATTCTGCTCGCCGCCCACGCGCAGACGCCGGCATCGAGGACGTCATCGGGCGCCACCCGTCCGGCCGGCAACCCTCGGAAACGATCGAGCACAATGCCGCGCGCGAGCAAGAGTTCACGACGGGCGATCACGCCGGCCCACGACTTCTTTGAGGCGAGCGCCACACCGCCATTGAGGCGCGCGAACGAGAGTTCGGGATGGACTTCGTAAAGGGGGCACGGCGAGGACCGCCAGAACTCGTCGACTTCGCGGATTTTGGCGAGCAAACCGAAGGACTGACGACTCAGACCCTTGGCACCGTCACGACGCGACAGGGAATTGGCTCGCTGGTAGTCGTTACCCGCCTGCAGGCACGAACGCGGCGGCGCGTTAAAGACGGTGCTCGATCGACCTCGCAGCCCCTTGCGGGCCAAGACATCTGCGCGCCGTTCACCGGTCTCGCTGAGCCCGAGGGGGATGTCGATCGCCACCACCTGTGCGTCGGGTACCTCGCGAAGTTCCTCGATGGTGGACCAGAATCGCACGTCGATTTCATCGCCGCGCCACACCACCGCGATCCACCCGTCGCGACAACCGTCGATCCCCACTAGAGCCACCCCCTAGGTTGCCACGTGATGGCCCGATGCCGTGTCGTGCCCCGGTCACTAACCTTGTACAGACGTGGCCATCCTCATCGATCTTCAAAATGTCTCCCTGGAAGGCACCGAACGCACCATCTTGAAGGGCCTGTCGCTCACTATCTCCAGTGGTGACCGCATCGGCGTGGTCGGGATCAATGGTGCCGGTAAGTCCACCCTTTTAAGGATCATCGCGGGCACCCTGGCGCCCGACGGCGGTCAGGTTCGTCGATCCAAGACCTTGCACGTGGGCTACCTCGAGCAGATTCCCGATCTGCCGCGCGGGACCGTGCGTCACGCCTTGGGCAGCGGCTGGGAGATCGACGCGGCACTCGACCGTCTCGGCATGCTCGACGCCGTCGACGTGTCGACTGACCACCTGTCGGGAGGCCAACGTAAGCGGGTCGCTCTCGCACGGCTCTTCTCACAGCCCCACGACGTGGTGATCCTCGACGAACCGACCAACCACCTGGACCTCAACGCCATCTCGTGGTTGGAGAACCAGATCACTAATTTTCGCGGCGCGGTCGTATTGGTGAGTCACGACCGCTTCCTCCTCGACCAGGTGACGACCCGCATGGTCGAGATCGACCGCGGGACGACCTACGTCCACGCCGGCGGCTACTCGAAACTCCTCGAGGCCCAAGCCGAGCGCGAGGCGCAAGCCCAGAGTGCCGAGCAGGTGCGTCGAAACCTCGCGCGTCACGAACTCGCCTGGTTACGACGTGGCGTGAAGGCGCGCTCGACCAAACCACAGGCCCGCATCGACGCCGCTAATCGCCTCTTGTCCACTCGCCCCGAAGGCGCCGCGCGCGACGGATCGCTCGATCTGAGCGTAGAGACGCCACGTCTGGGCAACACCGTCATCAAGGCGCACCAGGTCTCCTTCGCCTACTCCGGCGGTGGGCCGGTGTTGAATGATGTCAACCTCGAACTCGGACCCGGCGACCGCGTCGGTATCGTCGGGCCCAACGGCGCGGGTAAGTCCACTTTCGTGAACATTTTGGCCCAGCAGGCCACACCCACGTCGGGGACTCTCAAACACGGCCCCACGGTCGTAACGGCCTACTTCGAGCAGGGCGACGGCGACATCAACTTGGACCTCACGGTGCAAGAACTCGTGGCGGGGCCCCAGGGCATCCCTGGTTCGCTCGCCGACGTCGCGTTGATGAAGAAGTTCTGGTTCAGCGGCGCGCTGCAAAAGACGCGGGCTCGCGAACTCTCGGGTGGCGAGCGCCGCCGACTTCAGTTGCTCCTGGCACTGGCCAAGCACCCCAATGTCCTGTTCCTCGACGAACCGACTAACGACCTCGACCTCGAGACCATCCGACTCCTCGAAGACTTTCTCAGCCAGTGGCCGGGCACGCTGGTCGTGGTCAGTCACGACCGCACCTTCCTGAGTCGCACCACCGACCGACTCCTGGAGGTCCACTCCGACGGTTCCATCAAGGACATCCCCGGAGGGATCGACGCCTGGATCGCCCGCGCGGCGGGGCTGGCGATCACCCCCGACGGTGCCGACGCCCCGTCAACCGCGCCGCGCGGTCGTCTCTTGCGCGACGCGGAGAAGGACCTCTCTCGCCTCGAACGCCGTCGCGCTACCCTGGGCGACAAGATCGCGGCGAGCGCTGATTACCTCGAACAGGCAAAACTCGGCGCCGAATTGGAGAAGGTCCTCCGCGATCTGGCCGCAGCCGAAGAGCACTGGCTCAGCTTGGCTGACTAGTCGCGATACGTCGCCAGACGCTCGCGCAACATCCCTCGGAATCGGTCGTTGACCACACTGACTCCCGCTCGCACGCGCGAGTCGGCGTGCTCGCGGCGCCGGTCAATGAACGTCGCACCGCGCGAGTGCACGCCATCGGTCTCGACCGCCACGCGCACGCCGCGCTTAGCGATGGCGTTTTCGTCGATCAACTCGTAGACCGCCATGGCGTCGTGCATGATGACGTCACGATTGCCGTACCACCGATCGTGGAACTCGGCGTAGGGCTCGAGCATCGCGGCGATGCGACTGCCCATCTCGGTGCCGAGCGACCTGAAGTACTCGAGGTCGTCGTCGTTCAGGTACGCCTGGTGCGTGAGGTCGAGCGGCATCAGCGTGATGCGCCAGTCGGCGGCGAAGACCACCCGCGCCGCCTCGGGGTCGGCCCAGATGTTGAATTCGGCGGCCGGAGTGACGTTCCCCTCGAATGACGCTCCCCCCATGATCACCAAATGCTCGACGCCCTCTTCGATACCCGGGTATCGCTGCAGGAGCACCGCCAGGTTCGTCAACGGTCCGATGGCCACGATGGAGAGCGGACCTTCGTGGATGAGGTCGGCGATGAGTTCGACCCCATGGCGCGGGTCGAGTCCGACCGCGGGTTCGTTCCAGTCGAGGTCGCCCAGCCCGTCGTGCCCGTGCACCACACTCTCCTCGCGGAGTTGCTCGCTTAACGGTTTCGCACATCCGGCGGCGACCGGGATGTCGGGTCGGCCCGCGAGCGCGACGATTCTGCGCGCGTTGAGCGCGGTCTTCTCCAATGGCACGTTGCCCGCGACCGCAGTGATGCCGACCACGTCGATCTCGGGGCTGGCCAGAGCCAGCACGATCGCCACGGCGTCATCGACGCCGGGGTCGGTGTCGATCAGGACGCGCGGTCGAGCCACTGCTGTACCTCTTCTGTCGTAGGGAGCGAACCTTGGGCCCCGGTGGCCAACGTGGCCATGGCGCCCGCCGTCACCGCGAATCGTAACGCCGCGGTCGGGTCGTCGTGGGCCAGGTAGCGCGATGAATACGCGGCACAGAAGACGTCGCCCGCGCCGACCGTGTCGACGGCGTCGACCTCTGGAGCGGACACGTCGGCGATGACCTCGCCGAAGGAATAGTGCACCGCACCGCCCGCCCCCCGAGTGACCACGCAGTGCGCGAGTTCACGGAGGACGAGGTGCTCAGCTTCGAGTTCGTTGGCGATCACGACCGCACAGCGAAGGAGCGTTGCCGGACTCACGGGGCGCGCTGGCGCCACGTTCAAGACGAGTGACGACGTGCGCCGCGCCAGCTCGTCGATGATCTCGGCCGACACCTCCATCTGGGCTAGCACCAGATCGAAGGGGTCGAGGTCTACGTGCGCTAGGTCCAATTCGGCATTGGCACCGGGCGAGACGACTATCTCATTCTCCCCAGCGTCGTCAACCGTGATGAAAGCCGTCCCCGTCGGCCGACTGCTGTGTTGGATGAGTGACGTATCGGCTCCGGCCTCGGCGAGTGTCGCCGTGAGCCACTCACCGAGTTCGTCGCGACCGACGCACGAGACCACGGACGTGGTCACCCCCAGGCGCGCCAGGGCGGCCGCCTGATTGCCACCTTTTCCGCCCGCCATCCTCACCACGTCCTCACCGAGCACCGTCTCGCCCGGGCGCGGCAACCGGGCGCAGTGCACCACCAGGTCAGTGTTCATGCTGCCCACGACCGCGGCCCGGGGACGGGCCGATTCGCTCATGAGGCCGGTAGGAACTTATTCGTGTAGTACGACGAGGGCGCGGGTACCTTCGAGATCAGTCCAATCGACTTGAGTGCCTGGGAGAGAGTGGACCACTGCGCATCGGTCTCAACGAAGTACTTCCCCGAGGCGTTCTTTAAGAATGGAATCGTCAATTGCCAGCCCGAGATGTTGTACGCGTCGGTGTAGCCGCTCGCCGGGTACGTCTTGTCGAAGAGCGTCGCCGCCTTAGACGGGTTCGCCACCGCCCACGCGGTCGCCTTGGCAATGGCTGACATGAAGGCCTTCAGGTTCGATCCACTCGACGCCGCGTAGCTCTTGGTGGTGGCGTAGTCCCAGATCGGGATGTTCGGTGCGCCCACCGCCGTCCCGAGCAACTCGCTGAGTTGGCCCTTGACTTTGGCCCCCTGGAATCCGGGAATCTCGTAGTTGGTGGTCGACGTGGAGAAATTGACCTTACCGGCGAGCAACCAGGTCGTATCGATGGCGGTCGGCTCGACCTTGATGTCGACCTGGGACGTCGTGAGACCGGCGCGTTTTAGGACGAAGGGCAGCATGGACTCGGTCCAGGTGTCGCCGTAGGAGAAGATGCTCTTGCCCTTGAGTTCGCTCTTGAGGTTCGCCGCGGTGAGCGCGACGCCCGGCTTGGCGAAGATCGCCCAGTTGTTACTCATCGAGTAGTTACCGATCGAGACGATGGGAACCTTCTTGTCAACGGCGACACCCATGTCAGTCGTCGTCACGAAGCCCACTTGCGCCGAACCGGTCGCCAGCATGAGTGCGGTGGTCGACGTATTAGAGGGGAATACGACCTTGACGTTAAGTCCGGCGGCGGCGAAGAAGCCTTCCTTCTGGGCCACCACGACGGGAATCAATTCAAAGTCCGGGCCTGGGAAGTCATAGGCGAAGGTCACGGACTTGAGCGACGCGGCCCCCGACGGTCCGCTCGAGAGGGTCACCCCAAGGCTCACCAGTGTGGCGGACAGGGCAAGAGCCCCGGCTAGACGCAACTTCATATGTTCTCCCTCTGGAATCACCGTGTCATCGAGGTTAGTGGTCGGCTTGGGCAGTCGCAATGTCGCGTGGTCGCCGACGCCAGTGTCGAATCGTCGTGCGCCGCAGCCACGGGGTGCAAAATACTTCGAGTCCGACCATCGTCAAGAACCACGCCACACCGATTGTCGCCATCAACAAGGTGATGCCGTACACGAGGGGTGAGTTCAGATTTGTCGATGCTCGCTCGGTGTAGACGGCCAGCGACGTACTGGTGTTCGCCACGTTTTCCGGCGATGCCAATTCCCCGATGAATGCGCCCGTGATGGCGTACGTGGCGCCGACTTTGAGACCGCTGAAGAGCGGCGAGACCGTGGCAGGCACCTCGATCTGGACGAACGTTCGCCACTTGGACGCCCCGTAGACCTTGGCAAGATTCAATAGATCCTTGTCGACGTGGCCTAAGCCGTCGATGACGTTCACCGTCACCGGGAAGAAGACGATCCACACCACGATGGCGAGGATGGGCTTCACCGTGCCGAATCCGAACACCAATGCCAGAGGGAAGGCAACCACGATGACCGGTACCGCCTGGGAGAGCACCAACGTCGGATAGAGCAGCTTCTGGACGATCGGGATCTTGGACATGATGACGCCGAAGAAGATCCCGATGAGCGCCCCCAACAGGAAGCCGAACACTGTCTCCTTGATGATCTGGAACACCAGCGGCGACATGAGCGACCAGTTGTCAGGCACCGCACGGATCGCGTCAAGGGGTCGCGGTGCGATGTAGCCCTGGACGTTGAAGACGACCACGATCGCCTGCCACAGCAGAAGGAGGATCGCGATCGACGCCACGGGCAACAACACCGCGACCAGTACCCTTCGATACCTCTTCGCAGTGGTGGGTTTCGTCCGGTTCATCGGTCGCCCCCGTGAAGGAGGTGCATGATCTGACTCTTGAGAGCGACGAAGGTGGGTTCGGTCAAGACGTCGAGGTCACGCGGACGCGCCAGGGGATTCTCCAGATCAGCGACGATCCGACCGGGTCGTGGCGACATGACCAGGATTCGGTCGGACAGGAATATCGACTCATCCACGTCGTGCGTGATGAACAAGACGGTCCGACCCGATTCGCGC
>Ga0182030_10008551_pt1 | contig 21174 bp, 22 predicted proteins | sample 812S3MmetaG_FD_121299 | JGI IMG/M metagenome (GOLD analysis project Ga0182030, IMG submission 121299) | Permafrost microbial communities from Stordalen Mire, Sweden - 812S3M metaG (Illumina Assembly) | ecosystem: Environmental > Terrestrial > Soil > Wetlands > Permafrost | place: Sweden...
CGTGCCGTCGGAACCCATGCCCGAGAGAATGACGCCGATGCTGTGTTCCTGCTGGTCTTGCGCCAGGGAACGGAGGAAGAAATCAATCGGCAGGCGCAGCCCGCGCGGCGATACCGGTTCGAGCAGGTGCAATGCCCCATGCAGGATGGACATGTCCTTGTTGGGCGGAATCACATAGACACAGTTCCGCTGGATCAGGGTGCGATCCTTGACCTGGATCACCTTCATGCTGGTGGCGCGCTGGAGCAGTTCGGGCATGATGCCTTTGCGCGTTGGGTCCAGATGCTGGACGATGACAAAAGCCAGGCCACTGCCTTTTGGCACGTGAACCAGGAAACGCTCCAAAGCTTCGAGTCCCCCGGCGGAGGCACCGATGCCGATGATGGGGAACGAAACATTCGCGGGCGTGACGCGGGATTCCGGCGGAGCAACTTTGGCCGGCTTTTTCCGTCGGCGGACCGGTGATGATTTCTTTTTCATGCGCTGATTTCCTGCGCTGACAGAATCGGGTGGCATCGTTGGCGCGACCCTGCCTGACGGAGACGCGAATGAGCCGGCGTCTGGCCAGTTTGATTCAATTGGAATTTTTTTCCCATAGCCAGCAGGGTCATCATCTTCGATTGGCGTAATGGTCTCAATACAAAGTTTTTGGCCGCTGGATCATCGTCTGGCTGAATCGTGCCGCGTCCTCCCGCAATGCGGGACCGGGGCTTGCGCCTGCCCCCCGATGTTTGGCGGTCATCCGACCATTGTTTTGTCCGCTGCCAGCCGCAACCAGTTCAATCAACTTGGGAGCGATCTCGTTCAAGGGCAGGATAAAATCAACATCGCCGGTCTCGATCGAGGTCTCCGGCATGCTGAAATCTTGCGACGTGGGCCGGTCTTGAGCGATGACCTTGCCGCCCCACTCCTTGATGATCTGCACCCCGAAGGAGCCGTCACCGTCTCCACCCGTGAGGACCACGGCAATGGCGCGCCTTTGGTAAACCTTGGCCACCGAAGCGAACAGTGGCTCGGCGGATGGACGGGCATGATGAACTTTTTCCGAACCGGAAGACGAAAGCCGAAGGCGGCCGCCTTTGACCACAAACAGGTGGTGGTTGGGCGGAGCGACAAAGACACCCGCCTGGCGCAGGATGTCGCCCGTAACAGCCTGCTTGACCTCCAAATGAGTGCGGCGGTTTAAAATCTCGGCCAGGAGACTCTTATGCTCGGGAGAAATGTGCATAACGATGGCAATGGCCGCCGGAAAGTCTGCCGGCAAGCTGCCCAGAATGACGGATAAGGCTTTCAAGCCGCCAACCGAGGCCGCCATGGCAATGACGGGGAATGAATCTTTCGCCGGCGAGACGGGTATTGGCTCACGCGCGGCGCTGGCCGGCCTTTTCTGCCGGCGGGCCGGCTTGGATTTCGTCTTCCGGCTCCGGTGTGCAGCGCCCGCCGCAGCGGGAAGTTCGGCGTCACACCGCCTCAACGCCGTCGTGATGGACTGATGGCTTGACGCCGTCGGCTGGAGGTCGAGTTCATGCGCGAACTGCCGCACGGACCTGGCCGACTTTAACACCAGCCGTTGCGTGCTGGCGATTTCATGCTTGAGGCCCTTGGTGTTGCTCTGCGACTCCTGTTTCAGGGAGAGCAGCCGGACATTGATGCCCAGGAGCGTTTGAGCGATTTCATCCTGAAGTTCACAACTGATCTTCTTGCGTTCTTCCTCCTGGGTGATCAGGGCCCGGTGCGTCAACTGCCGCAAATGGGCCTGCAGCCGCAGGGATTCTTTCAGGGACAGGTCGTGTTGCTTCTGGTTTTTTTGGGCGGCATTCTCCATGACCTTGCGCCGGACGACGCCCCGTCGCAATTGATGGTGGGTGGCGACCAGCTCCAGTGTGCGCCGGTCCAGCGTCTCGTTCAGCCGGCTCAATTCAATTTTCCGCTGCCGCGCGGCGCGATGCGTCTCCACGATCGGGGTGATGGCCTCGGCAAAAAAAACATCCGCCCGCTTCATCGCCCCGTTTTTAAACCGGAATAATTCCAGCTTGGCGACGGCGCACTCATGAATCCGTGCCAGGTCCAGCGTCTCCAGCCCGAGTACGACGGCTTGACGGCCCAGTCTCAACGCCTTCCCGTCTGACGGGATCGCGCGGTTTCCCCGCTTCAGGTGCAGTCGCAACGCCGTCACATATCGTTGTGACAACCTGGTTAATATTTGCTTCATGTTCGCATGCTGGCTTCGGCGAAATTCTCCGGGATGCTCGGTCCCACAATGGTGAGCCGCCAAACCGAAGCAACCATCCGACAATTGTTCGCATCTGTATATGGGGTGAATACCTTATGGCCGCTGCCTTGCACTTGTTCGCGGTGACCTGGGAACATTTGGGCAAAGTCCTCATGGCGTCCGCGTTAGGGTTTCACCCCATGGCGGGAAGCCGGCCGCCGGCGTAGCGTAGTCGGTGAATAAAAGCCAAAACGGCCATGACGCGGCGGGAGCCGCATTGCCTCAAGGATGATGAGCGATCACCATAAACATACCGAGTTCCTGAGGCATTGCATCCGTTACGACGATGGCGCCCGGCGCCAGGAACTCATGGCCGGCATCATTCAGATACAGCGGGACGCGCGCAGTGTGCGGCGCGCGCTTTGGTTCATGGTCTTTCTGGCCGCGCTGTGCGTGTTTGGTTACGGCTATGGAATGATTTTGGTGGACAATTTTCCCGACAACCTTCCCCAGTTCATCACTAAAATTGTTTCCGTGCTGGCCTTGAGCTGGCTGATCAGCCTCCTGGCTTTTTTAGGTCTCGGCGTGGTCTATCGCTGGAAGCTGGATCAGCATCGGGATGAATGCCGTCAGATTGTCACCAGGCTGCTGGCGTCCCGGCTGGGCCAGCCGGGCACCGCGTCCCTGCGAGACCTGCAAAACGATTTGTCGGCGGTGGAATCAACCGGGCTGACCGCGGCGGCGGCGAAACTTCAGTAACCTTTGCATCGGCCGCGCAACACCGGTGCCGGAAAGGATTGGGCAACAGTTCCCCAAGCGGTTGTCCTCGCGGTAGGGTTAGACCCCATAGGAATCGCCCGGCTCATCACGTAGCGTCCTCCAGACATAGATGGCAAATGAATTGCCATTTAAAATGAAAGATAAATCATGCATCTCTTATTCCTGCCGGTTCTGGCCAGTGCGCTCTACATCGGCGGAGGCTCGGTCGGCCTCCTGCTCGTCATCGTCGTTGTGGTTCTGTTGCTCCGCTAACTCCGCCGGGCCGTTCCACCGAACGGCTTTACCAGACCACGCAATTTTGCAGCCACCACCATCATGAAAACATTGTTCACAGCCGAGGCGACATCCAAAGGCGCACGGTCGGGCACCATTCAGTCTCCAGACGGGCTGCTTGATGTCACGTTGGGAAATCCGCTGGTCAAGGGCATCGAAAAACGCGGCCCCAATCCCGAGCTGTTGTTCGCGGGCGCCTATTCCGCCTGCTATCACGGCGCGCTAGGCAACGCGGCCAAAAAGCTCGGCACCCCGGTCAAGGATTCCACGGTCCGGGCATTGGTTAGTCTGATCGAAGATGATCAGGGCGGTTATCGTCTGGCGGTTGAGCTGCATGCGCAACTCCCGGGCATTGATCACGCCCAAGCCCAACACATCATGGACGAAGCGCACAAGACCTGCCCCTATTCCAAAGCCCTGCGCGGCGACACCTGCGTCAAGCTGGTGGTGGATTAGCCGGCAGATCAGGAAAGCACCACCCATGCCCCAAGGCGATAAATCCAGCTACACTGACAAACAGAAACGTCAGGCGGAACACATTGAAGCCGGCTACGAGAAAAAGGGGCTGAACACGAAAACCGCCGAAGCGCGGGCCTGGGCTACGGTAAACAAACTCACCGGCGGCGGCAGAAAGAGCGGGTCGGGCCGGAAACAAACCAATTAAAATTATGCCAGCCTTGACCGCAGAACAAGTCAGCCTTGGTTTGAAAACCGTTCCTGATTGGTCGGAACGCGCGCGAACCATTGGCCGCACATTCAAGTTTGAGGACTTCATGGCGGGCATAGATTTTGTGCGCCGGATCGCCAAACAAGCCCTGAAAATCAATCATCAACCGGATATTGACGTTCGCTTTGACAAGGTGACGCTGACGCTTACCACGCATGATGAAGGGGGAATCACTGAAAAGGATTTCTCCCTTGCCCGGAAATGCGATGAGGTCTTCTCCCGATTTCTGGAATCGTGATCAACGCTGATTCCAAACCAAATGAAAGCCAGACTTTCTGCCGGCACATTACCGCCATGAAGAAATAGCGATTCCCGGGCCGGCCACGCCGGTTGTTTTGAATTGAAGAAACCATTTTATGAAAAATCCATGGGTGAGTGAGGAAAACAAAATTGGCCCGGCGGGTTTCGGGCAGGTGGGCCTTGAAACCGTTGGCGCCCTGCTCAAACCCAGGGAGACACTGGTGAATGCCGCCGGCAAGGTGCATTCACGATCCTTAATTCAGCCCATTTCGGAACGGTTCCCGGCATTGGAGGAACAGGAAATCATTCTCACATTGTTTGCTCCGAAAGCCAGGGAGGTGAATGTGGCTGGAAATTTTAATAGCTGGCACCCGGACGCCACGCCGCTGAAGAACCTGGGCGCCGGGAAATGGGCCGTTCGCTTGATGCTCCGATCCGGCCAGTATGAATATCGTTTTGTCACGGGCGGTTGCTGGACCGAGGATCCCCAGGCCGGTCAACGCGTCGCCAATCCTTATGGCAGCTTCAATTCCATTCTCCAAGTGCCGCTACAGGTCAGGACATCCATCTTATGAAACCACAACTCACCCACTCGTTGCTCACCGTCGTGTTGTCGGTCGCTTGCGTTTTGACCGGCTGTCAATCGCCCACAGCCGGGTCTCCGTCCGGAAACGAGGTTGCGCAATCAACGCGAAACAACTGTTACGGTTTGCTCCACCAGCTCCTGAATGAACAAAAGGACGTCAGCATGCTGCGCTTCATCAAGCGGGAGCATTTCGAGGTCAAGGACCTGATCAAGAAAATTGCCGTCAACTCCGCCACCGGGGCAAAACTGCTGGAGGAATTTGCCCGGCACGATCCTTCGATCAACCTGGACGCCATCTGGCTGCCGCCCGGCGAGGCAGCCACCCGCAATGCGATTGCAGCCGCCAAGCAGAAGGAATTGTTAAGCCAGACCGGCGACGAATTTGAACTGACCCTGCTGCTGACCCAGACCGAGGCGCTGAGTTACGCCTGGCACCTGGCCCAGGTCGCCAGCGAAAACGAGCCTGATCCCGATCGCGCCCGTGCCCTGGCAGGCTTGGGCCAGGATATGCAGAACCTCTACCGCGAAGTGTTCGCGATGTTGCTCTCGAAACCCATTCCATCGGCGCTGAACCGAACCGGGACTCAACCAGTTTCCGCGCGGAGCACCGCCTCAATTTCAGAGTGGGGTTACATGCCGGAGGAAGATTGACCTCCGCAAACCAACCTGCCGAACCCGCCGGTCGCGGGACATTTTTGCCGTCATGTTGACGGCGAATACAGCCAAACCAACAACCAAAGACGAACCGTTATGAATACACTTGAAATCAAAGGCGACTGGAACATCACCAAGGGCAAGCTGAAGGAAAAATGGGCCAAGCTCACCGACAACGACCTCCGATTTGCCGAAGGCAAACAGGATGAATTGATCGGCCGGATTCAGAAGCGCACGGGCGAAACCCGTGAGGCCGTCGAAAAGGCGGTCAAGGAATCCTGCTCCACCACCTGCGGCTGCAAATAGGCTGGCAGCCACGCGGGCGTACTGGTTAAGCCCGGTAGAAACCAGCGCCCGCGCAGCAAACCACTCCGTGAAATCCAGCCGCCCATTGATCCCGGGCGGCTGGTGCAGTTTCCGGGGAAAAACAATTCATAGCCGGGTGCCTCCGACCGGCTTGGGGTTCGGAGATTTGAAAAAATCCGGCAAGAATATCCGGGAGAATTTCATCCCTCCGGCAAAATCAGCCGGGTGGCGGGCGGGAATGATGCCAACAAAGCAGGAAACAGCGAACGCCATTTTTGCTGAAGCCGGATACCCTCATACGGGGCCGGGCCGGAAACCGGAGCTCCAATTCAGACGCGGTGGATACGTGGATGGTCTTCCAGAAATTTATTGAACAAGATCGCGAACAACCACGCGCGAACATTGGTTGGAACGGGCAAGGTGCGGCTAAAGTCGAACGCCAGACGAAAGGTGCGCTGGGTCAGCCTCATCGCTGTTGCCGGGTTGCCGCAGAGACGCATGGCCAAATGGAATAGCGGCGGATAGTTAAGCTCCAGGAGTTTCTCTATCGGGGACAGGGCGGTGGTCTGCATCACCACCAAACAAGCTAGCCTCGTGCCAGTTGCCGTAATTTAAATGGGTGAACAGGTGAATCTTGGGTGTCCGCTGCCTCCACTCCCGCCAGCCCGACGCGACCTGGCGGAACCAGCCTCGAAGTTCGGTAGGGTTACACCCCATGGAGCGCCAGCGGCATGCCTTGTAATGTCCGCCAGTGTTAAAACCAAAAGCACAAAACAAACTTATGAGAAACCACATACTAATCGGAGGAACCATCCTCGTGCTGGCCGTAATGTCAGCCGTGGGACAGGACAATGCGAACAACAACCAGACCGCCTATTACCGGGCCAGCGAACTGTCCTTGGACGCATTCGGGACGGCGTCGCTCGGAGGATACACCATTGATCATTTGTCGGGTGAGAAAGTCCGGCAAAATACCGAGGGAGGCGCCGGAGCGGGGATCAATTATTTCATCACCCGGTATATCGGCGTTGGCGCGGAGGCTTATTCCGAAAACACCACCGGGGTTTTCATTGATAATGCCTCGGCCAACCTGACCCTGCGTCTCCCGCTGGGCCAAAGTGGATTCGCTCCCTACGCCTTTGGCGGCGGCGGCCACCAGTTCGACATGGCCAAACTGTGGTTTGGCCAGGCCGGTGTCGGCATGGAATATCGTTTCACCCCGCATATCGGATTATTCCTGGACGCCCGCGCGGTGCTGCCCAACGAAACAAAATATTACGGCGTCGCCCGGCTCGGCCTGCGCGTGTCCTTTTAAGGTGCGGTAGGGTTACACCCCATAGCCAAGTGTTGCCGCATCCGCCAGTGTGTCTCCAGTGTTAACAATCAACAACCAAACAAACGAAAGTAAATTATAATGAAAATGAAATCCAACTACCCGCTCGCACTCATCCTGGCCACGGGCGCCATATTAGCCGCCAGCCCATCCGTGCGCGCTTCCGATACGGACAGCCGCATCGAGTCGTCCGCCGCGAAGTCCTATGTGTTCAAAACCTACCTCAAGGATGATTCCATCAAGACTGAATCCAAGGACGGCGTCGTCACATTGACCGGAACGGTGAACATCGCATCCGACAAGTCCCTGGCCCAGGACACCGTGGCAAGCCTGCCCGGCGTCGTCAGCGTGGACAATCAACTGCTGGTCAAAGGCGAACAACCCGCCGAACATTCGGACACGTGGATCGGCTTGAAAGTGAAATCAGCGCTCCTGTTCCATCGCAACGTGAGCGCCACCGGAACGACGGTGTATGTGAAAAATGGGATCGTTACCCTGCAGGGTGAAGCCTCCAGCGTGGCCGAAAAGGAACTCACCACCGAATACGCCAAGGACGTGGACAATGTCAAATCGGTCAGGAATGAGATGACCATTGCCACCACCCCGGCAGCACCAGATGCAACCATCGGCGATAAAATTGACGACGCCTCCATCACGGCTGAAGTCAAGTCGTCGTTGTTGTCGCATCATTCGACCAGCGCCATGCATACCACCGTTTCAACGGCGGACGGCGTAGTTACCTTGAGCGGCATCGCCAAAAATGATGCCGAGAAGAGCCTCGTCACCAAGCTTACCACCGACATCAACGGCGTGACCAGTGTGATCAACAACATGACCATTGCCGTGCCGGTAGCTTCCAACTAACCGTCAACTTATTGCTGACTGGCGCGAAAACGCGCCAGTCTCAGTGACAAGGCAGACGAAAAGGAAACCCTTATGCTCTACACAATTGCGATGGTTCTGCTGGTTCTGTGGCTCCTTGGCTTGGTGAGCAGTTACACCATGGGCGGGTTTATCCACATTCTGCTGGTCGTTGCCATAGTCATGATACTTGTCAACTTCATCTCCGGTCGCAAGCGGGTGAATTAAGAGACTGCCAACAACGAGAATTAATATGAATACCAAAACCATTGTCGCAGTCCTCCTGGTCACTCTGGGCATCGTGGTGCTCGCTTACTCAGGCATCACCTTCACGACTCCGGGAAAGCCGGTTGATTTCCTCGGAATGCACATTGAAACTACCGTCAGCCACTTCATCCCGCCCTTCGTCGGCGTGCTGGCGCTCGTCGGTGGCATTGTGTTGCTGGTGGTAAACCCCAAACGGGTCGGATGAACCAAGCCGAGGCCGTATGCGTTTTTATCTTCAACGGAACGTCATGTGCCTGACGTATCAACACCCGCTCCTGTTGGATCGTTCCCGAGGCTGGGCACCGAAAAACCATCTCTGGGCCATTGAAAATCCACCGCCGCGGCAGCCGGCAAACGACCGGGTGCTGGCGGCGATTTTACCGGCGGACACCTGCAGATTTGAAGGCGAAGACGGCTCGGAAGCGTCCGTGCCCGTCAGGGATTTGATTGCCTTTCCCTTTGGCAACGCCGATGAGCAGAGATCGGTTGTTCCATGAAGGCAAAAATATTCGAAGTCATCCTGCACAAGCTGCCTTCCGGAAAGTCGCCGGCGACCGCCCTGGAAGAACAGATCAATGAATTTCTCGCGCGACACCCGGACCTGAAACTGGTGTCCTCGCACATGAGCACCCTGGTCACGCCCGCCGAACCGAATGCCATGCCCCGGACCGATGAATCATCCATCATCATCTTCTGCACCCTGTTCTACAGCGATGGCGAACGGCCAGAATAATCCAATGGATGCACTGAAATTCATCGAGATGGCCCTTGTCCAATTGGCCAGGCAGATCTGGTCGCTTCCCCAAACCATCGCCCATGCCGCCAAACGGAGACGGCGGCGGATCGCTTTTAACGAATTTGAAACCGAACGGCTCGACCGGATACGCAACCCGTCAAAATATCTCGGGAAGTGACTGGAAATGTGACTCGGAAAAAAGAGTCAAAAAACCTGCTTTAATCTTTCCAGATTGGCGGAAGGGGTGGGATTCGAACCCACGTTAGGATTGCTCCTAAGCCTGATTTCGAGTCAGGTGCCTTCAACCACTCAGCCACCCTTCCGCAAAATGCCCGGGAACCTCGCTGCGCAATGTTCCAAGCGGACACATTGTGCGCGGGTTTGTTTCCGGGGCAAGCTCATTCGCAAAGTTGCGGCTGCTGTGGTCTTACGAATAAAAATAACCCAGCTCGCGCAGCGACGCGTAATCCTTCGGGCGTTCCTGCGTGGCGCGACCCAGGATGATATGGTCAAGCACTTCGATTTTCAAAAGCTGACCGGCGCGGATCAGGTCGCGTGTCACCTTGATGTCCGCCTCGCTCGGGGTCGGGTCGCCGCTCGGATGATTGTGCGCCAGGATGATCGCGGCGGCATTGGCCGCGATGGCGGGTTTAAACACCTCGCGCGGGTGCACCAAGATCGTGTCGAGCGTGCCTTGCGAGATTTGTTCGATGCGAATAAGCCGCCGCCGTGTGTTCAGCAGGATCACTTGGAACGTCTCCACCTGACGGACGCGGTTGTCCTCGCGCAGCAATTCTACGATGGCCTCCGGCGTTTCGAGCAGGGGCGCCTCACGACGCAAATCCCCGGCCATCTTCCGCGCCAGCGCAAACGCCGCCACCAGCGTCACCGCCTTGTCGCGGCCGATGCCCTTGACCGTCTGCAAATCCTCGACCGAGGCCCGGGCCAGCGATTGCAATGTGCCGTGCTGTTGCATCAATTGCCGGCCGATTTCGACCGCGTTCATGCCCTTCAATCCGGTGCGCAGAAGAATGGCGATCAATTCCGCGTGGCTCAAGGCGTCCGCGCCTTGCGCCACCAGCCGTTCACGCGGACGTTCGCTGACGGGCTGGTCTTTGAGCCGCAAACTGGGATTCATGAGATGATTTTATTCTATATGTCTGTCAAAATCACTCAGATAATTCATGGAGGCTTCCATGAAAATGTTGTACCGACGGGGGCTCTTGAGCCCGACCTTTCCGGTGCGTAATAAATCTGTGTTTCATCTGGGTTCATCTGCGGCTAAAATTTCGCGAGCATGGAACTGGCGCACACCCCAAACGATTCGCTTACACCCTCGCAACGACGGGCGGTGGCGGCGCGTGGCAACGTGCTGGTCATGGCCGGCGCCGGCACGGGCAAGACCCACACCCTCGTCGAGCGCTGCCTGGATCTCCTGTGCCGGGAACAGCCGCCCGCCTCGCTCGAGGAGATTCTCGTAGTCACGTTCACCGAGGCCGCCGCCGCCGAGATGCGCCGGCGATTGCGCGAACAGCTCGAGGAAAAACTCCACGCCAAACCGGACGAGACGCGCTGGGCGGAGCAGTTGGCGCTTTTCGACGCCGCGAACATCGGCACGCTCCACAGTTTCTGTCTCAAGCTCGTGCGCGAACATTTCCACGAACTCGGCCTCGACCCGCAACTGGCCGTGCTCGACGCCGGCGAGGCTCACCTGCTCGCCGAGGAAACCCTCGATGAGGAACTGCGGTTGCATTACGCCGGACAAAATGAACTGGCCGCAGCGGTACAAAGACTGATCCAGGTCTATGGCGGTGGACGCGATCTGGTGATCCGCCGGCTGGTCCTGCACCTGCATCATTACGCGCAAACCCGGCCCGATGCCGCCGGCTGGCTGGCAAAACAAATTGAACTCTTCGCGTCTCCCGCGCCGGATGAATGGCGGGAATGGCTGCTTGGCGCCATTCAGGCCTGGCGCGACGAATGGATTCCCGAACTGGACAAATTAAAATCGGAAAATGAAAAGGCCGCCGAATGCCTGAAAATCTTGAATAAACTGCCGGCGGAATTTTCCCGCAAACAGGCCGCGGCGGTTTTAAGGCAAATTCAATCGGCCTCAACCACCTGGCCGCCCCGCAGAAAAACAGTCCTGTTGAAGCCGCTGGAGGTTTTTTTTGCCGGTGCGGCGTTTCTGGATTCGCTCGCCCCCGTGGAAGACGGCCACGATCCGCTGATGGAGGATTGGAGCTGGGTGCGCGGCCACATGGAAGCCCTGCTGCGGTTGACACAAAATTTTTCCAACCGGTTTGCCGACCGCAAACGCGCCGATGGCGTTCTGGATTTTCACGACCTGGAGCAGTTCGCCCTGGCGCTGCTCTGGGATTTTGCCGCGGACCGGCCCAGGTTCGCCGCCGAACACTGGCGCGGCAAAATCCGTTTTGTTTTCGTGGATGAATATCAGGACATCAACGCGGCGCAGGACAAAATCATCCAGGCCCTCAGCCGTGATGGCAAGGATGCAAACCGCTTTCTGGTCGGGGACGTGAAGCAGAGCATCTATCATTTTCGCCTGGCAGACCCGAAAATTTTCCGCGATTACGCGCGAAACTGGCGCGGCCAGGCCGGCCAGACCATTCCGCTGGCGGAAAACTTTCGCAGCCGCGAGGCGCTGCTCAATTTTGTAAACTCCGTTTTTGAACCGCTCATGCGCGAAGAAGTCGGCGGCGTGGGTTATGACGCCGAAGCGCGATTGCAATTCGGCGCTCCCGACATTCGCATGGACCTTGGTGTGGCAAAGGGTTCATCACCGCGAGCGGAATTGCTTTTGCGTTTGAAAACCGGCCGCGCGGAGACAGAGGGAGGCGATGTCACCGGCGATGATGATTGGGCGGATTTACAGGAGACGGAAAAGGACGCCCGCTTGCTTGCGCAGCGGCTGGCGAAGCTGGAAGCAGAAGAGCACGAGATTTGGGACGCGGACGAAAACCGGTTCCGCCCCGCCGTCTGGCGCGACATGGCAGTGTTGCTGCGTTCACCGTCAGGCAAGGCGGAAATTTTTGCGCGGGAATTCAGCCGGGCGGGCGTGCCGCTGGTCGTTGAACGCGGCGGATTTTACGGCAGCAGCGAAATTCAGGATTTGCTGAGCCTGTTGCAACTGCTCGACAATCCCCTTCAGGACGTTCCCGCCATCGCCGTGCTGCGGTCGCCGCTGGTGGGGCTTTCCCTGGATGAACTCGCGGACATCCGGCTGGCGGCAAAGGGCGTGCATTTTTGGACAGCGCTAAACCGGAGCTGGAAACCAGAAGCCAGAAGCCAGAATGAAGCGATCCAGAAGACTGGAAAATTTCTCGAACGGTTTTCGCGCTGGCGCAAACTGGCGAAGCAAACCTCGCTTTCGGAATGTCTGGAGGCAGTGCTGGCGGAAACCCACTACGCCGAATGGCTGCTAGCCCGCCCGCGCGGCGCGCAACGGCGGACCAATGTCGAACGCTTCCTGGGTCTGGCGGAAAAGTTCGACCAGTTTCAGCGGCAGGGGCTGTTCCGGTTCCTGAAGTTCATCGAGGCGCAGCGCGAGGCCGGGATCGAGCCGGAAGTGGCCGCCGCCGCGGACGAAAACGCCGTGCGGCTGATGAGCATTCACCAGAGCAAGGGACTGGAATTCCCCATCGTGGCCGTCGCCGATCTCGCCAAGCCGTTCAACACACAGGACCTGCGCAACGAAATTATTTTTGACGAAATGCTGGGCCTTTGTCCGCGGGTCAAGCCGCCGCATACCGGCCGGCGGTACCCGAGCCTGCCGCACTGGCTTGCCCAGCAGCACCAGCGCCGCGAACAATGGGGCGAGGAAATGCGGCTGCTCTACGTTGCCCTGACCCGCGCCCGTGACACGCTGGTCTTGACCGCCACCGTCACGGCAAGCAAATGGGCCGCGTTTCAATCGAAACCCGGAACCATCACGACCCGGACCATTCTCGCGGCGAAAAGCTGCGCGGATTGGTTGGGACTGCGGTTTGCCCAATCTGCCGCCGGCGCGGCAGTGATGACCACCGGCGGCGAATTTGGAAATGTGCTTCTGGTCATCGCGAAAGATGCGAAACCGGGGGGTGACTCGGCAGTTCAATCATCGGAAACTGGAGGCGAATTGCCGCCGTTGACCGGAGCAGTGAAACGTAAGCTCCGCGACGTATTAACCTGGCAATATGCATTCGATGCGGCAACGCACCGACCGGCAAAATCGTCGGTAACCACTTTGCGCCGTCAGGCGGATGATGAGGCGGAGCCGGTGTTCAGAATTTCCATCCCGCCAGCGCGAAAATCGCAATCCGCAACTCGCAATCCGCAATTAAGCGCGGCGGACACCGGCACGGCGCACCACAAATTTCTTCAACACATCGCGCTGGAAAACGCGGCCGATCCGACAGCGCTGGCGTCGGAAGCCCGGCGGCTGGAACAGGAAACGGTTTTGCTGGCGGACGAGCGCGCGGTTCTGAACCTGGAAGACATCGCGGCGTTCTGGCAATCGGAGCCGGGCCGTAAAATCCGCGCGCAGGCAGCCAATGTCCGGCGTGAACTGGCGTTTACGGCACGTTTCAGCCCGGCGGAACTGACGGCCATTACCGGCACAAAATCAGGGCCGGGATTGGAGGATGAATTTATTGTCGTGCAAGGCGTGGCGGATCTGGTGGTGCTGTTGCCGGAGGAAATCTGGATTGCTGATTTCAAGACGGATGCAGTCCGGCCGGCCGACCTCCCGGACAAAAAACGGCTGTACGCGCCGCAATTGAAACTTTACGCACTCGCCCTGGAAAAAGTTTACTCCCGGCCGGTCACCGCGCGCTGGTTGCATTTTTTGTCGGCGCGGCAAACGGTCGAGGTGTAATCACTCCGGCGGTTCGAGGGTAAATTGGTCGCTGGACGCGCCCGGCGCGGGCGGGATGGTGGCGGTGGTTTTCCCGGCCTGAATTCCCGCCGGCTCACCTGGCTCGCGCAACCGGACCAGCGCCGGACGCAAAAGCTGGCCCTGATAGGTGTAACCGGAGCCGACGGTTTCGGCAACGACCGCGCCGGCCGGCGGTTTCTCCTTGCTGCCGGCGACCTGATGGCGTTCGGCATCGAACGGTTCATTGGGCTCGGCGACAAAGGGCGTGAGGCCGACGCGGCGCGCGGTGCCGCGGCAGGCGCTCTGGAAATTCGTGAGGGGCTCGGCATACTTCGGATCTTTGGAACGCACGGCCGCGGTATGCACGGCAAAGATGTGGTCAAGAATGCGCACCAGCACCTGTAGCCATTCGAGTTCGCTCCGATGCAGCTTTTCAACTTCCAGTCGCAGCGTGGATTTTTCACTGTCGTTCATTTTCGACATGAACTCGTTGAAGCGCCGGACCTCCTCGGTCATTTTGTCGGCGATTTCCTTCGCGGCGGCGACGGATTTATCGGAGTTGCCCTGCACGATTTCCTGGACGCCGGCCCACTGGTTCGTGGCAGCCGAAACCTGCGCGGCGAGCGTTTCCAGGTTTTCAATTTTTTCGGAAACGGCACCGAGGGCGTTGACCTCAATCACCCTGCCGATCGCCTTGTAATCGAGAATAAACGGAATGACGCCGAGGATGGCCCCGGCAACGACACAGCCGGCGGCAATTTCCCAATGTCGGATCGGCAGCGGCGAGTGCAGGACAAAAAAATAACCGAAAACCATCAACAAGGCGTCCCCGAGCAAAAAGGGCCACTTCGGAATCTTCCAACTGGTCGCGTCGTTCATGCGTTCAGTTTCGGAGAAACCCGGGGCGGGCGCAAGCAAACGCCTTGCTTTCTCCTCGACTAACCGCACCGGCGGCACAAATTATCAGCCGGTGCGCACTTGTGTGATTTTCAACCCGGCCGCCCGCGGCAACAAGGCCCGGCATTTTCGCCATCAACTGGATGCCATCGGTTCACAATGCGCCTTGAAGGCCACCACCGCTCCCGGCGACGCGCGACGGCTCGCGGCCGAGGCCGTGGGCGAAGGGTTCGGTCTGATCGTTGCCGCCGGCGGCGATGGCACGGCGAACGAGGTGCTCAATGGCCTCGGCGATGCGCCGGACGGATTCGCGCGCGCACGGTTGGGCATTTTGCCGCTCGGAACGGTGAATGTTTTTGCGCGCGAACTCAAACTTCCGTTGCGCATTGAACGTGCCTGGGAAGTTTTGCAGCGCGGACGGGAAACTCAAATTGATCTGCCGTGCGTGGAATTTGCGGCGAATGGCAGCCGGCGGCGGCAATACTTCATACAACTGGCCGGCGCGGGGCTGGATGCGCGCGCCATTGAACTGGTGGACTGGGGCCACAAGAAAAAAATCGGCCCGCTGGCGTATGTCATTGCCGGATTGAAAGCATTGCGGGAATCCAAGCCCGGGATCACCGTGCGCGCCGATGGCCAGAAGGTCGGCGGGGAACTGGTGTTGGTCGGCAATGGGCGTTTTTACGGCGGATCGTTTGAGATTTTTCCGGCGGCAGATTTGCGGGACGGGCTGCTGGAGGTTTGCGTTTTTCCCCGGGTCAACTGGCGGACGCTGCTGCGTTGTGTGCCCAATTTTGTTGCCCGGCGGAGATTGCCGGAAGGCGTCGTGCAGCGGATTCGCGCCGCTACCTTTGAATTGACGTCCGCCACCGCCGCGGCTTTTGAACTCGACGGCGAGTGGGTGGGACAGTTGCCGGTTAAATTTTTGATCGGACGCGAACGGCTGCGCGTCGTTGTGCCCTGAGCATGGTCTAATCCCAGATGCGAAAGCAAACAGCGCTTTGCTCCAAAAAAGTTCCGCACTTCGGGCATTTGTCCGGCTGTTTCCAGGCACGGACGCGGTGCAGCGGCGAAACCGGACAGGCAGGTTTGAATTTCAGCCAGGGATGAGCGCCGCGCGGCGGCAGGCGGTTCAGCACCGTGGCGAATTTCGGCGCGCTTTTGGGCGGATTACTCCGTTGTCGGTGTGATGGTTTGGATTGAATCACCACATCGTAAAGCACCTTGCAATCGGCGCAGGCGATGGTTTGGACGGCAAAATGTTCTCCCGCTTCGGCGCCGCCCGCCACCTGGGCGGTGTAACCGCACTTGGAACATTCAAATTGATGGGTGTGACCCACAAAATAAATCGGTTCTCTCTTCGCTGCTGCTTTCTGATTGGAAAAATGGTGGAGGCGGCGGGAGTTGAACCCGCGTCCCTGGCAAATTCACCAGCCGCGACTACATGCTTAGTCCGGACAAGGTTTTCTGCTATGCGATGGCGTCCGGACTCGAATCGCACTGCCTAGTCCGCAGGATAAGATCTCGGTTGCCGGCGCGCAGACTCCGTCAACAACCCAACCTGCTGTGGCGTCCGTCCACCGTAGCAGGTGTCCAGTGGCGGACGTCGAGGCCTTAGGCCGCGAGAGCTAGTTCTTGATTAGCTGTTTGTTTTGGTTCGATTTTTAACGAGGCCAACGAACCATCCTCGGCATGCCGCCTCTGGCGCGTTTCCCAAGTCGAAACCGGTGCGCCCCCATCACGATTCGGCAGGTACATACTCCGCCAATTTTCCAAGCCGGTCAAGCACCACCCAACCGGGTTGATTTGATTCCCGTTGCAGGATTCCCCAACGAGTGCTAGTTTCTCGGAAACTGTAAAAGCCTATGAATGAAAACCAGTTGCAAACCTCGCGACGTCATTTTCTCAAAACTTCCCTGACTCTGCCCGTTGCGCTGGCCGCCGGACCGGCGATCATGACCCAGGCCGTGTCAGCCGCCGACGCGCCCGCACCGGCCGCTGCCGGTGCCGTGCTGCCCAAACGGCAGTTGGGCAAGACCGACCGGCAGGTCACCATGCTCTGCATGGGCGGCATGGAACAGGCCTTGAGCCCCGATTACATTGACATCGCCTGGTCCATGGGCATCCGGTATTTTGACTCGGCGGACTGTTATCTCGGCGGCAAGTCGGAGAAAATTTTCGGCGCGTGGCTCGCCAAGTATCCCGAACGCCGCAAGGAAATCTTTCTCGTCTCGAAGGACCATCCCCATAAGGGTCCCCAGCAGTTGTTGGAAATGATTGACCGCCGCCTCGACGCCTGCGGCACCAAATATCTCGACGCCTTTTACATTCACGGCATCGGCACCCGCGAATACGGTGAAGATTCCGTGAACTGGCCCAAGAGCGACGAATTCAAAAAAACCGCCGAGACACTTAAAAGTTCCGGCAAGGTCAAGATGGTCGGCTTCTCCTGCCACGATGGACGGTTGAATGATTACCTGAATGCCGCCGCGCAGGGCGGATTCGTGGACATCATCATGCTGAAGTACACGCCGTTCTTCACCCAGGGCGATGCGTTTGACCAGGCGCTGGATGCGGCGCACAAGGCCGGCATCGCGCTGGTGGCGATGAAAACGATGCGCAACACCAGTGACGTGCCCAAGCGCGTGCCGGAATTCGACAAGCTTGGCCTGACCACGCATCAGGCCGTGCTCCACGCCGTGTGGAGCGACCCGCGCATCTCGGTGGTTTGCAACCAGCTCGACAACGTGGGCCAGATGGAAAACAGCGTCGGGGCCGCACTCAGCTACAAAACGCCGCTCAAAACCGCCCAGGTCAACCGGCTCAAGGAAATCGTCCTAGCCGGCCGGCGAACCATGTGCCCGGGTTGTCCATCCTGTGATGCCTTCGCCGCGGCCTCGGAATTTGCGCTGCTCGACATCGCCCGTTTTGTAACCTACTACGAACAGGACGGCCTGGTTGAGGCGCGGGAATTTTATCATGCCCTGCCGGCGTCCGCACGCAATGCCGCGGGCGTGGATCTGGCCGCATTGCGCGATCACTGCGCGTTCCGCGTTGATTACCCGGAAATCGTGAGGCGCGCCGAACGCAACTTCGCTTGAGACGGCCCTGCCTGCATGGCTTCACCCGCCGCCGCCAAACCGCCAACCGGAAATCGTAAGGCCTTCCGACGAACCAAGGTTTCGCCGGTAGAACGGGCGGCAAGCCTGATCACTGTCGCCTTGCTTGGCGTCATTGGCGTCGCGATCTGGTACCAGGGAAAACATTATAACCCCGACCGTTTTGCGCTCCGCACCGACGCCTTGAAATCCACCGTGGCGGAAGTCAAAGGAAAGTCCGGCACGGTCGGCGGAACTGAAACCGGCACGGGAGAGACCCCGGCTCCGCTCAAAATCCAGACCGCCAGCGGAGGTGAAGCCGGTGCCGAACCCGCCGAAGGATCCGGGTCGGCGGCCGCTGCACCCGTCGAAAAGGGCGAACTCTTGGAAATCAAACTCGACGGCCTCAAGCCGATGAGCGACACGGAATTCTACAACGCGGACAATCTGTTTGAAAAGATTGACGGCCGCGCCCCGGCCTATCTGAATTTTAATGTTCAAGCCCTTCGCTGCCGCTCTTTCTCCATTGTCGGCGCAGCCGGCAGTTTCGTGGATGTTTACGAGTACCGGTTTGACACTCCGGTCAACGCCTTCGGCATGTTTTCGCTGGAACGCGATCCCAAGGGCGAACCGCTGACCTTTGTTCCGGATGGCTACCTGAGCGGAATGGGATTTTTCTTCCGGCAGGGCCCGCGCTATGTCCAGGTGATGGCCTCGGACCAGAATTCCAACACCCTTGAACTGGCCAGGGCCATTGCCGAGGATCGGGCGAAAAACCTCCCAGCCGACGACACCGGGCTCGATGCCCGCCGGAGTTTGCCTGTAACCGGACTGGACCCGGCCAGCGTCCAATTTGTGCAGGACAACGCGCAGGGCCAGGCGTTCCTGAAAAATGTTTTTCAGGGGAATTATGATTTCGCCGGCAAAAAGCTGCCGTTTTTCCTGATGAAGACGACGGCTGCCGAAGCCGGGGCGGCCTGGAAAGCATATCTGGATTTCTCCGGCAAGTACGGCGGCACGGCAACCCCGCTGCCGGACGTGAACAACGCGAAGGTGTTTGCCGCGGAAAATTCCGGCTCGTTCAAGGTCATTTATCAAAGGGACGGCGAACTCGGCGGGGTGGTGGACGCCACCGACCGGGACACGGCCCGGCAATTTGTTGAAAAATATCTGGAAGGCGAAATAAAGTAATGCTATTCTGAAGGTTGGGTTATGAAACCCGAACCAGACGATTTTGAATCGGGTCCTTCCGGCAAGGCTTCGGACAGCGGGGTCAGCCGGCGCGAATTTCTCATCCGTGCCGGAGCCACCGGCGCGCTGCTGGCCGGCGCAGCAGCCGGCGCCTACGCCCTGTGGCAGCCGAAACATTTTGTTCCCGGCTTCCAGCCGGAAAAAGGACTGCAGCTTCCGAGCTACGCGCTCACGCCCAACAAACTCCTGCCCTCGCTCGCCATCGCCCACGGCACCGAACACGACAAGGTCATCCGCGCCGCCATCGGCGCGCTCGGCGGCATGGGCCGGTTTGTCAAAAAAGGCGACGTGGTCATGCTTAAGCCGAACGTCGCCTTCGATACCCCGCCGCCGCTCGCGGCCACGACCCATCCGGAAACGTTGCGCACCGTGGCCAAACTGGTGCTCGAAGCCGGCGCGGCCCGGGTTTATATCGCCGACAATCCGATCAACAGCCCGACCGGTTGTTTTCTCAAGAGCGGTTTGCGCCAGGTGGCCGACGATTTGAACCTGGACTTGATGTACCCGGAATCCAGTTCCTTCGCACCGCTGCAACTCGACGGCGAGGTGCTTCGCAACTGGACTTTCTTTCATGAACCGTTCAAGAAGGCGACCAAGGTCATCGGCGTCGCGCCGTGCAAGGATCACAATCTCTGCCGCGCCTCGATGACGATGAAAAACTGGTACGGACTGCTCGGCGGTCGCCGCAGCCAGTTCCACCAGTACATCCACAGCATCGTCTCGGATTTCGCGCTGATGATGAAACCGACCCTGGTGGTGCTCGACGGCATGAACGTGCTGATGAAAAACGGTCCGACCGGCGGGCGCCTTTCCGATGTTAAGCAGATGGGCACCGTGGTCGCCGGAACGGACATGGTGGCCGTGGACAGCTACGGTTATACCCACCTGATGGAGCGCGACATTGCCGAGCTGACCTACATCCACAAGGCCCATGAACGCGGTCTCGGCAACAAAAACTGGAAGGACACACTGTACAAGGAAGTGCAGGCCTGACCATGAAAGCCCGCACCGCCCGACGCATCGCGCAGGTCTTTTTCTTTACTCTTTTCCTGTTTTTCGTTTTTGTCACCGACCTGCGTTATCTCAAGGGCTATCCGGTTTCGTTGTTCCTGGAACTGGACCCGCTGGTTTCCTTTGCGACGGCCATCACCACGCACACGGTTTACATGGGGCTGCTGTGGAGCCTGCTGCTCATCATCCCGACGCTGCTGTTCGGGCGCATCTTCTGCAACTGGATCTGTCCCTACGGCATCCTGCACCATTTCATCGGCTGGCTGATGGGCAAGCGCCGCGCGGAGGAACGCGAACGCATCGAGGCCAACCGTTACCAGAAACTGTACTCGCTCAAATACGTCATCCTCATCGGCATGATCGTGGCGGCGTTTTTCGGCAGCCTGCAAATCGGCTGGCTCGACCCGATCTGCCTGTTTCATCGCTCGATGACCACGGCCATTCTACCGATGTTGAACCTGTTCATCCCGTCGAGCGTTTACGTCCGTCAATACTTCCACGTCGGCGCCTGGATCATCGGGTTTCTGCTGGTACTCCTGGTTGCCATGAACGTGTTCATCCCGAGGTTTTTCTGCCGCGTGCTCTGCCCGCTCGGCGCGTTTCTCGGCACTCTGTCCACGGTCGCGCTGTGGCGCATTGACCGCGATCCGGACAAATGCGTGGATTGCGACCTCTGCCTGAAAAGCTGCGAAGGCGCGTCCGACCCGCACACGCAATTGCGCAAGAGCGAATGCTTCGTCTGTTTCAATTGCATCGAGGACTGCCCGGAGGACGCCCTTTCGTTCAAGTTCATGCCGCAGCTCCAGCGCGAAATCACCGCACCCGTCCTGCCGGCCCGGCGCGCGTTTCTCGGGACCTTGATGGGCCTGACTTTTTACGCTTTCGGCCGGGCCTCCGGCGCTTCGGACCGGAATTACGACAAAAAAGTCATCCGTCCGCCGGGTTCAGTGGAGGAAAAGGAATTTCTCGCCCGTTGCATTAAATGCGACCAGTGCATCCGCGCCTGCCCGACGAACGTGTTGCAGCCGGCTTTGATGGAATCCGGCCTCGAAGGCATCTGGACGCC
>Ga0182030_10008552_pt1 | contig 21171 bp, 23 predicted proteins | sample 812S3MmetaG_FD_121299 | JGI IMG/M metagenome (GOLD analysis project Ga0182030, IMG submission 121299) | Permafrost microbial communities from Stordalen Mire, Sweden - 812S3M metaG (Illumina Assembly) | ecosystem: Environmental > Terrestrial > Soil > Wetlands > Permafrost | place: Sweden...
TCATATTTTCTAGGCGTGTCGTCGATTGATCTGACCCAAGCTTTAGGATAATAGTACCTAGTAGGCTTACGCTTCACCCAATCAAATCTGGGTTTTGGCATACCCTTGGTAAACTTTTCGTTGTTTTTTCGATCCTCTTTTGCGATGCGATCTTGCTCCAATCTTTGTAGAAGCTCCCATAATGCTTGGGCTTCTGGTGTTTGCTGTTTCATGGTCTTGGCAGTTTCGATTGTGGCTGAATCTTCTGCTTGAGATGCGATAGGAGCTTCTTGTGTGGACTCGGAGGGAGCTGACTTGAGTTTATCTAAAATATTTCAATACTCTATGGTTGAATTATTTGGGTGTATGAGGAAAACGAACCTTTCATCTTTAGATCGATTATTGTAGCACAAATCACGCTGACCGGCTCAAAATCCCACCATTGTCCGAGCATGTCTTTACTCCCTCTGTCCCAAGAGGTCATGAATGTGTAATCTGCTAGCATGAATTGAAAGCAAGGATTACGGACAGCTTTATCAATTTTTGATATTGATCCATCGTTCAAGGCAGTGCGTAGCAAGCTATGGTGGTTTAGGCACGTTAGTTCCCAGGGCGCATTGGTCGAAGGTCTACCAAGCGTAGCGAGTGTTTTGCCAGGATAGAATGTTTGAGTATTATTTCGATTTGAGATCCTCGATCGAGCCTGAATCGCTCGATTTTCCGCAAGCTTTGCCGCTGTGGGATCTCCTTGCAGCCCGAGCTCTTCGTCACCAAACAGAATCAGTCGGTCAACCTCCTCGTCCGCTGTTGAATACAACTCATTCTGACCCTTACGCCAACGTTTGACCGTGATCTCGGCATCAGATTTTAGAGACCCCATGTGAGTAAGTTGCTCGCTGAGACGTTGAGCTAAGCCTTCATCTTGGCATGTCGATGTAATATTTTCACAAATTAGCGAAAAGCAACTTGCATAATACCATTGTAATAGGTCGGATTTCCTTGATTCGGTTTCTCCCAGACCGTCGTCTCTGAAGTCTTTCCGTTGGCTGACATGACGGCGAGGGTGGCAAAGCCAATCCACAAGAATTTTCTCCTTAAAGTCGGCAGTGATGCTGTTGGGACTGTTTTGAATGGTAACCCAGATCATCATTGTTGCATACCATATTTGTTTGTAGTTATCTTCAGGTTTGGTTTGAGATCGTCTAGATATGCAATTCGTCCGAGGCAAATCATCGCGGAATAGAGAGGCCGTGTCAATTGTTATTGGTAACAAGACTGTATAGGTGTTTAAGTTGACCTTGGTGATCCATAATACTACCGACTGAATGAGGCAGTCTAGTTTAGAAAGATATCGATCTCGAATCTTTGTTAAATAATCAATTTCTTTCGAATTAAGCAAGTCACCTTGTTTCAAGCTACGAGAATTGAGGAATTGATGGGCTCTAATGAGGAATCGAAGTTGCCAACTGTATTCAAGTCATCAGTCGTACCCACGACACAGTCAAGAGCCTGGAGATCTTACAAGGAGCTTTGTAAATCGACATATTGGGGAGAAACTATATTTCGAAGCAGTGCAGTACCTTCGGCAACATCTGGGGCCCGATATTGCGATGTCCGATGTTTCTTTTTCACTCGCCCACTTGCAGACACTGGCGCGGAAGACTCATTCACAGTCTGTTCAGGTCTAGACATTGGGAGTGAAGAAACACACATGATCTCCTCTACGGCTCGAGCCATGGCGCATACCTCATCCGCTTCATCCTCATCATAATTCGGAAGTACGCAAGCAGCCCACAGCCTGTCAGTCATATCCTCGGACTCCCGTGCGACTCCAAGGTATTCTTCAATCTTCAGCGAGGAATTTTGGCTGAGGGCAGATCTTGCGCTCGATTCATCGGTTCTATTTTTCAGGGCGTACACACAAACGATTGTAATGCATTCTCCAGAGATTGGTATGGCTTGTGTTTCCACCGAAATATCCACGAAAGTTTGTTTGTCGGGTTTGGATGTGCGCGTATCGGGTGGTTGGTCAACCACATTGTCTCCGCCCTCTTTGAACATTCTTGGAGTAAGATTCTGAGGGCGACTATTCACAAATAGTTCCACTTCAAGCCGTTTTTGGTAGTAGGTACTCTCGCAACGAAGGCCAGTACACTCTGCCGAAAGCGCCAGAGAATGGTTATCTAGGTATGAGCAGTCTCCGTTGGAACAGATGCAGCCAAATTGAATTCTGCCTCCGACCTTGAACTTAACGCTGCCGTTTTCCACCGATTGTTGACTCGCAGAATCATCGGACCTCAAAAAGGGATCATGCTCAATTGCAGAATCCAAAAAGGCAGGACTCGCTCCATCTGGCGGGACTGAGGAAGTTTTTCGTGAGTGGCTCGGCGAGATATCTTCGTCAAATTCAGGCTCAACCACAGCTTGCCTCAACCTCCCAGGTTTTAATCGGGTAACCTGGAAGACTATGCTATCTTTGACAAATGATATAGTCTCACATGTACCACTTGGGATATCAGCCATACTGTTGTTCTCTGTCGTCTTCCTCTTGAGTTCATACTGCGTGTATGGCCATCGAAAATTGGCCATTCCGTGTGCAATTCTTTCTCCAAGTTCAAAATCTGATTCGGGAAGCAAGTGTATACCAAACGTTCCTTTACTGCCGCTGTCATCACGTCTTTGCGCTCTTGACAAGATAGCATCAGGCGTGTTTGGGTGATCACCCCGAACGAATACAAGCCCACACACGTCATCAGGGGCAGTGATTTGCAATAGCTCATGCCAGTCGGTGACAGATCCAGTAAAGCCATTTGCGCCAAAATCAGCTGACTTTGCCGGATACTTGGAATTGAATTCTGTATAACATGGTGCTGATTAATTAGCAAGATTCGATGGAAATAGCGGACTATGAGCCTACAGTTCTGGAGATCTGCTAACCATTCAAAATCTGCTCGTTCCCTAGGTATGCTATTAGAGGTTGATTTAATCAAAGGTTACGCGTGCTGCATGCCTTGGGATATCTGGACCACCAGCCTCGTGCAACTTCTTCCTGGCAAATCGCTGAGCAGTTTGTGGAGAATTGCCGTGCATTTTCAGCTCAGTCAGTTATTGCTTGACTTTCAATGCTGCGGATTGCGCAACACTGCGCTGGCCATTGACTTTATGGTTCCCATTCTGATCTGTCTCAGCCTTGCCCAACATGACTCCGATGTTCAAAGTCATGTGGAAACAAGTAGTGGTGAGACATAATTCCAGATTCGGCCAATCAAAACACCAAAACCTCGGTGGCTCATTGATTTCCCCCTTGGCATCGCTATCTTGGGCTCAGGGCAGATTTATTGAGCCGCACTTATTTTAGGCACTGCCACAATGCCAGCAGACGTCCTCAATGTTGAATCGCGAAACGCGTTGCATCAAGCACGCCTTGAGCAACTTGCTGAGGCTGTGTTTGAATACTTCAAGAGAACCTGCGAGGTCGGGGCGAAAGTTCTCGAGCTTTATATCAGCCGTGACTAACGACCTCAAATTTGTTAGCAAAAAAAAGATGAAGATTCAGTGAGGTTGAGCTTGAGGCTTTTGCACTACAAAGCCGCGAAGATACTAGTAAGCCTAGACCAGGCATTTTAGCGAGTACAGACACACTCCGAACCTGTACACAATAAAAGGCAAAAAATTGTATGATTACCAGGAGCAGTAATATTCGAAAGCTGAAAAACCCAAAAAAAAAAGAAAAATTCCGTGTCGGGGAATCGAACCCCGCGCTCCTGCGAACTGATCTCTTTTAGAGATTGAGAGGCAGAAATGTTACCGATACACCAACACGGAGTTGTTTGATTGGTTGTTTATTGGTAGAATTTGGTTATTCAAATATATAATACTACTAACAAAAGGGGGGAAAGTAGTGCACGCAAAACTAAGGACTCTCAGGGCCGGAAACGGGCAGTATCGACCTACCAAGAAGTATGAATCACTTTGGAAAGACACAATAGCTTCTTAAAAGACTCTATTCTCTACGTAATTATTCCTAAATACCTGAAGCTATCAATTCAAATCCCAGTATCAAGCAGTGAACGCAACCCCCCTGGCTTTCTGATTCGAGTTTACGAGGGGTAGATCCATAGACTGCCCCAGGACACACTGCGTTCCAATAGCTGTAATCAAGATCTGTGTCCTAGTTATCGAATTAGTATGGGTTTTGACTGATGTTTCAGGAGTGGAGGAGCCGACTAGCTCTCAAGACATGTCTCAAGAGCTCGGCTCCCTGAATACCGTGAAATAAAGGGGGAATAGACACACCAAACGCCTTCTGCACACTGCTGATATGTTACGCCGCCTGGTGGGCCGCCCACACAATTAAACATGCCTTCCACAGGACAGGCTGAGCCGGGTTCGAAAGCGCCAGTGTCACCGGGTATTGGAACACCGCTGCTCACATCTGTGGCGACTGGTTGGACTGCGGTTGGCGCCTGGATTGTAGTCGTGATCGTGCTCGCAGAGAAATCTCTAGGAGCATGAGTGATTGTTACGGGAGTTGCGGAGGTTGTTGATGTGGTCGTGAAGAGGGTGCTTGGCTGGTTGGCGGATACTCCTCCATTGGGGGCGGCGGCTGGTGCACAACTTCCGTTGAAAGATCCGGAGTTGTCGGAGACCAGCGGTTTATTGACGACACCGGGACCGGGATTTGGGAACTGCACTTCCTTTCCTTCGACGGTGGTACAGCCGTTCCCCATATTGGCCTCGAATATATTTGGCCTAGAAGCAAACGGTGTGACTGGCGCGCTCCCAGACCCCGTGATTGTGACCGAAGCACAATTCATGTAGATCTCGCGGTTTCCGATTTTATTGAACCAAGTCCAGGAAAATATTGGGTTTCCGTTTGGAGCGTCTGCTGGAATGGTGAAGTCGAATGTCGCGCCGTCGGAAAGCGGACAACTTCCCTGGTAAGATTGAATGACTGTAAAAGTAGCCCCTTTGTCGTAACTAAGTGACGCTTGACAGGAACCTCCTCCACTATAAGTAGATCAGTATTAGTTTTGAAAAGCGGAGCTTGTCTCCTAAAACAACACAAAACCAGGGGAAGGTATAAGAGAACGTACTGTGTTGCGCCGCCGCTTACGGTAAAATTATATGCAGAGCCTGCGTTCCACGTAGCAACAGACGCGCCAGCAGCAGTTCCTAGGTCGATTTGATAGCCTTTACATGGGAAATCGGATCCACTTGCTTGGAGAGGAGCTACCATGTTGTAGTCGATATTTCCCGAGGCAACATTTGGGTTGAATTTAGATCTAAAAGGTGGCGGGTATAATAGGGCCATGTGAGCGTCTGCACATGACCCAAGAGCCAAAGCTCCGAGGATGATGCTGAAGACATGCATGTTGAGGCCTTTGATACCCCGGGCCTGCTGAAGAGAATTTTCTGGCTGGTAGAGGCTGAATATGTAGGCAATAATAACAGAACTTGAATTTATAAAGTGGTGATGCAAAAGAGTGGTAAGCTACTAGCGCTATTCAGGGCAAACTAAAAGAGCGAATGAAGATAAGATTGTGCAGGCAAACCCAATAATTGAGGATTATGTTTAACGGTCAAGAAAAACTTCAACCTAGAGAAAATAATGAACCTTGTGTTGAGGGAGTTAAAGACTTAATAGTTATAACCTGCCAGAAACTTCTTGTCATTGATTCCAACCGCACCTTTCTCTTTCCGGATACAGGAAATAACATTGTTTCACAAGAACTTTTGAGAAAAGCATAAATGTAGGTCTATAATGAAAATATCAAACACCAACATGTTGTCCTTGGTCCGATCACAGAGCAAAAGCTTACCCAGGGAAGGCTGCGGCCATAGGCTTTTCGGTGAGATATCCACTAAGCAGCTTTGCCTGGCGGAGACCCCGTGTAGATAGGTCTTTATATGAATTGAAACAATGAAAGGGTGATCTGTTGGGAAGATTTATAGAGTCGCTTGGAACCTTTGCGTCGATTCTTCGCCAATCCACTCACTTGAAACGACTGTCTTGAGGCGCTCACCCCCTATCCCTTTCGGGCGCGTATTCTCAAATCCTCATACGCGCCGCAGGGTCTCACGAATCGGCCCCCAATTATTGATTAAGCCACATTGAGATCACGTTGCTCCCTAATGGTTTACCACGGTAGAAAGGGGATAGAAGGAAATGCTCAAGCGGCTAAAATAGGTCCTGGCGTCTGAACACTCGCTACCGAGATGCTAAATTGCACCCAAAACTTTCCTCTGGAGTACAAAATACTACGCCTTTTTGCGATCTTGTCCAGAAACTTGTTTTCTCAAATGTGGTTGTTTACATATAGGTGGTTTCATATTATTATCCATATTTCACCAAGGTTTCTATGCTATCACCCTTGATAGTGAAATGATTACACGCATCCGCATTCTCCCCAGCAAGCTTAGATTCTTCTGCAAGGCCAGTGATCGAACCTGCATTTTATGACTTGGGGTTGGTCATGATTTTGTCGTCTGTATTTCTCTTGTCCAATGGTTTAGTTTCAGAGGATGAAGGAAGGTTCCATTTTGTGGCGTGTTGCTGTCACATGGAGGAATCCCCGCCTTTTTGTCCAGGAAATGGTCTCCTAAGTGCGCGACCCCCCAGCCTGCAGGTTTTATCTCAAGATCAATTGATCGGGCTCATCATTACGCCTTCTATATTTTGTGTGTAGGCGCTAAGAAGAGAGTGCAGTGAGTCCCGCAGGAACAGCTGGATTGTTTTCCCGTGTGGGACAAACTGAAGACTTTAGGATTCCCTAGAACTAATGCCAAAGTTATGACCAAGAAAGCTAATCGGGTTCAAAAGAATCACAGTTCGTCATCATTATTCTCGATATTCAAGAAATATTAAAATAAAAGTAAACAAAATATGTTTCATTAAATTCAAACTTCTATTAAAGGAAGTGAGCCAGGCTCAAAAGATTATATTTTGACATCATTCTTCTGCAACAAAAACTCTCCTCACCATCAAACCACTACCGCCTTGCCTCATTCAGTCCATGCACGATTTATACCCAAGGTTTATCACAATGCCTGAATGGTTTGCGCAAAATAGCGATACAACAACTTTGCGCTCTCCATACTTTCAACTAGCATCCATGCTTTTTCTGCCATCTTTCCATGCTTACTTGAGTCAAAGCACAATTCATATGATAAATCTGCGAAATGCAACAAGTTCTTTTTCTCTCTTACTAATTCACCTAGCACCCATGCCTATTTCTCTACCATCTTTCCATACTTTAGACACAATTTGCGCTCCAAATCCATAACAGCGTCTACGCAGACACTTGTGCTATATCCATGTCCAACGGATATCGGAAATGATACTGAAAAGATAATACTTAAAAAAGCTAGTCAGATTCAGGAGATTATATTGCGCCAATATTGCCCATCTGTCCAACGGATGTGAGAGAAGGTTGAGAATACGAAGGCTGGAATCCCTCGTATTCTTCAAATATGTTGGGGGACCCAACACATCTACTCCGAGATGTTGCGGCATTCGCACACGTGACTAGTACCCCTTTTCTATCGACAACGTCATGATATTGACGGAAACCCAAATTCAGAAGAGGGGTACCACATCGAGCCATCCGAGAAAATCTTTTTTTTTTTTCAAACTATCTCGAGTCCAACTGTCAAGCGGCATTGGGGAGATTCTTACATTACCGCGAGAAAGTATCTTTTTGTTTACCCCACCCTTGCAATCCCACTATAAAGCCAGTTCTAGGTGCCGACGATCTTCCCCCTCCGTCAGACGCCGATCACAGGATTCAGGCAGCAAGATGTGTACCTTGTATCTCTTGTTCGCACAAGTGAAAAGTCTTTTCAGAAGTCATGACTCGAGAGCCGTTATTCTCATCTACGACGCGGTCTGAGACAATGAGGTGAAGAGGGTTGCCATCTCAAGACCCCTGATTCATGCGAAGGCCTCAGCTGGCATAAAAGAAGCGAAAATTCAGAAGATCATCTGGGCCTCTGGAATGGCGGTCAGTCCTGTCTCAGCCTTACCGGCCTTGTCGGGTTGCTCAACCGTATTTTGCCGACAGACTTCTTTGGATTTTTCTTCACTTGTGAGACATTCTCGAAGAGGAAGTCGAAATATTCGATTTGGAAGAATATTTTGGAAGGCGTTAATTCCGTGGCACAGCGAATAGATTGTTCATAGCCGCCAGCTGACGCCGTCTCCTTACCAGTCCGAAGCACAGCCTTCCTACCCAACAACATCGCTACAATAGCCTAAATAGCTTTTAGCGCTTCATGGCTTTGAGGGTGTGCGCAATGCCCAATAAAGAATCTGCCAAAAATACTTCGTCATCAGCTGGCCCTTCGCCTCTCGTAATCCAGGAACAAACGCAGCCCTATTGAAATGTCCTGGCCGCAAAGGCAAAATGGAAAAATTCTTGCTCTGGAACAGCCTGTGGAGTGGGAAATACTAGAGCACGAAAACGAAAAGGGCCGTACAATGATATGCTATAGAGATGAAGTGGAGAGCATGTGTCAACAGCCTTGCGCTTACATGTGAGAGCGGATCCGTCTCTGGAGAAGGTGGAGATAGCCTCGTGTACTCGTAGAGGGGGCTGGTTTGACCGGCATTTAACTTATGAAAAGAATAGTCAGAAAATCTCTATCTGAGTATTGCTAACAAGCTCCGGTTCTCAACAGAAGGGATTGATCAAAACAATCAAGGATTATTTTAATTGATTATTTTTCAAATACATTAAAGTCAAAAATGCATTCTTAGGAGGATACTAAACGCCTCAGCTCAAAATCAAGACGAATCAACTTCAACCTTTTACTTCGTACACCGCATTTATGCAAGCTTAGCGCACTATTACTTCTAATTATGCACGCTCACAAATATTTACCAAGTCCAGTGAGTTTTGCGATGTACATTCTCCTATCTCGTCGCTCGTCCAAAGAGGCACACCGTATCTTAGATCTCCGAACCGCCACGATGTGATAGTGGACTTCCACAGTTGACGCCCATCCCCATGAAACTTACTTTTCCCACTGTCAATCATGAAGATAGGTGATTCAGAACGTGGAGGTTCACCGAGCCGCTTCACTGTTACTTGTCTGAAGAAACGATTGATACGTGAACATGTAGCAGATGACCTCCCGTAAACGTTTTTTCGAGCCGTGCCGCTCTCGCACATTTCCCGAGGTCGACGTGATGAACTTCTTCAATACCTCAGAAAGGAGGAGAGTTGGGAATACCCCCACGATCTTACCCCCCTCCTCGCACCCCTCGGTCATCTAACACACGACATAGCAAGCACGATGCCAAAACGTGGGAGTTGCTCTTGCCGCGCCATTCGTAAAGGAGATGGGTATCTTACGTGCAGCGGGGAACCTCTGGAGAGCCCAGCCCTGGGGCGGACCGATGCGAAGCCGCACCGCAACACACATGAGCACTTGTGCCGTACGCCTATGCTGACGTGTGAGATAACCACCATCTATTCGCAGTCACGGTCGCACTGAATCTATCATCAGCTTACTCTATCCCTAAGAGCGCTGACCACCACCATTTCCGGAGAAGCTGCTCCTCCACGACTCCTTTAACCCAAAATGAATCAAAATGATGGGGGCTGACGTTTCCTATCCAAGCTCGTAATTCGCCCAACCATTTCTCTGTCGTACAAAAACGCCGCTTTGGGAATAATGGAGGGAGAATACCCGTTTAGATTAAGGATGAATGACTGTTTCTGGCGTGCTGTTGTGATCACCGAGGGTGAGGCCGGCGGCGTGTGTTCCAAAAGTACGATACTTGAATCCGAATCAATCGCGATGACAGGTTTCTCCCCACGTCAGCAATAAATGGTAGACGAGGGCAGTCTCGTAAACCATGTATTACCGACAAGACCAATCCAAATATTCCTTAATAAAATACTCAAAAACAATAATGAAAAATAAAAATCGAATTTCATCAGAAGAGAGAAAAAAAGGTACTTTGCAGCGTCTAGCTAGGGGACTCCTTTAAATAAACGAGGCTGAGAGGAAGTGTGGGAACACATCTACCCATCAACCAGGGCCTTCAACTCCCACAAATTAAACGCACATGCATTATCGTATCTATCTACAGCACATGCCATCACCCATCGCCCATCAAAATATCATTCAGAAACCTAGAATACCATACACAACATCACATGTGTCTAGCCTTCCTTCCTCCCATCGGCCGTAACCTTCATATATCAAAGTGTCACGTTCAGCGGCCCATTCGCCCAACAGACCAACACCATTGAAGACTCCTCCCCTTTCAAAACCATCTGTAACCCTCCTGTGTAACCCCTCCTCCCCAGATGATTCCATACGGATCACATTTCCCCGCCCCCCGGCACGGGACCAGACCCCCTACCAAGGAATCTTCATACCCAACGTGACACCGCCACCTCCCCTTTTTCGCCCCGCTCATACTCTGTGACACGCAAATCTCCACTCTTGATCTCTCCTATCTATTCTGTCCGTCAAAGATCAAGCAGGATACGATTGGGATACCCCCCCTTTCTTGTGTCACATCAAAGAACAGCACGAAACCCTCGAGCCAGTTCATGTACAACCACAACCACAACCACCCCCCACGGTGATGCGATGCGCTGTGCACCCCGCGGCGAAAACCAAGTATTGGGTTCATCCAATGCATTTCTGCAGTTGCCATGATGCTGGATCGTAAATCGTAAAGACGGGTTGTACAGCATGATGTTGCTGCTGAAAGGTGGAGATACGAAAATTGGCACGCACGCAGTTAGTGTTGTATTGCATCTAAGACATATTCATTGAAAACAAGAAGGGAATGGGAAAGGAGAGGTAGACACGAGAATGGGTAAGATGGCAAGTGATTTTCAATTTTTAATTTCTTTATTCAGCTGAATCTGTTCGCTCTAGCTAGCTATTCTAAGCTTGCCTGGGTGCTTGCTAGCACGCGCTCTCCTATCGTAGCACAGTCATGTACAAAGTATGTTCCGCCTTTCCATCAATGAAGGTAGACGAGAACAAGTGAAAGATCAAATCCGTGGTATCATCCCAACGCCGTTGTGTGGTCTCGCAACCAGCTTGGTATCAAAATCGAACTCTCATTCAAGAAGAGTGAGAAAAAAAAATCAACTTCTTTTCCGAACCAGTCTTGTCTTTCTCCCCATCGATATGATTGGAGAAGGAACAATGACTAAAACGCCAATGTATGTATGGGCCGTTCCTCGCAACGCAATGATTTGTAAGACATCATGAAGAAATGAAAAGTGCTGAAAAAACTACGCTGAATCAAATATGCTGGTGCTGGCAATAGACATTAATGCATGCCAATGATATGCTGAGACCGTTCCGTGTAAACCGCACGTCTGGCTTCTGTGCCAAGAATGCCGCAGACGATGAATGCTGAGGCTGTGAAGCCGGTGTGAGGCTATAATGTACTTCTCCCGTGTATGTTCGAATGTACTATTTGACCAAACGTATATAGGTGAATCGTCGATGTGCAACCGCTGTCCGTTTCGAATTACATTATGCGCGTTTGAATCGAGATCCGGTGGTGTTGGTACATGTTTACCATCCTTTGGAGTGGTATTCACCTAAGCCCTGACTGAAGTACTGGTTCCAACTCGAATTGACTTCCTTGTCTTCCTTGTTCATGTGTACTTTGTCGGGGTACTGTTTCAAGTTGGCGACGTCGTGTGCTGTATGTCTGCGTTTTAGGACCGCGTTTGCGGTTTGTGACTTTTGTTGGCGCTCCCATAAGAGTTGTTGCCGGAGGCTGACAGTCAATTCAGTTGCAAGCATGTTTCGGCGGGTGGTGCGCGGGGAGAGGGCGAGCTGGTGTGGAGTTGTATTGGTTGTTGTCATGATAATAGGTTGAGCACCAGTTCTAGGGACCTCGGCAATCGGCTTCAGGCCCTTCTTCATCATGAGAGGCGACGCGTCGTCCGAGTCTGGAGAGGCTGCAAGTGATGGACCATTAGGAGAAGTGGTACGAGATCGTTGTAAAGCTGGTGTTGACTTTGAAGCCTGGGTAGCAAGAGCATTAGCGCGATCATTTTGGTGAAGCATTGTAGTGATCAAAGATCGGCGCGAGGTGAGATTTGGACGTGAATCAACGCGTTGGAAGAACGTCTTCTCATCGATGCTGGCGTTGCCACTGTCCTCGACAGAATCTTCCCATTCTGAAGAATCGTCATCATCATCAATGGCGCTCTCATCAATCTCGTCCTCGTCCGTCTCAAATACGTCATCATCAAAAGGTTGTTCTTCTTGAATGGTCCTCGTAGCAACCTCCTCTTTGAAGGATGTCTGCTTCTTAGGTGTCTTTTGAATGCTCTCTGTCAACGCGCTTGTTGACTTCATTCTAGGTGGTAGAGAGCTCTCGTCTTCGTTGGAAGATCCACCGAAGGTGAAGACGGGGTTCTTCTTCTTTTGTTGCTGCTGCTGCTGTTGTTGTTGAACGCTCTGCTCCATCGAATTAGTTTGCTCGCTCATGGAGTCATCACCAGATGAGCCACCGAGGGCGAACATTTGATGCTTCTTGGGTGGCGGTCCATTTGAAGTATTGGCAGCAACGATGTCAGCCGTGGGGATGGACGAAGGAGCCGAGAGAAGCGGAATAGACCGGTAGGAGGAGCTGACATGTGAAGGTGAGAAACCTCGGACAACGCTTGTAGAACTCCTCTCGGAGACAGCGCTTGCAGATTCTGAAGAGGCGGGTTGCGCCGAAGCATCTGAAGCAGAGTCTGAAGTCAGCGATTCCACGATGGCCGGTGTAGGTTGCTGTGGAGTAACGACAGCGGCCTGTTGAGGTTCTGGAGCTTTCTCGGGGAGTGGGGTGAAATAGGAGTGAGTGCTGAGGGGAAGAGGTTTTAGATCCTTCTTCTCTTTGATAGTGATGACCATCTTCTCGAGATCGTCTGGGGTGATATGGCGTTCGCGACCACGGCTTCGGCTGTGTGTAGAATCTTGTCGTCGAATTTGAGGGCGCGAAATGTCGAGTGGAGCGGAGGTGGAGGAGGAGGCGTTGTCAGTGTCGAATTCAAGAGCTTCTTCGTCTGCTAATGATTCGAGACTGGAGGAGAGATCAGGTACATCGGCTGAGTACCGACCTTCTGAGCTTCTTGAAGATATGGAAATAGCAGGTGTTGTAGCGTTGGCCTCTGAGACCGGATCGCAGCAGAATGTCTCTCTGTTCCATAATCTCCAGCTGAGGTTCTCTAATCGTCGTCCCTCTTCTAATGAGCCGGCGCATCTTGAGAATACTTAAGGAATGTCAGTATAGGTCGCGCCCAACCCGCGAATTCGACTCACCTGTCCACATGCTGAAGAGATTCTCAACATTGCGCGTGTCGACCTTGTGTATAAGACCTACGTCCACGGTCAAGACCGGCGCATTTAACCTTGAAGGCATGATTCTTGGTTCTGCTCGATCGCACGAGCTGCTGTTCTTGCGGAGACACGACTGCAGTGGGATGCTCGCGATTGAATCGCAGAGCAAATGCGGAGAGAATTGAGGTCGATGTAATAGACGTGGGTGGTGGTTTCGGTATTCGTGCGGCCGAGGCGTTGATGTATAGATCGTTGAGTCGGGTTTAATCGGATTTCGTTGTGCTATCGTAATCGATACCCGGCGGCGACTTGCATTAAACGAATGCGACTGTAGATGCTTCTCGTCGAATATGGTAGATGCTGGAATGATGGAGAGAAGCTTATGTTTGTATTGACTGCGATGAGGTTGAGACTGCGAGTGAATGTGTATGCAGAGGAAGTCTCTCTGAAGGGGTGAATGGTCGAGTGGATATTCGCTTTGGAAATAGCAAGTGCAGCTGGGCTACCCAAATAGTTGGCGTTCTGGATGCATGGTACTTAGGTTTGTTTCTTCTTAGATCCCCTAGGGCGGTAGCGGTCCTGACTTAAGCCACAAGGGGTAGTTTCTTTGTCTACGCTTCCGCTCCCCCACCTTGGGCTCGCTAGTATGAATGCGGTAGTAAGTATTTCTACTAGACAGAATACGGGCATTTTTGCCTTTCAGGGTGTGTCACACTCGCTCTCCCAAATGAGGCCTAGCGGAATTGGCCTGCGGGCTGCAGTAATCGGGATTTCGTTGGTAGCCAGGGTTTTTACAAGGGCGAGAGGATTGGAAATGGGGGTCAAATAATGGTCGTGGTAATAGTTTTGCCGGGGGCCCTTTACCGTCAATTGGAGGTTCTGACTCAGTCACTCTCAAATACATTCAAGACATCTATTTCTTGATTGACTGGTCCAAGTATTCCGATGCCTTGGACAGAATCCCCCCTTTGAAGTCAGAATGGAGAGTCTACTGACGACCCCATTGCATTACACTCGAGGTCAAGAACGGTCCTTGCTCTATTTTGCCATCTCATACGCAGATGAGTGGGGTATCGAGTCATGTGTTCGAACAGTATCAATGCCTGACCATGGTTCATGGAGCCACTGTTGACTACGCATTAACAAACGTATTATGGTTCCATAATTGTCAAAGCAGAATCAAAGCAAATTCTGCTGTTCGATTGATGAATCTAGTAATGACCTGCAAAATCTAGATTTCTAACGACATGACTGTGTTGATGCGCTGTAATGTCTAACAACTTAGTGATCGCGAGCCCTGGAAACGCACCAGCTGATGCGTTTAGGCCTTACGTTCAGCCGTCAGCCTTCTCTGCCAAAAATGCCAATCGGTTTACCCGAAACTCAAACTGCCACAAGGGGCAACGATCGAAAGCGATTGTTGGATCCTGCGTTATTCCAAAACGAGGTATGCAATGATTAATGGGGTAATGTTGGATATTCTTCGGATCGGTGGTATTCAGACCCTTGCCGGGGAACTTCTTGAACATTCGCGGTCTACTCCATCCACTACGACCTACTAGTAAAGTCTAGCAAATGGCTTCTACAACCTCAATCCCCTCGTGCCCCGGTCAACAACCAAGACACCTCCCTCCCTTTGCGGGCCAAGCAACCCGAAGCTTTGGGACACTGCCAGGATCAAAAGCCTCATCGATATCAAGCTATCGGGGAGATCCCATTTTCTGACATAGTATCGGACATCGAGAGAGCTTTCATCTCCCTCTCCGACTCTAACGTTTGTAGGTTCGTTTCGTCCGTTCTTGGGGTATCATCTGGGAACCGGGAGAGATGAGGGTGTCAAACAAGATTTCCCGGCGGAACGGAAACATCCTGGACTGTGATCTATTCATGACCTCACAATACCTTGAATCTCAGAAGTATTACGGAAAGAGACATCATCTCTATGAAAGCTAGAGAGGGAGAAGCCAAACAATTTCCAATATCAAGTTGTGATGCTAAAAACAGGGTTGTAGTACATGAGTTTCCAGTCACTCACAAGACTACCCTTTTGATAACCATCTGTAACACAGGCACAATGTCACTGCAACGTTGGTAACTCTCACATGCCATGCCAGACTCCTTCCCCGGATTGGCCTTCTTTCAAATTACCAAAGGAGGATGTAGTGATTCCTAAACGGTTCGCATCTTTGCCTTGCACAACGATGTCAGATGCTCGGAATTCGTTGGCCACCAACCCGGGACCGCAAACAGCCATCGACCTGTCCCCTAACGCCTGTCTTATTATGATGTGCGCTTCGAGAAGCCTGGCGTTTGGCGTTTCGAAGTCGCTTCCAACCATCCAGTTTCACCCCCACACGACGACCCTGCATGCAAAGTGGAGAGCTTTCTTCCGATTTCCTCAAATGGACTTCCTCGTGGTCTCTTTCGTGCTCCCTCGAAACCTCATAAGCTGTATCTGTGCGGCGAATTTTGGTCATCTTCTTCTATATTCCTTTTATCTCAAACACAATAAATAAAGGACGCGGCAAGGAAGTAAAAGTAACATTAACATTGGATTGGGTCTTTCAGCTCAATCGTCATCCCATGAATAAACAACGAAGTTGAAATACGTCTTATGGCAGATTCTGTACACCGCTCAAATGTCACCCTCCTCGCTATCACAAAATGATAGAATCACAACAGGCTCCGGAAACTGGGGTAGGCCTTCCCCGTAAATCACCTTGCTGACCTCCCGTCGATCATCCTCACAATTTGATGACCAGTCATATTAAAACGCCTCCCACATGAATCTCACGATGGCACGCATTCCAACGTCTGCATGCACCATGCGTCCAGATCGAGCCTCAATCAAATTTTCCTTGCCTGCATGCAGAATCTACATTTCTGTCCTCATCTTAATCACAACAATTGGCTTTACAAAAGAAAAACGAGTCCATTGTCTAGACCAACGTCAAACATTAGCCCTTTCGTCTTGACCTCCAGACCCCCACGAGTTAAGGGATACTCACCCCACGCTCCCGCACCCCGTGATCTCCCCCAAGGCACCTTTTTTGGTAAAATTTTCGTACAACACGCTTCGACCCGACCCTTCTATTGAATATCTCACCCGCTCAATACTTATTACGACAAAAAAAAGCAAAATGCCGTTATCAATGCCCTGATAATGGTCTCTTTGGCGCTCATTGTTGCGCATTATCGTGCTCGATCAATAAAGCGATTTAAATCTCGGGATATGAATTTTTTCATTGGTTAAGCGCAATCCTTCATTATTTGAGAGTCATGGCTCGCGCTTTCCTGACCACCAAAGAACAGCTCATGAAACATCACATCACATCCCCCTTTCTAACCCTTCAAAAAACCCCGTATCAAAGCAACAGCATTCAAGACATCACGGATCTTCGCGCCGACCTTGATCTCGAGCAGAGCGTTCAGCCCTGAAAATGAATCATCTGGCACCCCTCAGCGGATTTCGAACCTGGGACGACAACACAGCGCATATGTCTCGGGCGACAAGACCATCTCCGTTACATCTCAGGGCCAGAAGGAAGAAGGCTTCACGCGCGATGATCGTTGATCAAATGTATGACAGCGCATCAAAACCCCATCATCTGACTCGTGACTACATTCGTAAGCAATACGAATCCTCTCAGCCTCAGGATTGGTCTTTGTTATCTGTGGCGAAGTTACGTGATGATTGGGGTTTAGGTAAGGCAGAAGGCCACCCGCATGAGCTGAGGTTATTCTCGTGATGCTCGTGATCAAATCGATCTTCCTACAACGCTGACCTGACCATGGGGATGGGAATATTGGACGAGGTACGAGAAACCAATCGTGAGTGGAGAAGCGGGGATCAAGGATATCTGCCTTACGTTGTCTTTGTTCAGCAATGGCAGGGCTGAGCTTGCAGCACAACGGCCTCTGTTGGTCCCAGAAATAACATCAGCTGTTGCTCCACGATCCCCAACCCCGATGATTATATCTCAGTGAGGATACGTTGCAAGTGATTGCGCCTCCTGCGCAGACATTGCAGCGTCTATTCAAAGTACCGAGTCTCCTATATTTGTATGTGGAGTACATCACAAGACACCTTTCAAAACTCACAGCCTTATGCTACGCGCTGCACCTCGCCACAGATTGGGGGCCATTGGTGGCCCAGAGACAATAATAAGCGCCATCCATTCTTCCGTCCATTCAAAATATTCGAAAAATAATCGTCAAATATTAAATCTAACAACAGCTAATCGGCCTTTTTATTTTCGCCATTTCACCGAACCCGCTTTGCTTGTTCATTTGTATAAGAGAGAATATGTGAGACGGAAGATTTCGTAGCGTCAGTGACCAGTGTTCATGTTCTGAAATGCGGAGAAGTTGGGGTAGAGACGACCAGTACAATACCGAAGGGCCTCGGTATTTGACGACCTCCCAAGTACCTTCCACCACCTGACCTAAAAGAACCCGAACGTATTTTTGCGCCTTCACTTTTGTGGTGACAGCTGAATGGCAGATTTGATTTGAAACAAGGTCCCGTGAATTTTCTGCTTGCGATCCTTCGTTTGAATCACATCACAATTTCGTCACGACGAATCTGGAGGTGAGCGATAGCGACGTCATTACCAATTCCAAATCCTTCTCTTGATTTTTTTTTTTTTTAGCAGCAAAGTCAGCTGATTGAAAACATATGCGCATTAACTCCTCATGTCACGATCTTCAATTGAAGCACCACATGCATAACTTGGGATTTCTTAGTAGCGATCCGAGGCTGTGGAACACCACGTAATGCTTTTGTCTTATGCCGGCTGAAGTACCGGGTGTATTGCCCAAAGAAAATATATTAACGTTAGCCGGTCGCAAGAACGGAATTTCTGGATTTGTCTGGCATGAATTCCTCCCTTGGTACAATGGAACTTCGTAATGATTCCTAAATGGAGAACCGCAACGCGAATACCGCGACGGCCCCCGGGGAAACGATCCGGCGGCTGTAGTGGATGCCTCTCTCTTCCCTGAGAGGTGGTAAAAGCCGCGCCACAATCAACCCTAACCAAATCCCTATTTCTATTAAGCAAAACATGTACCGTCACATTTGTCAACCTTTTTAATTTTTCGTTTTCTTCGTTTAACGAAAATGGATCAGACTTATTCTGTCTTACATTCATTTCCGCTTTGGGGTGGTATTGATGCTATCGCCATCCCAACAGCCGTGAGCCACTCCTATTTCATGACTCGCGAATTTCCGCCTTGATGATCCCCACCTAGGCGCTAGACCTCTCTGGGTTTGTAATGGGGTGATGATCCGCGAAAGAAACGTGGTTGCGAAATAGAAATGCCGTTGTCTCATCTTTTGAGAACTATTACAACCAATGGTTCCGCGGGAACGACCCGAGCCTTGACCGCGGTTTCATCGCTTTTGCTTCTTCCCTTGCGAGTCAGGAGCGAAACTGTTTTGGTACTAAATTGGGCTTTTTGGGCTCTGCTGCTACGGTGAGCCGTCGGGAGTTTTATTTGAGTTTGGGTGACGATGTTTGATGATCTTGCTAGATGGGACGGAAATCCTTCTATTGGTGATGATTCGTTCTACATTTTCGTTCTTCGGAGAAATTGAAAGTCAGGGGTTGCGTTTTGGGATTTTGGGCTTGGTCCGAAATGGCATTGAGAATATTCGAGATTTATTTACTATTATTATTATTACTATTGACATCGATCTTCTCCCAAAGACGTCGAATATCAGATCCCACGCTTCTCGTCAGTCCTTCTTGGTCAAGGTTCCAACCCCCCTTCCCCCCATGTCCTCCCCAGATCCCACTCACCGTCGCGGGACCTCGGCCGAGATCACATCCTCTCTCTCTCTCTCTCTCTCTTTCTCTTATCTTTCATCACTGACGGAAGCGACCTTCCCCAGTTCCCAAGCAACAATCCCTACAGCAATTTCCATGCAAGCAAAACGGTCAGGCAGGGTCCCTTGAACTCTCTACATTTCCCAAAACGGGAATTTCAAGCCCTTTTATCCCTGACACCGCGGAAGTCAGCCGAAACCCTCGTGGCGTCCCAAAACCAGAAGCCACGACAAGGCTTGCGTCTTCATCAATTGGGGTTTAACTTTGATTTTTATTATTATTTATTTTTGGCATTCGCATTGTAGGTGATTGCGACGAGTATTTTTATCTGGTGTTGTAATGCCATAACATGTACACACATTTGCATACGAAAAACACATGCGCTACAGAATGGGCCAAACTAATGCAGGTACCGCTAAAGGCCACATGGCAGACACACCCACTCCTCTGACCACCCAATCCCAAATACACCCCCCTGCCCCTGCTCTGCTCCATTCACCACACCCCTTCCCTCTCCAGCCCGACCACACCAATCAGCCACCCTATCACACCTTCTAGCGCCTCCGCTAGAACCTCGATACCTTCCATACCTCAAACCTACCAGTCCACCGGACCGATTGCTTCGCCCACTCTTCTACGCCTCTCAGTTTTTCTTCGTTCTTTTCATTTTTCACGCGCTAACATATCTACCGAAGGAGGACCGACGATCGCGCAAGTCACGCGGGTCTAGAATTGTTGCGCAAACGACGGTGGGTCCCGGAATGCTTCCGGTAGCCAATGAAAAAATTTAGATCGTTGTGTGATTGTATGGGGCGGGGGAAGAATCGTGGTTAATTGACGAATGGGGCAATCCGACTACCGCAAATGGGACTTAAGGCGAAAAAGAGCGAATCAAAAAGAAATGAGGGGCAATGTGCATGTGATTGCCGAACGATGATGAAATTTGGGAGTTTGAACGACGTTGAGGGTGAAGATTGTTAATGTGAGGGAGGGTGTGATCGTGGTTTTTAGTCTGTTTTATGTTGGGGTTGAAATTTTGAAATGCTGTTGCAGTAGTTTGATCCTTCGTTTATGAATTTATTTTTATTTTTATGTCAGGTTCAATTCAGTCTGAGACAATTGAGCGGAATACTTGTTTAGGTCATTCTCACGATCCCCTCATTCGTGGAACAAATCATGCATGGTACGGCCGTCAATCCACATCTCCACTCGCTTCTTTTTTCCCTTCCACTTCCTCAATACTTCTACGCCTCACATCAAATCAACTCATTAATAATTCCACAAGATTAATTGTTGTTTTTTTTTTTTTCATTCGCTTCCAACCGTCAGGTTCCCAATCCATCGCGCGACCCAAGAATCACCATCACTGCGCCGTCGACTGGGAAGTTCCACCATTCATTCCCCCAAGTGAGACACCAAAATGCAATGTCGAAATGCAATGATCATGTAAAAGCAGGTACCAAGTACCAGGATACGACATGGCTGACATGTTACGTTTCTCTGAATCCTGGGGGGACTTTGGCGAAGGAAGGGACAATATGCTTATCTCTTGACCAGGTACAGTACAGAGAGACCAGGTACCCAGAAAACGGTTGCCTAATTGGAGCTGCGAGAGAGGATTGGGGAAGTTCCTTTCCGTCTCCTCGGGTATTCCTTTAATCTTTACACAATTTTGATTTTGGTTCTTTGATAATCTTGTGCAAAAGGCGAAAGCCATGTTAAGGATAGGAAGGTGAGCAGGGTTCCCCCCACGCACGTGGTGAAATCCATGGGAGCACGAGGACAAACTGTGCCGCAACAACAAAAGTAATTACTTAGTAACAAGTCTTCCAATTGGCGCGGGACTCAATTGAATTGCGAAAAAAGTACCTACCCTATACGCGCTTGACCATCTTTTCTTTGCCTTCTCTTCTTCTTGTCAGCGGGTCTCAAATCTCACACACGGCAATTGATTGAGTCGAATATGACTGCGCAATTGGATTAATTAAAATTCTTGCTCAATTATCTGATCGCAATATCAGCACAATATTTTTTCTAGTCA
>Ga0182030_10008553_pt1 | contig 21168 bp, 14 predicted proteins | sample 812S3MmetaG_FD_121299 | JGI IMG/M metagenome (GOLD analysis project Ga0182030, IMG submission 121299) | Permafrost microbial communities from Stordalen Mire, Sweden - 812S3M metaG (Illumina Assembly) | ecosystem: Environmental > Terrestrial > Soil > Wetlands > Permafrost | place: Sweden...
AGCTCGAACCCGAGCCATTCGCGCAGGCGAATCTTGCGCGCCACACCGAGATCGATATTGGCGTCGCCCGGACCGCGCAGGGAGTTGCGCCCGGCCGTGCCAAGCCGCGCCTGCGACACCGTGGCGTAGGCGCTGATGTCGAACCAGGTCGCATTCGTGCCCACTCCGTTCAAGGTGGCCACTGCCGGCTTGATCTGGTCGGCGACCTGGGTGTTGAACGGCATGTTGAGCGAGGTGCCGGAAGCCGTCGGCGTGAAGGGCAATCCGGTGTACGCCGAGAAGACGCCGTTGAGCTGCCATCCTCCCAATACCGCCCCCGCAACACCGCCCGGCAGGAGGCGATGCCCCTTGCCGAAGGGCGCAACCACCACAAACCCCGTATTGAAGACATGCGTGCGGTCGAAATCGCTGACCGCATAGTCGCGGCTCTGATACGCGGCGGCGTTGAAAAGCGGCGTGGAATCGCTGTCGGTCGCGGGATCGATCGACTTAGAGTAAGTGTACGACGCGGTTAGTAAGATGGATCCGGCGAAGCGGTGCTTGAGGCTCACCTGCAGCGCGTTGTAGTGTGCCGAATCGAACGGCTCGACGATCTGCGTTTGAGCGGTTCGGCCGAACAGCGGGTAGAGCGGCTGGCCGGCGGCGCCCGCTCCCGGGGTCTGACCGGCGTTTCCTTCGACATACGCCATCTGGTGCCGGCTGCGAGTGCCCACGTAGGCCGCGCTCAGGTCGAACGCCGCCGGGAGTTCGCGCTCTACGGTTACATTCCAGGATTGAATCGTGCCGCGCGTAAACTCGCCGGGGTTCAGTGTCTTGGTGTACGCGGTAAGCGGCAGAGGAATCACGCCGCTGCCGTAATCGATGGCCGCGATGGGCGGAATACCGGCCGCCAGTGTGCCTGCCGGGAGATAGCTGCTGGTGGAGGTAATGGTCTGGGCGACAGTCACCGGATAGGGATCGCGCATCGCCCGCGAGAAGGGATAGGGGTCTACGGTGATGCCGAATCCACCGCGCAGCACCGTCTTATCGTTGAGACGATAGGCGGCCCCGGCGCGCGGCGAGAATTGGTGCGGGTTCGCAGTGGTGCCGCCACCCGACGGTACGTTGCCGATACCGCCCAGATACACTTGATTGGTGGCAAAGTCGTATCGTTCCAGCCCTCGGCTGTCGCGCGTGGGGATCGGATAATACTCCCAGCGAATCCCATAAGTCAGCGTAAGTCGCCGCGTGGCACGCCATTGATCCTGCGCGTAGATACCGTCCTGCCATTCCGACATCGTAATCGGATCGAGATACTGGTAGCTCTTACCGAGCGTGGCGGCATCGCCCAGGAGATAGTCGGCGAATGCGTTGGCGGACGTGGAGGATGCGCCGCCATTCAGAGAGGTCGCGCCGCCAGTGAAGGTAAATCCGCCACGGGGGCCGAAGCCGCGCTGCGGCTGGAATTCGTTCAACTGGTTGTGCAACATCTGCACTCCCACGCGGACCGTGTGGGTGCCGTGGGACCATGCCAGATTGCCGACATAGGTAAAGACGTTGTCGTGCTTGATCTCGGGGGTGTAGGAGTCGGTGTTCCCGAACGTCTCGAAGCCGGAGACGGCGAAAGAGGGCAAGCCGCTGTCGCGCGGATCGCTGCCATTGGTGCCGGGAATACCCAGAACGTCGGTACCGTAGTTCTTCCCGTAGTCGTTCTCCGTCCAATTCAATACATTGCGTCCGAACCCGAAATTGCCGTCCACCAGCAGCGTGGGAGTCAGCGTCCGCGTGTAACCGGCGCCGACGACGACCACCTGCGTATGACTGTGGCCCGAGCCCGAATTGCTGCCTCCTGGGCTCAACCCCGTGCCGCCGCCCGTCCCCAGCGTGCTCGCCGAATTCACCTTGGCGTCCATGTAGCTCACCTTGGCGAAGAGCGAGGAGTTCGAACTCGTCTGCCAGGTGACCTTGTCATCGAAAGAGTGGCGATTGAGACCAAAGTTAGCGCCCACGAAGAAGTCGTTCGCGGCGCCAGGCAGGTTCGCCTGCGGCACCAGCGCCAGCATCTTTTCGGAGGCCGGGCTGAGTTCCGCGGCCGGAATGGTATTTCCCGGAAAGGGCGTGCGTCCCGTACCGTCGGCATTGCCAGTCGAGGGGTCGTAGATGGTCGAGAGGCCCGCGAAGTTGGCGCTGCGCTCCTGGCTGTTCGGCAGCGAAATGATTTCCGAATAGTTCTGGCGCTGGATGACGCCCTCATAGCTCGAAAAGAAGAACAGCTTGTTCTTGCGGATGGGCCCCCCAAGCGTCGCTCCGAACTGATTCAGCAGATTGAGCGGGACGTTGTTCCGCAGATAGAAGAAGTTCCGCGCCGCCAGTGCCGAGTCCATGTTGTCTTCAAATGCCGTCCCGTGAAACTGATTGGTGCCCGACTTTGTCAGCACGGTGACCACCGCCCCGCCGGCCAAGCCTTGCTCGGCGGTGAAACTGGCGGTGGCGACGTTGACCGATTCGATCGCATCCGTGGGCGGATTGTACAGTGTATGATGCGGCAGATACACCTGCTGAATCGCCGCGCCGTCCACCGAGGTGCTGATAGAATTCCGCGAGGTGCCGTTCATATTCGTGGTGAGCGATCGCGAGGGCGTGTCCATCACGGAGTTCTGATAGCGGGCCGGAGTCGCTCCCGGAATCAGGTTCAGCAAGGTCTGATAATTGCGATATCCGCCCGTGGGCAGATCCTCAATCTGTTTCTGCGTCAATTCGGAATGCAGGTCTCCGCTGTCGGTCTGGATCTGACTGGCGTTTTCCATCACCGCTATCGTCTGTGCCTGGGAGGCGAGTTGCAGCGATGCGTCGGCACGCGCGATCGTGTTGGCCTTCACTGCGACCGTCTTTTTGAGAACCGCGAAGCCGTCCGCCGTGACGGTGAGTTCATAAGGTCCGGGGCTCAAGTCGCGAAAGGCGTACGCCCCGTGCTCGTCGCTTTTCTCCTCTCGTTGCAGCCCGGTGGCCGAATTCTTGGCCGTCACGGCCGCACCTGGAATCAGGTGGCCGTCTGGACCGTCGATATCGCCCACCAGTGTCCCGTAGAGCACCTGGGCACGGGCTGTGAAAGGATGCAATGCACCCAGTAGCAGGAGCATCGAAAGTGCCCGCCGGGGCGTGAATCGTTTCGTCTTCATCATGTCAGCCTGTCTCCTTTGCGCCGCTCTTCGAGAGCGCCAGCGTGAAGTTCACTATGCGGCAGCGGGCTCCCGGCGGTGAAGTGGCAAGGGGTGAGAAGTGGCCCGGAATGAGGGGAGAGTAGCACGTCTCTCCCCTCCGTAGTTGACAGAAAATAAAGAGAGTTGTTTCGATCTGGTTACTTCGGGAATATTTGGTTTCGATCCGGTTACGGCGGGCGGGCAAGGCCGGTTTTCGAGTTAAGATGAGGAAACTGAGCGGTAGCATGCCTGTCGAATCCGAGCAAATCGAGCCCTATCTCGAGAGGATTCTCGTCAGCGCGGAGTTCGCAAGATCGGAGCGGATGGTCCGATTCCTGCAGTTCATCGTGCGGGAAACCCTGTCCTCCAAGGGCCTGGAGATCAAGGAGCGCACCATCGGGATCGAGGTGTTCGACCGCCCCGCGGACTGGGATCCCAAGACCGATACCATCGTCCGCAGCGAGGCTCGGCGGCTTCGCCGGAAGCTGGAAAGCTATTATCAATCGGCAGGCAGCGCGGACCCGTTTCGCATCGAGATCCCAAAGGGCGGGTATGTGCCCGAGTTCCAAGTCGTAGAGCCACTATCGCTGGACTCCCCGAGGTCCGCGGTTGTGGCTCCGGCAGCGCCTACCCGGCGCGCAAGCCTCACCGGGGCGGGAGCGCTGCTGGGATTCGCTGTCTGCGTCGCGCTACTTGGATACGCTCTGCGAAGCCGCGATCGGGGCGCGTCCGACACATTTCGGGAAGTTCCTTTCGCCACTGCCTATGGACAGGAGTTCAGCCCGTCGATCTCGCCCGACGGAAAATCCATTGCCTACGTCTGGGACGGCGATGGCTCCAATTTCGATATCTATGTGAAGCCCGTGGAAGGCGGCGCTCCGGTACGCTTCACGTCCGACCCGGCGCCCGACCTGCACCCGGCGTGGTCGCCAGACGGCAAGTCCATCGCCTTTCTCCGCTGGGCAAGCGGAAGCTGCGATGTGATCCTGAAGCCCGTGCACGGTGGGTCCGAGCGCGCGGTCGCCCGGATCCGCACCGACATGGGCAACTGGACCGATAGCGCCTCGCCGCTACTCGGAAGTCCGGGGCCCGAGTGGACGCCGGATGGAAAGACGTTGATCCTCTCGGACCAGGCGGCGCCGGAAGAGAGCCGCCTGATTCAGGTGGCCGTCGAGACCGGCCAGGTTCGGGAACTCACCAAACCGGCGGGCCGCATTCACGACTTTTATCCGCGCGTCTCGCCGGATGGCCGTAGCGTCGCGTTCGCCCGGTACTTCAGCCACGGACTGGCGGAGGTCTTCGCCATGCCGCTCGACACGCTCCGCCCGGCTCAACTTACCAGCGAAAACCGGACCATTGGCGGCCTCTCCTGGACACCCGACGGCAGGAATATCGTGTTCGCATCGGATCGGCAGGGATCGTTTCAGCTCTGGGAGATCGGGCCATCGGGAGGGAAACCGAGGCGGTTGCCGTCCGGCACGTCCTCGGCTACCGATGTTGCGGTGGCGCCGTCGGGCGATTGGCTGTCCTACGTTTCGACGACGACGAACTCGAACATCTGGCGTGCGAAGCTTGCCGGCGGATCGCTCGAAACTCCCGAGCGGTTCATCGCCTCCTCGGGCCGCAATCACACGCCGCGCTATTCGCCGGACGGCCGGCAAATCGTATTTGTATCGGACCGTTCCGGATCGTGGGAGATCTGGCTGTGCGATGCGGCTGGGTCCAGGATGCGGCAACTGACGCATTTCCAAGGGCCGTTTCTCGGTGGAATGTCCTGGTCGCCCGACTCGAAGAGGTTCGCGTTCGATGCGCGTCCGAGCGGCCACGCGGCGATTTTCGTGCAAAACATCGATGGCGGCGAGCCCAGTATGCTCGAGAAGAACGCCTTCGAGGAGCGCGTGCCGAGCTGGTCCAGGGATGGTAAATCGATCTACTTCAGTTCGGACCGCGATGGCTCCATCGCCATTTGGAAACGCTCGCTGGCCGACAATTCGGTGAAGAGGATCGGCCGCGCCCCGTCCTTTGCGTCGGCGGAAGCGCTCGATGGCACGGCCGTGTACTACCAGTTGATGAGCGGAGAGCTGATACGGGCCAAGCCTGACGGCGCCGATTCGCGAAGCGTGTCGCCGGAGGTATGGGTTTCGCCGAGCCCCAACTGGGCCCTAGGACGCAGCGGCATTTACTACACCAGCCAGGACACGCAGTCGGGGTTCGGGATCTACCTGTTCTCCGGCGAGCATACCCGCCTTCTGTGGACATCCACTCGCCCCGTGGTGATGGGCACGCCGAGTATGTCGGTGTCTCCGGATGAAGAGTGGCTCCTGTTCGCGGAGCAGGATCACTCCAGCAGCGACATTTATATTCGGAAGGGAAGGCTGTAGGCCAAAGGCGCTTGATTCCGGGTTCACAGTGCGCCGGCAACTCGACAACGCTGCCTGAAGCCAGCCGCTGACAGGTTTCTGCGAACCGTTGCCGTTCTGCGCCAGTTCAGATCTCCTGATCTCGTCCCCGGCGGGTTTGGCGGTTGAGGAAATTGAGTTGAGCCGCTACGCTGTTGTGTGGCAGCCAATCCTGGCTGCAGGCGGGCTTTCCAGCCCGCCCGGCGGCCTGAAAGGCCGCCTGCAGGCAAGATTGCCTGCCACACCAAGCGCACACCTATCGGCACTGCCGGGCTCATCCAAAATTCCACGAGATCAGGATGTCTGCTGTTGAGAGCTGAGAGCTGACAGCCGATAGCTTCTTCCTGCGAACCGTTGCGTTCCCCCAACGTATAAACAGTATGCTCTTCGATATCCGCTACGCGTTGCGCATGCTTGCGCGCAATCCGGGCTTCGCCGCTGTGGCGATTCTGACGCTTGCTTTGGGAATCGGGGCAAACACCGCAATCTTTACGGTTTTCAACGGTATCTTATTGCATCCGTTGCCCTATCTGCGGCCCGAACGGCTGGTGGCCGTGCAGGAAATCGTGCCCAAATTCGCCAAATATGGGCCCACCCTGCCGGCGAATTCGTGGCATTTCCGGGAGTGGCGGAAGCAGAACCGATCGTTTGACGGATTGGCGCTGGTGAGCGGGGTGAACTTCACGCTCACGTCGGCCGGTGAGCCGGAGCGGGTGGATGGCGCGCGCGTCTCTTCGAGCCTTTTCCCAATCTTGGGAATTCAGGCGGCGGTGGGGCGCACTTTCCTCGAGGATGAGGACCAGCCGGGGCACGATCGCGTGGTGGTGATTAGCGACCGTTTGTGGAGCCGCCGATTTCAGCGCGATCCGGCCGTGGTCGGCAGGAAGATCGTGCTCGACGGGCAGCCGTTCGAGGTGGTGGGCGTGCTGCCGGCATCGGCCCGGATTCCGTCCGACGGACAGCTTTTCTCCATGTCGCGGGCGAGTGCGCCGGAAGATATCTGGAAGCCGTTCGCCATCTCCGATGACGAGCTGACCATCATGGGCGATTTCGATTACGGCTGTGTGGGACGCCTCAAGCCGGGTGTTTCCGTGGAGCGGGCGACGGCGGACCTGAACGCGATTCAAAATGGCATCTCGCAGTCGATGGCCGACAAGACGGAGTTGCGGGCCAGTCTCACTGGGTTGCAGGAGCAGATCACCGGCAGTTCGCGCGCGAGCCTGACGCTGTTGCTGGCCGCGACCGGCGCTGTGTTGCTGATCGTAGTGGTAAATCTGGCGAACCTGCTGCTGGCGCGGGCGGCAGGACGGTCCAAAGAGCTGGCCGTACGCGCCGCCATTGGCGCGGGGATGGGCCGGCTGGTGCGGCAGATGCTCACCGAAAGCCTGATCCTCGCCGCGGCGGGCGGAGTGTTGGGCGCATGGGCCGCGCAGTGGACCTTGGCAGCCATCGTTCTGAAGGCGCCGCTCGATATTCCCGGCCTGCAATATATTCACATGGATCTCAGCGCGCTGGCGTTCGTCACGCTAGTCAGCATCGGGAGCGGTGTGCTGTTCGGCATCCTTCCGGCGTGGCGGACCGCGCATGCCGACCCGCAACTGGCCCTCACGTCGGCCGGACGGGGCAACACCGACCGTGTCGGCGGACGCGTGCGCAGCGCACTGATCGCCGCGGAAGTCGCGCTCAGCGCCATCTGCCTGGTAGCGGGCGGACTCCTCCTGAATAGCTTCGTGCGACTGATCCACGTAGACACGGGCTTCCGGGCCGACCACGCGATGGCGCTGGAACTGAGCCTTCCCGACGCGCGCTATCCCGACCGGGAGGCTCGCGGCCGCTTCGTCCATCCGCTGCTCGAGCGCATCGAGGCACTGCCCGGCGTGGTCGCCGCGGGAATCAACAATCGCGGACCGCTCAGCGGCACCGGCAGCAATCTCGGCCTTTGGGTGGAGGGCGTCGAGATGCCGGCGCTCGACCGGCCAAGCGTCGACTATCGCTGCGTCTCGCCCGATTTCTTCCGCGCCATTGGGATTCCGCTGATGAGCGGCCGCGGGATCGCCGAACAGGATCGCGGCCACCGTGTGGGACTGGTGTCGGCGAGGACGGCGCAGCGCATGTGGCCGGGGCAGCGCCCCATCGGCCGGCGATTCCAGTTGGGCGGCGGCGATCGCTTCGTGGCCGATCCGGACGCGTGGGTTTCGGTGATCGGCGTGGTTGGGGACGTGCGGGCGACACTCAGCAGCGAACCGCGCCTCACCGTGTACTTGCCCTACTGGCAGCGAGATCGGGCCGATTTCTCGCTGGTGGTGCGGACCGCGATGGATCCGCTGTCGATCACGCCCGCGCTGCGCTCCGCGATCCACGGACTGGACCGCGAGTTGGTGGTTCCGCGACCGATCGCGCTGGAAGATGTGGTAGATGCCTCGGTGCGGCAGCGGCGATTTCAGATGTCGCTGGTGCTGGCGTTCGCGATCGCGGCGCTGCTGCTGGCGGCGATCGGGGTGTACGGCGTGGTGTCGCAGTCGGTGGTGCAAAGGACGAAGGAGATCGGCATTCGGCTGGCGCTGGGCGCACCGCGTTCGCAATTGTGGCTGACCGTGGCGCGTCACGGGCTCACGCCGGTGATCGCGGGGCTGGTAGTGGGGATGGCCGGCGCGGTGGTGGCGACGCGGTCGATCGGAGGACTGCTGTTCGGGGTACCGTCGACCGACCTGGCGACTTATTCTGCGGTGGTCGGAGTATTGCTGCTGGCGGGCTTGCTGGCGTGCTGGATTCCGGCCAGAAGGGCGGCCCGGATCGATCCCCTGGAGGCGCTACGGCAGGAGTAGGGGCGTGTTCAAATGGCTTCTGGGTATGGCCTTCGAACGCGTGTACACGGTTTGGGATTACTATGACGGGCCTCGTTCCGGAATAGCGGAATATCGCGGGCAGCCGCATCACTACAACTGTGAATGGAACGAGACTAAGGACGATTACGCTGCGACATTCGTGCTTACGCCTATCGATCAGCAGACGTTGACCTTGGCGATGGAGCAGTGGGCCATTTGGCGTCAGTGGCAGGATGCTTTTCATCGCGGAGAGGTGCCACAATCGACACATCGGAGCCAACTCGCGATACGCGGAATTGGAGGCAACTCTGACGGCGCGCATCTCGCGCCAACCGATCCAAGCAAAGCGAGCCCGTCCGGAGTTCCGTGCGCCCGAGCAGGCGAGTCTGCCGCCCGGAGTGATACGGGAGTTAGAAGTCGAGTGGACGGAGATCGAGCCGGTCACACCGGGCCTTACGTGACAGCGCGGATGGCGGCGGAAGCCCGTTGATGTTCGATCCGGCCGAGAATGACTTCTTGCTCGCGCAAAGGGTCGAGGGTGCACTATTCTCAATCGGCGTGCGAGGCGATGCCATCGGCTGTTTTATGGCACGCTACTAACGATCGCCCGCGCGAAACGGTCACTTAAGGGGCAGACGACGGATACGGACAGTCGCACCATCGGCTGAGACGGCCGCTCCTTCAGCAAGGGCCGCTTCGCATTGCAAACATACGGAGCGAATCAGAGCAGCTTGGCCTATGGCGTCGAGGCCTTGGACCCGCAGCAGCACAACAGAAGGACGCCCGTGTCCGGTGGCCGCCAGATGCGAATGGAAATCGTGGTCCAGCGTTACACATACTCGTGAATTGTCTCTCGCGAACTGCAGAATTTCAGCGTCGTCGGCTCGATACAACCCGATGTCGGCAACGTGAACAGCGTCAAAGCCCTGCTCGCAAAGAATGGCCGCCGCACGAGGGGCCAAACCCTGGTCGAGAAGAATCCGTTTCACGCCACTCGATCTGTGCCTAGTATCTGGTCATCGACCGCGGCGGCCGCATAACGCAGGGCCTGGTGAAAATCCTCCGCTTCAAGATAGGGATACTCGACAAGAATCGCCGCCCGGTCGGGGTATGTCGCCAGCAATTCCAGGACACGGCGCACGGTGATCCGCATCCCTCGTATGCACGGCTTCCCGCCGCATTTCCCCGGCTCAACCGTAATCCGGTCAAAGAGATCTACCGTGGCCATGACGCTAGTTTAGACTATCGAGACAGCCCCGTGCTAACTTAGCCAGCGAGTAGGCGTCGATAAGCGGGACAAAGTCCAACTACGCCGGAAGCCGCGGCTTGACGCCCGGCCGGCCCAATCGGCGACTTCTTGACCCCATGCCCACCGCTGAGCTAGGGTGGGGACAGAAGCTGTTTCCGCTAAGAGGAGGCTCCCATGACCATCACGCTCGACATTCGGCCCGAACTCCAGGCGGAGCTTGCCCGCCAAGCGGCTGCGCAGGGCCGCGCGATCGAAACGGTGGCGACCGCTTTGCTTGAGGAAGCACTCCGCTATCCCCTACCGTCGAAAACGCCTGCGAAGGATATGGTCGAGCTGTTCGCGCCGTTGCGCGGTCTGAATATCGACTTTGAACGAGATAGAGACCCCGGGCGGGATATCGATCTGTGAGCGGCTATCTGGTCGACACGAATGTGCCGTCTGAATTTACGCACCAGCAGCCAGACGAACGTGTGGCCGCTTTCATCAGGGCGGTTGGACGGGAGAACTTGTTTCTCAGCGTGATGACCCTCGGCGAGATCTGTAAAGGCATCGACCTGCTACCAGTGAGCCAGAAGCGAACTAGTCTTCAAGGTTGGCTGGAGATCGACGTGCGGCCTTGGTTCGCCGGTAGGATTCTCCCCGTTTCGGAAGCCATTGCTGAACGTTGGGGGCATCTTGCCGCCCGGACTCGAAAACAAGGCGTGACGCTGGCAGTCATGGACGGCGTGATCGCCGCTACCGCGCTTGAACACGGCCTGACCTTGGTCACTCGAAATACGAAGGACTACGCCGGTCTCGGTGTCATCATCATAGACCCTTGGCTGGAGCTGCTCCGCTAAACCACTCTCCATTCAACCGTCCTCTTTACAGACACGCTAAAATAGATTTTGCGGACTTCCCCCCGTACTGAGACCATTCATGATTGTCGATAAAGTCCTCGCCAAAGTATTCGGAACAAAGAACGAACGCGAAATTAAAGACATGCAGCCGGTGGTGGCCGCCATCAGCGCGCTGGAACCGGCGACGCGTGCGTTGTCGGATGCCGAACTGGCGCACAAAACCATCGAATTCAAGGAACGAATCGCGCAAGGCGCCTCGCTCGACGACCTCCTGGTGGAAGCTTTCGCGGTAGTCCGCGAAGGCGGCCGGCGCGTGCTGAACATGCGCCATTTCGACGTGCAGCTGATCGGCGGTATGGTGCTTCACAAAGGCAAAATCGCCGAAATGAAGACCGGCGAAGGCAAAACCCTGGTCGCCACCCTCCCCTGCTACCTTAATGCGCTCTCCGGCAAGGGCGTCCACGTGGTGACGGTCAACGACTACCTGGCCAAACGCGACTCGGAATGGATGGGCCGGCTGTACAAATTCCTGGGGCTGCACGTCGGCGTCATCGTCCACGATCTTTCCGATGAGGAACGCAAAGCGGCTTACGGCTCCGACATCACCTACGGGACCAACAACGAATTCGGCTTCGACTATCTGCGCGACAACATGAAGTTCCGCATCGCCGATTGCGTGCAGCGCGAATACAACTACGCCATCGTCGACGAGGTGGACTCCATCCTCATCGACGAAGCGCGGACGCCGTTGATCATTTCGGGCCCGAGCGAAGAATCCACCGACAAGTACTACAAAATTAATCGCATCATCCCCAAACTGATCCGCGGAGAAGTGATCGAAGGCAAGGAACCGGGAGAGAAATACACCACCGGCGACTATACCATCGATGAGAAGCACAAGACCGCAGCGCTTACCGAAGAGGGCGTCCTCAAGGTGGAAAAGCTGCTGAACCTGGGCAATCTGTACGACGCCACCAATATCGAATACAACCATCACGTACAGCAGGCCCTGCGCGCCCATGTGCTTTACAAACTCGATCAGGAATACGTTGTGAAAGATGGCGATGAGGGGCCTGAAGTAATCATCGTCGACGAATTCACCGGCCGTCTCATGCCGGGGCGGCGGTGGTCGGACGGCCTGCACCAGGCGGTGGAGGCCAAGGAAGGCGTCAAGATCCAGCGCGAGAACCAGACGCTCGCGACCATCACGTTCCAGAACTATTTCCGCATGTACAAAAAGCTCTCCGGCATGACCGGTACGGCGGAGACCGAAGCGGCGGAATTCCAGAAGACCTACAACATCGATGTGGTGGTGGTTCCCACCAATCGGGCGATGATCCGCAAGGAAAATCAGGACCTGGTATATCGCACCGAAGACGAGAAATTCCGCAACGCCGCCAAGGAGATCAAGGAATTCAACGCCAAGGGGCAGCCCGTGCTGGTGGGCACGATCTCGGTGGAGAAATCCGAAAGGCTGTCGGGAATTCTCAAAAAGATGGGCGTGCGGCATGAGGTCTTGAACGCTAAGAATCATGAACGCGAAGCCAGCATCGTGGCGCAGGCCGGTCGCAAAGGCACGGTGACGGTTTCGACCAACATGGCCGGCCGCGGCACCGACATTCTGCTCGGCGGCAACGCCGAGTTCATGACCAAGGACACCTGCCTCAAGCAGAAACTGGCGCAGCAAATCAGCGAGAGCGAAGCGCAATACATCGCCGACGAGCACTTCTTCTATTTCACGCACCAGGACCTCTTCTACCGGGTTCCGCGCGAGAAGTGGGACACGCTCTACGCCGGCTTTAAGCAAGAGACCGAAGCCGAGCACGAGGAAGTGGTCGCGTTGGGCGGCCTCCACATCGTGGCCACCGAGCGGCATGAGTCGCGGCGCATCGACAATCAGCTCCGCGGGCGGTCCGGCCGCCAGGGCGATCCGGGAAGTTCGCGTTTCTTCCTCTCTTTACAGGACGACCTGCTGCGCATTTTCGGCGGCGAACGCATGCAGAACCTGATGCTCCGCCTGGGCATGGAAGAGGACGTGCCGATCGAGAGCAAGCTTATCACCAAGCGCATCGCCAAAGCCCAGGAAGCGGTCGAAATGCAGAATTTCGAAGCGCGCAAACACCTCCTGGAATACGACGACGTAAATAACAAGCAGCGCCAGGCAGTGTACGGCATGCGGCGCAAGTTGTTGGAAGGCTCCGACGAGAAGGCGCACGTCATGGATATGGTGGAAGGCATCGTCGATCAATTCATCGACATGCGCTGTCCCAACGACAAGCACCCGGACACCTGGGATTTGGCGACCCTGCGCACCGATATTCTGTCGCAGTTCGGAGCGCGTATCGATCTGGGCGATATCTCCCATATGACGCGTCTCGAACTGGGCGACTTCATCCTGGAGAAGCTGAAGCAGAAATATCAGGAAAAAGAGGACATGGTCGGCGCCGACGTGATGCGCCAGACGGAACGCATCGTCATGCTGCAGGTGATCGACAGCCAGTGGAAGGACCACCTGCTGTCGATGGACGAATTGAAACAGGGCATCGGTCTGCGGGGGCATGGCCAGAAGGATCCGCTGGTCGAATACAAGCGGGAATCGTACGAGCTCTTCACGGCGATGATGGATCGCGTGGAAGACGAATCGGTGCGTTTCCTATACTTCCTGCAGGTGCACAGCGGCTCCGGCCCGGTCCTGCCCTTCCCCGACGAGGACGATGGCGGGCTCGGGTCGAATGGATCGGGCGGCACCGCGGAAGCCGAGGCAGAGGCCGCGGCGGCGGCTGCCCGTGCGGCAGAGGAAGAGAAGAGGCAGGCCGCCAAACGGATGGAAGACTTCACGCGCAATATCGAGCGCAAGAAGGACAAGGAACTGGCGGGTCTGCAATTCGGCGGCGACGATTCCGGCGGGACGAAGACGGTAACTGCCGGCGCCAAGGTCGGACGCAACGATCCCTGCCCCTGCGGGAGCGGCAAGAAGTACAAGAAGTGCCACGGCGCGGCGTAGGTCGCCGTCCTTTTCGGGACACAATGTCCCGAAATTAAGTTTGGCTTACTGAAAACAATAGAGTTGTTTGAGGGGATCGGGACATTCGGTCCTGGCCGCATGGATTGACTCGCGACTCTTGCAGTCAGGAACCGGGTTATCGCCCGGCTGGACCGATTTGCCAATCGGTCCGCTCGTGGGGCAGGCAGTCGTGCGGGCACGCGGGCTTTCCAGCCTGCCTGGCCGACTGAAAGGCGGCAACTTCGGCTTTGGCACGTGCCAGTCGGAACACGATGTGGGGTAGGCTTCAGCCTGCGGAGGGCTTCAGCCCGACTTTCTTCGGCTTCGTCTACAGCCATGCGGCGGTGCTGAAGCCCGAAAAATTCGCCGCTTATCGAAAACGGCGGTCTGAAAGCCCGCCTGCAGCCAGGATTGGCTGCCACACAAAGCCGCAGTGCCCGAGTCCATGAGCAGTTAGTTAACACTCGCGCCATCGCCCGCGTCTATGCACTGTGGAAACGCGCGCAGTAAGATGATGCCAGCGATGACGGCGCCCGAGATTTCCGAAGACGAAGGACTGGTCCGCGCCGCCGCCGCCGGCGATCGCGCGGCATTCGGGGAACTCTACGTGCGGTATGCCCGCCTGGTGCACGGCGTCCTGCTGGCGCGCGTGCCGCCCGAAGAGGCGGACGACATGGTGCAGGACGTATTCCTCTCGGCCATGCGGCAACTTCGCGGCCTGCGGACTGTAACGGCCTTCCGCGGCTGGCTGGCCGCTATCGCGCGCAATCGCGCCATGGATTATTTCCGGCAGACGCGCCCCCATGTGCCGCTAGAGGAGAATATGCAACAGCCATCGCCCGTGCGGGACACCGGGCTCGACGCGCTCGAAGTTCTCGACCTGATCCGCCGCTTGCCGGAAGCTTACCGCGAGCCGATGATCCTGCGGCTGGTGGAAGGGATGACCGGGCCGGAGATCGCGCGGCAGACCGGCCTCACCGCCGATTCGGTGCGCGTCAATCTGTGCCGTGGAATGAAAATGCTGCGGGGGTTGTTGGGAGGCGTGGGAGAGAAATGAACGACGATTATCTGTGGGACCGGTCCGGGCCGCCCGACCCGGAAATCGAGCGTCTGGAACGAACGCTCGCACCGCTCCGCTACCGTCATCGCGCGGACCTGTTCGAGGCGCGGCACCTACCCGCCGGCCGCTGGTGGGCGATTGCCGCGGCTGCCATGGTGGTGGCGGCCGCGGTGGGGCTCGAGATGCGCGCGCCGGTGGCTTCGGCTACCAGCTGGCAGGTCGATAGCGTCCGCGGCCAGGCCAGTTTGGGCAGCCGGCAGGCGGCTGTCGCCATGTCGTTGCGCGCCGGGCAGACGGTCCGCACCGGCGCCGATACGGAGATAGGGTTCCGCGCCGAGCAGTACGGCACCATGTCGATCGGCCCGGATTCGGAATTGCGGGCCACCACGGATCGCCGGCTGGAACTCCAACGTGGATTGCTGCACGCCTACATCTGGGCTCCCCCGCGGCAATTCGTGGTGGACACGCCGTCGGCGCGCGCGGTCGATCTCGGCTGCGAGTACACCATCGAAGTGGATACCGCGGGCGACGGTCTATTGCGGGTCTCGCTGGGATGGGTGGCATTTCAAAACGGCGGGCAGGAGGCGTTCATTCCGGAGGGCGCGGCTTGCGTCACGCGCAAACGGCAGGGGCCGGGAATCCCCTTTTATGAAGATGCCAGCGAGGCGCTGCGGCGATCGCTGGCGGCTTTCGAGCAGGGCCACGATGCCGCCCTGGGGGACATTCTGACGGCCGCTCGGCCGCGCGACGGGATCACGCTCTGGCACCTGCTGACGCGCGTGGCGGAGCGTGACCGGGGACGAGTGTTCGACCGGTTCGCGGAGCTCGTCACGCTCCCGAAAGAAGTGCGGCGGGATGCCGTAGTGCGGCGCGATGCGCAGGCCATCGATCTGTGCTGGAATGCCTTGAATCTGGAGAATACCGACTGGTGGCGCGGCTGGGAGGCGCACTGGGGCGGCTAGATTCTTGGCTGTCATTTCGTAAACAAAAATACTTCAAGAATTGCCGCATGTAACAGAGATCCTCGGCGCCGCCAACCGGATGCCCGACCGACCCATTCTGACTTCCGACAGCCCCATCAGGGGCTGTCAAGACTTCACCGGACCCGAAGGGGCCGCTTCTGTCTCCCAAATCCCGAAGGGATTTCAAGGGCGGAGCCCTTGGTTAGTTCTTCCGTTTGAGCTTCTTCTTGACGTCCGGCCAGAATTCTTTAAGGATATTCGAGAAGGCATCCGTGCCACACGCGATCAGCAACCTCTGGACGTTGTCGGAGGCCGTGCGGGTGTCCGGATAATAGGCGTTAGATATGGCGACAGCCGCGGCGTTACCGCCCCATTCGGAGAAATTGAAGGAGTGGCCGCCCGAATCGGTACGGGAGATCGCAATTTGCTTCAGGGCGTAGCCGGTGCGCCCCAGGATAGAACCTTCGCCGCTCCGGAAATACCGCGGATCTTCGTGCGTCAGGATGGGGACAAAAGCTTCGGTCATCATGTTGCCGATCATCTGATCGCCATAGGCAGTCGCGAAGCGCAAGGAGTAACCCTTCACACCTTGTCCGAACGAGGGGTTCTGTTTTTCGAGTTGGTACAACCCGGCAAACAACCCCGCCGTCGGAAACACCGGCCAATCGAAGGAATCCATGAAGGCGATGTGGATCTTCTGTACGCCACTGATGGAATGAAAGGGAATCGATTCTTCGGTGGTTCGATTGTTCGGGATGACGCCGAAGATACGTTTGTCCTCGGCTGGTTGAACGGGAATGACGGGGTTTGGCGTGGAACTGCCAGGGGAATCCTGGGCACGCGAAATGAGGGTACCCAAAAAGAGTGCGGCTACGATCCCTAAGGACAGGCGCATACTTGCAAGGTTGGATGGAGCGGCTCTAATTTCCGTTGCGGAAAATTCGAGCTAATTTTTCTTTTTGGTAAGACGGCGTTTCACGTCGGGCCAGAACTCTTTGAGGACGTTGGACAGCGTATCGGTGCCGCACTGCACCACCAGCCTCTCGGCGTTGTCCTCCAGGTTTCGGCCATCGCGATAGTAGAAATTCGATATCCCAACGGCGACCGAATTCCCACCCCACTCGGCGAAGTTGAACGTCCTGTGGTTGGAATCGGTAGCAGTGACGAAGGTACGGGATACGGCGTAAAGCAGGCGACGCCCGAAAGATCCGTGGTCGATCCGGAAATAACGCGGGTCTTCGCGCAGCAGCGCCGGCATAACACCTTCCGTCATGATGTTGCCGATCATCTGGTCGCCGAAAGCCGTTCCGGCGCGTTGGGCATAGCCTTTGAAACCCTGCCCGAACGAAGGATTGGCATTTTCCGCCTGATAGATCACCGACATAATCAGTGCTGTGGGGTAGACGGCGCCGTCGAAGGAGTCTTTGGCGGCGATGCTCATCTTCTGTTTGCCGGTGAGCGGCGTGAACGGGCTGGAAGCTTCCGCCGTACGATAGTTGGGAAGTACCCCGTAAGCGCGTTTGTCCTCGACGGGAACGACGGGAGCAGACGGTTGAGCGGGATCGCCTGGAGAGTTCTGCGCGCGAAGGCTTGATAGACCGATAGCGAGCAGGATCAAATGGTAATGGCGCACACAACTCCTAAAGATTTTGGATGGTAGCAGGGCCACCCACGTTCCAGTGAGCAACTGGCCCTTTTGGGCTATTGGTTTGAATAACGTTTTTGCGGTGTCTTAAAACTGCGTGCGCTAGACAATCGATTCGCGCGTTTGGTATATTGAATGCTGTCCCGAGAACAACTCTGCTCAGTGGGAGGTTCGTTTGCTTTTTTGACGGACCGCTTGCACCAATGAGGAATCATGGCACGAAAACAAGGTAAACAGTACCAATCCGCGCGGAAACAGGTTGAGGCCAAGGAATATCGGTTGGAAGAGGCCGTTCCGCTCATCAAGAAAGTCAAATTTGCCAAGTTCGACGAAACCGTGGAGGTGCATATGCGCCTCGGCGTCGACCCCAAGCACGCCGATCAAATGGTGCGCGGAACGGTGGTCATGCCCAACGGGCTCGGCAAGTCCAAGAAAGTCCTGGTAATCGCCAGCGGCGACAAGCAACGCGAAGCCACTGAAGCGGGCGCCGATTTCGTAGGCGGCGACGATATGGTCAACAAGATTCAGTCCGAAGGCTGGACGGATTTCGATGCCGTGATCGCCACCCCCGATATGATGCGCTCGGTCGGTAAGCTTGGCAAGGTGCTCGGTCCCCGCGGTCTGATGCCCAACCCCAAGACAGGCACCGTGACTGTCGATGTGGCCAAGGCGATCAAGGAAATCAAAGCCGGTAAAGTCGAATTCCGCGTAGACAAGACTGGCATCATTCACGCCCCGGTGGGGAAGATCAGCTTTTCGGCGGAGAAACTGGTGGAGAATGCGGCCAGCCTGATCACCGCGGTCATCAAGGCAAAACCGGCGGTGGCCAAAGGCAAGTACGTGAGGAGCACGACTCTGTGTTCCACGATGGGCCCGGGGGTGGCAGTCGATACTGCCCCGTTTAGCGTGAAGGCGGCGGTTTAGCGTCCGACAGGTGTTTCCATGAAAAAGAAGGAAGATAAAAAGAAAGACCTCGAATCTCTGCGCCAGGACTTGGAGAAATCCAAGAATCTGTTCGTCACTGGCTACGAGAAGCTCAAAGTGGGGCAGGACTTCGAGTTGCGCAAGGCGGTACGCGGCGCCGGCGGACACTATCGCGTGGTGAAGAACAACCTCGCGGAGATCGCATCCGAGGGAACGCCCTCCGAAGCGGTACTCAAGGGTCTGCGCGGTATGACGTCTATGGCGTATACCACCAACGATCCGGTGGCGCTCGCCAAGGCTCTGACGGCGTATGCCAAGGCCAATCCAAGCTTTACATTTAAGGCCGGTTTGGTGGAAGGGCGGGCGATCGACATCAAGCAGATCGTCGACCTGGCCAACATGCCCTCGAAGGAAACGATTTTCGCCAAGATGCTGTACCTGATCAACGCTCCGGCGCAGCGTTTGGCTATGACGATCAATGCCGCCGGCCGCACTCTGGCCGTGGTGGTCGATCAAGGTGTGAAAGAGAACAAGTTTAAATAAGCTGTCAGCAATCAGCTATCGGCGATCGGCCATACCGGTTCGACTCGTTGTTTTAGCTGAAGGTTGACTGCCCGATAGCTGAAAGCTTTTTATTTTCGAAGGAGTTTAGAGATGGCGGACATTAACGCAATTGCGGAACAGATTCAAGGCTTGACCCTGTTGGAGGCATCCAGCCTGGTAAAGCTGTTAGAGGAGAAGCTGGGCGTTTCGGCGGCAGCGGCGGCTCCGGCGGCGGCGGCGGCCGGCCCGGCAGCGGCGGCTCCGGTGGTCGAAGAGAAGACTGAGTTCACCGTGGTCCTGACGGCAGCCGGCGCCAACAAGATCAACGTGATCAAGGCTGTTCGCGAAGTCACCAGCCTGGGACTGAAGGAAGCCAAGGACTTGGTGGATGGCGCTCCGAAGCCCGTGAAGGAAGGCATCAGCAAGGAAGAAGCCGAGACGATCAAGAAGAAGTTCGTCGACGCCGGCGCCTCTGTCGAAGTGAAGTAGGAAAGCAAGCTTTCAGCTATCAGCTGTCAGCTATCAGCCAAGGCCCACGGAGCGTGGTGGTTTAGCTGAAAGCTGACTGCTGACGGCTGAAAGCTGTTTTTGTCATTTGACGCAGGGGATTTCCCCTGTTAGAGTAAGTAGTTGGGCCTTCGAACCAGCGGACTCGATCCCAATTGGTGACTGTGACTTCCGAATTCTGGAACTTTAATTGCAGTTCTGGCAAAACTGCGCAGAGGGGTTCTTTGCGCGTTCGCCTGCTCGCAAGTTGCATGCAGAATTCGTGCGCCCAAGCTACCTCAGACCCAATCATCACGCGCACAACTTCAGCAATTCGATACCTGCCCCGTTTTCTTCATTCGACGCGCTGGGAGGCAAGTTCTCCCGGAGCGCCGTTGGCTTTGTACCGTTAAGCGCAGTCTCTTTGCTTTGGCTGTTCGGCCGTCAGGAGTAAATGAATGGAATATCAATATAACGGCGCTGCCCCCGAGCGAGTGGATTTTTCGAAAATTAAGACTTCGATTCCGATCCCTAACCTGATCGAGGTTCAAAAGAAGTCTTACGAGCGGTTCCTGCAGATGGATCTGCTGCCCAATGAGCGCGAAGACATCGGGTTGCAGACGGTTTTCAATTCCGTTTTCCCGATTTCGGATTTTCGCGGCGTCAGCGATCTCGAATTCGTCGATTATTCGATCGGCAACTGGGAGTGCAAGTGCGGCAACCTGAAAGGCCTGCACCACCTCCGTTCCACCTGCCGCAATTGCGGCGCGACCATCCGCACCGACCCGTTCCACGCGGGCGACATTCTCTGCGGGCATTGCGGCACCTTCAATAAGAACGTGGTGACGTTCTGCAACAAATGCGGCGACCCGGTAGGCCTGCAACTCAAGTACGACATGCAGGAATGCCAGGAGCGCGGCATGACGTACGCGGCGCCTCTCAAGGTCACGATACGGTTGACGGTGTATTCGAAAGACCCGGAAACCGGCAAGAAGAGCGTCCGCGACATCAAGGAACAGGAAGTCTTCTTCGGCGAAATTCCGCTGATGACGGACAATGGAACGTTCATCATCAACGGCACCGAGCGCGTCATCGTTTCGCAGTTGCACCGTTCGCCGGGCGTGTTCTTCGAGCGCGTTCCGGCGCAAGGTTATTTCCTCGGCAAGATCATTCCCTACCGCGGCAGCTGGGTGGAGTTCGAGTACGACCTCAAAAACATCCTCTACGTCCGCATCGATCGCAAGCGCAAGTTCTACGGTTCGGTATTTCTGCGCGCTTTGGGTTACAAGACCGACGAGCAGATTCTGCGGGCCTTCTACCGCGTCAGCAAGATCAGCATCAAAGAAAAGAAGCTGCTGTGGAACGTCGACGAGGGTTTGACCGGCCTCAAGCTGTCCTACGCGATCACCGCGAAGACCGGTGAAACCGTTGTCGCCCAAGGCAAGAAGATCACCCCCTCGCTGTACAAGGAAATCCAGAAGTACAAGATCGCGCAGGCGGAAGTCGCCGCCAACGATCTCGAGGGCGCGCACATCGTCGCCGACGTGGTCGACATGTCGACCGGCGAAGTCCTGATCGACGCCAATAGCGAACTGACGACGACGGCGCTGGCGAAGCTGCTGGAATCCGGAATCGGCGAGTTCGAGATTTTCTTCCCGGAGCGCGACGATGTCGGCACGGTGATCTCGGCCACCATCCGCAAGGATCCGGTGAAGGCCCAAAACGAAGGCCTGATCGAAATCTACCGCAAATTGCGGCCCGGCGATCCGCCCACTCTGGACACTGCGACCCAACTGTTCCAAGGCATGTTCTTCGACCCGCGCAAGTACGACTTTTCGCGCGTGGGCCGTATGAAGTTCAACATCAAGCTGCACGATAAGGCCGACGCTACCAGCCTCGACAAGCGCACGCTCGATTCGGAGGACTTCCGCGGCACCATCAAGTACCTGCTGAAATTGCGCAAAGGCATCGGGGCAGTCGACGATATCGATCACCTCGGCAACCGCCGCGTGCGCGCCGTCGGCGAACTGCTCGAAAATCAGTTCCGCATCGG
>Ga0182030_10008554_pt1 | contig 21168 bp, 12 predicted proteins | sample 812S3MmetaG_FD_121299 | JGI IMG/M metagenome (GOLD analysis project Ga0182030, IMG submission 121299) | Permafrost microbial communities from Stordalen Mire, Sweden - 812S3M metaG (Illumina Assembly) | ecosystem: Environmental > Terrestrial > Soil > Wetlands > Permafrost | place: Sweden...
CAGCCCGTCGTGCAGGGGTTGACCAGTACGAACCCGGAAGAGCGGGAGCGCAGCCTGGACTACTTCGAGAAAGGTTGCCGGATCGGGAAGCAACTCGGCGCGCCCATGGTGAACATCGTGGCGCCGTGGGCTCGGGAACTGAGTGCCTCAGCCGAATACCTGCCGCGCTACTTCATGAGCGATCCCAAACCCGGCGAAAAGTTTCATATCGACATCGCTCCAGGTTATGACTTCGACAAACTATGGCCTCTTTTCGTGGAGACCATCCAGTCCTGCCTGGCGCGCGCGAAGGCGCATGGCATGAAGTTCTCCATCGAAAACCACACCCACACCATGATGCCCGTCACCGACAGCTTCCTGCGCCTCCGGGACGCGGTTGGCGACCCCTCCTTCGGCTTCAACCTCGATTGTGGTTGGGCTATGAATCAGCGGGAGTACCCGCCCGTCGCTGCTCTCAAGGCGAACCGGCACCTGATGAATCTCCACCTGCGCGATATCGACGCCCGGATGCGGGAATACGTTGCCATCGGCGCAGGTGTGATGGACTTCAAAGCCATTGCGGATGCCGTGAAAACGCTCGGATTCACCGGGTCCCTTTCCCTCGAGCAGGACGGATCCAGCGAAGACATGAAAGTGACGTGCCGTCGCTACATCAGCATGATGAAGGAGTACCTTGCCTGAGTGAGTGACAGAGATGGTGGAACACTCCCAGGATGTGCGCAAGTGTTCAAAGACGCGCGAAAGGCCTGGAGAGATCGCCACCGCGTGTCCGTATCCACCATGAGGATTGCACGGATTAGAACCATGTGAGTTTGTCAATTCAGAATCAGAGGAAAGCCGCAAAGCTCCCTGGAGGTGAGAAATGGTAAGGAAGAAATCCCTTTGTTGGTTGGTGGCGACAGCCGCCATAGCGCTGTCAAGTGGCTTAATACTTTTCGCGCAAGCCGGCAGCCAGTTGCCGATCTACCTCGACTCGAAGCGCACGGTCGATGAGCGTGTCAACGACCTGATGAGCCGCATGACGCTTAAAGAGAAGGTTGGGCAGCTTAACTTGCCCTGTGTTTATGTGGATGAACTGGGAACGACCATTCCGGCCAAGAGGGAGGCGTGTAAGCGATTCGCCGCCGGAACTTACACCAACGAAATCGGTCCGGCCTGCGGATTCTTTACCCTGGCCAACGAAGTGCTGCGTGACGGAAATCCCCGCCACAATGCGGAGTACTTCAACGAACTGCAGAGGATCGCGATCACCCAGACGCGGCTGAAAATCCCCCTGCTTCAAGACGAAGAGGGCACCCACGGCGCCATGTATCCGGGAGCAACGATTTTCCCGGAGGGCCTGGCCATTGGCAGTTCGTTCGATCTTGAGTTAGTGAGAGCGGTTTACGCGGCCGCGGCAGCGGAGTCCCGCTCGGTTGGAATCCACATGTTATCCACCTTGGTCATGGAATTGGACCGCGACCCGCGGATGGGTCGAAACGAAGAAGCCTACACCGAAGATCCCTATCTCTACATGCGCATCGGCGAGGAGATCGTCCATGGCACCCAAGGGACCAATCTTGCCGGTCCGGATCGGGTCATCGCGGTGCTGACGGATTTTCCCACGCAAAGCTCGCCGGCCAGTGGACTCGAGCGCGGCGCGATTGAGGTTTCCGAACGCTCCCTGCGCGAGAACGACATGTTTCCCTGGATTGGTGCGATCACCAAGGCCGGAGGCTTGGGGGTGATGGCGGGTTATCCCGAGGTCGAGGACGTGCCTGCCCACGGCTCGGTGAAGTGGATGAACGATATCCTTCGGAAGGACATCGGCTTTGAAGGCGTCGTGGAAAGCGAAGGCGGCGGCTTCTCGACCCTGATCTACGAGCAGATCGTTCCCACCCAGAAGGAAGCCGGCGCACTGGCGCTCAAGGCCGGAGTCGATCTGAACATCACTTATGAGCCCGCTTATATGGGCCCTCTGGTCGAGGCGGTGGAACAAGGAATGGTGCCGATGGCGCTCGTAGACCGGGCGCTGCGCCGAGTGCTGAAACTGAAGTTCCAACTGGGCTTGTTCGAAAATCCCTACGTTGATGTAGACCGCGCTGCAAGTATCGTGCATTCCCAGGCGAACCAGGATTTGGCGCTGCGCGCCGGCCGCGAAGGCATCGTGCTGCTGAAGAATGAGCAGGGCCTCCTGCCCCTGAAGAAGAACCTGAAGTCGGTGGCGGTGATTGGTCCGGACGCGGACAACATGATGAATCAACTCGGCGATTATTCGCCCAAGGCGATTCCCCAGCACGTGGTGAGCATTCTGGAAGGCATCAAAGCCGCAGCCGGGCCGCAAGCCAAGGTGACCGCGGTGAAGGGCTGCAGGGTGTTAGGCGAGGACAAAAGCGGATTCGCCGAAGCCATCCGCGCTGCCAAGAACGCCGAGGTGGCGATTGTGGTGGTGGGCGAAAACCAGGGCCAGAATGATGTGGACGAGGAGAAGGACCCGCCCACGGACGGTGAAGGCCACGACATTGCCAACCTTGATTTAACCGGCGTGCAGGAAGACCTTGTCCGCGCCGTCCAAGAAACCGGCACCCCCACCGTAGTGGTGCTGGTGAACGGCCGGCCGCTCTCCACCCGCTGGACCGCTGAGCACGTGCCGGCAATTGTCGAAGCGTGGCGGCCCGGAGAGCTGGGAGGCACGGCCGTGGCCGACGTCCTGTTCGGTAATTACAACCCCAGCGGCCGCCTGGCCATCTCCATTCCCCGCCACTCGGGCCAGTTACCCATCTACTACAACTACAAACCCTCCAAGCAGTATTGGGAAAGCCTGGGATGGACCAAGAACCGGGGTTACGTGGATATGCCCGCCACGCCCCTTTATCCCTTTGGCTACGGGTTGAGCTATACAAAGTATGAGTATAGCAATCTTCGCATCGATCCTCCCATGATTCATCCCGGAGGCGAGGCGCGCGTCAGCGTGGACGTCAAGAATACGGGCGACCGCGCGGGTGTGGAGACGGTACAACTCTACACCCATGAAAAGTTCGCCCCGGTTTCCACACCGGTCAAGCAACTGCACGGCTTTGAACGAGTGGCGCTTGGACCGGGTGAAACCAAAGCCGTGACCCTGACTCTTACCCCGGAGGATCTCCAGTTGCTCGATATCGACATGCATTGGCGGGTGGTGCCAGGCGACTTCGAAATCATGGTAGGGAAGTCGTCGTCGGACATTCCGGTGCAGGGGATTTTGAAGGTGGCGCCGTAGCGGTGAAGAAGGGGGCGGCTCGCGAACCGCCCCTTCGTCACCGCCGGGGCGCTGGTACGCAGAGAGAGCTCTTCGCTTTCAGCAAGCGTAGCGCGCTCATCAGCCCTTGCGGGCAAGCGAGAGAAACCAGGGGGTGGCGCTCAGGCCGCCCCAATCCCCCGGATGGTGATTAGCGACGAAAATCTTGCGCAGTGTCTCATCGTAGGGTATGAGCGCGTCCCACAGGAGCCCGGGCGAGTTCTGCCACCGTGGGTCAGGCGGGCCGCCATCGATGCGTTGGAATTTCGCTCCCGCAATTTGCTGGTTCCACATAAAATCGCGGTTGGTTGAAATCAGGCGGTCGATGTCCTGGCGGCTGAACACCAGTTGGTGCTCGAAGGCCGCGACGATGCCCTCCAGATCGCTGGAGTAGTAGCCGCCGTTGGGGTGCACACCCACCCAGTGCTTCGTCGAGCCGTCCGGCTTGTAGTCCCAGGGGCCGGCAGGATCCCAATAGTCCCAGACGAAGTACTTCCCCCCCTCGCGTGTCTTCATGCGTGATTTCATGAGCTGCCACCATTGCTCGGCCCGCTTCCGGTAGATCGGCTTCTTCGTCACATCAAACATGGCGATCAGCCAGCGAGCAATTTGATTCTCTTTATTGTCGGGATGTGAAAATGCTTCGGTCGTCCGCCGCGCAAAGCCCTCGGTCCAGGTGTTGGTTTTGGGGTCGATTCCAAAGTATTGCACAACCCACAGGCCGCCCACTTGGGAATCGCGCCAGGCATCGCGTGACTCCCATTTTTCAAACGTTCGTTCGGCCAACTCCAGATAGCTCTCCGCCTTCCCGCCCCATTGCGCTTTCAGCGCCGGCGTCTTCAGAATCTCATCCGCCATCAAGACCACGGGGCGCAGAATCATTCCTTCGCCCAGCATACTGTCATAGTCAAAACCTTCCGTCTGGGCGTCTACCTTGGGCCAACCGAGGTGACCGTCCGGTTCCTTCACGCCGCGCCGTATACAGGAATCCGTCCAATCCACCAATCTTTCGATCCAATGCGTATCGTGCGTGGCGAGATAGCCATAGTAGAAACCGTTGAGAAACGGACTGACCAGCCAGCCCAGCTCCTCGGCCATTTCCGTGTCGCAGTAGCGGTTCTTGGTGGAATCGGTGATGATGAATTTCTCCCAGCGCGCCTGCCAGTCCATGGCTGTGGCTGGATCGATCCAGTCGCCCTTCCGTTCAGCCGTGGCTGCATACCTTGCGCCACTAGATAGGGCGGTGACGGCGGAAGCTGCGGCGAGGGCTTGAGCAGGGAATTCCCGTAGGAATCTACGGCGCTTCATGGCGTGTCTCCTTATGGAGTTGTGGAAGGTAATGCCCGGCCAAAAAAACTAGCCCTGGCTACTCTTGAAGGAGCAGCCAGGGCTGACAAGTAATCGAACAAGCATAACCCAACTAGAAAAGGAACTTCATTCCCAGTTGGATATTGCGCGGGTTCCAGGCAGAATTGACTTCGCCATTACCCGGGTTGTATTGATCCCCACCGCAGCTTCGACCGAAGGCCAGACTGCCGTCGGTATTGGGATTACCGTTGCAGCCGGTGCTGACGCCCAGCCACTGCGTGTGGTTGAAGGTATTGAAGGTTTCCAGCCGGAACTGGAGGGTGGAGTGCTCGCTCTTGGCCCAAGGAAGTTGGAAGTCCTTGAAGAGGGCGAGGTCCCAGTTGTTGCGGCCGGGACCGGTCAAGGGGTTGCGACCCATGTATCCGAACATGCCGGGCTCACCGTTGGCGGCGAGTTGTGAAAGAGCAGGCTGGGAAACTGTTGACGGGTCAAACCATCGGACCATCGGCCCGTAGGTAGGATCGTTAACCACACTCTTCGAGATCTTAAGCGCGCCGGTGGGGTTGCAATCGTAACTCCCACCAATACCCGTGCTGTATCCAGCCACGCCGCAGCCATAGAAGCCTGTGGGTGGTCCGCTCATAATCGCGGTGATGCCGCTGAGCCGCCATCCTCCAACTGTCTGTTTGGCGAACTTGTTGGTGGAGTTCTTGAAGAACGGCATATCATAGATATAGTTGAGGCTCAGGACATTGGTGCGGTTGAGGTCGGAGGTTGCCTTCCAGCGTTTCATGTCGTAATTCTCATCCACGGTACTCATGCTATAGGACGAGGTGGAATTATCAATCATGTGGGACCAGGTGTAGGCAGCTTGCAGGGTCAGGCCGTAGCCTGTGGTGTGACGTAAGTTACCTTGCAAGGCGCTATAGCTGGACACGGCCGAAAACTGCTTTTGCCGGATATTGCCGAATCCCTGGTAGGGGCGGAAGTAATCGGTGTCCCCGGCATTCGTCTCCAGAATACTCTGGACATTGCAGTTACCGGAGGCATCGCAGGGGCCGCCAATCGCAGAGGACAACGCCGGAACATTCATCGTCCCGACCGGAATCGGAATTTGGTTCAGGTTGCGATTGGTATCCAAATGCCGCCCCGACGTGCCGACGTAAGACACGCTCAAGATGTTGCTCCCCCGGAATTCATGTTGAACATCGACATTGTATTGGCTTACGGCGGGATTCTTCTGGGTGTAAGGAATCGACTGGATGTCAGCCGGGCTGACGCCTTGGAATCCACCGGAACCGAAGTTGTAGCCATTAATGTTGGTCTTGATGGGAGACAGCGTGGTGGGAGCGTTGCCTTCCAGCCCGATCTCGTTCGCGTCGTTGCCGTTTCCGGGTTCGTAGTAAATACCGAATCCGCCCCGGATTGCGGTTTTCCCGGATCCCGTGGGATCATAGGCAAAACCGAAGCGAGGTCCGATGTTCCATTTGTAGGTTAGCTGGCAGCCCTTCGCCACTGGCGCCGTACCGCATTCCACCAATCCGTTGCCAAAAGCGGTGAAGTCGTTGACCTGGCCCGTGGCAGCGTTCTGCTGCAAGGTGAAGCTGGAGTTGAGTACAGATGCTGCCGCAGGATTGTAAAGGGCAGGAATGAAGCTCGAGTCGACGGTCGGATTGGTGACATCATGTGGAGCAATCAACAGGTAGTAGCGGACGCCGTAGTTGATGGTCAGCCGTTTGGTAACCTTCCAGTCGTCCTGGATGTAAGGCTCGAAGTCCGTCCTCCTCCAGTGTCCCACGCCGTAGCCGCCCGTGTAGTCACCATGATTATTGAAAGTTCCTTCCTGGTACTGATTGATGCGTCCCAGGAACATGTCCGCCAGGGAATTCCCAGTGGTCAGGGGACCGGAGTTGGCGAAGCTGTAATACCCCTGGGTCTCGAAACCGAATTGTTCCGTCAATTGGAATTTCTCCATGAAGAAACCGGTCTTGACGGTGTGTTTCCCATGGACCCATGCGAGATTATCCCGATAAGTAAAAACGGGTTCGGCATCGTAGGGGCCCCGGTAGTTGCCATTGTCAGCATCAAAACTGAAAGGCAACCCACCACCCACACTGACTCCCGGCATCAGCTTAACCGCGGCGTTAGCCGGGAAGAAGGTGCTGGCGCTCCAGTCGGAGGGCTTCATCACCGACTTGGCAATGCTCCCCGGCCCTGCCAGCACGGCAATGAAATGGGGAGTATCCGTATAGCTCATCACGAATTCGTTCATCAGCGTCGGGCTGAGGTTGTAGTTGAAATGCGCCACGGTTTGCCGGGCGGGAACAATATAGTTGGTCGCCGTCGTGTCGTAGCTGTTTCCCGACCAGAGGGCGGGGACCGTCTCCTTGACCCAGGAATCATCGGTGAAGCGCACGAACAATGAGGCTTTGTCGCTAAGGTTCTGGTCAACCCGAATAAGTTTCTCGCTGTAATTGGTCGGTACCTTTTGAGCGGAAACGTATCCGATGGGACCATTGTTGGGCAGGGGAACATAAGCGTTCAGAAAAGCCGCCGCGTTGCCGTTTACGGGCGTTACGGTGTCCACAGTCGCCCCATTGACCGTCGGAAGGGTGCAGTTTGCGGGGGAGAAGTATTGAGGGTATTGGCCCCCCAGATAAGCCCCAGAGTTCGGGTCGCATTCACTAAAATCACCTTGGCGCATCCGCTGGGTAGGAGCTGCAGCCGATATAAGTTGTGCCGCACGATATCTCGCCCATTCCTGCGACCAGAAGAAGAAAGTCTTGCGTTTACTGGTGTTGTAGACTTTGGGAATGAAGAAAGGTCCACCCAAGGTCCAACCGAACATGTTCCACTGGAGGGGAGTTTTGGGGGCATTCCCTCCCGGAGGATTGATCTCCTGGTTGGCAAAGAAGTCGTTCGCATCCAGGGCCTGGTTGCGGACGAACTCGTGGGCGCCGCCGTGGAAGTCTTTGGTGCCGCCCTTGGTCACCATTTCAATCAGTGCGCCGGCATGCTGGCCCACGTCCGCGCCGTAGTTGGAGGTGGAAATGCGAAATTCCGCGATGGAATCGAGGGCCGGGGTGACCGCGCCACCGTTGGCTTGCGAGCTTTCCTGGGCGTTGTTTCCTCCATCATATTCCAACTGGCTGTATTCGTTCCGGTTGCCGTTGAAGGAAACCGTTACCTCGCCGCCGGAGTGGCCCAGTTGCATGGCGGAATCCTGGCCATTACCAATGGCGGCGCCGGGGATGAGGAATTCCAGCCCCATCACGTTATTGCCGTTTAGGGCAAGGTTTTCGATTTGTTTGGAGGTCACGACGTCGGAAACAGTCGCATTCTCAGTTTCGACCTTTGCGACGTTCCCCGCGACTTGGATCTCCTGCGTAACCTGTCCGACCTCCAAAACGAGGTTGACACGCTGGGTTTGGCCTGCGGTGAGGGCGATTCCCGAGTGCTCAAGCTTCTTGAAGCCCGACACCTCGACGCTGACGACGTAGTTGCCGATGGGAATTCTAACCGCCGAGTAGTCTCCGGCTGAATCGGAAGCCACGTCGCGCACGAATCCTCTGTCGGGGTTCGAAACTGTTACCTTGGCTCCCGGCACAATGGCGCCGCTTGAATCCGTTACGGTGCCCACGATGGTGGCCGTGTCTTGGGCCCACATCGCGACCGGCAACAAGCATAGGGTGACTAAAAGAAGCAGGGCGGCCCTTCGAACGCCGTCTGCCAAAGAAAATGGCGGGTGTGTCCATTCACATCGCCGAGGTACATACTTCATGTCTCATTTCTCCTTATATTTTCCGAGCCGACGCATGATCCGCACACGACCAGAATTGGCCGTCAAGTGATTCAGAGGTAGTTGACTGTGACCGCGCTATTCATCGCCACCTTGGGGCGGCTGCATAACTTCCAGGGCAGTTCATCTTGCGAGGGACGAACTCCACGTCCTGGGATATCGCATTTATATATTTCACGAAGCGTTTTGTCAAGTAAAATCCTTGGCTGTTTCATATTGTGAAATTAACGAAACCGCCGTGGTTTGGCGGCTTATCAAGCGAGTCTTCAAGCCGTTTCATCATTCGAAATGCCTGCTTGAATCCAAGGCACTCAAAGTGGCAGCACTAAAAGTGCTCCTATGTTCTGCACGTTTCATAGTGTAAAATGGAAAATGAGATATTAAACTCCCGTTTATGGTGACCTCATGCGCGGACCTAAGAAATCGAAACCGGTTGGAGTTTTGACCAAGACGCTTCGTATCGTTGATTTACTTCAGGACTCCCGCTCCCCGGTGTCTCTGCACGAAATCAGCGGCCAGGCAGGAATCAACAAAAGCACGGCCCTACGCCTTCTCGCTCATCTGGAGGGAGAGAAATACCTCCGGCGGGATGAAAAAGGGGGGTACAGCCTGGGGCCCAAGCTCTTGCGCCTGGGGAGTGGCTACAACGTGCAAGCTCCGCTGCGGGAGATGGCACGGGAGTCTCTCTGGGAGCTCTGGAGGGTTACCCAGGAAACGGTCAACCTGGCGGTCCTCGACGGTCTGGATGTAGTCTATATCGATTGTCTTGAGAGCCCGCATGATTTTCGCCTGGTAAGCAATGCCGGTACGAGGGCCGTCCTTCACCGGACGGCTCTGGGCAAGGCGCTTCTGGCGTTCCAGCCTGCCGAACAGCGCGAACGGCTCACCAAATCGCTGCGCTTCCTGGCGTTCACACCGAACACCCTGACTTCCGCCACCCAGTTGTCCCGGCAGATTAACTCCATCCGCCATGCCGGATACGCCGTGGACAATGAAGAAAGCGTATTGGGGCTCCGCTGCATCGCCGCCCCCATCCTGGACGGGAGAGGAATTGCCGTGGCGGCGATCAGTATCTCGGGACCTGCCAGCAGAATCACCCCGCAGAAAACCCCCACGCTGGGGGAGGCCGTGAAGTCCGCCGCCCGCGAGGTTTCCGTGCGCATCGTCTCCCATCCGGCGGTGGCTTGACGGTCGTGCCGCGGGGAAATGGTGGCGAGCCGTGACCGGTCCTGGCTTGCGCGATTCCAGACTCACCAAACCGCCTGTTCATCCACGATCGGCAACTCGACGGGGGAATGTTGTTTGGCGGATTGGTACATAGCCAGGGCCCACTCGAGCGTGGCACGCACGCTTGCCAGAGTGATCATCGGTTCACGACCGGCTTCGATAGCCCGCACCATGTCTTCAATGACCGCTTGATGGTCGGTATATCCCAGGTCGGCCGCGCCCCGCGCGCCGGTCGCGGCCGCTGCGCTTCCCAAACGGCGAATCTCCTCATCCTCGGGCCGCCCCTCCCGGAACTTCCAAGTGTCCATGCGCTCACCGGCCAAGACCGCCGTGCCTTTTTCTCCATTCACCTCGATTCGAACGTCGGTCCCGGGCCATAAGGCGGTGGAAGCCTCCACAACGCCCTGCCCGCCGTTCTGGTACCTCACAAAAGCCAAAGCGGTGTCTTCCAGAGCTACCCCGGGATGCGCGAGGTTGGTCATGTGGGCGTGTACCCACTTGACGGGGCCCACCAGGTATTGCAGCAAGTCAATGTAATGGAACGCCTGCTGAATGGTCACACCCGCCCCGGAGCGGCGCGATGAGCGCCAGGCGTCCATGCGGTAATAGTCCGCAGGACGAAACCATTTCATGCAGGTATCGGCGTGATAGATTTTCCCAAAACGCCCCTCGTTGATAGCCTCCCGAATGGCTTGGACGGACCGCCGCGTTCGGCATTGAAGCACGACGCCGATCTTGACCCCTGCGGCCGCGCCAGCCTCTTTCATCGCGTCCATCTCGGCAAGAGACATGGCGGGTGGCTTCTCCACCAGGATATGCTTGCCGGCTCGGGCCGCTTGCAGCACGGCAGGCGTGTGCAAATGGTTGGGGGTGAGAATATTGACGACTTGAATCTCCGGGTCGGCGAGCATGTCATCCAAGGTATCGTATCCCTTGCAATTGAACTCCCCCGTGAACTTTGCCAGGCGAGCCGCGTCCGTATCCGCAGCCGCTACCAGGCGAGCCACGCTCGATGCCTGAATGGCTTTGGCATGGAAGGGAGCAATCAGTCCCGTCCCCAGCAATCCGAAACCCAGGCGCGCGTCCTGTGGCATTGCTTCCTCACTCCGGAATCAAAAGTACCTTCAACGTTCTCTGTGCTTCGATGCCCTTAAAAGTACTTTCCCATTCCTCGCCCCTGACTTCTCATGACTTTTGGACGTTGCCGGAAGGGCGGGGCCTTACCGGCTGCGTAAAAACTCAACGGCACTGTCATTCTGAGGAGCCGTAGGCGCCGAAGAATCTCGCCCTGCCTTCAAAATGCTCAGCGAGATCCTTCGCGTAGTTTACCCTGAGCGGCAGAGCGAGATTCTTCGCTGCGCTCAGAATGACAAAGAATGGGCTCAGGATGACAGCATTTATGGGTTTTTCCGCAGCCTGTAAAGCCCCGCCCTTCCTGAGTCGTGGTGAAAAATCCGGGCTAAGTGGCAGGCGGTCGGAGTTTTCACCCGAGCTTGCGCGCTTGCCGTCAACCGCACCATGCCTGGAGGAAGTGCATCAGGATGGCCGCCCCTTCGCTGATTTCATCCCAACCGATCTGTTCTTCGTTGGTGTGGGCAAAACGCAGGCTGCCCGGACCGAACACCACCGTAGGAATATGGAGTTGATTATTATAGAACCAGGAATCACAGGAAGCGGTCATGGCGCTGACTTCACCCCGCCCTCCATTTTCGCGGCAGCACGCCTGCAAACCGGTGACGAGCGGATGCCCAGGGTCCAGAACATGGGCGTCGTGCCGGTACATGAATGCAAGCTGGAAATGTTCCCGCAGCCAGGCGTCTCCACTGTCAAGCAGTGTTTGGCGCATTTCCTCCATCACCTGGTAACGGGTCTTGTTGGGGAGAAGGCCCAGCACGCCCTCGACGACAGCACGCGCCGGCGCCGTGGCCGGCCAGTCCCCCGCCGCGAGCTTCCCAAAGGTGATCGGCATAGGGTTTGGGAATGGATCGAAGAGCGGGATTCCACGGGACGCCGCCAACAGGCGGGCGTGATACTGCTCGAGAATGTCCATGGCGCGAATGACCATTTTCAGCGCGCTCACCGTATCGCCCGCGCGGCCGCTGTGGCCGGGCCGGCCGGTGCAGATCACGCGGAACCAGACGGCCCCGCGTACCGAAGACAGAATGCGGAGTTCGGTGGGCTCCATCACAATGCAGGCGTCCGCGTGTTCGCCGCCTCGCACCATGGCCAACGTCCCATTACCTCCCACTTCCTCTTCCACCACCAGGTGCGCCAGGACGTCGCCCCGCAGCTTCAACCCCAATCGCCGCGCGGCCAGTAGCGCTGCATAGATCGTCGCCACCTGCCCTTTGGCATCGCAGGCGCCGCGCCCGTACACCCGCTGGGCCTCCACGCGAGGTTCAAAAGCATGCGCCTGCCCTTCCGACGCCGGCACCACATCGAGATGGGTGTTGAAGAGCAGCGATTGCCCGCCACCCGTCCCAGCCACGCGCAGACGCAGATTTGAACGCCCCTCATACTCGATCCCTGGCACAGGATCAGCGTAGTCCTCATCATCACGAAGTGAGTTCGAGAGCGCGACGCGCTCCACTTCCGCGACTTCCGCGAAGCGCGCGGCGGCGCAATCAACGGTTTCCCGTTCCTGGCCGGAGAGAGAGCGGAAGCGAATAAGATCGCAAAGAAACCGGACGGTGTCAGCACGTACGGCCTCGACCGCCGCGCGGATTTCCGTTGGGGAGAGATTAGTCATAGCAGCGAAAGCGCCTTGGCAAAGATGTCCAGACTCTCGTGGGCTTCCGCTTCGGATATCACCAGCGGCGGAGCCACGCGAATCACGTTTCCGAAAACACCGACGGAACCCACCAGCAGGCCGTTCTCAGCCGCCAGGTCGATCAATTTGCGGGTGAGCTCGGGCGCGGGCTCTTTCGTCGTCTTGTCTTTGACCAGCTCAACGCCCATAACCAGGCCCATGCCGCGAACATCGCCCACATACGGAGACTTCTCCTGCAATTCCCGCAGGCGCGATTTCATCAACTTGCCGATGCGCAGGGCGTTTTCCTCCAGATGTTCACGCTTCATGATGTCAATCACGGCGATGACCGCGGCGCTGGCAAGCGGATTGCCCCCCATGGTGCTGCTCATTTCGCCCGGCCCCAGCGCTCCAATGATTTCGCCTCGAGCCGCAATCGCCGAGGCTGGAACCCCGCTGCCAATGCCCTTGGCGATGCTGACCAGATCGGGAGTCAGTCCCTCCCACTCCATCGCCCAGAATTTCCCGGTGCGGCCGTAAGAGGACTGCACTTCGTCGAGAGTGAACAGCAGTCCGCGTCCCCGTAGCCATTCCTCCAGCCGCTTCAGCCAGCCCACCGGGGGAAATATGAACCCCGCCGCCCCCAAGTAGGGTTCGACGATCAACCCCGCCAGGCTGCCGGTGCTGTTGGCGCGTACAGCGTCTTCAATGTAATCAAGGCACAGCATGTCGCAGGTTGCAGGGTCAGCGCGGAACGGGCAACGATAACAATTGGGGAACGGCACGCGAATTGAGCCGGGCATGGCGGGACCATAGCCCTTCTTTGGGCCTGGCAGCCCTCCGGCACTCGAGGCGGCGTAGGTGCGGCCGTGGAACCCACCGTAGAAACTGATGATTTCGAATTTGCCGGTCTTCCGCTTCATGATACGAAGGGCGCCTTCCACTACCTCGCTTCCGGTGGTTAGGAAAAAACACTTGTCCAGGTGGGGCGGCAAGACGGAAATCAGCTTTTCCGCGGCTTCTACCCGCCCAGGATGCAGGCACTCGTAATTGTTCAGGAGCTTTGCGGCGGCTGCTTGTATGGTCTTGACCAGATCCGGATGGCAGTGCCCGACATTGGTCACCAAAACTCCCGAGGTCCAGTCGATGAAGGTGTTGCCGTCAACGTCGGTCACGACCACGCCGGAAGCGTGGTCCCACGCGACTTTTGCCTCGTAACCCGTGCATTGCGCTTCTACGCGCGCCCAGCGAGTCAACAGTTCATGGGATCGGGGACCGGGCAACGGCCCCTTCACCGCGGTTACCTTCTTGTTCGGATTGTTCATCTTACTCCTCTCAAGCCGCGCACTGGGCGATGTAGCGTGGGGGCTGTCCGGCCAGGAATCGGTCGATCTCCACCACGATCAACTCCCGGATGCGTCGGCCGGAGTTTTCGGAATACCAGGACAGGTGCGGCGTCAAGATCACGTTGGGCAGGCCGAAGAGCGGGAAGTCTGGACGCGGGGGCTCGACCTCGTAAACGTCGATTCCGGCGCCCGCGATCACTCCGTTTCGCAGCGCCTCCGCCAGTGCCTGCACGTCCACCATCGGCCCACGCGCCGTGTTGACGAGGTAGGCGGTAGGTTTCATCATCGCCAGGGTGCGGGCGTTTACCAGATGCCGCGTTTCAGCCGTCAGGGGCGTGTGGATGCTGACGAAGTCGGCGTTGCGGAACACGGTTTCCTGATCCACCACCTCGATTCCCAACTTGCGCTTCTGCTCCTCCGAAAGATACGGATCGCAAATCAGGAATTTGAATCCGAAGGATTTCAGTTTGCGATAGACGAGTGACCCGATGCGGCCGCAACCAATGATGCCCAGGGTTTGCCCGGCCATTAGGAACATGGGGACAACACCGGCAAAATCCCAGGACCCTTGGGCCGACGAACAGTCGAGCACGCGGCGGCTGGCCACCAGCTTCCGGCCGCAGGCAAACAGCAGGGCGATGGCCTGTTCGGCGACTTCTTCCGCGCAGTAATCAGGAACGTAACAGAGCGGGATGCCCGCTTTCCTGAGCGCCTTTACGTCAACGTTGTCATAACCAACGCCGTGACGGATGACCAGCCGGCATTTTTCCCACTGGGAAATCACCTCCGTAGTAATCGGCACCATATTGACGATCACCAGGTCGGCGTCGCGAGTCGCAGCGATGACATCGGTACTCGGTGCGAACTTGAGCTGATGAGTTTGGAACTCTACGCCGCGCCCGGCCAATTCCTTGGCTTCCCACTGGAGGTCGGGCTCAATGAAATCAGTAACCACAATTTTTACACTGCTCATAGTCTTACGCTCCTGCCACTTTCGGCTGACTGATAGATTGCCTCGACCACTTCGAGTGCTTTGAGGCCGTCTTGTCCGCTGATGGCCGGCGGCTTGCCCATGCGAACCGATTCCACCAAGTCCTTGAGGAAGCGAAGGCCCATCAACCCCGCGTAGCCGGGCTGCGGCGGGAGTTCAAAATCGAGGTGCTGGTGAGCGGCCTGGGAGTAATCGCCGCAGTCGCTGCACACGAACAAGCGCTCCTTAGCGCCCTCGAACGAGGGGCTCCAGGAGAGCACGCCGGCGGTGCCGCGCAAGGAGATGTAAAGGTCCCGGCCGAAAGGAAAGGAGTCCGGCACGGTGTAACTGATGTCGAGGGCGAGGACGGTCCCGCGGGTGAAGGTCAAAAGCGCAAAAGAATTGTCTTCGATGTCATACTGCTGATTGACGCGCACGTTTTTGCCAATGACTTCCGCGACTTCGTCCGCCAGCAGCCAGCGATAAAGGTCGATCCAATGAACTCCCAGGTTAAGCATGGGGCCGCCGCCGCTCCGTGCTTTCTCCAGCATCCAGCCGGCGTTGCCTTCGATGTAGCGCGAGAGGCGGCCCGCGGCGCAGCGGCCTTCGCAGCCCACCATGCGGCCCGTGACGCCTTCCTCAATCAACTTCTTCATCTGCCGAACGACCGGATGATAACGCCAAACGTAAGGCGTCGAGAGGATCACCCCGGCCTTCCCGGCGGCCGCGATCATTCGGCGCACGCCCTCGGCGCCGGCGGCCATGGGCTTTTCCACCAGCACGTTCACACCCCGCGCGGCGCAAGCCACGGCGGCGTCGGGGCAATCGGCGTGGGGGAGGAAGATCACCGCCAGGTCCAGCCGCTCCTTCTCAAGCAATTCCCGCCAGTCGGCATACCCCCGCATGGGGAAGTCTTTGATGAAGCGCTCGAGCACGGCCGGATTGGAATCAGCGGCGGCGATCACGGCGGTCCCGGGGATGGCCTGGAACAAGGTCATGTAGCTTGGCGGGTGCAGATGGCTGAGGCCCACGAGACCTACGGAAACAGGTTGAGAGGCTGTCACTAGAATTTTCCGTCCCGGGTTTCAAAATGCGTCGGTTTGTTGAGGGTCGGGCCGCCCATCTTGATCCAATGCGCCGTCCACTCGATGATCTGGTCTACCGCCACGGATGGGTAGCCGAACGTGCGGTGGCAAAGCGCGGCATTGTTGAGCAACGCTTGAGGAGCTTCCTGGCCTTCCAGAATCGGCTCTTTATCGAAGAGTTCGCCAAAACGCTTGGCCACTGCTCGGATCGAAAGCGTTTCCGGCCCCGTTATATTCAGAATAAAAGGGGGCGATTGGCAGTGGGCAAGACAACGCAGCGTGACGGAGTTGACGTCGCCCTGCCAGATCACGTTGGCCGCGCCCATGGTCACATCCACGCTCCTGCCCTCGAATACCTTGGCGCCGATGTCGAGCAACACGCCATAGCGGAGTTCGGCGGCGTAATTGAGCCGCAGCAGGCTGACCGGCGTGCCGTGGCGGGCGGAGAAGTATTCAAACATCCGCTCGCGCGCCAGCACCGACTGGGCGTACTCACCGAGGGGCGCGGCCGCTACCGACTCCGTGGCGCCTCCTGAGACGATGGGCATGAAGGGATAGATATTGCCACTTGAGAAGGCGACGATTCGGGAGTGGCGGTACCGCTCGGCGACAAGGGCCGGCACGTGGGCATTCATCGCCCAAGTCAGGCTTTCGCCCCCGGTCGAGCCGAACTTCCGCCCCGCCATGAAGATTACGTTCGGGGCATCGGGCAAGGTGGCGAAGGACGAGGGATCCAGCAGGTCAACGCACCGAATCTCGACCCCCGCGTCAACCAGGGAATCGGCCGCGAGCGCCTCTGGCTGGCGCGCCGTCCCGATAATCCGCATTTTCGCGCCGGCGGCTTGGGCAGCGCGCACTGCCCGCCGAGCCAGGCCCGGACCAATCTTGCCACCCACTCCCAGGATAACGAGGTCACCCTCGATCTCGCGAAAGAGGTCCACGTCCTCCGGGTTGGGGGTGGAAAGCACATCTTCCAGCTCTTCTTCCGATCGAATCAAATGTGGCACGTTCCGAAATCTATGCTGGTCTACAAGTCAAGTCAAGCTAATATTTCAAATAGCGATATTTGAATATCATATAGTGAAACGCTTTCCGGGCCTCCGCTGCCTTTGTGCTCCTTCCGGCACAATAAGATGCCAGTCAGCAAGGCTCGGCCTGGGTTTACCCTTGCGTCCGTCGCGGGCTAATCAATCCGCAGACGAGTGCCGGCTCCTTCGCGCGGGCGGATTGGCATTCTTCGACATCCGTGCCCCTTGCCGAGCACGGTTTTGTGGGGAACCTAACGACTCTCACGATCAGGTTTGGGCGGCGACACCATGATTTGGTACAGATGCACCTCGTACGCTTTGAAGTCGTCCGTAAATTTCCCGTTCCTGGCCACGAGTGTGCGGTTTTCATCGAGCACCCGGACTTGGGCTTCGGGTGGCAGGGTCGGCAATGAAAAGGAGCCCGTCGTCGCGGCGTTACGCATTCCCACGGCAAAAAGGTAGATCGAATCCCCGTGTCTCTTCACCATCACGTCAATGGGAACCTTATAAGATGAGGATGCGACTGTGACGACGCCCTCGACCGTAGGGGAGTTCAGCAGGGGAGCAAGCCGCCTGATTTGAGCATTGACGCCGGTCACGGCCGCCAGCATCGGGGGATCACCGAGCAAAGCATGATCGCTCGACTGCGGCTTGAATTCGTGCACGAAATAGATGATGCCGCGGGAGCCATGCACCAGAGACATCCAAACCTCGGCCCGAAGCTGCGCCGGCGTAACCTTGGCTTGGGGGTTTTCGATGTGCGTGCACTCGAGAGCATTCCACACGATTCCCTCGCCGCCGCTCCACTTCACCAGCCGGTCAACGCCCTTGGCCACGTACCAGAGGTAATTCTCGCCATCCGGCTTGCCGATGTTCGTTACGGGATAGACGTCAAAGGAAATTATATCTGCACCCTTAATATAATCAGGGTAGACATCCAATGTGGCATCGGCGCCGCGGCCGCGCCACTCGTCATTGGCCACCCCCTGACCCAGGTTGAGCATTACCGGCCTTGTCGGGTCCGCCGCGCGTAGCGATTGATACTCGCGCACTACCAGCGCGGGGGGCACGGGAGGGCCATAGCTTTTCTTGCCGGTCTTGGGGTCAGTGACCTCCTGGAGATTATCCGGCTCGTCTCCATGCATCCACCCCACGATGATGGGATCGTTCTTGTGGGCCAGCCCCACCGCGTTCTGCTCGCAAATGACCGGCATACCCATTTTCGCGAGGTCGGAAAGCTGTTGCTCCGTCGGCCCTTCCCACAAGCCGACGTACACGTTGATTCCCGCTGCCTGGTATTGGGCCGCGTATTCAGGATCCTGGAGCCACACGGCGATGGGGAAATAGCTCGTATCGGCAGGCGGTCCATGCTTCCACCGCAGATAAGGGCTTTGGGCTTCGGCGGACTTTCCCAACACCAGCAACAATAGTATTAAGACTGTGGTCCTGCGAAGGTTCATGGGGTTTCCTCGAATATATTTCTTTGTCGCGAACAGGTGGGGTATACTCCGTTGACCCATCCGAGTTCTCTCGCGAGTCGCGATGTGAGTCTACCGCACTCTGAGCCGGGAAGCGAAGACGTCTTACGGACGACTGCCTACAGATCGTGTCCCATAGGTTGATCTCTCCCCTCGAAATCTCTAGACGCCTCAGGCTACATCTTCATCGCGCCGTAGATTGTTGCAGGAAGGAGACATCATGAAACGATTTCTTGCCGGCATCATAATTGCACTCTTGATTTCCGCGGCTGGCGCCCTCGCCGCCCAGCGACCCTACGAAGTAGGGACCGTTTACATTTTTCTTCCCTCGACGAGCGACAAACAGATCGTCCGCGACCTTGAAACCATCGCTGCGACCGGCATCAACGCGGTCGAAATCTGCCCGTCGTTTCTGCTGACGCCTGGGAACCCGAAGCCGGACTTCTCCAAGACCGATCTCATTCTGAAGACCTCTGAGCGCTTGGGTCTGCGCGTCATGCCGACGGTTTTCTGGAGCGGGCTGACTCCGGACTATGCCGAGGCAAAATGGCCGGATCGCTTTTCGCCTACCATTGACGGCGAGGGTCGTGAGGCGAGGCTCTCGTATGCCGACCCGGAAGTTATGCGTCTGATCGATGAATACTCCATTCTCTCCGTCCAACACTTTAAGGATTCCCCCTCCGTCATTGCCTATAACATATGGGATGAACCCCACATGGAGGGATTCTCCTTGGCCGCAGGCGAACGGCGAGAGGGCGGTGACGATCCTCATTTCGACCGTTGGTTCGAGGAATGGGGACTAAAAAAGTATGGAAGCTCCGCCGCCTGGTACCTCCAATGGAATGCCCCGTTGCTGAACCAGGAGTTTGCACGATTTGATCGCCCCCTCTTCTACTGGTACGCCACCGGCCACGTCCTGCAACATCTGAACGAACTGGTGAAGTCCATTGACACGGTGCATCCCACGCGGACCCATAACGTGGGCAGTACCGTGGTCAACGGGGAGGTGAGCATTTATGCCCAGGACGACTGGACGATGTCGAGATTCGTGGACGAATACGGCTTGTCCTACTATCCCGACATCCCCACGCGCAGCGCCGAAAGTGACGCTGCACGGCTCGCGAAAGCGCAGGCGATGTGGGACACGCCCTGGACGACCAGCCTGGAATTGACCTCGGCCCACGACGCAGCCGCGGCCGCCGGCAAGCCGTTCGTGGTGCCGGAAGTACAGACTGGCCCCCAAACCGGCTTCACCCGCTACGGCGATGAGCCGGGGACGGTTTTTGACTACAGCCGGATTCACCTGCTGGTTTGGCAGATTGCCGCGCATGACGGCAAGGCGACGTACTTCTGGAAGTGGCTTCCCCATATGGACGAGTGGCAAGGCTTCGGCCGCGGACTCGCCGCCACGGATGGCAGTCCTACCGGCCGCGCGGTGGCCGCAGGCGACGCTGCGCGGGCGTTGAATTCCGACCCGGACCTTTTCCTGGATAGCAAACCGCTGGCTCCGCAGGTGGCCGTAGTCTACGACGTCGCGGGCGCCTTGAAGGCCATCGCGCAAGGCGGCGATTGGGGATCGTTCACGGCCCGGAACCTCATCGGGATTTACCGCGCGCTGTGGAGAGACCAGGTACGCATCAACATCCTCGATGGGCGTCAAGTGACGGCCGACAGCCTTAAACCCTACAAGCTGGTTATCTTTCCTTTCTACCTCTGCCTCCGCAAGAATGTGGCGGATGCCATTGATGCTTATGTGGCGGGTGGGGGCACGGTGCTGGCCGACGCGCGCTTCGGTATCATCAACGAACTCGACCAGGGATATCGGGTGAACCCCGGGGAGGGCATGGAGAAGCTGTTCGGAGCGCGGCGGCACGACCTTTTCGCCAGTCACAACCCGTGGGAAATTCGCGTGACGCAGCCTGCGGGGCTGCTGAACGGTGTTACCTTGCCCAGCCATCTGGTAGGCCGCGTCTTTCGCGAAGAATTGCAGCTCGAGAAAGGTAGCGAAGGCAAAACGGTGGGAGTTTTTGAAAAGACCGGGACGCCGGCGATGGTCGTCCGGCGCACGGGCAAAGGACAGACCATTCTTCTGGGTTTCTCGCTGGGCATCCCTCTGCTGGAAGACAATGATCCTGGAGCCGCCGGGTTGCTGCGGGCGGTCTGGCAATCTGCCGGGGTGAAGCCACCCATCCAGATTGCGATCACAGCCAGTACCGGGCCGGTGGAGGCTGTGGTGCATTCGCGCGGCCATCAGGATGAACGGCTCGTTTACGTGCTGAATTGGGGGCACCGCCCGTCGAATATCACGGCTGATTTGCCTTGGCCCGGGGGAGCGCGGTTGCAGGGGAAAGATATGGTCTCCGGCCATGCCGTCTCGATCGAGCACAAGGAGGATCGGGCCGTCTTTAGTTTGACCCTGCCTCCGGACCATGCCGCGGCCGTGCATATTCAGCCCTGACCCGGATTGGAGAAGAACAGAGAGGAGTACCGATAGGTGAAACGACGTGCGTTTCTCGGATTGACGGCAGCAGCGGCAGTGCGACTGGGGATGGCGAGTCTGGGAAGGGCTCGGAGCGTAAGTGGAGCGCCGAGGGATGCGGCCGCACCAGGGGAATTGCGGTTGGCGGGCATGAGCCTTGTGGAATTGCGCCAGAGGCTGCATGACCAGCTTTTCCAGGTCCTTTTGCCCTTCTGGGACAAGCACGGAATCGACCACGAATACGGCGGCGTCATGTGCAGTTTGGATTACGACGGCACACTCGTTGATACCGGCAAGAGCCTCTGGTTTCTGGGACGCGCCATCTGGGTTTACAGTTTCATGTATAACCACTTTGGGAATAACCCCGAATTTCTGGAGGTGGCGCGAAAGACCAAGGAATTTGTGTTCAAGTACGCGTTGCAGAAAGACGGCTGGTGGGCGGA